>Ga0310122_10002050_pt1 | contig 12835 bp, 13 predicted proteins | sample CB6_Bottom_1051__FD_203503 | JGI IMG/M metagenome (GOLD analysis project Ga0310122, IMG submission 203503) | Marine microbial communities from Western Arctic Ocean, Canada - CB6_Bottom_1051 | ecosystem: Environmental > Aquatic > Marine > Oceanic | place: Canada: Western Arctic Ocean | collected...
GACGCGCGCCACCCAGAGAAGGGGATGACCTTTCAGCCAGGCCGCGTAGCCATTCATGACTTCGGGACCCTGGAAGATCGTCAGATTGCCGAGCATGTGAACCAGCAGAAAGCTCACGAGCGCCAATCCACTGATCGCGACGACGAGCTTTTGACCAATTGATGTGTTCAGCAACCCGACGAGCCGGTTCACGGGATTCCTCCCCGAGAACGCTGCGGCGATCCCGATGAAACTCTTCGGTCATCTACTGACAAACGTACGAGGGATAGCCGCAATCTTCGGACGCGCGCTTGAATTCGAGTGAAGCTGGGAGTTTCATTTCAGGGGATTCGACTAGTCGAATCTCGGCCCCAGACAATTCGATCTGGCCGTGCAGGGGACACGGTGGCACGGCGATCGATCGGGGTCAGTCGACCTCGGACGTGACGAATTCGTCGTAGATCGCTCGTACGGTTCGTTCGAAATCTTCGTTCTCGACGCCGACGATGATATTCAGTTCGCTCGATCCCTGATCGATCATTCGGATATTGATTCCAGCGGCCGCCAAAGCGCCAAACAACTGCGCGGCGGTGCCTGGCACATGACTCATGCCGCGACCGACGGTTGCGACGAGCGCGATTCCAGAGTTGATTTCGATCGCATCCGGAGCGCAGTCGGACTCGATCTCTCGTACGAGTGCATCGATTCGGCCTTCGACGACGTCACTCTTGAGCACGATCGAAAGAGTGTCGATGCCGCTCGGAATGTGTTCCCAGCTGATTCCGTGTCGCTCGAAGACGCCGAGGACCCGCCGTCCGAATCCGATCTCTGTATTCATCAGCGTCTTCTCGAGCGCGATGATCGTGAAGTCCTTGCGCCCCGCGATCCCGGTAATCCGACCGGTGCGCATCGGGTTTTGCTGCCCTCGCCGGATCTCGGTTCCCGGCGCCTCGGGGTCGTTGGTGTTTCGAACATGGACGTGGATGCCGGCGGCGCGCACCGGAAAGATCGCTTCGTCGTGTAGGACGGTCGCACCCATATAGGCGAGTTCGCGCAGCTCGCGATAGGTGATCTGTTCGATCGTTTGCGGATTCGCGACGATTCTGGGGTCGGCCATCAGCAGGCCCGAAACGTCCGTCCAGTTTTCGTAGACCTCGGCGCCGACACCGCTCGCCACGATGGCGCCGGTGATATCGCTCCCGCCGCGCGAAAAGGTCACGACTTCTCCATCGGACCCCGCTCCGTAGAATCCGGGGATGACCGCGCAGGGCTCATCGGCCAGTCGAGCCGAGATGAGTTTCTGGGTCTCGTCGGCCAGCAGACGTCCTTTATCGTCGAACCGAATCAGTTCGGTTGGGTCGATCAGGGGGCGATCCAGGAAACGCGCGAGCACGAGTCCGGAGAGGAATTCGCCACGGCTGGCGGCGTAATCGGCTCCCGCCAGGCCCTGGATACGATCGTGGATCTCAGCGAGCTGGGCGTCGAGATCGAAATCGAGCCCGAGGTCGGCGACGATCTTGCGAAAGCGCTCCGAAATCAGGTCGAAGAAGGGCGCGATCGAGTCGCCTCGCTCTGCGGCCTCGTGGCTGCTGTAGAGCAGATCGGTGATCTTGACGTCTTCTCTGTTTCGTCGGCCCGGGGCGGAGGGCACGACGAAGCGGCGGTCCTCGCGAGCGGCGACGATCGCACGAACCTTTCGCAGCTGATTCGCGTCGGCGACGCTGCTGCCACCAAATTTGCAGACCCGGATACCCATGATCGCTCTCGATTCGAAAATCGGGCGCGCATTGTAGTCGGCCAAACCCCCAGATGAAACCACTCGACCGCGGGCATTCGGCCGAGCGATGGGCCGATCGCCTTCGATAGACTCGACAACCCATGGTTTCTTCGGACTCGGGCAAATCCCGTGGTATGCGCCTCGATGCCTATCTGGCACGTGCCGGGTTGGCTTCCCGTCGTGAGGCGAGGGGCCTGATCCGACGAGGCGCCGTGCAGGTCGACGGTGATGTCTGCCGGGATTCGGCCCGCCGAATCGACGGCGAGCGGGTGGTCGTAGAGGATCAGGCGGTCGAATCTCCGGAGGCCGTTCGCGACTTCATCCTTCACAAGCCGGTTGGCGCGTCCTGTAGCCGGGACGACCGAGAAGCCCCCCTCGTCTTCGATCTACTTTCCGGGACATTGAGCCGTCGATCGCTGCTGATCGCCGGCCGCCTCGATCGGGCGACTTCGGGTCTCTTGATTCTGACCACCGATGGTGACCTCGTACATCGTCTGACACATCCCGGTCGCAAACTGCCGAAGCGTTACCGGATCGAGTTCGAAGGGGAACTCGCCGCGAGCGCGGTCGAGCGCTGTCGCGAAGGCCTGCTGCTGACCGGCGAGGATCGCCCGACCCGGCCGGCTGAACTCGAGATCGCCGCGGCTGGCCAGGCAACGTTGATTCTGCGCGAAGGCCGGAACCGTCAGGTCAGGCGGATGATCCGCTTGTTGGGCGGCGAAGTCGTCTCGCTTCACCGTGATCGGATCGGTGCTTTGGATCTGCCCGCGGATCTCGAGCCTGGAGAGTTGCGCCCCTTGGAGCGAGACGAACGCGCGCTTCTGGTCAGCGACAGGAGCTTGTAGCCGCCTGCCGTCTTGAGCGTTTCGAGTTCGCCGATCGCGAGCAGCGGCGCTTCGTAGGGCAGTTTGCGGTTGGCGACGAGCAGTGCGCGGCGTCCCGGCCGGATCCATTCCCGGAGAGAATCGAAGAGTGCCAGCGCGGGGCCGTATTCGACTTCCGCGCCTCGTTCGTGAAAGGGCGGATTGACGAGCGCGAGATCGAATCGCGAGTCGATGGGCGGTTCCCTGGCATCCCACCAGGCAACTCGGCAGCGCTCACTCAGATCGAGCCGTTCGATGTTGCTGCGCGCACAATCGACCGCACGCTGATCGCCATCGACCATCAGGACGTCGGCTTCGGGCCAGAGTGTGGCCGCCGCAATGCCGAGCACTCCCGTTCCACAGCCGAGATCCACGACGCGTTTCGGAGGTTTGTGTCCGGCATAACGCGCCAGAGCCTGGATCAACGACAAGCTTCCGGCATCGAGCTTCTTGGCGCTGAACACGCCGGGGAGCGTTTCGATTTCGAACTCGAAGGACTCGCCGTGAATCGAGTCGACTCCGACCACGAAGGAGGGCGACTCCTCGACGTGGGGCCCCGGGCCAGAGTCCTTCTTGAATCGCACGACCCGCGCGCGCGCGCGGTTGGCCACCACGATCGGTGTCTGCTCGAGTTGGCTCGCCAGGCGCTTGACGGCGGAGACGACGCCAAGCGAGTTCGTTCCCGTAAAGAGGAGTTGGCCGTCGCCGGCCAGAATGCGCCATGCCTGCTCGAGGTCGGAGAAGGTTGCCGCGCGGCTCTTCTGTAGATGGACAAGGACTTGTTCGTAGCTTTCGTCCGCGAGTTTCCCTGCATTCGCCACCACTTCGAGTTCGGCCTGCTCGGCTGCCAGATAGCGATCACGCCAGGGCGTCACGACGGTGCCGCCCTTTGCGAGGACGGCGAGATCGGATTGAAATTCGCAGATTTCGCCAGCGCGCAGCACGCCCGAGTCGAGGGGGAGGGCGATGGGTCTGCGATCGCGTCGGCTCGTCATCGCGGCAACATAGTCGAGGGACGACGAAACGCGCACTTCCCACCTGCGAGTTCGATTGCGGCGCCGGCTCGCAGCGTCGAGAGTCCCTCGGTCTAGAACGCGATTGGGAGGGGGGCTAGAGTCGGGATCGCGACGAACGAGGAGAAGGCCCGATGCGATTCAGCTTTGCGGAAGCGATGTGCGACCCCGATCACTATGTGCCGCTGGCTCTCGCGGCCGAACGCGGGGGCTTTACGTCGTTCACGATTCCCGACAGCATCTGCTACCCGGAGGTTTCGGATAGCACTTACCCCTACACGCCCGACGGGAATCGCGAATTCCTCGACGGGCGACCTTTTATCGACCCCTTCGTGCTGACCGCGACGCTCGGGGCGGTGACCGAAACGCTTCGGCTCACGACATTCGTCGTCAAGCTTCCGATTCGGCAGCCGGTGCTCGTGGCCAAGCAGGCGATGTCGTTGGCGGTGATGACCAAGAATCGCTTTGGATTCGGGATCGGAATTTCACCCTGGCCAGAGGATTTCAGCATTTGCGAGCAGTCCTGGGCGGGGCGTGGCAAGCGGATGGACGAGATGATCGAAATCTTGCGCGGCCTCGAGACCGGCGAGTTCTTTGGATTCTCGGGCGAACATTTCGAACTCGAGCGGATCAAGATGTCGCCCGCGCCGACCGTGCGGATCCCGATCTTGATCGGCGGGCACGCGGAGCCGGCTCTGCGAAGGGCAGCACGCGTGGGCGATGGTTGGATGCACGCGGGTGGCGATCCCGTGGAGCTCGTGGGCATGATCGAGCGCATTCACATCCTGCGCAAGGAATATGGTCGTGACCATCTGCCCTTCGAGGTTCATGTCATTTCAATGGACGGGTTCACGATCGACGGTGTGAAGCGGTTGGAGGATCAGGGTGTGACCGACGCCATCGTCGGCTTCCGAAACTCCTACGCACCGGACACGATGACGCTCGATCAGAAGATCGCTGCGATCGAGGGATTCGCGAATAACGTGATCGCGAAGCTCTGACTCGGGTCGAGAGCCGGCTGCCGGCGACCGCGGAGCGCACGGGTCTCGAGGGAGCCGTTCCCGCGCTATTCGCCTTCCTTGAGATGGGCGTAGGGCGGACGCTTCTCGACATAGGCCATCCACATCGCGTCGAGCATCGTCCAGAGAATATCGAGTTTGAATCGCAGGATCTCCACCACGCGGTCCTGGGCCTGCGCCGTCGTGAAAAGGTCGAGTGTGAGGGCAAGACCCTGTTCGACGTCCCGCCCCGCCTCGCCGAGTCGCCGACGGAAATAGTCGTAGCCGGCTTCATCGATCCAGGGGTAGAGGGAGGGCCACCCCTCGAGACGCTTTCGATGAATCGCCGGGGCGAAGAGTTCGGTCAGCGAAGATGCGGCCGCTTCTTGCCAGGGTGCCGTCAGCGCAAAACGGACATAAGCGTCGACGGCGAAACGTACGCCGGGCAGGACGTGGCGAAGGTCGCTCACTTCTTCGCGTGAAAGTCCGACGGCTTCGCCCAATCGCAGCCAGGCTTCGATGCCGCCCTCATCGCCGGCACGGCCATCGTGATCGAGTATGCGCTGGACCCACTTCCGGCGGACTTCCCGGTCTGGACAATTCGCGAGAATCGCTGCGTCCTTGCGCGGAATCTGGATCTGATAGTAGAAGCGGTTCGCGACCCAGCCGCGGACCGCTTCGCGGTCGAGTCCGCCTTCATTCATGGCGATATGGAAGGGATGATGAATATGGTAGAAGCGTTCCATGTCGCGCAGACGAGCTTCGAAATCCTCTCGACTCTGAGCTTTGGGCTCTGCGTCGCCGGTTGTCATCCGAGTTCGATCTCCATGCCGTCGTAGGCGACCTCGATCCCGAGCGATGTGAGGCGTGCACGCTGCGGCGATGTTTCGTCGAGAATCGGATTGGTGTTGTTGATGTGAATCAAGATCTTGCGACCTGACAGCGGGGCCAACTTCTCGAGCATACCGTTCGAGCCGGTCTGCGCGAGGTGTCCCATTTCGCGGCCGGTCTTGTCGGCGGCGCCCCGATCGACCAGTTCATCGTCGTTCCAGAGCGTGCCGTCGATCAGCAGGCAATCGGCTCGTTCCGCTTCCTCGACGAGCGCGGGAGTCCATTGTCCGAGACCCGGGGCGTATAGACATCGTTGGCCATTCGCTTTGTCGAGGAAGACGACACCGATCGTGTCGTCTTCGGCGGGATTGTGTCGACGGGGGGAGTAGGGGGGCGCTTCGCTCGGCAGCGGAATCGGATGGATTTCGACGCCCGGAATTTCCGGGATTTCGAACGCGACGCGACCGATTGCGTCGACGGGCCGCCATTCCACGCCGCAATAGTGTTCGAGAACGTTCAACAGCGGATAGCCCCCGGTCAGGTCGTCGTGGACGCTCGGACTGCAATAGACCGGAAGTCTACGAGTGTGTTCACGCAGAGTCATGAGTCCCGTCGAGTGATCGATCTGGGCGTCGACGATCAGGACGGCGGCGATCGCGGTATCGCGGATGGCGCGGGCCGGTTGTAGGGCCGGGGTCGCTTGTATCTGAGCGCGCAAATCGGGTGAAGCGTTCACGAGCAACCAGTCGACGCCGTCGTCGCTGATCGCCAGAGACGATTGCGTTCGCGGTGTCGCCTGGATGGTTCCCGTACGCAGGCCGGCACAGTTCGGGCAATTGCAATTCCACTGAGGGAAGCCACCACCCGCACCGGAACCCAGGACCTTGATCTTCATGGCGCCGCCGAGCTTCGATCGAAGCGTGATGGATGGGAATGTTGCCGGATCATGACAGAGCGCTCAAAAGGGCTTCACGACTACACAGATGACGATTCCGATCATCAGAATGGTCGGGACCTCGTTCGCAATCCGGTAGAAGCGTTGGGGGCGTTCGTTGCGGTCTTCGGCGAAGGCATTTTTCCAACCCATCATGGCGAAGTGTGCGCCGAGCAGTCCCGCGACGAGACCGAGCTTGACCCAAAGCCAGGCGCCGGCGCTTGGGAGATAACCCGGCGTTCCCGGAATCGCGATCATCAGCAAGCCGAAGAAAAGGCTCGCGATCATGGCGGGGCGCATGATGATGCGTGCGAGTCTTTCCTCCATCCCCTTGAACGTTTCCGAAAGGACACCGCCGGGTTCTGCATCGCAATGATTGACGAAGAGCCGGGGCAGGTAGAGCAATCCGGCCATCCAGGAGATCACCGCAATCAGATGCAGAGTCTTGATCCAGGAATAGAAGGGAAGGAGTAGGTCGGTCATCCGAGACTGAATTGTTCGGCCAGATTTCGTTCCGAGAGGCTTTGGCCCGCTTCGAAAAGAACTTCGATGGCGACGCTGCGATCCTCGCCGACCTCGACCTCGACGACCTCCCGAACTTCGGTCGAATCCGCGACCGCACTCACCGGTCGCTTCTCCGGTTCGAGCACCTCGATACGAACCTTCGACGCTCGGGGAATCAGGGCGCCTCGCCAACGCCGGGGGCGAAAGACACTGATCGGTGTCAGCGCCAGAACGCCCGCATCGAGTGGAAGGATCGGACCATGCGCGGAGAGGTTGTACGCGGTGCTACCGGCGGGGGTCGAGACGAGGATCCCATCACAGATCATCTCCGCGAGCCGCGTGACTTCATCGACGTGAACTCGCAGCTTGGCCGCCTGGCGAGTCTGTCGAAGCATCGAAACTTCATTCATCGCCGGCAATTCAACCTGATCGCCATTCGCCAGGCGGGCGACCATGCGCAGGGGATGGAGCCGGGCGACCTCGGCTTGTCGGATTCGGCCGAGAAGATCTTCCGAGGAGTAGGGATTCATCATGAATCCGACGGATCCCCGATTCATTCCGAAAATCGGCGTTGCATGGGAGATGAAGTCGTGGATCGTCTGGAGCATGAATCCGTCGCCGCCAAGCGCGACGATCACGTCGGCGTCCGCCGGCGGCTTTGAAGGGTAGAGCGCTTCGAGTTCTTTGAGCGCGGCCTGGGCGACGCGTGTCTCGGCGGCCACGATGGCGATGTGTTCGGCCTCGGCGAATCCGCGAGGGCTCGCCGCGCCCACCGCGAACGGTTCTGTGTTCTTTTCGCCCATGAAGCCTAGTCCTATGTCTCTCGTCTACGTCTCGTCGCCGAGACCCGGGTCTGATCGCCGATCCCGGAAGTCAATATAGCCTAGCAGCCGCAGGGACCGGCTCAGGTTGCATCGGCGGGACCTGGGCCCTCCGGCCGGGGGACAGGAACCACGACCTCTCCGCAGTCCTTTTGCCGTTCGTGAATTTCATTCGCGAATGGGAATCAACGGCTCGAAGGCGTTCGATTCGCAGTGTCACGGATGGATGTGACGGTTATCGTCCCGCACTGCATTCGACTGGAGAACGAGAGTGGAGGGGTTCTGGAACCCCCTCCCGACTAGGGGAGTTCGAAGATGGATACGGATGCGATGAGTGAGGGCATGCAGGGTGCGATGAGTCCGGCGATCGAAATGCTGTCGAGCTGGGGACTCAATGTCGTGGGCGCGATCGCGCTGCTGATTGTCGGTCGAATCGCCGCCACCTGGGTTCGCCGGAGCATTACCAAGGCATTGACGAAGGCCGGTACGGACGCATCGCTGATTCGTTTTTCGCGAGCATGGCCTACTACGTCGTCCTCGCCGTCGTCCTGATCGCCGTGCTCAATCTCTTTGGCATCGAAACGACCTCATTGATCGCCGTCTTTGGCGCCGCCGGATTGGCAGTGGGCCTGGCCTTGCAGGGAACGCTCTCGAATTTCGCTGCCGGCGTGATGTTGTTGATCTTTCGACCGATTCGCGTCAGCGATTTCGTCGAAGTCGCGGGGCAGGCGGGAACCGTCACCGAAATCTCCATCTTCAGCAGGTTGCTCAACACGAGCGACAACGTTCGCCTCACGATCCTGAACGCGCAGGTCTACGGCGACACGGTCAAGAACTATTCCTTCAACGACACGCGCCGAATCGACTTGATCATGGGCATCGGTGACGGCGACAATATTGGGACGGCCGTCTCGATCATCGAACGCGTCATCAACTCGGACGAGCGCACGCTGCGTGATCCCGCACCGACGGTGGCCGTCGCGGAGCTGGCCGACTCATCCGTCAATCTGGTCGTCCGGCCCTGGTGCAAACAAGAAGGAAGACTATCGGGGCCTCCGTTGGGACCTGACGCGAAAGCTCAAGGAAGAACTCGAAGCCGGCGGCTGCAATATTCCTTTCCCCCCAAACCGACGTACATGTCTTGGAGTTCCCCGGGAAGTCGGTTTAGGGGTCAGCGTCTTGGAGCTTGTCGGGTCGTCGGCTGGCCCGGCGCGATTGCTTATCTGAATGAACGGATGTTGTTGTGCAGTGGGCGATGCGCGCTGCAATGGGGAGTTCGAGAGTGACTATGTTTCAAACGGAATCTGGCCGCGGTCTGATGCTGGGTTTGATCCTGGCGGGAGCGCTCGTGGCGAGCATTTCGGCCGCCGCGGACGGCGACGCGGAATGGACGGGGGACATCGCGCTTTCGGTCTCCGCCCAAAGCGGTACGACGGACTCCTTTTCGGGTGCAGTCGATGCCAAGACCGATCGGGCATCGGAGAAAGATCACGTGACCGTTCGCCTGAAAGCAGACTACGGCACCTCGGAGAAAACAGGCGACGATGGAGCGAACACGACGCAGGACTCTCAAACGCTCACGGCAGACTGGAAATACATTGTTCGCGAGCGCTTTTTCTGGGGATCCAGGTCCGAGGTCTCGCGCGATGGAACGCAGGATCGAAAACTGCGGGTCGCCGCGGACACGGGTCCCGGCTACCGAGTCTGGCAGAGCGATGTCGACGGGAACGAACATTTCGATGTGAGGGGTGGAGTCGGATATCGATTGGAGATCGTCGATGTCCCAACCGGGACACCGGAGTCCGGAACGGACGATCATCATTTCGTGGATCTCGTTGCCGGGTTCGAATACAAGAACATGTTCTTCGACGACAACCTCGACTTTACGCACACGGGATCGGTTCGAGCGCCCGCGAACGGCTTCAGCGACTTCATCGTCAACAGCGAAGCCCTCGTCGGCGTTCCTTTCTCGGAGAGCTGGTCGTTTCGTGCGGGCGTTTCCGTCGAGTACATCAACGGCGCCCCGGACGGAATCAACAAGGTCACTACGAAAACCAGCGTTGGTCTCGGCTACAAGTTCTAGCCTGCCACCAGAAACGCGGAGTTTGCAAGCGGCGCCGTCCGCCCACGGGCGATGGTGGTTTACGTTGGACGGCCGCCTCTGCTTCGCCCGATCCGGCCTGCTAAGCTGCGGCGCTCGCGCGACGCTGCGCCAGGCGAATGGGACAGACGGGCTGGATGTATACGATTCTGATTGCGATCTTGATTGGAGCGACGAGCGGGGGCATCTGGACGGCCCTTGCGCTCTGGAAGACCTGGCAGATGGGGATCGTTTTGACAGTCCTCGTCGGCTTTCTTTCCTTCATCCTGATTTCGCGCTTCATGGCGCGACGGATCGAGCCGCAGTTCCTGGCGATCCAGCGGCAGATCGAATCCGGGCAGACGAGACTTGCGATCGGACAACTCGAAGCGATGCTTTCGCTCTCGCGCTGGCAGGTCCTCTTGAAGGGTCAGATCCACGCCCAGATTGGGATGCTCGCCTACGCCACGGGCGATGAGAACGCGGCCGCGAGCCATCTGGCCAAGGCTGGGATTCGCGCGACGGAAGCCCAGCTCACCTACGCTGCGCTCGAATATCGTCGCGGCCGAAAAAATGAGGCGCGGGAGATCCTGACCTCTTCGATTCGAACCAACAAGAAGCAGATCCTTCCCTATCACGTACTGGCGTGGATGATGGCGAAGGATGGTGATCGCGAGGGTGCGATCAATAAATTGCTCGAGTGCCAGAAAATCGAGAAGAGCAACGAGTCGACTACAGAGAATCTGTCGCGGCTACAGAATGGCAAGAAGCTCAGCATGAAGCGCTTCGGGATCGGCTGGTTTGGACTGCAACTCGAGAAGCCGCCGGCGCAAATGCGCGCTGCTCAGGGCATGGCGGGTCGCAAGGGATTCCGCCAGAAGCCTCGTCGCCGACACTAGCCGACCTTGACCGAGGGTGGCCGACGTTAGTCGGGAATCGGAACCTCATTCTGGATGGACTGGTCGAGCGTCTGCCGCCGACGAATCAGCTGTGGCTCGCCGGTCGTATCAATCAGGACTTCGGCGGCCTCCGGGAATGAATTGTAGTTCTTGGCCGACATGCCTGCGGCATAGGCGCCTGTTCCCTCGATGACGAGTGTGTCGCCGATCGCTGCCCTGGCCATCGTGCGTGGCGCGAGGGTTTCCGGGTCGCCGGGTGCCGGTGTCCAGATATCACTCGATTCGCAGCAATGGCCTGCGACGACGTACTCGATCTCTGCGCAGTCTCGGCTCGCTTCGCCATCGCGACCCGAGCCGTGCGCTACGACGTAGAGCGGGTGCTGCGCGCCGTACATGGCCGGTCGCAAGAGCTCGGTCATGCCCGAATCGATCTTCAGGAACGAGTAACCGTCCGAGCCGGTATCGACGATGTCGACGATTTCGGAAAGGATCGCGCCTGCATTCACGACGAGATAGCTACCGGGCTCGATTTCGAGTTGGAAGTCGTCGCTATTCGCGCTGCGCCGCGTGAGGAAGTCGGCGATCAGCGGGCTGACCGCCTGGCCGATCTCCTCGAGATTCGCGTCCGTCTCGCCTTCGACGCGCGCGACTTTGAAGCCGCCGCCGAGCGAGAGTCGGCAGAGATCTGGGAAACGTTCGGCAATCCCGAGAATCAACCCGGCACAGCGTTTCCACACTTCGGGATTGCCACCCGATCCGATGTGGGTGTGCAGCCCGCTGAGTCGCAAGTCGAATTCCCGGGCCAGTGCGAAGGCTTCATCGAGTTTTTCGTGCCAGATACCGAACGAGGAGGCCATGCCGCCGGTATTGGTGCGGTTGTTGTGGCCGCTGCCGGCGCCCGGATTGACCCGAATCGAGAGATCCGTGCCGGGGAAGAGCAGGCCGTAGTGACGGAGCTGTTCGAGGGAACAGGCGTTGAAGAGGACGCCGCGCTGTACGAGGCCCTTCAAATCCTGGGGCAATTCCTGGGCCGTGATCTGGATATGGGCCGGCGGGATTCCTGCCAGCAGGGCCCGTTCGGCTTCGAAGCCGCTGCTGGCGTCGATATGAAGACCCCGAGCGTCGAAGATTCGGAGGATGGCGGCGTTTGGCAGTGATTTCATGGCGAAGCGTCCGACCAGATGGCAGGGCGACGGGAAAGCCACGACGCGATCGGCGGCCACTTCGAGTGTTCGCTGGTCATAAACGAAGACCGGCGTTCCGAATCGCTCTCGAATCGCTTCGATCTGGGCTTCTTCTAGAAAACGCAAGGGTCGGGGCTCCAGGAAGATCGGCGCCAGCATAGCAGCCCCAGCGTCTGCTTCGGTCCCTTCCGCGAGTCGAGGGCGTGCGCGATCGGCGGCACGGCGTCGTCGTGTCGGGAAGAATTTGACGATACGCGGGCGCATGCGAGACTCACGACCCAACCGGGTTCAGAATTGGACTGACCTGGCCAGTTTGAGACGAGGGGTGAGCGGGTGTCGGTAGAGGTCAAGACGGAAGGGCTCGATTTCATTCGGACGATCATCGCCGAAGATCTCGCCTCCGGAAAACACCGGCAAATCGTTACGCGCTTTCCGCCCGAACCCAATGGCTACCTCCATATCGGTCATGCCAAGGCGATCTGTCTGAATTTCGGGATCGCCTCCGAGAACGCGGACAGTCGCTGCCATCTGCGTTTCGACGACACGAATCCGAGTACCGAAGAAACGGAGTACGTCGAAGGCATCCAGGCCGATCTGCACTGGTTGGGATTCGACTGGAAGGATCATTGTTATTTCACGTCGGACTATTTTCCGAAACTCTACGGGTATGCCGTCGATTTGATCGAACAGGGCAAAGCGTTCGTCGATGACCAGAGTCCGGAGGAGATTCGCGCCAACCAGGGGTCGCTGACCGCGCCAGGGACCGAAAGCCCCTTTCGCGATCGAAGTGTCTCCGAAAATCTCGATCTCTTCTCTCGCATGAAGGCCGGTGAGTTTGAGAACGGTCGTCGGGTTCTGCGCGCAAAGATCGATATGGCCTCTTCGGTCGTCGCGATGCGCGATCCGATCCTCTACCGGATCCAGAAGGCGACACATCATCGGACGGGCGATG
>Ga0310122_10002052_pt1 | contig 12832 bp, 13 predicted proteins | sample CB6_Bottom_1051__FD_203503 | JGI IMG/M metagenome (GOLD analysis project Ga0310122, IMG submission 203503) | Marine microbial communities from Western Arctic Ocean, Canada - CB6_Bottom_1051 | ecosystem: Environmental > Aquatic > Marine > Oceanic | place: Canada: Western Arctic Ocean | collected...
CATGCGGCCGACATCAGGATCACAGCACCAGTTGCAGAATCCACGAATGGCTTGCAAGTAGCTGTTCCGCGTCCGTGCCGCCATTCCTTCGACCTTGCGATTGACTAACCACGATTCCATCGCGTTGCGGTTGATGTCGCGAAGAAACGCGAATCGGCAATCCTGAATCACTCGGTTCACCAGCCGTTCGGTATCGGCAACGTGACGATCCGAACTGCCTTTGGCTCGCAAGTGGTTTCGGTACGCTTCGAAATGTTGGCCGATCGGCGTTTGCTGGTAGTCACCGATGGCGGCTTCCGTCGCAGTCAGAATGTTCGATCGAACTTTCTCGGCTTTCTGAGTGAGTTCATTCAAGATGGACTTGGCACCATCTTTCGTTCGGCAACCAGTCGGAACCTCTTTGACGATTCCGTCACCGTCGCGAAACTTGGCGTAGTACGTTGCCGTCTCAATCACAATTCGTTCGGAACCGTCACGGCCCGTCGTCACCGGTGCCGTCCGGTTCTTGCCGCGTCTGTCTTGCCAACGTGCAAACCGTTCGCTCTTGCGAGTGAAGATTTCGGCGTTTGATGGCAGCGGTTTTGTAACGGTTTTTTTGAATACGCTTGCCATTTTGAATCCAGTGTATTCGGGATTTCTTGTTAATCGCCACTTCGATTTGATTCATCTGTCAGACTGGTAACCTTGCCTTCTGCTCTTTCCATCCTGTTTTGGAATGTCTCTAACTGCTGGCGACGTTTCCTATCAACGTTCTGACGAAAGTTGTGGATGCTGTCTATGACTTCATCGACGCCCATAGTTAGATCGAGTTCTTCGGCTCCAGAATTGGGGGCGATTCGACTTGAATCATCTGTCAGACTGACAACTTCCATTTCCGCTTTCTCCGCTCGTTTACGGAAACGTTCGATTGACTGGCGATGTTCCTCCTCAATTTCATGACGGAACCTGTGGAGACTATCCATGAATTCATCGACACCAATCGTTAGTTCGAGTTTGTTTTCTTCAAAATCGGGGGCCATCGTGATCGTCACAGTGCCCTTTTGGAGATTCTTGCAGTGCAGCGATTGTGGATTGCTTTCCGCCGGCGTGTCATACGACAAATCCACGCTTCGGTGCTTGCCTTCTGCAATCGTGGAAACTCCATTGAGTGTCAATTTAACCATTGTTTGATCTCCGCATTGAGGTTGCCTAATCCGTGCCGAATGCTTACGAGCCGTTCTTTCTTGTCAAAGTGAGACCGAAATAATCCGCCAATTTGTCCGCCATGTCGAGCCGCATTGATCTTTCACCAGCGACGAATTTCATCAGGCTTTGCCTCGTCACGCCGGTTTCGCGTTCAAGCCCTTTCATCGTCATTCCGCTATCGCGAATCGCTCGACGCAGTGCATCAGTCATCGTGACAGTTTTTTTTCTTCGCTTTGCCATAATGTATCAATTGTTACATATCGGTTGTTTGATTGTCAATCAGCATTCGTCGGGCCGGGCCACAGCCATAGTTTCTCCGTCGGAAGGGCAATAGGTTTCGCTGTGCAACGTGGGCCTGACGTCCAATGATTCAAATTCGTCAAGAATCACGCATTCCACGTATGCGACGTGCGGCGGTGTTGTCAGGATCGAATCGTGGATCGTAAGGATTGGGGTGTGCGGCTTCTCTCGCATGATCCGTCCGCAAATCGAACCGATGAACACACTGGACTCAGCGAATTGCATCGTCCACGCAACACGTCGATAGTTGCGAGCCTTCAATTCGCTGATAACTTTGGCTACGGACCGGAATCGCTCAGCGAACCGCTTGCAAATCGGCTGCCAGCCATAGAAATTCACGAACACGCTTTTCTTGATTTTGTCGCGGGCATCGCCGGGTATCGACAAGGCTTCGTATAGCTTGCCAGCTTCACAAAGTCGAATGTACGTTTCCAAGTCGCCGGGAACTTTCCGTCGCGGTGTCTGATGTCGTCTTTCCCCTTGTTTTTCAGTGCTTTTCGCAAAAGTGAGCACCGTAATAGAAGGGGAGGTGGTGGTTTGCCCGTTCCATCGTGCCGACGATTTCCAGTGCCCGTTGCACGTCAAATCGCACACGTTGCAATCCACGCCCAAGAAACCGGTGGACGGGTAGCAATCGCGTATCCGCTGCTTTTCTGAGCCTTCGAACTTTGCGAGCAATTCGCGCATCGGTACACTCGACGGGCCGCGACGATTGGAACGGCGGGCGAACCCGATAGCCGAATGACTTTTCGCCTTTGCGAGCGACTCCGTCGCATTCAACGACAGCGTGACGTTCGAGCGACTTCAGCACGTCCGGCCAGAGTCGCCACGGAATCACTCGCCGCAAATAAGATTGCTTTAACGGAATGAAGCCGTTGCGATCGCATGGCCATCGCAACCATTTCTTGTGAATTAAATCGAGCAAATAGTACGCCTCGAATCGAATGTCGGACGGTAGCCAAGCCGGGTCGAGTCGATTCGGGACGTAGAAATAAACAGAATAGCGGTTTAGACTCATTTTGATTGTCCAAGCGAGCGGCAGGGGGGTTAGTTGAACAGCATCCCCTGCCGCTCTGTTTTGTTGTTGAGTTGATCGGAGTTAGAAGCCGCCGGCGGAATCTCATTTGGCTTTGAAAGAATCGCCCTTAACCGATGCCGAAAGGCAATCGCTTTTGGTCGATCGCGGACTCGCCAAAGTGTGACGAATCCGCAATGCCGGCTTGGACGCCGACTCTTAACCGCTCCGGCTTTCTCGATGATGCCGAGTACACGCAACGCTCTCGTCACCGTTCCACGCCACTTGCCGCCATCACCGAATGTGCTAGACAGGTCGGCCGTCGCGTCATCAATCGTGGCCGTGGTGTCCGGTGATTCTAGCAATGCGTCGAGCATCGAGATTTGGCCGACGATCAATCGATCCGGTTTCGCATTGGCAGCAAGAGCCATTCCGTGCTCTTTGAGCCGTTGGCCGTCATCACGGCCTATTGGCCGGTTGGAATTCGAATTCATCGCACCACCCGGCTAGGGGTCACAGTGCGAACCGGCTTGCAGCCGTCAGCAATCCATGCGTCGATGTCGTCGCGCCGCCATCGGACCAATGCACCGAGCTTGATCACAGCGGGCATCCGGCCGGAATCGGCGAGCCGGTAAACGTGTCGGGTGGAGCATCCGCCAAGCAATTCAGCGACAGATTGAACATCGAGCAGCTTGGCGTCTTGACGAGCCTCATGGCCTTGATCGGCAGTGGGGGAAACTGAGAAACGCATTTCCAAGACTCCTGAAACGGTGTCGATTGATTGATCGCCCAATGCAGGCGTGACACCCGGAGTCTCGCAGAGACAAAGTCACTTGCCAGAGCGACACTGCCCTGACATTTCAGTTTTCTTGCAGTAGCGTTTTTTTGCTGGCGTTCTCAGGTAGTAACCGTGACTTGGGTTACAAAGGATGCCCCTGCTTTTCAGGTTGTGAAGCGTAGTTCTAAACTGCGTATTAAATTTCACTCCCCTACCAGCCGCTACCGCAATCTTGCGGCCGATTAGCCGCTTATCCTTTCCCGGCCCAAACATGCCACGTCTACAGAGAGTGCGAACGATGGTTTGAGCGGTCGCCGACAAATCGTCCAAGTGTGGTAAGGCGTCTGTACTCTTTTCGTTGTCGGCATCGCCCGCCAACTCACTTGGAACTGTTTGCGTCGTCTCGGCGGGATCCGCGTTGCCGTTCGGAACAGATTCGGCAACGGTCAATTCGTCCAATCTCATTTCGATCCTCGCTAGCAGGATTTCGAGAATCCCCAACGCTGCCTGAATAGCGAGCTTTACGTTGGCAAGAAGCCATTGCTTCCCCTTTTTTTGGTCTTCGATGATTTCAAGCACGTTCTCACGGAGAATCTCAAGTGCATCGATCGCCAGTTGAAATTGCTCAGCATCAATGAATCGTCTGATTTCCGAATCGAGTCGAAACAAGGATCGCGGTGTCGGTAACTGCGTTGCGCGGTCACCGTCCGCAAGTAAGACCGGTACTTTCAAATCGGGCCTTTTAGCTTTCCAGGCCTCTTGATATTCGTAGCGAAAGCGCACATTGCTTTCTTGGAAATACCATTTGCAGAATTCGCCGAATGATTTGAGCAACTCATCGGCGGCCACACGCCATTCGGCCAACTGTTTGACCGTTACGTCGAACTTTCGTCGCAGGATATGGCTACCATTGCCCCGCGCTCCACGATCGCCGCTCGAACAGCGTCGGTTGTGTTTCCGTCGCTTGCTTTCGCTGCCGTTGCTTTCGGCCTGCTTCTCGCCAACCAGGCAACAGGTCAATTGATGCGTCGCCGATGACGTGAAATCTCCAACCACACAATCCGCACTTCCATCGCGTGTCTTGTTCGTGCTTGGTGTTGTCAGATTCACAAGCGGGACAACGTTGACTCCGTTCTGTCATATCGTTCCGGTTCCTATCTATATTCCCTGTTTCGTCCAGCTATTCAAAAAACGTGTTTCACGGACACTTCGGACACTTTGAGCCTATTGTTGAGCTTTGCTTTTGTTTGGCCTTTAGGGGCTCTCAGGGGCTCCCAGAAGAGTAACGGTCAACAATGGTTTTAAAGTGTCCGTGAATTATCACCGAATGAGGTCTTGCTTGAATTTCCAATTGTCAATTTGTTTGAGAATGTCGTCTTTCGTTCCCGTCCCCGCTGTCCATTCGTCACCAGTCCACAAGAAGCCCCGTCCGATATCGTGGCTAGGGGCAACAGTCAGGTGTAAAACAGACCTCTCCTCAATCATTTGCTTTATGAGTCGCGTGACTTTTGTGGTCGTCAGCCGTTGGTTCGAGCCGGAGTTGAAGACGTCAGCCATAGTTTTGGACGGAATGTAAACTTGCTCAGCACTAACGTCGAATCCAAGACGTTCCAAGAATTGAATAACTGTGTCTTCCAATAGTTGGCTTTCTTCCTCTTCAACATTGGCTTCGTCTTGCCGCTCGGAAATTAGATTCTGGATGTCCGCTGGACACGGCAGCTTCGACAGCACGGCGGATTCCCACGCAGCCCAGCGGGTATAGTGATGCAATTCCGTTGGCTCCCGTTGAAGCCAGCTGAGCACTCCACCGATAATCTCGTTTCGATTCGCGTCGATGAATTCGCGGGTTTGCTCTTCCCAGCGTGCGTCGAACTTCGGTTTCGCTAACTTGATAATTACGGCTCGTTGTGCGAGGTCCGTCGAAAGATTGGCGCCATTGATTGTCATGGTCCACAAAAGCGAATTCGGGCGCGAGCCGTCGCCGTGGTAAAGTTTCCATCCCGAAATCTGGTCGGCGGTGATGAGTGCCTCAAAATCAGAACTGGAAACTTTCATTCCCTTAGCGTTGTCCATCAGAACAATTCGCTTGGACAAACCGTCACTGTTTAGGAGGCGGTTTTTGAATTTCTCCATGTCATCGTTTTGCTGAAGTGAAATCGTCCCGCCGGTCAGATGTCCGATTTTGGTAACCGCCGCCGTCTTGCCGTATCCTCGGCCGCTGGCTGTGAAAACGAATAGCGGTCGACTTCCGCTGCGAGCACCCCACAATGCGGTCATGACGAACGCTCGCAACAGGTCGCCGTCAATTCTCGAAGCGGGACAGAAGCGTGACAAAAATTCATCAAATTTATCGGTTGGCCCGCTTTCGATGTGTTCGCAGGCGTAGAAATGGCCGTCGATTAGCGGGTGGTGCGGATACTGCTCGATCGCCTGATATCGTTGAGCTTTGTGTTGGAGCGCGGCGAATACTTCATCTTTCCCATGGCAGCCTGTGTTTCTAAACATTTGCGGCGGCTGATCGCATTGCGAACCAATGCACGAAAACAGTTCCGATGACTTACTGAGCCAGCGAACCTCATCGCCGCCGTCGTACGCAAACAGTGAATTGCCGACGCGGTACGGCTGGCCATTGTAATTGGCGAAAATGCGAGCGGCAACGTCGTTGATGTGGAGCGGGACGACACTTCGATTGCCGTCGTTATCCCACTCCTCGATGCCGTTGGCGACCGGTAACGGTTTGTCGTCGGATAGAATCCATTCAGCCTCATCAACCAGTTTCCGGAAGTCATCGAACGTGTTTCCATCATTCAAAAAATCGCGGAGATCTTTGCCGTGATCCGCCGCGACTTCGTATGGCAATGTGCCGATCTTAGTTTCGGTCGCATGCTTGGCGATTTGCTTGGCTTTCCGCTTCGATCCCGCAACGCCTGGTTGATCGGCATCCAGAATGATCACGACGAACTTGTCAGCGAACATCTTTGTCGGTGGGCACGACTTCGCGCCGCAAGCATTCGTTACAGCCGCCCAACCATCCGGCAGAATCGAATGAACGGCCAACGCATCCGGTAAACCCTCGCAGACGACGATATGTGATGCTGTGTCGAAGCGTTCACGCCCGCCTATGAAATGCCAGCCATCTTTTGAGCCGGCGAGATTGTGCGATTTTCGTTCTTGAAGTTTTCCCGCCGCCGCGAACGGTTTGCCATCGCACCGAAACAACGTGTACGCGCACGGCTTGCCGTTATCGCGAGACGCTGGAAACGCCAAGCACTGATCAGGTGATTGCGATTTCGCCGGCCACAACACGAACGCAGCTTCCGACGACAAACATGCCTCGACTGTGATCGGTGGCTTGCACTCGGCAAATTCGCAAACGTATGGAACATTCTGATCGGCTTTCAAGAACCGCGCTTGCTCTTCAAACGGTCGCTTGCTTTTTTGCTTTGGCTTGCCGTTCTTGGACGGAGCCATTCCGACATGTGTCGCGACTGATGACAGGACATCGCGAAACGGATTGCCCGTCAGCCACATCAAGGCCGCCAATCCGTCGCCGTTGTCCTTGTCGAAACATTGGTTGCAAATCATTCCGCCGCTATTGGCGAAATCGTCGAACGCCCGGAAGCGATCAGTGCCGCCGCATTTGGGGCACTCGTGATGCCTCCCATCCAGGAAAGCAGGATCAATACTGGCAAGCGATGAAATGATTTCTGGCCAACGGCCATCGCTGACGAGTTCGAGCGTATCGGTTGCCAGTTCTGCGAGTGTGTGTTTTGCCATTTTTGTTTATCTCCAAACGTTGCCAAATAGTTGCCAAAGCTGGCTGACGTTTGGAAAGATAGCAGCAACGAAAAAGCGGCGTCCAGACGCAACATCTTGCGAGCAACGCGCTTAAAAAACGCCGGATTGATCCGGCGTGGGAAATCACGATATTGCGTGGGAAATCGACCGATACCCGTGGGAAATAGGCCTTTGGGCGCGCGAAATCGACCGTTAATTTGGATCTGGGAGTAACCCTACAATTCTACGGCAAAGCAGATTATGTTCGGACTTATCGGCGAATTGCCAGCAGTAGTAGTTCCCGACATTCGCGTATTGTATTAGCCTGCCGCCGTCTCGCTCTTTTGCTTTTTTGACCATTCGACCGATCGTACTTCCGCTCATCTTGTCGATCGTCTCTACGCCTTTGAGTTCGTCGTGCGCAACTTCCCCTAGCTCGCCCGTCGTCATGAACGGCGTGGACGGCAATTCATCGTGCTCGATTATGTGGTCGAGAAAGTTGCATCCGGCAACCATCGCGGGAGACAGCACTTGTTGCTTCTTGGCTTCGCGAATCATATTTGCCAGCAAATTAGATTCTTTCGAACGGGCAGCCTCTATGATCTTCATGCCACATGTGAAAACATCGATCGAATTAGATTGGAGGCTTTCGCTGGCTCCCAGTTTGTAAACGAATGCGGCCCGACAGGCGCACTTCTCTCCGAACGCCACCCACATCGACCAATCATATTTGACGAGAATTGCTCCCAGGTTGAGCAACGCCTGTTTTGTGGGCGACGATTCGATTTTCTTCAACGCGCCAACAAACTCATCGATTCTGGTCTGCCGTTCTCTCTGGGCAACTTCGATGTCGAGCCTGCGTTGATCGTCCTGCTTTTCCCTCGATCCGATTCGGGCCAACGACTCGTTAAACAGTTTGCTCATCGTATTGTCTTTCCACTCAGGCCGATCGAAGCCGCCGCGGGACAATACGACCACGACGACGCCGATCAACGTGAGGAGCGACCCCACTGCCCGAATCTCACTGTTGCCAGTTTGTTGCCAACACGGCAAACAACGCCGCACGTTGGCAGACACTCATTGTATTCGAATCCCCATTTTCCTAGAATAGACGGACGCTGGCGGACAATGGCGTACACTAGTGCGCAAAACTGTCGATCCGGTGGTTGCGGGTTCGAGTCCCGTCGGCCTCGTTTGGTAGAATCACTCGAAATTAAACGTCGCTCGCTTCTTTCACATTGGCAAGCCGACTTCCTTCCGTTACCCGCTCGAATCCGCGGGTTGAGCTTTGACCGGTCAACAATCGATGTTGTGTCCGTCGTGCGGAAGTGAACTCGGACTCTACCCCAAGAATCTGAAAACTGGTCATCCGTGTCCATTCTGCGGTTACGTCGATGATTCCTCATTGCCCACCGAAGTCAGAATCCTGATCCAAACACATCTCGCTTCCGCGGTTGACGTTGGTCCGGCATCCAAAGCTGCGGAGGAACTGGCGGCTCAAATGGACGAATTGGGTTGCGATTCGCGAACCAAGTTTGCTGCCCGATTGGCGTTTGAAGAAGCCTTGGTCGCCAAACTTCGTTGACTGCACGGCGAGCAAAAATTGATTTTCCGCAAAACAGAATCAATCCGCGGCAATCACCTCAATCGACGAACCGATGAGCGTACTTGGCCATAGTTCGCCGGATGGATCGATTCGCAAAGTGGCGATGTGTTCGGGAGCGTTCGCGTCGATCGAATCTTGGTCGGCTTTGGATCCGGCGGAAATTCCGGTAACTCGGCCTGTTCGCTGTTCGTCGCCGGGGAATCTTAAGACGACGGTCGTCCCTTGGGGGAATGCTGGGACCTGATCGGACGGGATCCTCGCTTCCAAGAAGAGCCGGTCTTCATCAAGAATCTCTACTATGGGATCGCCGGTCCGAACGGCGTCGCCGATGTCTTTCTGGAACTTCCCGACCGTGCCGTAAGCGGGAGCGGTGAGTGTCAGTTGAGTGGCCCGCTGTTCGAGCCGGTTCAACAATTCGGTGGCCTGAGCGAGTCGTGCTTGAGCAACTTCGATGCCCGCGGATTGCCGGATTTTTTTTGGCAGTTCGGATTTCAACGTTTTCAGTCCTGACAATCGTGACTCGCAGAGTTCGATCTTAACGGCGTTGACTTCGACCGCATTGCGTGCCGCTTCCTGCCGCAGGATTGCGCGAATGCGGGATTCGTCGGCGGTCAGCGAACTGGAGTAGATCAGAGATTTCAGCAGATCGTCCGATCCGCCGCTGCTTGCCAGGCCATCGAACTTTTCCACGTAATCACGCCATGCCACGTTTTCCATTTCGAACATGTGCTTGCCTTGCAACAACGTCGCGGATTTCAGCCGCGTGTCGAGCGTCTCGGTTTCCAATTCCTTCAATCGCCACGACAAATCAACTTCGGCTCTCGCGCGAGTTTGTTCTAATTCGGCCTGCCGCCTTGTGACTTCTTGCTGGGCGTCAATGATTTCGGACCGCAGCTTCTCGTTTTCCAACTCGACGACCGGAACCGATGCGTTCAGCGTCGTGCCTGGCTGAGAGATGATCGTCTTGATGTAGCCATCCTGTTTGGCTTTGACGACCACACTCTCGGCTCGTAGATAGGCCGTCAAACCGTCGCCGTTCGGTTGGCTCATTCGATCAGCCAGGACGATGCCCGCGACGAAGGCCAGCAGCAGGAACAAGAGCGTCCGCCCGTGCGGAGCCGGTTGTTCGCATGATGGAAGCGTGTTTACAGTTTCTGATTCCGTGGATGCCATAATGAATTTCAGATGTGGTGTTGTGTGGGGGCGATGCTGCGAGGCTCGCGCAGCGTTTCATCGAGACGTGTCGTGAATGTGCCAAGAAACAGCGCTTGTTTATTGAATGGATCCAAGGGTCCATAATCCGAATCGGAATGGCCCGTTATGAACGTTGACTCGGATAAGTCCGCCAGCCGAATAAGTGGCAAAGATTGAGTCCGGCGCGTTGAAACTTTCTTAGTCGATGCTGTTTCACGCGATCGCGATCACCGTCAGAACCGGAAGATTTTGACACCAGTTGTGTTATACTCTGTACGGTCAAAGCTTGAAGATCGCACAGTAGAGATTGCGGGTCAAAACCGCAATTTGTGACCGGAATGAGTATATTCCGAGTTCTCGCGAATGATGGGTGCCAGATAATCGCGCGCGAAGGCTTTCGTTGTCCAACCAAAATGTCCGCCGAGATTGCCGCGTGAAATCATGCGAAAGCGAAACGGAATCTGGTGCAGCTTGGCTTCATAGAGCCGGCGTGTCTCGTCGCTTGCTGCCTTTGGCAGTTTGAATCCGACCGCGCCCGATCCAAAAGAGAATTGGCGATCGATTGTTCCGGCGAGTGAAGTTCCAATGATGAGCAATGGAACGTCTCCCAGCGAATGAAAATTCCAAATCCCCGAATCCGTAGTTGTCAAAGCCGTTGTCAGGTCGAACCTGGGTAAGACAGCCGGCGCCAACAGAATCACGCTGCTGATTCTTCGATCCGCTGGAAGAGCCTCCAAAGTCAACAAGATCAGTCCGGCGCCACCAGAATGCCCCACTAAATGAACGGGACGTCCAGGATACTGGTCCTGGTATTCGATAATTCGCCGGGCCAGAATCCGCGCCTGCTGGCGATTGCGTTCGATGTCTTGCAAATGAGTCAGAAAGTTCCAGGCACGCCCGGTCGTCCAATCATGAACTTCGATCGCCGTACGTACGCCGCCGTTTTCCAGTCCTTGAGCGATATTGGAATTGAAACGGTCAGGTCCCTCGATTCCCGGCAGAACCATTGTGTAGCCGTTTTGCATCCGTTCGGCCGACATTTGGTCGGTGTAGTACGCGCAGCCAGAAAACGCGGCGAGCAACGCCAGTGACAAAACAGCAAACAAAATGATGGCAGTCGACTGGTTAAGCATGAGATGTACGGAACAGATTCGAAGTCGCTATCAAGCGGCGTGGAACGCGGTTCTGCCAAGAGTGGCGGCGAATCCTATCTGTACTTTGTTTTGGCGGCAAGATTGTTACTTCCGCTCTCGGACACGCGGCATCGTTTTCACCAGCAATACGGTCGGTTACGATTTGGTGCGCACGGATTGAGCATTCCCTTCGAAAACTTCGCAGAGGTGTCCAGTAATGAAATCAACGGCCAGCATCCTGAATCGTCGCGAGTTTGTTAAGTATTCCTCATTTGGATCGGCAGCGGCTGTTTGTGGCGGCATGGTTCAGAATGCTGTGTCCGCACCGTACGCAGCCGGGGCCGAAAAGGACGACGAAGCGATTCCGATCGTCGACACGCATCAACATTTGTGGGACACCAGAAAACTGCGTCTGCCATGGCTTGGCGGTGAAGGAGTCAAGCCGATTGCTCGCAACTTCGTGATTTCGGATTACAAACAGGCCACGAAAGATGTCAATGTTGTGAAGTCCATTTACATGGAAGTCAACGTGCATCCCGACGACCAAGACAAGGAAGCCGAATACGTCACCGATCTCTGCAAGCGGCAAGACAATGCGATGGTCGCGGCTGTGATTGGCGGCTCACCGCAAAACAAGGAGTTCAAAGAATATGCGGCCAAGCATTCCAAGAACGCCTACATCAAAGGATTCCGCACTGTCTTGCACGATGCCGACCGTCCGCAAGGAATGTGCCTGAAACCAACCTTTGTCGACAACATGAAACTGCTCGGCGAATTGGGACTGAGTTACGACCTCTGCATGCGACCCGACGAAATCCTAGACGGAGTCAAGCTGGTCGACCAATGCCCGAAGACGCGGTTCGTCATCGATCACTGCGGCAACCTGAGTGTCCAGGAAACTGACCAACAAGTTCGCAAGAAGTGGGCCAAGGGAATCCGCGAGATGGCGAAACGTGACAACGTCGTCTGCAAAATCTCGGGCATCGTCGTTACCGCAAAACTCGATTGGAAACCGGCCGATCTGGAAGAAAACACGACCTTCTGCATGGAAGCGTTCGGTGAAGACCGAGCCTACTTCGCCGGCGACTGGCCGGTATGCACGTTGAAAGCGTCGTTCAAACAATGGGTCGATGCCTTGAAATGGATCGTCCGCGACAAGTCTCCCGAATTCCAACGGAAGCTATTCCACGACAACGCCGTCAAGTTTTATCGGTTGAGCTGACGGCTCAGCGAGATGTAGACAATCATTTGTTAGACGTTACAATCGCTAAAATCAGCAAAGTCGTTACATTCGGAAGAAATCGTAGAATGTAGAACAGTGCGAGATTGTTGAACGTTGGGAAACTCGGTTGTCTACGAAAAGGAAACTCAACATGAAGAGCCTGAATGTGAAACTACTTTTGATTGTTAGTACGGCGGTTGGCGGTTTCATGACAATGTCGGGTCAGGCCATCGCTGACGGGCTGACGCGAGAACAGCGTGATGAAGTTCAAAAGATGATCCGACAGTCGGAAGGCAGGATCATCGCCGAGATACGACAATTGCGCGGCCGTTCCGAAGGCTCGCACGCGATTGTCATCGAGAACGCCGAAGGCGGCCGCGGTGTCGTCATTTCAAAATCGGATGGTCTGGTCGTCCAGAAAAGCAAGCGGATCGTCCAGCAAAAACCAGGTTCAGATTCGCGAGGATCACTTCGAGATCAACCGCGTACACGGGGTGAGCGCCGAACTGAGAATCGTGGACGCAACGAGTCAACGCCCAAGAATCGTGGCCCACAGCCTGGAGGCTCTGACCGGCCGCGTCGCGACAATGACCCTCGCCAGGAACGTGATGATTCAAATCCG
>Ga0310122_10002053_pt1 | contig 12823 bp, 9 predicted proteins | sample CB6_Bottom_1051__FD_203503 | JGI IMG/M metagenome (GOLD analysis project Ga0310122, IMG submission 203503) | Marine microbial communities from Western Arctic Ocean, Canada - CB6_Bottom_1051 | ecosystem: Environmental > Aquatic > Marine > Oceanic | place: Canada: Western Arctic Ocean | collected...
TCTTGTTCGGGGAATTCTCACTGCGACGGCCGGAAAAATTCGGCAGTTTCCATTTGGTCCATTTCCGTCGGCTGTCGATGAACGACTTGATCAGCGGCCGGGCTTCCTTGATCAGTTCATACGTCTTCAGATCGCAACGCCAATCGACATTGCCGCCACGAAACCACACCGAGTCGAGTTTGTCCGAGAATATCAATTTGTCGAGCGGCAGGTGCGTTGCTTTGAATTCTTTTTTCGTCGATGCCGACAGCGCTTGCGCAATCTTCTCATGATCAAAGGCGCGCTTCCGAGTTCCTGGCGATGCATCAACAACGACGAACTCGCGTGCTCCGTCTTTCAAATCATTGCGATACCAGAATTTCGTTCCGCGCGCAAACCAATTCGGATTCACACGCGTCTTGAAGACCTTGTTCGCGAACAACTTCGACAGATTGTTCGCACGCTCGTAGTCAGCACGAGTTCCCTGAGCTGAACCAACCGATCCGGTCATCAGCACGATGCCGACTGAAATGGCAAATCGTATGTTCTGGATTTTGGGTTGCCATATTTGAAGACGAGTTGAGTGACAGAGAATCATGTTAGCTCCGAGTCGAACAAATCCTGCGTTCTTGAATTGTTGTGTGTATAAGCGTCGGTTTGGACCCGCAAATGGCGCTGATTACGCGAATGTGTTTCTGATTCGTGTCTATTCGCGTAATTCGCGGGCGTTCCTTTTGGTTGTGGCAACGCTTCGTCTCACCCGCCACTTTTGGCTGTGCCGAGTTATCCTAGCCTACGGCTACGGGTTAAACAAAACCGAGTCCGCCAGACCGCTGTCGAATTCCGGCCTGCGGCAACTGGTCATTTCAGATCGGAATCTTGCCATCCAAAATGTTATGCTAACTGCTTCAGCCGAACGTGAAAACATTCGATCAACGAGGTGACTCATGAGACACGTCGTCATTGCTGCAGCCATCATTGCCGTCGGATTCGTCGAAACGGCCTCGGCCCAAGTATCGCTGCAATTGAAAGTTGCCGACAAGTCAAAGCAGACGGTCCACTTGGAAACGAAGCTCAAGGAGGCTTTGACTCTGGGCAATGCCGACTTCGAAGCCAGCGCAGACATGTTTATGATCCTGAAGCGAAACGCCGGCCAACGCGACACCGACGGCAAGATTCGCGTCGCAAACGAATTCGAAGTCGTGCAGATCGAAGTCAATTTGCCGGGTGGGTTCAAAATTGAATTCGATTCCGGCAACCCCGCCGCGGCTGATTCCGACAACTCTGAGATTCAGCAATTTATCGATTTCTTCAAAGTGAATTCGAAACTGAAATGGGCGTCTATTCTCAAGAAAGACAACCGAGTTGATTCGATCGAAGGAACAAAAGAAGCGGCGGAAAAAGTTAGCCAGTTGTTCAAAAAGGAATTTGATCCCGAATACCTGAAGCACGTCGAGAACCAACACTTGGCGGCCATCCCATCAAAACCCGTCAACAAGGATGAAACTTGGGATTCCAAATACTTCCAAGATTTCGGAGCCGGCCAGATGCTGGAATTCGCCGTCACTTACAAATATTTGGGAACCGTCGAGAAGGATGGCAAGAAACTGGGCCGAATCGGTTTTAGTGCGTCACGCGTCACCTACACGATCGATCCCAACAGCTCGCGCGGCACAACGCTTGAACAAAGCAAACTGAAGGTCACTGAATCCGAAGGCGAGATTCACTTCGACCGCAAACTGGGATCAATCGTCTCCAGCCGACGCAAGCTCCGCGCCCAGGGAGATGTGACATTGAATCTGAACGGTCAATCAATCGCGTCGAAACTCGACGTGTCGATTGAAGCGAAAACCACACGGCAGCCCTGACACCGCATTCGACGAAACGTAAGGCGCTGCAAAACAAATAAGTGTCGGTTTTCGCTCCGTGAAAACACGTCTTTTCGCGGAGCGAAAAGCGACTATTGCGGAAACTTATTGCTATGCAACGCCTAACCCGGATTATTCACGAAACAACGCAAATATGATACAAAGCTTGTGGTCAAAAGGAGTTGCGACTATCTTACCCAAAACACCGCGAAAAATCGGAGTTGATCGTAACCCGAAGCGTCAGCGAGGAAACATGTTGAATTCCTCGCTTACGCTTCGGGTTACGAATAATTCGGACTAAAGCATGTCTGGCTTGCGGTTCAATAAGCGCTATTCGCGGCTCTCGGGTGTTATTGGCATCTTCAGCTTCAGCGGTTCGTTGCCATGCCAGTCGGCGGCTTCGGGCATGTGGGTCATGGCGAAGGAAGTTTGGATCGGATAGTGACAAACACAGCCGACCGAGAAGCATGGCACGTTTAGCAAGCCGGCGGCGGCGACCGGGCTGTTGCTGCAGCCGGATCTGAGGTTTCTGAGGTCGTACTGCTTTCGACTCTTGATATCGACATAGGCCAAGCAACTGGAGCGAGGGTAAAGCGGGTTCTTGTTGCCAACGGCATAGTTGCAGCCGCCGTGGCGAAATAGGGCGGCTCCGTTGATTGCCAGTCTTCGCATCTCGTGGCATCCTACGATCTGTCTGTTCGCAAACGGCGGAAGTGCTAAACTTTGCCAGCATTGGCGCCTGCGTGCGTCGTTGGGCTCGTTTATTCGGGAATTGCCGCCGGAATTTCAAATGTCCGAATCGAGAGTCTTATCACAATCTGACAGCCTGCTGACGGACACCGAAATTGAGCCGATTGATCAATTCCGGCGCGAACATAAGACTGCCGTCCTGGTTGTGATGTTCACAGACTTGAAGGGGTCGACCGAGCTTGCGGAAGAACGCGGGGAACTGCATTCTCAGGAAATTCGCAAGCAACATGATAAAATGCTCCGTGAAATCGTCGAGCTCGATGGATTTGGTTCCGTCATCAAGACAATCGGCGACTCACTGATGTGTGTGTTTGCCGAACCATCAACCGCCGTTCAACGAGCCGTCGAGATTCAGCAACTTCTGCACGACTTCAATACCCAGCATCCCGACGAAGCTGACATTGGAGTGCGCATCGGCATTCACATGGGGCAAGTCGCCGTCGAAGACTCCTTACGCTTTGACGTATTCGGGCGTCATGTCAACCGAGCTGCACGAATCGAGGGATTGGCGGATGCGGGACAGATCCTGATGACTTTGCCCGTTTACGACAGTGCACGCGGCTGGCTCGCTGAACAAGACGTACTGTGGCAGGACCATGGCGACTACCATCTGAAAGGAATTGATGAACCGGTCCGCGTTTACGAAGTCTGCCCGCCTTGTAACCGGAAACCGCGTCCGCCTCAGGGACAACGGTTCCGCCGCCGATTCGACCGGCGTTTCTGGCTCTTCGCGATTTGCGCTCTGATCGCGATCCCGTCGATCGCGGTTACGCTCTATTCGCAGAGACCGAACCAACCGCCGGGCTCAAACGACCGGAGTGAAAACAGCCAGGTGCGGCAACCCGTCAGGAATCGTGCAGTTCCTATGATTGCAGTTGTCCAACTCATCGAGAATCCGCTGCTCGATCAGGCACTCACCGGAATCACGGACGAGTTGAAGGAACAAGGTTTCCATCTGGGACTGCATTACACGACAAAGCGCTACAATGCCGGTGGCAGGGAAAGCGAATTCCACAACATCATCAGCACTATCAAACAGGACCAACCTGAAGTTGTGTTGACACTCTCGACGCCTGCGATGATCGCCGTCGCCAAGGGTATCGATGAAATTCCAATTGTATTTTGTGTCGCCAGCGATCCTCGGCTTGTCGGCGTGTATGAAGGCAAAAACCGGCCGAAAAACCTGGTCGGTGTGCACGACGACCCGCCGTTAGAACAACTGCTTGACCTCGCGACGGCTCAGGAAGACGCGTTCAAAACCGTTGGTACCATCTGGCATGCATCGGAACCGAATTCTGAGCTTTCGGCTCGTAAGCTCGCTGCCTGTTGCGAAAAGAAGGGACTGACTCTGTTACAGGTCAAGGTCGACGAAATCGATCAGTTGTTTGCGGAGACGTCCAAGTTGTGTAAAGACGGTGCTGAAATTATCGTCATTTCTGTCGACAATCTGACAACAACCGGTCTGCCACTGATCCTCGACGCGGCGGGCAGTCATAACGTGCCCATCTACTCGACCGAACCCAGTATGGTGAAACAGGGCATCGCCGGAGCTGTTGGGGACGATCCCTATGCGTGGGGAAAACAGTCCGGTCGTCTGCTGGCCGAGTTGCTAAAAGGCAAACGGCCTGATCAACTTCCGATTGAAACAACGATGCATCAGCAGACAGTGATTGCACCGGAAGAATAATCAATTCCCGCCGGTCCATTGCTCGGTTTACTCGCACCCAAAGCTGCTATCGCTCATCGCCAGACACTGGTGGCACTTTCAATTTCAGTGGTTCGGTACCGTGCCAGTCGGCGGCTTCGGGCATGTGGATCATGGCGAAGGATGTTTGGATTGGGTAGTTGCAAATACAGCCGACCGAAAAGCATGGCACGTTCAGCAAGCCATCGGCGGCGACCAGGCTGTTGCTGCAGCCGGATCTGAGGTTTCTGAGGTCGTATTGCTTTCGGCTCTTGATATCGACGTAGGCTGCGCAACTGGAGCGAAGGAAAAGCAGGTTCTTGTTGCCGACGGCATAGTTGCAGCCGCCGCGGTGAAATAGGGCAGTTCCGTTGATTAGCTTTCCGTTCTTAATGTCGTACGTGTGGCCCGATTGGTTAATGAATGTTGTTGTTCCGAGGATTAGCGGCTGCTGGCCACGCATTGGTTTGTGCCAGACTTCTTTACCGGTCTTGGCATCCAGTGCGTAGGTGTTGTTGGCTTTGCCGGTCAAAAGCAGATTGTGTTCGGTCGAGTACGCTAGCCAGTCGTCTTGAGTTCGCATTCCCATGAAATGCAGCGTGGTCAGAGTTGCCGGCTTGTCGGATTTGATGGTCTGCCAGCGAATTTTGCCGGTCCGTGAATTCAAAGCCAAGATCGTCGACGGCAGCTTGTCGACGTTAACGCCTCGGCGGCTCATCACGCCAATATCAGCCGGTGAGTGAGAATCGACGCAGAAGACCGTGCTGTCAGCAACCGCGATGGCGGCGGTGTTGTAGCGGTGTTCGGCTTCGCGCGTCCAGAGTTGCTCGTTGTTCTCTCGATCGATCGCGACCAACATCTTGCTATTCCAGCGGCCTTTGCTGATTGCGTTCTCGTTGTTAAAGCGAATTCCGAGGAGAACGATGTCACCGTCAACTCGAATGTCCGAAACACTGACCGGCACGTCGTCAGGTTTCTCGACGTCGATCGTTGTTTCCCTTTGTGTTTTGCCGGTCGATGGATCGAGAAACTCGCACTTTCGTCCCGCGGCCACGTAGACGGCTTCGGCGGTCGATGCGTAACGGGCTGAGACTCCGACTTTGCGAACCCAGAGCAACCGGCCGGTGTAGGCATCGACAGCGTGCAGTGTGTTGGTTGCAATCTGTAAAGCAAACAATCGTCCGCCGGCGACTTGCGGTTTGACTCCGTGGCCGTAGTCCTTGCGTTTATAGAAACCGTGGTCCGAGCCATCGCCGTACCAGAGCACGGCCAGCGGAGCCTTAACGCGTTCGTCGCGAGAAAAGAATGACCGTGCGGCATCGCCGGTTTCGTGTGTCCAATCAGCGGTGTTCGACAAGGCTCCGTCTCGACGGAGAATTAACATCTGTGGGGACGATTCGATGACAGCTTGGTCCAGCGCGGCAATCGACAAAACCTTGGCAACCGCAGTGATACGATCGGACGGCAGAATAAAACACGCGGCGCCACCATAGGGACGTAAGACTGAATACAAATGACGGATCGTCGTTTCGGAATGCAAATCGAGTTCTTCCGGTCGCTCGGAAATCAATAGAGTCGCCAGATACGGCGGCAGCAGCAGTTTTGTCGGATCACCCACAATTGCTTGTACGCGATCACCGTAGGTTCCCTCGACAACGAGACGGCGACGCAACTGATTGACGCGGTCCCGATTGTCGTCGATGACCAAGATATTGAATTGGGAGTTGCGCAACAGTTCGTCGACAAGTCGCCCATCCGACAAACCTGCGACGACGGCATATCCGGCCGTCTCACGAGTCGCATTCAAATAGATTTTCGCAAGTGGCGTGCTGGCATCTTCGGTTGCGTCGCCGTTCTCTCGTTTCAATTCGTGCACGAGCGGTTTGCCCGTGTCCGTGCCGAAACAGTGGACGTGGCCATTACTCGTCACGACGAACAGCCTGCCGTCGGCCGCAAGTAGGCTGGATGGTTCGTCATCGAGCGTTTTCGCCCACGCGACTCTTGGGGATTGCAGCTTCGCCGAAGGCAAGTCAATCGCGAGTAGGTATCTTCCAGCGTGACCATAAAGTCGGTCGCCGGCATTAATGATTGACCGAGTCGGTGTTTTCGTTTTGTTGAAGGGAGGCGCCAGCTTCCACAATAACGGTGCGTCCCAACGCGCTGGTTTCAATGTTCGTTTCTGGAATTCCTTGTCATAGACCGAGATCGCGGCACTCTTTAAATCGTAGGCATACACGATTCCGTCGTGCATTCCGTATGCAACACCTTCGTGCAGCACGGACCGATAATCGAGTCCCGGCTGGAACTTGTAGGGGAACAGCGGGCCTTCGAACAAGTTGACTCGCGAGTCCCAGCCTTTCGGGGCGTCTTTGCCGGCCGCCGCCCATTGACTGGAAATTTCGCGGCCGTCTTTCAAGCTGACGACTCCGTTTTCACCGACCAATGCGATGTCGCCACTGACCGAGACTCGGCTGTCGCCGTTGCGATAGCCCTGTACGAAATACTTGAGCTTTCCGGTCTTTCGATCCAGCCGCGCCGGCATGGATCGGCCGTTGGGAACAATCACCATGTCCTGGCTGACCAGCAAATGTCCTTGCGGAGAAATCCCGCCCTCGATCTGATAATTGTGATCGATTCTTAGCCCGGCGATCGCATGGCTATTCGAATTTGTCCACAGCACTTTGCCCGTCTCGGCATCGACCGCTCGCACGAATACGCCTAACGTGGGCCAGATTCCAGCTCCGAAATAGACGACGCCGTCGTGCAACACGGGTCCGCCTCGCACCGGCCAATACGAAACCAGCCGGGCGTTTCCCAGATGCAAATATTCCGCGCGATCGTCCGTCGACCCGCGGACTTTCCATTGCAATGAACCGGTTTGAGTATTGACGCAGTAAAGATATCCGTCGTCCGAACCAAAATAGACCCGATCCTTGGTGCCGACTGCTGCGAGCCGCACTGGGCCGTCCGTGAAGAATCGCCAGTTTTCCTTTCCGGTGCGTGTGTCGAACGCCGCGATACTCCCGTCGTTTGGCGAGCCAACAAACATTTGCCGACCGACGACGATCGGCTCGTACGATGCATCGAAGTGCAACCGCGATTCGTTTGGCCAAGCCATTCGCGTTCGCGGCAACTGGCGCGACCATTGCAGATGCAGCTTGTCGGGAAGTTGCTCACCAGTGTGACCGCCGCGAGAAACGTTGTTTCTCCACATCGGCCAATCAGCGGCATTCGAGGTTGAAAATCCCAGCGCCCAGATCAGGGGTGCGAGCACGAAACCATTCAAGATTCTTTGACGGCCGCACGAATTCATCCCATCTCACCTTTTTCCAAGACCGACTCGATTCGTATGTTGTCGTTCGAGTATATCCGAATCGGATTCTGCGTGACATGAACGTCGAGCTCAAACGATCCCGCGATCCCAGCGCGTCGTTTGACTCGTGTTGCGGACTTGATTGCGACGATGTTAGAATCAACGCTCGTTGATACGTCATGGACGGTGCGAACAGAATGCTTCCGATCACGCAATAGAAAGCAGACGGTATGTTAAGTCTCGTTGGTCGCGCGGACAGGAATTCCCGTTTTTGTGATGGAATGAGTCGGCGAAATTTCCTGACGATCGGCAGCTTGGGGATGGCCGGGCTGACGCTGCCAAGTTTGCTCCGTGCGGAATCTGAGAACGGTATTCGAAATTCGAACAAGTCCGTGATCATGATTTATCTGGTTGGCGGACCGCCACATCAGGACATGTTCGACCTGAAGCCAAACGCTCCGCGGGAAGTCGCCGGACCGTGGCAGCCGATTCCGACGAATGTGCCGGGTATCGAAATCTGCGAAGCATTTCCCAAGCTGGCCCAGATGATGGACAAGTTTGTGCCCATCCGTTCGATCGTCGGATCGCAACCCGGTCACGACGCCATTCAGTGTTTCAACGGACATCATCCTCGCAAACCGAAGCCGTCAGGCGGTTGGCCGCAGTTTGGCTCGACCGTGGCGAAGACTCAGGGAGCCGCACACAAGGCCGCGCCGCCATTTGTCAGCCTGTGCTACCAATGCACTCACGGCCCGTACAACGAACCGGGACCGGGATTCCTCGGCACATCCTACGAGCCGTTTCGCCCAATGGGTCCAACGAAGGACGACATGGTTTTGAACGGAGTGACTCCCGAACGGCTCTTCGACCGCAAGAACTTGTTGAAGAGTGTCGACCGATTCCGACGTGAAGCCGACGCGAGCGGCATGATGAACGGCATGGATGTTTTCACCGAACAGGCAATGGGAGTGCTGACGTCGTCGAAACTCGCCGATGCTTTGGATTTGTCAAAAGAAGACCCGCGGACTGTCGAACGATATGGCACGGGTGACAACACGAAATTCATCGATGGCAACGGAGCGCCGCGAGTTCCCCAAAGTATGCTCGTCGCTCGTCGTTTGATCGAAGCCGGCGCGCGAGTCGTCACGCTGAATTACAGCAAGTGGGACTGGCACGGCGGCAGCTATGACACGATCTTCAATCGCGAGGCTGAGGATTTTCCGATCTTCGACAATTGCGTCAGTGCGCTGGTCGATGATTTGCACGCGCGCGGTCTCGACAAGGACTGCACCGTGCTGATCTGGGGCGAGTTCGGCCGGACACCGAAAATCAGCAAGCAGGTCGGACGCGATCACTGGCCTCGGGTCAACTGCGCCTTGATGGCCGGAGGCGGTATGAAAACCGGACAAGTCATCGGTTCGACCGACCGACTTGCCGGTGAAGCCGTTTCACGCCCCGTCGCATTCCCAGAAATCTTCGCGACGCTGTACCACAATTTGGGAATCGACACGAACATCACGACCATCGATGACCTGAACGGCCGGCCGCAGTATCTCGTCGAAGATAACGAGCGACCAATGCGTGAGTTGATTTGAACAGTTGCGGTTTATCGTAGGCCGTTGTCAAGCCGACCGCCCCAACGCTGGTGCACCTGCGCGGGCAGAGCAAACTCAGGTGAAGAGATGTTGTCGATTTGCAGCAGTCGGCGCGGACGCACCGGCATCCAGAGTGCCCGCTTGACAGCCGCTTGACAGCACCCTACGATTCAGAACCGTGAGGTACAGGTCTACCGATCGCACTTAAAAGCGTCGGGTAACAGCGCCGAGAGCGTGTGCTCTTTGATTTCCGTCGGGTTGTCGGCATCGACGAGAAGTACAGGTAAGTCATCGCAGAATTCCGCAGCGAATTGCCGGCACGCTCCACAAGGAGTTCCACCCCCGGCTGATGCGATGACCATGGCGACGAAGTCCTTGTGACCGGCGGTGACCGCGCTCGAAATGGCGACTCGTTCCGCGCAAATCGTCAGGCCAAACGACACGTTTTCAACATTCGCACCCGAAAAAATAGCTCCGCTCTGCGTGAGGACGGCGGCCCCGACTTGAAAACCGGAGTACTTGGCATGTGCGTTCGCTCGAACCGCGAGCGCCTGGTCGATCAAACGTCTTTTCAATGTTTCCGTGAATGCTGTCATTTCTCTGGCCCGATCAGTCGTAAACCGCGCAAATCTAACCGGAAATCCGGTCGATAACAAGTAACCGACGGGCGACGGATTCCGTGCCAACGCCGACGGCATCCCGTAATTGCGATTCGACACGCGGCAGCATTTCTCGTTGTGCAAATACACGGATCAGCGGCTGCCCGATCGCAACGGCGTCGCCGATTCGTACCAACATTTCGATTCCGACCGAGTGATCAATCCGGTCGGTCGTTTTCTTGCGGCCGCCGCCCATTTCAATGATCGCCAATCCAAGAGCCTCGGTATCGATATCTCTGACGTATCCCGATTGCTCGCATTCGATCTCGGATGCCGGCGCGACTTCGAGCGAGGCACTCGGGTCACCTCCTTGATCACGCACCATGTCGTCGAACCTTTCGCGGGCGCGGCCAGAGTCAAGATGGTCCTTCAACGTCTTGTCGGCGGCTGCGAGATCAGCTTCACGATTCGTCGAAATCAATAATTCCGCAGCCAGCCGCACGGTCAGTTCGACGAGATCGTCAGGGCCATCGCCGGCGAGCGTTTCGATCGATTCTTGAACTTCGACGGCGTTGCCGGCCATGCGTCCCAAAGGCTGATTCATGTCGGTCAGGAGTGCCGTTGTCGTGACTCCCATGTTCCTACCGACGGCGACCATCGATGTCGCCAATGCTCTCGCGTCGTCGATGGATTTCATGAACGCACCCGACCCGACCTTGACGTCCAGAACCAGTGCATCGAGTTGCTCGGCCAGCTTCTTGCTCATGATGCTGGCCGTGATCAGCGGAATTGACGAGACCGTCGCAGTCGCGTCCCGGAGTGCGTACAGCTTTCGGTCGGCTGGAACAAGGTCTGTGGTCGCTCCCGTAATGACGCAGCCAATGCGTTCGGTCTGATTCGTGATCTCGTCGATGCTGAGGTCGGTTCGAAATCCGGGAATCGATTCTAATTTGTCCAACGTGCCGCCGGTTGGTCCGAGTCCGCGTCCCGAGATCATCGGAACTTGCAGCCCGCAACATGCAAGCAACGGCGCGAGGATCAGCGAGACTTTGTCTCCGATGCCGCCTGTCGAATGCTTGTCGACGCGAACAAGCTGCGATGGCCGTGGCAAGGTTGTTCCAGAATTCAACATCAATTCGGTCAACGAATCCGTTTCCGCGGCATCCATGCCACGCAGGTAGATCGCCATCGCTAACGCCGACATTTGATAATCGGCAATTTCACCGCTGACGTAACGTTCGATGACCGAGGCCAATTCTCCATGAGTCAACGCACCGCCGTCGCGTTTCTTGGCGATGATCGTCGATGGATTCAACGAGTCGATTTCGTATGGCTGTTCGACATCGCTGGGTTCGTCGGGCATGATTACTCGCTTGCAAGACGGTTGGCTTCTTTTTCCAGGATACCGCAAATAATCTTTCGGACTCGTGGTTCTGCCAGACGTGACGCATCGAGAACTGATTCACCATCCGTTGGCTTGAGCGCATCGGGATTCGACACGTTCGTGACCGTCGACAATCCCAAAACGCGGATTCCCGCGTGAGCCGCGACGATGGCTTCCGGCACGGTCGACATGCCGACGACGTCAGCGCCCAAACGGCGCAACAACCGATACTCCGCGCGAGTTTCGTAGTTCGGTCCCGCAACCGCCGCATAAACTCCCCGATGCGCAATGATATGGTGTAATCGAGCAATCGTCAGTGCTCGGGCCATCAAAACAAGGTCATAAGGTTGGCTCATATCTGGAAATCTTGGCCCCAACGAATCGTCGTTGGTTCCGGTCAGCGGATTGCCGCACATCAAGTTAATGTGGTCTTCGATGACGACGACATCGCCGGTCGCATACTGCCGATTCACGCCGCCAGCCGCGTTCGTCACGATTGCCAAGTCGATTCCCAACGCCCCCATCAGTCGCATGGGGAATGTGACTTGCCGCATTGCGTGACCTTCATAAAAGTGAAATCGGCCATTCATTGCGATGACCGGAACACCTTCCAAGTTGCCGCAAACAAGCCGGCCGACGTGTCCCATTGCCGTGGTCCGTGCAAAATGCGGGATCGTCGAATAGTCGATTGCCGCTTCGATTTCGATCGCGTCGCAGAGTTTTCCAAGCCCGCTGCCAAGTACCAGCCCAGCGCACGGTGTGCCGTTCCATTGTTGTCGAATGAAATCAACCGCCTCGGTCATTTGCTTGGACAATTGATGAATGTTATAAGAACCCACAAGAGCGATTTCCCGTGCCTGCGGCACACGCCTTCTGCAAAGACGTGCTGCCCGCATGGCAAATGGAGTGCCGTCGGCACAAAATGCCTTGATTCAACCGTCTCAGGATTCCAGACCAAACAAGTGCCTTTTGTTGCTCAACACTGATTGCCAATAATTCAGTGCCACCCGCTACTCGTTGATCCATTCCTCATATCTTTGTGCCCATTCTGGATCCTGCCAAGCATTGATTAGCCGGTCCACGTCTTCTGGGTCCACCGGCATGATGACGAAGCCCTTCTGGGTCTTGCGAAACAGTTTCGCATCCCTACCTGATCCTGGCGCGATGAAGACATCATCAATGTATTCAATTCTAACAATAATGGATTCACCTTCATCGATTCTTCTCGGAGGCTCATCGGAAGAAGGAAAGGTTTGTTCCATTGTCGATGGCACGTTGCCGTAAACCAGTTTCGAGTTGGTCGGCGGAGCTTTCGAATGGTTAGCCGTTTCCAGTTCCCACAATTTAGACTCTTTTGTGAACGACCAAACGTCTATTCGAACAACCGGTTTATGGCGTCTACTCAAGAGTAAACCACGGATTCGGAAGTCAAAACCACTGTTTGGCCGAGCAGCAGTAATCGTGGGTTTGGTCCACTTTCTGCCACTCGCACAGCCGATTGTCGCGAGTACCATGCAAACGCTGATGAATTTGGTTAACTGTCGCATTCGAGTCCGATTTCGCGGCAAACATGTGCCACCGAGCGGCGCGGAGCATACAACGGAGCCATCACGCCGGTCAACGTCATCGTGCCGCAGCTAAACCGTTCGAG
>Ga0310122_10002055_pt1 | contig 12817 bp, 8 predicted proteins | sample CB6_Bottom_1051__FD_203503 | JGI IMG/M metagenome (GOLD analysis project Ga0310122, IMG submission 203503) | Marine microbial communities from Western Arctic Ocean, Canada - CB6_Bottom_1051 | ecosystem: Environmental > Aquatic > Marine > Oceanic | place: Canada: Western Arctic Ocean | collected...
GTCAAATCCAATGGGTAGGTATGGACCTCGCAATCGTGCGCCGACTGAATCCTGGACTTGAGCTTGTCGAGTAGATCACTGGAGCGGGCGGTGACATGAATAATGCTGGATCCTTCCCGCGCGAATGCTTCCGCCGTCGCTTCACCGATCCCTTTTGAAGCACCCGTGATGAGAACACTTTTCCCGTTAAGTTCCAGATTCATTATTTACTCCAAACTTTTGATTTGGCGGAGAGGGCGGGAGTCGAATCCACGATACCGATCAAGGTACAACTGTTTTCGAGACCGCCCCATTCGACTGCTACAGGATCATCAAATAGATTGGCTACTACAACGGAATTCGCTTGAACTATGTCGCTCAACATGAAAACTACAATGCCAAACAGGCGCTTCATACGCCCATTCTACGCCTCTACTCCCAACTTCCCACTGACACCGTAAACCTCTCTGCTTTTTCGTCATCTCAAGGCCCGATGATCTCTACGGAGACGGCGTTTCCGTCTATTCCAAGCCGAGTAGGTTACGGCGCTGACCGCGGTTGCCACTCCAATCATAAACAAGAGCAGATAAACGATCTCACCCCCGGAGTCCAGCTTTGGTTAGTGATTTGCCAGCACTACCGGCATCCCGTCAACGACGTATAACCTAGCACCACAGGCTACAGCGACTAGCGATTTAAACCTCATTGGTTTCCGTTGCTCATGCGTCATCAACCAATAGAATCAGCGACAAACAGATGGAAAGAACACGACTCAGGTTGCCTATCCTACTCCTCTACTTCAGGTAGGGTAAAATGTCGCAAAAATCATCTAATTTCCTCGTATTCACAATTCTATTGTACTGGCATACGCATAGCGTCGAGTTGACCGCTTGCCGGAGCTCCTAAATCTAGCTAAAGGGGGTGACAGACCCGATTCAGCGAAAGCAGAAGCGGGTATTTGTTGCATGCAGACCGCTAGATTTGAGTCGAGTATTTGAATGGCTTGGTCAGAAAGTGAAACGATGTGGTCTCGCTTCATCTTCGCGACGTGAATACGCCAGCCAGCTCGTTCTAAATGAATGTCAGTCCACTTTGCATCTCGCACCTTACCCGGACGGACAAAGACCAACGAGGCGACCTGCAGGGCACAACGAGTCACCAGGGATCCATGGCGGCCATCTATTGCCCGCACTAGAGCATCAATCTCCTACAGGTCCGTTATCGTTGCAAAATGGATGGATTGCGTCGGGGGCAGGGCTCCTCGTCGATCAGTTGTGGGATCACGCACTCATCTGCCTATTGCTACACTGTAGCGAAACACCCCAGATACGGTCTAATTCACGCTATGGGGAACGAAGGCATCACTGCACCTCTGGGACTGGAACCGGCTGGATTCTGCAATCGATACAGGCTAGCACGATGAGCTGAAGGAGTTGAGCGATCCCAGGCAGGATGGGTACATGTGGATGCTGGACAACTATGTCAGGTCGTTCGGGGGTCGGTCACCTACCATGCCGTCGTTTCGTGCCACGCTTTCGGTTCAAACCGTCAGTGATACGATTCTCGCACCCAGGGTTGAAGCCGACGGCGATCGGTCTGCCGTGCAATCGCCCTGAAGTCTCGCGACGACCTGTGGTTCGGACTGACAATTCGCGACTTCCCGGGACCGCACCACCCGGGTGCGATTTGAACGGGGTCTGGTACAGGTCCGGCCCCTGGCTTGATAACCAGGGTCCAAAGCTTCACACTGAACGGACGAAGAAGCACAGAAGCGTGTCTAAACTCCAGTGCCTTTCTGGGCGGCTCGATGAAGAGGAGTCAGAATATGGGAACACCCATACCGGTCGAAAAACCTGGAAGCACAGATCCCGAACCCCAGGTCAGCCAGGGGCGAGTCGACCTCGCGGCTGCACTGCGCTGGGCTGTACGGTTGGGCCTTTCAGAGGGTGTTGACAATCATTTCTCCATGGCCGTTCCGGACGAAGACGGCGTGGTCCGGGGAAACCGATTCCTGATAAACCCCTACGGCTGGCACTGGTCGGAGATTACCGCGTCTTCGCTGGTTCTGGCCGATTCCGAGGGAAACGTGCTTGAGGGTGAGAATACGGTGGAAGACACGGCATTTTTTATTCACAGCCGGATTCATGTCAAGGTGCCCAGTGCGATGGTCGTGCTGCACAACCACATGCCGTATACCACCGCTCTGACGTTGATTGAGAATGGCCGCCTCGAGATGTGTGAACAGAATGCTCTGCAGTTCGACGGCCGAATTGTGTATGACGACGAATACAGCGGTCTTGCACTTGATCGGGAAGAAGGAGATCGGCTTGCCAGCCTGATGGGTGATGCGAACGTTCTGTTCATGGCCAGCCACGGAGTCACCGTTGTTGGTGAATCGGTTGCCCGGGCTTTTACCGATCTTTATTACCTGGAACGTGCGTCGATGTTTCAGGTGCTCGCGCGTTCAACCGGAGGTAAATTGCGCACCATCAGCGAACCGCTCTTGGCGGCAACGAAGAAACAGATGGGGCCGGAACTACCCCTGATTGCGGACCGGCATTTTAAGGCGCTGAAGCGGATTCTCGACCGCGAAGAGCCCGAGTACCGCAACTGATCAATACCTCTCCCGATGTCTGACTATCAGCACATCCGGGTCGAACCGCTCTCCACGGCTTTGGGCGCCGTGATCCACGGGGTTGACTGTAAGGCCGAACTGCCTGATCAGGTCGTTGACGAAATCCGAAAAACCTGGTTAGAACATCTGGTCGTGTTTTTTCACCGGCAGTTTCTCGCACCCGCCGAACAGTTGGCATTTGCTCGACGGTTTGGAGAGCCTGTGGAATATCCAATGATTCAGGGGATGGAAGAATTCCCGGAAGTTGTAGAGGTGATCAAACTGCCGCACGAAAAACATAATTTTGGTGGGATCTGGCACTCCGATACCACGTATCTTGAGTCCCCGCCTACAGGGGCGTTGTTGTTGGCCCAAGAATTGCCACCGGTCGGCGGGGATACCTTGTTCGCAAACATGTACCTGGCTTACGAGACTTTGTCGACAGGAATGAAGAGCATGCTAGAGAATCTGAAAGTTGTTCAGAGTTCCGCTAAGGCTGGTGCCGCCCGGAGTCGGGAGGACAGATTGCCCGGTGCAGCCGCCAATGCCCAGCAGGTGCTGGAGTCTGAGCACCCAGCAGTGAAAATCCATCCGGAAACCGGCCGTCGAGTTTTGTTCGTGAATTACGGTCACTCCATTCGATTTAAGGATATGACCGAAGCAGAGAGCAAGCCGATACTGACCTATCTGTTTTTCCACCAGACCCGCCCGGAATTCACCTGCCGGTTCCAGTGGGCTGTCGGGTCGATGGCGATGTGGGATAACCGCTGCACCCAGCACAATCCAATCAATGACTATCAAGGATTCAAGCGGGTCATGCACCGGATCTCGATAAAATAAAGCACACCGATAATTGCTAAATTGTCTCACCGATTGTGCCAGCTCTGTCAAGCACGCTGCATCTAGTAACGGCTCGCGACACAATTAACGGGAAATGTGATTTCCGATGAGTACCTCAAAAATATTTTACGGTCACTATATTGTCGGCGCGAGCATGGTTACGCAAATGATGTACCTGGGTTTGTTTTTTACCTTTGGTGTGCTGTTCCCTGAATTCGAAAATGAGTTTGGTTGGTCTAGGGCCCAGATATCGGGCGCCTCTTCGACCATGTTTGCCATCATGGGGGTCCTGGGTATTGCCATGGGCCGAGTCAATGACCGGGTTGGGCCCAGAATCCTGCTTGCTGTGTCGACGGTTGTATTTGCACTGGGCTTTATTCTGATGTCACGGATGACTTCTATATGGCACCTTTATCTTTTCTATGGGCTGTTCTGTGGTTTGGGGATAGCTGCTCACGATGTGGTGACGCTGTCGACTGTGGCGCGCTGGTTTGAGCGAAGCAGGGGCTTGATGTCCGGTCTGGTTAAGACTGGCGCAGGTATCGGCCAGCTCATCGTGCCGTTGTTAGCGTCGTTTCTAGTGATCCATTATGGCTGGCGGGAAGCCAGCATGGTGGTGGGTGTAGTTGCCTTGATTGTGATGCTGGTCGCAGCGCAGGTTATGCGGCGTGATCCGATGTCGTTGGGTCTTAAGCCTTGGGGCGGTGAGCAAAAAGACCAAACTGGCACGGATATAACACAAGAAATGGGTCTGGGCTTGAAACAGGCATTACGGACCCGACAGTTCTGGCTGATTTCAATGGCGAAACTCGCCGATTGGTATTGTCTGTTTACGGTAATTATTCACATCGTACCGCATGGGATTGATCAAGGGCTCGAGCCGGCCACTGCGGCGACGCTGCTCTCCGTTATCGGGGGTTGCAGTATTCTGGGAAGAGTGACGTTGGGTGCGGCGTTTGATGTGCTCGGTGCGAAGTGGTCGCTTACGATCGCTTTTGTGTTGTTATTTCTGAGTGTGCTGTTCTTGCAGCTTTTACCAGGTCCAAACTGGTTGTTTGCGTTTGCATTGATCTATGGCATTGCCCATGGCGGGTTTTTTGCCGTCGCATCACCGAGCGTCGCTGAGTATTTTGGCACCCGCTCACACGGCGTGATCTTCGGTATCGTGATGTTCGTAGGCTCTATAGGGGGTACGGTTGGCCCATGGTTAACCGGCTGGATTTATGATCTGATGGGTACCTACGACATTGCGTTTTTGCTCGTCACTGGCTTTAGTGTGTTCGGTCTTCTGATGGCTTTAGGTCTAAAACCGATTACCTCATGTATGCACGGCCATTGATATGTTATATGTTTATCGTCGGTCCGTGTCGCTACGTGCAGCACCGGTCTGCAGGGTCATTAAGCAGCCAGAGGAGATTGGCTGTGCCATGAGAGCAGAGTATCCCACTTAGGCTGTTAAGCGGATCTGATAATGAGTCGAACGAAAGCCACGGAGCGAATCGAAAATTATTTCGATCAGAATCTGTTTTTCACAGACCTCCATCGCAGGGTCAGTATTCGGACTGAAAGTCAGGTACCTGAGCAGCGCTCTGAACTGTATCGGTATCTGGAAAATGAAATTGGGGAGGAACTGCGTAAGATTGGGTTTACCTTTGTGATTGAAGAGAATCCGATAACCGGTGGTGGCCCAATTCTTCTGGCACAACGCCATGAGGATTCTGCACTGCATACAGTGCTGACTTATGGTCATGGCGATGTGGTATGCGGCTATGACAACGAATGGCGACAGGGCCTGAGCCCTTGGCAGTTGACTCGTGAAGGCGATCGCTGGTTCGGTCGGGGTGCTGCGGACAATAAAGGCCAGCACACGATCAACCTGGCCGCACTCAAATGTGTGCTGGAAGAACGGGGCCGACTTGGGTTCAACATTAAAATATTAATCGAAACCGGGGAGGAGATCGGATCGATCGGGCTGCGCGAACTTTGCGCGGCAAACAAGGATCGACTGTCTGCGGATGTATTTATTGCATCAGATGGACCGCGCATCGCGCCAGCGCGACCGACTGTTTTTATGGGGTCAAGAGGTGCATTTAACTTCAATATGACAGTCGATCTGCGTGAAGGTGGTCACCATTCAGGCAACTGGGGTGGGTTGTTGGCGAATCCCGGGATTATTCTGGCGCATGCAATTGCCGCGATCACGTCATCCACCGGTGAAATCAAAGTGCCACAGTGGCGCCCGGATAAAATACCGAGTTCGGTTCAGGATGTGTTGGGCGAGTTGACAATAGACCAAGACGAAAACAGCCCCGAAATTGATCTCCACTGGGGAGAACCCGGGTTGACACCACCCGAGCAGGTGTTTGGCTGGAATTCTTTTGAGGTGTTGGCGTTTGAGACAGGTAACCCGAAAAACCCGGCGAATGCGATTCCTCCGAAGGCCTCTGCCCATTGTCAGGTGCGCTTTGTGGTCCCCACCGACCCTGAACAGTTGTTACCCGCACTGCGGAAGTTTCTGGACGAACATGGGTTGAGCAGCGTGGTGTTGTCTGCCGAAGGCAAGGCAGCCAGAGCGACCCGGCTGGAGCCTGATCATCCCTGGGTGAAATGGGTGATCGCATCCATAGAGACCACTACTGGAAAAAAAGTTGCAGTCATCCCGAATCTAGGAGGCACATTGCCCAACGATGTATTCGCTGAGATTCTGGGCCTGCCAACAATCTGGGTACCGCATTCCTATAGCGGCTGTTCCCAGCACGCAGCTGACGAACATCTATTGGGTAGTGTCAGTCGCGAGGCCTTACAGATTATGACCGGTATCTGGTGGGACCTCGGTGAGATGGGGTTACCGGTCGGGCTTTGAACGCACAGTGATGTGACATCAACGGTTGAGTAGCTCACAGATCGCCTCATAAGCCAAGTAGCTTGAATCCTTATCAATGGGGTCGAGTGCTTTTGGTCGGGATGAGAACCGCGCGATAACCACGTCCGCGGCGGGATAGATATAGAGAAACTGCCCGAATACACCGAGACCGGCGTAAACCCCGATTGGAGAGATGTACCACTTGCTCCGATATCGCCAATTCGGCATAAATTCTGCGAAGTTGCCCGCATTCCATACGGCCTGATCTCCATTTTGGCGAATATCCCTGAGCCACCAGTTCGGTACGACTGACTGCCCATTGGCGAGGCCCATGTTTAGACACATCTGTCCGAAACGACCAAAATCCCGCAGCGTCACGCAGATACCGCCCGCGGACCGCGGTGCACCCAAACGATCTACATTGACGTAAGCATCGTATTCGGCACCCATAGGCCGCCAGATTAGCTGACTGAAAAGTTCTGCAAACGGGAGCCCGCTGGCGCGTTCAAGCACCCATCCCAGAAGGTCAGTGTTGGGAGAGACATAATGGAATGCGACTCCGTGGTCTCCCTCTTTTTTTAAAGTGGGTAGAAATGATCGTAGATTGTCCGGGGCTCCTGGCTCGGTTCGCGGAATCCAGCCCGTTGCCATGCGGTAGCGCGCGAAGTCGTCGGCTTCATTCTCGTAATCTTCGTTAAATGAGATGCCGACCGACATATCCAGGAGATGTCGCACAGTAGCACTTTCATACGCAGAGTTATTGACTTCAGGGATGTATTCTGTAATCGGTGAGTCGGGATCAAGAAAACCTCTATCAACTAAAATCCCGGCCAGGATCGCTGTCATTGATTTTGAAACCGAAAAAAGAATGTGTGGGGAATTTGGTAGCAGGCCGTGGTCATAATGTTCAAAAACGATGGCACCATTGTGGAAAACGATAAAGCCGTCTACGTTGTTGTCAATGAGAAATTTGCCCAGAGTAGCTTCTTTGCTCTGGATGTCCTGAAATGGCAAGTCCGTTAGATTCCTGGGTGTTCGAGAGAGTCCCCACTGATGGTTCCGACTGGCATGGATCGGTGCTGTTGGCAGCAGTTGGCGAATGTTACGAAATGCCCAACTGCTAAAAGGTGATGTTCGCCAGTTCTCTGTTGTGACCTGATTTTTGGGACTGGGCGGAAATCCCTGCATAAGTCCTGACTGTGACATGGCGGCCTCTGGGTTCGTTTAAGGTAATAATTGGTCGTTAGTCGCACTCATAACCAGACACGCTGAGCGAGCGCAAAAAAATTACCACCGAGTATTCCCGTAATGTCTTCGCTCGAGAAGTTTCGGCGTAACATAATGTCAACCGCGTCAATCAACCGGTTGGGGGCCATAAACTCCATCGTCCCGCTGTACCACTGAGGCGGCCAGAAGTTTGATTGCCCGGTTATGGCGTCTTGCAGATCGTCGCTTCCATCACTGTAATCCAGAGCAACGCCAACATGCTGAGCGCCAACAAGGTCGGCGGTGTACGCGATGTGATCGACAAAATTTTCCGGATCAATTGAGTCTCCAAGAAACCTCCCGATCCCGTTGATGCCGATTACACCGCCAGTGGCTGCACAGCCCCGGATCTGGTCATCGGTGATGTTACGGGGGTGGTCACAGAGTGCTTTAGGGTTTGAGTGAGAAAACGTAACCGGTGATGCAGACAGTTCCATCGCGTCCATTGTGGTGAGGTAGGCGCTGTGGGAGCAGTCCACCAGCATGCCGATGCGATTCATTTCCTCTACAACTGATCTGCCAAACGCTGTCAGGCCGATGTCCTCATCGTGGCAGCCGCCACCGGCGCGGTTGTTACGATTGTAGGCAAACAGCATCTGGCGTACGCCAAGATTGTAGTAGAGCTGGAGCATGTCGATATTTCCATCCAGGGCTTCCATACCCTCGATATCGAAGGCTATGGCCAGACGGCCGTCAGATCGGGCCTGCAGAATATCGTCCACGGTTTTGGCCAGCAAGTAGTCATTGGGTCGTGCTGCGATCCAACGACGAACATAGGCCAGTGTGTGGACGGTATTGGTCCAGGGTCTTACATCGTAGCCCACATTGACTGAGACAAAACTGGCACCACTGTCACGCCAGTGATTGAGTTGGGACAGGTCGACATCGGGGCGACTCTCAAATCCCGCATGGTTGTCCCAGATCAGCGCCTGCTCATAAATAAAGTCGGCTGGACGGTGCACGGAGTCAGTCATGTTCATGTTAGTCGATAAACGAAGAATGTTGAATTGTCATATAGGACAGTCTATAAGACCAGATCAGGAAGAGAAATGGTGCGTAGATTATGAAATCAGATCCAGTCACGCTCGAATTATTCAAAAATGCCCTGTTGTCGATCGCAGATGAGATGGCAGTAACGATCTGCAGAACGACTTATTCCGGTGTTCTACGGGATAACATGGATTTTTCCACTGCGTTTACAGACGCGCAGGGAAAGCTGGTTGCCCAGGGACTGACGATTCCCCTCCATTTGGGCTCTATACCCACAGCCCTGGAGTCGGTCCTCGAACACTTTGGCGATGATATCTGCCCCGGTGATATTTTTGTCATGAATGATCCCTATGCGGGCGGCATGCACCTTCCAGATGTCTTTATTTTCCAGCCGATCTTTGTCGAAGGTGAGCGGCTTGCAATAGCAGCGACCATATCGCACCAGGCCGATGTCGGTGGTCGTGTACCGGGTTCGAATGCGTCGGATTCTACCGAGATCTACCAGGAGGGTCTGAGAATACCACCGGTTAAGCTGTTCAGTGCTGGAAAACCGAATGACACGATGTGGCGGCTTATTGAGAAAAACGTTCGTATACCGGTACAGGTATTCGGTGATTTGCGCGCCCAGTTATCGGCGTGTGCGATCGCGGAAAAACAGTTCATAGAGCTGGTTGAACGGTTCGGTAAAGAGACGACCCGCTTTTACATGCAGGAGTTGATCGATCACACTGAGCGACTGACCAGGGCGGCCTTGCGGAACTTGCCTGATGGTGTTTTCGAGTTTGAAGACTGGATAGACGACGACGGAATTGATCGCGATCAGCCAATACGTCTGTATTGCACAATCACGAAACAGAATGACTCCATTTGCGTAGACTGGGAGGGCAGTTCCGCCCAGGTCAAAGGCGCGATCAACTGTACATTGTCTTTCACCAAGGCAGTTTCATATGCCGCAATCCGGTCGGTGCTCGACTATGACATCCCGTGTAATGAGGGTCTTTTCCGGGCGATTGAAGTGACTGCGCCTCCAGGGACTATCACTAATATGGTCCTGCCCGCAGCCTGTGCCGCACGGGGGTTGACCGGGTTTCGAATGGGCGACTGTGCATTCGGTGCGTTGGCGATGATGTTGCCGGATGAAGTGGGAGCAGCGTCGGATGGCGGGAATTCCGGCCTCAGTATTGGTGGGTACGACAGTGCTCGGCGTCCTTTCATTTTTGTTGATTTTGCCTGTGGCAGCTGGGGTGGGCGCCCGTGGGCAGATGGGGTCCAGGGTAATTCAAACATGTTTGCGAATATGGCATCGCAGTCAGTGGAGTTGATCGAATCCCAGAATCCCCTGCAGATCCTGCGTTATGAACTGATAGCGGACAGGGCCGGTGCCGGTAAATACCGAGGTGGGGTGCCGTATCGTCGCGACTATCGGTTCCTTGAGGATGAGGCCGTGCTACAGGTGCGTTCCGATCGGAGAAAAATAAGACCTTACGGTCTGTACGGCGGGAAACCGGGTAAGTCGTCACAGAACATGATGAACCCCGACGGCGCCGCCGAACTGTTGGATTCAAAATTTACGATGACTCTTCGAAAGGGTGACGTATTTCGGCATGAGTTACCCGGTGGCGGTGGCTGGGGAGATCCACTCGAACGAGATCCGGCAAGGGTTCTGGAGGATGTCAGAAACGAATACGTTACCCCGGAAGGGGCATCAAATGAGTATGGTGTAGTCATTGACCTGCAGGCCCTTAGTGTCGACAAGGAGGCAACCCGCGAGCTGAGGAACAGTCTTCGTGAAGCCAGGGGAGATGGTCCAGTGGCAGACATCAGCTGGAGTGATTCATGACGTTGTCTACTCAAAAAACAAGTTCTCAGCAGGTTTCATACCGTCTGGGTGTTGATATTGGCGGGACGTTTACCGACGTCGTGCTGGTGGGATCCAGTGGTCAGATCATGACGCGCAAGGTCTCGTCGACTGAAGATGATTATGCCCGTGGAATCGTGACGGGTATTCGTGAGCTGCTGACATCAGTGGACTGCCAGGATTTCACCGTGTCTGAGATCATGCATGGCACCACGGTTGCCTCGAACACCATATTGCAAATGACCGGTGCCCGGACCGGGTTGATCACCACCCAGGGGTTTCGGGATGTATTGGAACTGCGTACGCTGCGTATGCCTCGACTGTACGATTTGAAATGGGAAAAACCGCCACCACTGGTGGAGCGGTATCTTCGCGTGGAAGTGGATGAACGAATAGATCGCGACGGTGAAATCGAGAAACCATTGGACCGGGCTGATGCCCGACAGGCTATTGAACGACTGCTGGCCGAGGGTGTAGAAGCGATAGCTGTCTGTTTGATCAATTCGTTTGCCAATCCGGTTCACGAGCAGTTGATTTTTGAGGTGATACAAGAGGCAGCTCCCGATCTACCCTGCTGTATCAGCTATAACGTGCTGCCCGAGATCAAGGAGTATGAGCGAACCTCAACAACGGTCATCAATGCGTATCTGCTGCCGGTTATCGCAAGCTATTTGAATTCACTTGTCGCCAGATTAAAGGATGAGGGTATACAGGCACCGTTGTTACTGATGCAGTCAAATGGTGGCCTGACGACTGTAGACCAGACCCGCTCTTTGCCCTGTCATATTATCGAGTCGGGTCCGGCAGCCGGGGTTGTGGGCGCTCATGCCCTCAGTCAGAAACTCGGACTCGGTGACATTGTGACATTCGATATGGGCGGTACAACCGCCAAAGCATCGCTGATAGAAAACGGCAAGTATTCCCGTGCCGTTGAGTACAGTGTCGGTGGTGGCATCATGGCGGGTTCTCGTTTGTTGACGGGGTCCGGTTACCGTTTGAAAGTGCCCGCCATTGATCTGGCTGAAGTCGGTGCAGGAGGCGGTTCAATCGTCTGGCTGGATCCGGCCGGTGCACTTCAGATCGGTCCTAGAAGCGCCGGTGCGACACCCGGTCCGGTGTGTTACGGGAAAGGCGGTACCGAGCCAACCATGACAGACGCCTGCGCTATTCTGGGTTACCTGAATCCTGACCATCTGGTCGGCGGAGATCTACCCCTGAATACAGAACTCAGCAAAAAAGTGTTTGCTGATACGATTGCCGGGCCGTTAGGCCTGGAGCTTGAGCAAGCTGCGTATGGTGCCTATGAGATCGCGTCGGCCAACATGATCCGGGCGATCAAGTCTGTGTCCAGCGAGCGGGGTCGTGACCCCAGGGATTACGTCTTGTTCGCATTCGGTGGTAATGGGCCGCTGTTTGCAGGGGCTATGGCGACTATTCTGGGAATGCGACGAATACTGGTGCCACCCGCCCCGGGCGTCTTTTCTGCCTTTGGCCTGTTGTGTGCGGAGGTCGAGCACCATTACTCGCAGACACTCAGACGAGTGCTGCAGAGCGCTGATCCGGTCGAGTTGGAGTCGAGCTGGAAACTCCTGGAAACGCAGGCCGACAACCAGCTTTCACTGGATGGGTTCCCGCCTGAGCAACGCAGATTGATCCGCTCAGCCAATATGCACTACCAGGGCCAGATTTATGAACTCAGCGTTCCTGTGCCTGAGGGGCCGATTGACCAAGCAGCATTGGAAGTGTTGCAGGATGCGTTTGGTGACGAACACGAGAGAACCTACGGGCATCGAGCAGGTCCGGATGAGCCTGTAGAGTTGGTCAATCTGGAACTGGTCGGGCAGGGACTATCTACGGTCTCGCGTGTACCGGAAGGGTTGCATGCAGTACAAAACACGAATCAGCAGAGTAAACCCAGGCAGGCCTACTTTGGCCGGGAACATGCCTGGATGGACACACCGGTCATTGCCCGTGAGGCACTCAGTAAGTCGCATTCAGGGCCGTGTATCATCGACGAGTATGACGCGACGTGTCTCGTCCCACCCGGGGCTAAGGCCAGCCTGGATGACTATGGAAATATCGTGATCGACCTTTGAGAGTGAAGATCCGATTGAACGATTCGAACCCCGGGCAGCCTGGAGAACAGAGAATGGAAATGTCGGCTTATCTGGATCAACAGTCTGAATCCAAACGACTTTACGACCGGGCCCTTGCGGTTATGCCAGGCGGTAATTCCCGCCACACGATCGTTATGGACCCCTATCCGGTCTATGCACGATTGGGCCGAGGGTGCCGGGTAACCGACGTGGAGGGTGAGGAAAGGATTGATTTTATAAATAACTACACAGCGCTGATCCGAGGCCATTCGGACCCCGATGTAACCGCTGTAGTCAGTAAGGTGATCCAC
>Ga0310122_10002056_pt1 | contig 12812 bp, 11 predicted proteins | sample CB6_Bottom_1051__FD_203503 | JGI IMG/M metagenome (GOLD analysis project Ga0310122, IMG submission 203503) | Marine microbial communities from Western Arctic Ocean, Canada - CB6_Bottom_1051 | ecosystem: Environmental > Aquatic > Marine > Oceanic | place: Canada: Western Arctic Ocean | collected...
GCCAGCCGCTTGCGCAACGCATCGATGCGTGCACGGCCCTGCTCGACGGTGATCTCGTGCGCTGCAATCGCCTCGCGGATCCTGCGTCTCGCCTCCTGCAGGCGGCGTTCCATAACCTCGTCCACATCGTCATCGTCATCGTCAACTTCTCGTTGCTGGCCCGAGTCAGGATCAGGATCCTGCCCGACAGAAAACTCGACAGAGCCGGGACTCACTGCGACAGATTCAGCATCACCGCTCGATGGAATTACAAGCAGTGCCAGCAACAGACCGAAGGAAAAACAAATGAAAGCGAGATTCGCTGAAAAAAGGGAGCGGGATTCCTGGTCTCTACCCAGGACTTTGTCGATGCGCTGCATCAGAGGACCTCCTTACGAAGATAAAAACGATGGTGAAGTGTGAACTCGAAATGAATCCGGTGACAGCAGTGTCTCGGCGAGAATCCTGGGGTCGTTGACCGCACCCACAGAAGCTTCGTCACAGCAATATGTGGGTTCCATCATCTGTGATTCCCCGCTTCCATCTCATCGAGCAGTTTGCGAATCTCGTCGATTTCTTCGGGGGACGATTTCTGCATCGACAGCGCCTGCAGGACCAGATCTCCCGGCGAACCGCGAAACGCCCGATCGAGCAGCGACCGCAGCAATCCCTGTTGCGTCTCCTCCTTCGGTCGAGCGGCACGGTAGACCTGCGGACGCAGCGACTTGTCACGCACCAGCAGACCCTTGTCGGTCATGATCTGCATGAACTTGAGAACGGTCGTATGGCCGATCGTCTGCCGTTGGCTGAGATCCTCGAACACCTCTCGAACGGTGGCGGTTTTTTTGTTCCAGATCACATTGAGGATGTTGCACTCGGCCTCGGTGGGTCGTAATGCGGGTTCCCTGCTCGACAAGGGGACTCTTTTCTATTGCTCATGCGGGTCAGAATCACTGCCAGCCTACGAAGGATTTCGTCGAGATCAACAACGTCCCGTCACGGATTTCTCCGTGACGGGACGTTGTTGGCATCGAGGCTCAGCGAATCGTCAGAAGCAGGGCAGGCTGTCCGGGGTCGGATCGGGACCCGCAGTGCCGGTCGGCGGCGGTATCGGTGGCGATCCGGGTACGAACAGGGTGTTCAGGAAGTAGATCATGTCCGCCAGGTTGACGCTGCCGGTGTCGTTGGTGTCGCACGCCTTCATGCACTGAGGCACAACGCCGCCAGCGAACAGGTAGGTGAGACCGAAGATCACATCGGCCAGGTTGACGGTCGAATCGAAGTTGCAATCTCCACGGATAAAGATCGGCTGTTCGAGGAAAGTGATGGTGGCCCCGACAACTCCAGGCACATATGCCGTACCATCGAGGATCACCAGGTTATCGACCAGATCGGGTCCAAGACCATCGACGAAGTTCAACTCGCGCGTTTCTCCATCGACAAATCCACCTGGCGCAACGGCGAAATCGAGCAGCAGGATCGGTTGATCATCACCGCTGGGAATCTCCTGACCCGCAAAGGGTGGTCCAGCATCCATGACAATCTGTGCGGTGATATAACCGGAGGCGGTATCCCCCACATCGACCAGCACCTGTTCTGCTCCCAGGGTTCCGGCGACAGTGCCATCGACGGTGACCACGTTGACATCGAGCAGGTCTCCCGGAAATTGCAGCGAGATATCGTACGCCTCCACCGGCGCGCTGAAGGACGCCAGTATCGGCATCGGCAATGTCGCTTGACCGGCAATCCCCGTGATGTCGTCGATTCGCAAGGAGAGCTCGGCAACGGTGACCGAGCAGGTTTCTGCGATCGAAGCGTCACCGGCCAGCACCCCACGCACGCCGTAACCGTAATTGCCCGCTGCCACGGCGGTATCCTCGAAACTGGTGGTATCGCCGGCCAGGGTGGCGTACGGCAGGCCATTGCGCTCCAGCAGCACCTCGTCGTAGGACACCGGATTGGTCCAGTTCAGAGCAACACCATTTGCAGACTGAGCACACGACAGATTGGTGGGCGGTTCGACCAGCGAACCGATCGGTGCCATCACCGGCACGTTGACGGTCACCGGAGTTCCCGGCTTGAACAAGACCACCGTCGCGACACCCAGACTCGGGGGCTGATCGGTGATGATGCGGAAGTTGTACATGAAACCCCAGCGCAACGCGTTGGCATCCTGGTTCTGCAGGAACGAGTCGGTACTCCACGTCACCCCCGCCGGAGTCACGTTCGAGGTCCACAATGCGGTCGAGTAAGGCTCTCCACTGTGATGCGCGATGCCACGATGTCCGACCGCGATCAAGTTGGCCGATGCAGAAGCAGGAACGTTGAAGGCACCGGCACAGCGATCCGAGTTCATGTTGTAGAGGGCGTAATCGTAACGCCACTCGCCGGATCCAAGATCGGTCACCTTGTAACCGAGCAGCATCAGTCCTTCACCAGGAACTCGCACTTCCTCGATGACCACCTCGGGGTCGTAGTCCTGCCACGCCTGGATGCCGGGCTGACCTGCCTCGGTCGGAGAACCGGGCACAAAATTGAGCGGAAAGGAAGCCGGCGAAGTCCCGATGGAAACCTGGCGGTAGGCAACGTTGTTGTCACCATTGCCCGCCTCCGCATCATCCGGGGTGACATAGTGACCGGTGACGAAGTAGAGCGCTCCCGCATTCAACGCCGGATCGATCGCTGCTTCAGCAACCTGGAGACGGCGATCGATTTCGTTCGTGAAAGGAGGCATCGGAGGATCGATCGGATAGGGGAACACGCCAGTGTGGGCATTCACCTGCGATCGAGGCCCCAGATTGGATTGCTGTCCGTTGAGACCCGCCGAATACGGATCGGAACAATCGATGCCGAGGGTGTCGCAATCGGTCGGCTGACACGGTCCACAATCACTGAGGCTCAGGGCGCAGAAACTGTGCTTGAGCCACGAAACGCCGATTTGCTCCAGCGTTCCATCACGCAATCGGTACATCTCCTGTCCGATCACCGGATGATTTGGGTCATCGGCATGCCACAACAACTCGACATCACCGATGTTGCATGAGGTGGTCCCCACCGAATAAGCATAAATTCCATTGACCGAACCGAAGTTGCCCAGGTCGTGGAGATCGAACAAGAAGACATCGGTGGCCTGTGCCGACAGCGCACCAGAGGTACAGCCCAGCCACAGAAGAAGCAGGGTAATTGTCCAACTTCGGTGGATCTGGTTCCTGGCAGTGGTATGCGTCATCACTTCACCCCCTAGCGGAATCATCCACTGCCAGCCGCCGTCGATAAGGCTGTCATCCCTCTGAGGTCACCCCTCCAGGGAGGGGCGGAGCATCTTCGGAGGTGGACTGACGTAATCAACGAAACGGTCCAGTTCCGAAGACTGTGCCGCTTCGAGTACCCGCAGGCGGATCCGCTCCTGGACCGCCAGCACGGCGCTACTCTTCTCGGATATTTTCGCGCGCAAGGCCTCACCGACCTGCTCCAGTCGCTCTCTGCTCTTGTTCATTTCCATCCCTTTTCTCCCCCGGTCCGGGCGTAGTGCAACACCCGCCTCCCCGATCCGGTCGAGGTTAGGGTCGGTCCTGACCTCCTGCAAGCCGCTCTGGATCGGGAATTACCCCCCCATCCGCCCTGATTTGCTGCTCCAGGCGCCCCAGATGGCCCAGAACCCCCTTCAAACCCTGCTTTGCTTTTTTTCGGTCTCCCGATAGCCAGGAAGTTGCGATTGCCAGCCGTAAATCTCCGTCACAACTGGAGATAGCCTCTTCCGCGTCACTCGGGGAAAGATCTGTCAGTTCAGACACGATGGTCACCGCACGACGACGCAATTTGGCGTTCGTGGCTCTGAGAGCAACCATCCGGCCACGGTGGATCCAGCCGTTTCGCAGCGCACACATCGAGGAGGCTCGCTGCAGTAATTGATGGGTCGCGGTCGCCGCCTTGAGACGAGTCGAACCCGCCACCGGTTCGGCTCCGGTATCGATGCTGATGACGAGCATATCCTTTTGATCGACATCGATCTCGATCGGTCGCGGATGGCAGGTGATGAAAACAAGACTCGCACCGCGCTGCCGGGCCGCAGCGAGACCTTCACGAACCCAGACCGCTGATCCAGAAGCGCTGACTCCGATGACCAGATCCTCGCCCGTCAGTTCGAGTTGATCGATAGCCCGTCTGGCAGCATCTCCATCGTCTTCGGCTCCCTCCACCGCACGACTGAAAGCTGCTTCTCCTCCAGCCAGCAAAGTCACCCTGCGATGCTCCTCGACCGAGAAAGTAGGTCCCCATTCTGCCATGTCGAGAGCCAGGATCCGGCCGCTGGTTCCAGCACCGAGACCGATGACACGACCATCGCCTGCCAGGGTGGATGCCATCCGGCGGGAAAGTTCCAGGATGTCATCACGGGATTCCTGCAACGCCTTGTGGACCCTGCGCTGCTCTTGCTCGAACAGGTCCCACAGTTGCTCGGGCTCGGTCAATGCTGCTGCTCTGGGGTCGAGCTCCTCGGTCGGAGGAACTTCCATCAGAATCCACCGCCGGGTCCGCGAATACGGCCCCAAACCCTACCGATCTCGGCCCGAATCTCTTTTTCCCATGGATCGTGAGGGAAATCCTTGAGGATCTTCTCGTAGGCTGAAGCCGCTTCCCCCAGACGGTTCTTGCGCTCAAATTCCTTTGCTCGGGCCATCGCCTCACGCCAACGCTTCTCGAGCAAGCCGAGCACCTCGATGCGACGCTGCTCGGGCGGTGCCTCGACCGGCAGTTCGAGTTTCTGGGCCGCTTCGAGCTGGCGGCAGCAACCGGCCGTGTCATCGCGTTGCAGCAGCAAGGTCGCCTTGTCGACAAGGCGAACCTCCACATCCATCTTCTTCGAGAGAATACTACACTCCCGGGAGGCGAGTTTCAGAGCCTTGCGCAATGCACCCGCGGAAATCTTCTTGCCCACCACTTGCGCTCGCTTGCGTCCGAAAAGATCGAGAACAGCGATGACGGTGGCGCCTTTTGGCTTACCGAGAGTCTTCTCGATATATCGCTGGGCACGAATTCGTGACCAGCGTTTGACCTGATCTTGATCAACAGCCGGGGTGGTTTTCGGCGGCCATTGCCAACTCCCATCGACTTGCGCTGTCAGTTTTATCCGTACCCTCACCACCTTATCCATCGCGCGAGCCGTCGAGCGGTTGAGCAGTTCCTGCTCGAGGTCCAGCACCGGTTGTGGATCGGAAGGAGATTCGACCACCATCAGGATCGGTTGGCGCAACTCGAGCGCTCGAGGCATACCCAGCTCGGGATCGAACCAGCGCTGTTGGAGTGGCTCATCGTCGAGTGCTATTCGAGTCAAGGTCGCCGAGGTCCTCGCTTGTGGGCAAATCAGCTCAGCACAGAATCCACTTGATTCAAGACAACAACACAGCACCAGCAGCAACGGCAAGAACAACGTCACTGGCTCCCAGAACGATTCCTTGCTGATCATCGAAGGCACCTCCTCGAGGGACTATCAGTCTACTCGCCGCGGCAGCAAGGAACCATCCCTGGCCGCTGCTCGATCATCTGCTTGCCCGGACAAACCGATGGGAACATGATCCGGGACTCGATCCTCGCAGAGGTAGAGCCCGACAACATCACGAGAGGGCAATTCTTGACGACAGAACCGCTGATTTCACAATCGCCGAAGCATTCCGAATCGACCCGAGTTGCGCCCGCATCCGACGGTCCGCATCCCTTTCTCGACAAGGAGGGGCACAAGATCCAGGCGCTCTTCGATGAAATCGCGCCGCGTTACGATGTACTCAATCGCCTCTTCTCGTGTTTCATCGATCTCTGGTGGCGAAAAAAAGCAGTCGAGAGTCTGCGCGCAAAAACCGGCTCCTGCATCCTGGATGCCTGCTGCGGCACTGGCGATCTGTCCAACGCGCTGCTCGATCAGGTTCCCGGAGCCGTGGTGATCGGAAGCGACTTCTCGCTGCCGATGCTCTTGTCGGGAAAGCGCCATGGAAGAGACTCGAAGAAGTTTGCGCTGGTCCATGCCGATACCCTTCACCTGCCATTCCCCGATCACACCTTCGATGGCGTCATGGTGGGTTTCGGCATCAGGAACGTCGTTGATCTGGGTGCAGCACTTGGCGAATTACGACGGGTTCTGAAGCCAGGGGGACGATTGATGATTCTCGAGTTCACTGCGGTTCGTCAACGCTGGTTACGCCCCTTCTTCAACTTCTACCAGGGCAAGGTTCTGCCGTCCCTGGGAAACCTACTGTCGAGATCGAAGATGCGAGCCTACAGTTACCTCGACGAATCGGTGAGGGACTGGCCCACTGCTGAGCGTCTTGCTGACAAGATCCGCGCAACGCCATTTCACGCCGTGAACTGGCGTACACTGATGCCGGGAAACGTCGCTGTACATGAAGCGATCCGCGCCTGAGGAGGTCCGGTTGGATCGATGTCATCATGTCGTTCTGGCTCCCGGCACCCTGTTCGTCCCGGCCCAAATCGCCCAGCACACCGCACCGATCCTGGATCGGATTCTGTTCGACGAGATCCGGCGTCTGAATCTCTGTGGCGGCTGGTTGTTGCGGGATGGAACCGAAAAAGAAGCGCACCGTATCGTCGAAATCGCACAGAAATACCAACTCGATCATCGCCTCGTCATCAGTGCTGGAAGTGCGACCAAAGTCGGGATCATCCGGACCATCCGCATCGTTCTCGACGATGATCGAATCGAGGTGGTGACACCGCGAGAGTCACGCTGGATCGCCCTCTCCTCCATCCGGGTGGTCGATCTTTCGCTGGCGGCTGAGGATGTCGAAGATGAGGGGATTCAGGATCACGTTCAACGCAGAGCACAGGTGCTGCGCAGCCTCGCCGAACTGCTGATGACCGGATCGCCTGCAGGCGATCTACTCGAACGAATCTCGGCCAGTCCCATCCGGGATCCGCAACCGCGTCTGCTGCTACTGGGGCCCGATGCGATCGCCTGGTCGCTCGATCGCACCACCGTGTTTCCCGAACTTGCAGCTCAGGGTGCAGTTCAGTCGCTGGCGAACCTGCTGAGATTCACCGGCATGGTGATCGGATCCGTTTCCGACTCGCAGACCACTCCGGAAACCCGATCGCTGTGGCGAAAGGGAGATCTCAGCGGGATACGGCGCGATTCCTTCGAGGAGCAACAGGCCAGAATCGAGGCTCTCCATACCTGGACTCGTGACGGCGGATCCCTGGGACCCCTCGATGAAAGACGGTAGGATTCCCGTTCGGGGGATGGGAAGAGGTCGACATGGTCGAGACGAGTGAAGGCAACACTGCCGTTCCCCGAACAGACGAGCAGAAGGAACTGGTGGTCGGTGTCAGTGGTGCCAGTGGATCGATCATCGCCGCTCGCCTGGTCCGTTTCTTGCTCGAAGGGGGCCATCGGGTCCATCTGGTCGCCTCGAAGACTGGCAAACTGGTCGCCCATGATGAACTGGAAGTACCGGAGGGAACCCGCGGCATATTCCCCGACATGGAGCACGAGAATCTGACCGAATGGGGAGAGAAAAACTTTTATGCGCCCTTCGCCAGCGGAACCGCCCGCATCGACGGCATGGCGATCGTCCCCTGTTCGATGGCAACCGTCGCAGGACTCGCCCACGCCATCTCCGACAATCTGCTCAAGCGCGCCGGTGAAGTGATGTTGAAGGAACGTCGACCGCTGGTGATCGTTCCGCGAGAAGCACCACTGAGCACGATCCACCTGCGCAACCTCTTGACTCTTTGTGAAGCCGGAGCGGTGATCGTCCCTCCGGTGCTGACCTTCTACCAGCACCCCGGTGACTCGGTACTGGAGCAGGTCGACTACGTGGTGAGTCGGATCCTCGATCATCTGGGGATCCGCAACGAGATCTTCCACCGCTGGGGAAGCGAAGTTTGATCTCCTCCTCCACGAAAACCGACGTCCTCGCCGGGTGTCGTGAATTTCTGGAGATGATCAAGATCTCGCATACTCTCTTTGCGATGCCCTTTGCCATCGGAGCCGCATTTCTGGCGCTACGAGGGATGCAGGTGGCTACCCAGGAACTTGCCGTGTTGCTGGGACAGATCATCCTCGCCGTGGCACTGGCAAGGACCGCAGCGATGTCCTTCAATCGATGGGCTGATCGCCACATCGATGCTGCCAACCCGAGAACAAGGGATCGCTCGATTCCTGCCGGTCGTCTCGCTGCAAGCACCGTACTACTGGTATCTGTCCTGTGCGTGATCGGCTTCGTGGCGGTGGCCGCGTCCATCAATCCGCTGGCACTGAAACTGTCCCCGGTGGTCCTGGTTGTGATCCTGGGATACTCATGGACGAAACGATTCACCAGCCTCTGCCATCTGGTGCTCGGGGCCGGTCTCGCCCTGGCACCATTGGGCGCCTGGGTCGCCATCCGAGGTACTCTCCTGAGCGCCGCTGATCAGGTCGATACTACCCCGTGGATCCTCGCTGGCGCGGTGATGCTGTGGACGGCGGGATTCGACATCCTGTACGGCTGTCTCGACACCGATTTCGACCGCGACCAGCATCTGCGTAGCATTCCCGAGAGCCTCGGCATCACCGCTGCCCTGAGACTCGCATCGCTTCTGCATGTTGGCATGGGTCTGATGCTCCTGTGGTTATGGTATTGGGCGCAACTGGGCCTGCTGTTCCTGTGTGCCACCGGAATCGTCTGGTTGCTGCTGTTCTACCAGCATCGACTGGTCCAACCGGATGATCTCGGGCGCGTCAATCGAGCCTTCTTCAACCTGAACGCAATCATCAGCGTGATCCTGATGGCAGCGATGATCATCGAGGGATGGCCGGCATGACCCTGGAGAAGATCGAACGTCGCCACCTGCTGACTCGAACTCGCTGGCGCCTGCCAGCGTTGCCGGCGGGAAGGGGCGCCCTTCTGCGTGGACTCGCGGTCCTGACGCTACTGTTCGTCTTGTTGTTTCCGGTAGTACCCTTCGGTCCCGAGATGATCGGCAACACATCCCTGCTCGTCACAACCACGTCTTTCGATGCACCGATGGCTCCGGCATCGTCGAGTTGTAGAACCCTGGTGGCACTACTGTCGCTGTGGCTGCACCCATATGTCGCCACTGCGTGCCTGTCGGTGCTGCTGGTGAGCCTCTTCTGCGGAGTCTGTGTGTGCTGGCTTCGCCAGCAGGATGCTGCCCGGTCCGTGGTGATCCCCGCCACACTGTTACTTGGACTCTCTCCGGCGATCACCGAGCTCGCTCGCTACGGGGGATCGCTACCCCTCTCTCTGTTGCTGGGAGCCTGCCTGATCGCTACCACCGAACAACTTCGTTCCGAGGCCGGCAGGGGTATGGGAAGTTGGGGCGTGACCGCAGGGCTAGCGATCGCATCGGGCCCACTTGTGATTCCAGCGCTACTCTATTCGCTGCTGAGCCTGATCTGCGATCAGAGTGTTCGTGACATCCGCTTCCGATCGCTACTGCTGGGTCTATGTGGACTCGTGTTCGGATTTGCAATTCTGGTTGCCGTCGCATCCTATTCCGATCCCCAAGGAGTCACGGGGGTGCTACAGGGTTTCGTCACTGAATGGCGGCCACAGATCGATGGTGATCTGGAACGCTCGGTACTGGCCCTGGCTCTCATCGCCAACGGGACCGGGTTCATCCTCGGCGGTCTCGCCATCTTCGGAATCCTCTACGGGGCAACCCGCCGCCCGGGAGACCTCGCCCTGATCTTGACGATGGCCAGTTCCGGACCACTGTTGATGTTCATCTTCGGCCCACGTTCGGTCACCGCCCTTCACGGCTCTCCCCCTTTCCTCGCCGGCTGGATCGTCTTCTCGCTGATGACGATGACGCTGCTGGCTTCCTGGACGCTGACCGTCACACATCGAAGACTGGGAAAGAGAAGTCCCCGATCCAAGCAATGGGTGTCGGGATTGCTGCTGATCCTGGTGGCGCTGTCGTTGGCGATGAGATCGCCAGGTCTGCTAGATCCGAGGACCGAGGTGGTGACCCAGTGGTCGCGCTCGGTGCTCGAGAGCTTGCCGGCTGATTCGCTGCTGCTGACAGGTGGCACTCCACTGGCTGCGGCGCTGTCGGTGATCCAACTCGAGGAAGGACTCCGACCCGATGTCATCATCCTCGATCGTGCAGGAGATCTCGATCCGGTGCGGCTTGGTCTCGAGCGCTCGACCCCGGCGCCACGTACCCTGCAGGTGGCACGTGCCCTGGTCGCAGCAAAAAGACCTCTCGCTGCCCTGTCGCTAGCACTCCATCACCCATTGCTCTCGGGTCATCAACTCGCGCCGTGGGGATTGCTGTTGATCGCCCATGACCCGGCGAAACCAGCACCTGACGACTCCCGAGCATGGCAAGAGATCGACATCCCCGATCTGCCACGGCAACCCTCTGGCGCCTGGCGTTGGATCCGTGGCGAGGGTCCCACTCCTTTTGCCAGTGGACGGATGGCTACAGAGGTTGCTGCAGGAAGTTGGTTCGCCATCGCCAGAAGAGAGGGACAGTTGCGCGGAGACGGAAATTGGAGCGGAATACTCGGCTTGCTCGGGAACCTGATGAAAGATCCGGCCTCGACCCGGAACTGGGCGCGTCAACAGTCCGCCGACCTCATCGGCTCCGACGCGACTTCCCCGGGCCCTCGTATCGCTGACTGACACGATCGAGGAAACGACGTTCCTCCGCAGTGAGCGCCTCGATTCCATCCTGGGATACCTTCTCCAGCAATTCATCGACTCGTTGGCGGATCTGTCGCTCTTGCTGCAGAGCCCGCTGTTCGCGATTGTGGCGCCAGCGATCCTTCTGTCGCTGCCACCAGCCAGGTCCGGAGGAGCCAGCGCCCTGCCACGATTCGACTCCCTCAGAGTCACTGGACATACGCTGGATCTGGAGGCTGTTGATCCACATCAAAACGGCCAGAGCCAGCAACAATCCGCTGACGCTGTAGATGATCCAGGTCAAGACGAGCAGGATCGCCACAACCTTGCCAGAACGAACCAGAACACGGTTGGCCCGCTCCTCGCCCTGACGTGACCAGACGGTTGCATGCAAGATCCTGCCGCCGTCGAGGGGCAGTGCCGGTAAAAGATTGAAGATGAACAGATCCAGGTTCACTGCCGCAGCGATGGCCAACGGTTCGGAAACAGGCCTGTGCAAGAAGAAAGAGCCGATGCCCTCTGCACCTTCCATCGAGAACACGAACGGAAGCAGTGCCAGCCACAGGATCAGGTTGACGGCGGGTCCACCGATGGCGACCGCAAGATGCGCCAGCGGTCGATCGGGGACATCGACTGCAGCGAGACCTCCAAGCGGCCACAGAATCACTTCCCGCGCATCTCCTCCGACTTGACGGGCCGCCCTGCAGTGGCCCAGTTCATGCAAGAAGACCGATCCGAACAGGAATCCGAGATACATCAGCACCGAACTGGATCCGCCGAGCCGTTGAGCATCGAGCAATTCGAACAACCCCCAGAGCAGGAAGATCCAGTGCAGTCGCACCGTGATTCCCGCAACCTGTCCTATCCGCAGCCCACCCCTGTCGAACACGGGTTCCCCCTGACATTGAGGCACTGGTTACAACACAGCGTAGTGGCTACTCACCGAACTGGATCCCCTGAGCCAGCGGCAAGTCCTTCGAGTAATTGATGGTGCAGGTCTGCCTGCGCATGTACGCCTTCCAGGCATCGGATCCCGCTTCGCGACCTCCGCCGGTATCCTTCTCGCCACCGAAGGCTCCGCCGATCTCTGCACCACTGGTGCCGATATTGACGTTGGCGATGCCACAATCGGATCCCCCCGCCGCCAGGAACTTCTCAGATTCCTGAACATCCAGTGTGAAGATGGCACTCGAGAGACCCTGCGGAACCGCGTTGTGCCAGCCGATCACTTCATCCAGATCGCGATATCGCATCAGATATAGGATCGGAGCGAAAGTTTCCTCGTGAACGATCTTCATGTCGTGACGGGCTCGCACCAGGGTCGGCTGGACGTAATGCCCATCCGCGGCAACTCCGTCGGTAACTCGCTCGCCGCCGAAGATCACCTCGCCGCCCTGCTGGCGGATGTTTTCGAGTGCTCGCATCATTTCATCGACAGCCCCACCGTGAATCAGCGGACCCATCAGGGTTCCCTCGGCAAGAGGATCTCCCACCGAAACACTCTGATATGCCTGGCACAGTCTCGATTCCATCTCGTCTGCGATATCCTCATGCAAGAACAGGCGTCTGGTGCTGGTGCATCGTTGCCCGGCGGTACCGCAGGCACCGAACACCACCGCTCGCATCGCAAGATCAAGATCTGCCTTGTCGGAAACGATGATGGCGTTGTTGCCACCGAGTTCGAGCAGGCTTCGACCGAGTCGGCCACCCACCACTTCGGCGACTCGACGCCCCATGCGGCACGATCCAGTGGCGCTGACGAGCGGAATCCTGCGATCGGCCAGTAACGCCTCTCCAACAACATCTCGATCCCCGATCACCAGGCCAAAGATCGGCGGAGCCTTCATCTCATCGAGTACTTGCTGGACGATGTTATGCACCGCCACGGCACATAGCGGCGTCGAGGAAGATGGTTTCCAGATCACCGCATCCCCGCAAACCGCCGCCACCAGAGCATTCCACGACCACACCGCGACCGGGAAATTGAAGGCGGAGATACAACCGACGATCCCCAACGGATGCCACTGTTCGTACATCCGGTGACCGGGACGTTCCGAGTGCATCGTGAGACCGTAGAGTTGGCGAGAGAGGCCGACCGAAAAATCGGCGATGTCGATCATCTCCTGCACCTCGCCGATCCCCTCGGGCAGGATCTTGCCCATCTCAGCGGCGACCAGACTGCCGAGCTGCTCT
>Ga0310122_10002058_pt1 | contig 12807 bp, 13 predicted proteins | sample CB6_Bottom_1051__FD_203503 | JGI IMG/M metagenome (GOLD analysis project Ga0310122, IMG submission 203503) | Marine microbial communities from Western Arctic Ocean, Canada - CB6_Bottom_1051 | ecosystem: Environmental > Aquatic > Marine > Oceanic | place: Canada: Western Arctic Ocean | collected...
CTGGCCGGACTCGTCGGCATCACCGCGGGGGCGGATACGGTCTCGGTCAACGCGGCCATCCTCATCGGCCTGATTGCCGGTCTCATCGTAGTGGCGTCGGTGCTGCTCTTCGACCGGGTCAAGATCGACGACCCGGTGGGCGCGCTCTCCGTCCACCTCACCTGCGGGATCTGGGGCACGTTGGCGGTTGGCATCTTCAGCACGAACCCGGACCACTCGTTCGTGACCCAACTCATCGGGGTCCTGGCCTACGGCATCTTCTGTCTGCCCGCGGCCTTCATCATCTTCTTCATCCTCAAGGCCACCACCGGTATCCGGGTCAGCGAGGAAGAGGAGCGAGTCGGGCTGGACGTCAGTGAACACGGCATGGAGGCCTACGGTGGCTTCTCCGTCACCACGCACAGCTAGCAGAGTTGAGCGCCTGCAACGCTGTGTCTCCGGGGCTTGGGCGGCATGCCGCTTCGCGGTCGCGCGTGCCGCCCGAGCTTCACTCAAAGGGAAATCAACTTGTTGCTTAGCAACCAGATACGGAGGACGAAGATGTCATTGATGCGAACGCAAGGTCCGGTCGGAGTCAGACTGGGAACAGTCGTGGGACGCGCGAGAGCGCGCAAGCGCGCAAGACAGGTAGGAACGCTCGGGATGGCAGCCATCGCGCTCGCGCTGTTTATGCCGCTCAGCGCCAACGCCCAGGTAGAGACTTCGGTTTCGGCCAATGCGGGGTGGGTGAGTCAGTATTACTATCGTGGGTATCTGCAGAAAACGTCGTCGGCGAGCGCAGGCCTTGACCTGAGCGTGGGACCCGTGTCAGTGGGCACCTGGCTGGCGGACGTCGGAGACGGCGCAGAACTCGACTTGTTCGGGAGTGTCGGATTCGGCGGGGACGATTTCAGCGTCAGCGTCGGGGGCACCGCCTACCTGTACACGGGTGAATTCGACGACACCTATGTCGAGGCCAACTTCAATGTGGGCGCGGGCCCCGTGAGCTACGAATTCTCGATCGGGCAGTACGAGAACTTCACTGGGCCCACCCTGGACTACTTTTTCAGTGCGGTCACCCTGGAACACGAGGGGTTCTATGGCACGGTCGGCGGGTTTGGGTCCGACCTCACCGGAAAGTATGGAGAAGTCGGGTACGGCTTCTCGGCGGCCGACCTCGACTTGACGATCGCGGGGATTCTGAACGATTCGGACGCGTCTGGCCTGTTCGACTCGGCCGGGCTCCCGACGCCCGGAATGACCCTCTTCTTCGGCATCGGCAAGACGTTCGAATTCTAGGAGGGTGCTGAAGCACGACGTGGAGCGGTTTTCGGAGCGCGGCGCCCAGTTCTGGCCAGGCGCGACGAGGGAGCGCAGGCAAGGCGGCCTGTGACCGAGGAAGCAACAACGCCAGATGGGATGCCCCGCCCGAAAACCTAGGGCTCTGACACGCGCCCGGCGGCACCGCCATTCGACGCCGGGCGCGCCCCTCCGTCCCCCCCCCCCCCGCCAATCCTCTGGTAAGATCGCTCGATCACTCGGACTGTTGGTGGTCCGATGGAGGGCACATGGCAGCGATGTGGCGTGGTCTGTGGCGAGGCGCGGCGGGTCTGGTCGCCCTGATCAGTGCATCCGTCGTGGCGCCGTAGAGTCTCTCCATGGCGCAGACTACGCACAACACCGATGCGTCGACGCTGGCGGGTGCGGCGCCCGTCGACTCGCTACGGGTGGCACGAGCGACGTATCGGGATGAGATCCAAGCGGCTCGGGGCGGCGCCCGCGCGGCCGCCCAGTTCTCGACCCGAGTCGACGAAATCCTGCAACTGCTGCACCGCCAGGCGGCAACCCAGACCCAGACCCCGGTGGCGCTCGTAGCCATTGGCGGTTATGGACGCCGACACCTGTGCCTCCACTCTGACATCGACCTCTTGTTCCTCTTCGACGGCGAGATCGCCACCGCCGAGGAGCGTTTCGTGACGGCCCTGCTGCACCCCCTGTGGGACCTTGGGCTCGCGATCGGCCAGCAGGTTCGACAACTGGACGAACTGGAAGAGGTACCGCGGGACAATCCCGAGTTTCTGGCCGCGCTCGTGGATTCCCGCTTCCTGGCTGGGGACACCGGGCTGTTCGCCCGCTTCACTTCCCTCGTCCATGGCGCCCAGTCCGTGTGGCGCCAGCCGACGATAGACGCACTGCTTGGCCTGGTCGCCGACCGCCATCGTCAATTCAACGCCACCATCTATCAGCTCGAACCTGATGTGAAGGAAGCCCCAGGCGCGCTTCGCGACGTCTCGGCTATTCGCACATTCGTCGGCCTTACCCAGCCCAACGCCGCGCGAGCGGTGCCGATGACGGCCGGCCGCCTGGATGAGGCGCTCGATGAAGCCGAAGAGTTCTTTCTTCGAATCCGCTCGCTCGTACATCTGGCGAACACGCGCAATCTCAACGGACTGAGTCACGAGCATCAGGAAGCGGTGGCGAAACGCTTCGGGTCGCCTGGCTCTGAAACGAGCGGGCAGGTCGAAGCGCTCATGAGCGTGTACTTCCATCATGCGCGCATCGTCAGCCGCATCCTCGCCGCGGCGGTGCGGGAAGCGAAGCCGCCCCCCGAGCCGGTGCCGGAAGCGTCGGCCGGCGACAACTTGCGGCGTGACATCAATGGCATCAGTCTCATTGACAGCGTCAGAGCGTCGCTCCAGCCACGCACCTGGCTCGGTCTGTTCCAGGCGGCGATTGACCACGGCTGCGCGGTGTCGCCGGAGAGCCTGGCGTTCGTGGAACGCCACGGAGACCGCTACACTTCGGAGGAGTTCTTTCCGGGCACGGCCGAGCGGGACACGTTCCTTCACTTCTTGACCCCGGCGCCGGGCCTCTACGAGCGACTGTCCGAACTGCACCAGACCGGTCTACTGGGTCGGATGTTCCCGGAATTCCGGAAGATCTACTGCAGGGTCCTTCGCGACTTCTATCACAAGTACACGGTCGACGAGCACACGCTCCTGACCATCCGAAGTCTCTCGACCCTGGCGGATCCTGATGTCAAGGCCCGGCGACGATTCTCGAGCATCCTGGCAGAACTCGACGAACCTGAGCTGATCGTCCTGGCCCTCCTGTTCCATGACGTCGGCAAATGGTCGAACAAGAATCACGCCGAGGAAAGCGTGCGGATGGTCAGAGGACCGCTGCGGCGGCTGCGTATCGCCCCCGACTCCATCCACACGGTGGAATTCCTGATCCGACATCACCTGGAAATGTCAGTCGCCGCCTTTCGGCGGGACAGTGAGGACCCCGAGGTGGCGCGCCAATTCGCACGTCTCGTGGGGACCGAGGACCGACTGAAGATGCTGTGTCTGTTGACGCTGGCCGACGTCCAGGCCGTCAGCCCGGAAGTGCTCACGCCGTGGAAGGAAGAGCTGCTGTGGCGTCTGTATGTCGACACCTACAACCAACTCACGCTTGGCTATGGCGACGAAGTGATCGAGACCGGCCAGTCGAACGTGTCAGAGCTGCGGACCCGGCGACCGCCTGAAATCTCGGAACAACAAGTCACGGCGTTTCTCGAAGGGCTCCCCCAGCGTTATCTGCGTCTGGTCGAGCCACAAACGGTGTACGACCACATCCGCCTCTCGCGCAACCTGGAACCGGACGAGCTCCGGATGACGCTCGACAAGCAGGACGATGTGTGGGAGCTAAGCGTGGTGACAAAGGACCGCCCGCGGATCTTCTCCAACGTCTGCGGCGTCCTGTCCCACTTCGGCATGGACATCCTGCGGGGACAGGCGATGAGCAACGCCCAGAACGTGGTGCTCGATCTGTTCCGGTTCGTCGACGTCGACCATTTCCTGGCCTTGAACGAAGCGGGGCAATCCGAGTTGACGCGCGTGCTCCAGGATGTCGTCGCCGGCGATGTCGACCTCCCGGCGATGCTCAAGGGACGCGAAGCGGCGGCACGGTCACGCCGCGACAAGATGCGTGTGCACAAGCTCGTGCATTTCGACCACCACTATTCAGACCGCTACACGGTGCTCGAGATCGGCGGCGCCAACCAGTGGGGGCTGCTCTACGGCATCAGCCGCATCATGTCCGAACATGGATGCGATATCGAACTGGTTCTCATTTCCACCGAAGGCGACCGCGCGATTGACGTGTTCCATCTGACGCGCAACGGCGACAAACTGTCGCCGGGGATGGAAGAGGAACTCCGCGGCGATCTCGAACGCGTGCTGGGTATTCACGACGACCTCGCTGGGTGAGGGTCCAAGACTGACTGGGTCATGGCCCCGGTGCTGGGGCCGCCGGTGCCGCGGGCGCCGGCGGCGCTGCCGACCCTTCCGTGAGTTTTGGCGCGAGGTAGCCGGCCTGGCTAAAGCCCATCAGGAAGACCAGCGGCCAGGGGACCTCCCAGATGCTGACGACACGATGCTTGGCGTCCGGAGCGCGTCCTCGCCGCTCGTCCCTTCCGTGACGGCATGGCTCCGCAGTAGTCGCAACTGGGGGTTGTGCTTCTCTCGGAGTTCATGTGTCACGTAGACCCGGAGCGAGTGGGACTTGAGCTGACCGTCCGGCATGTAGAGTTGAACCGTCGGCGTCGGCGCGGACGCGTCCGGGGACGGGGCGGCTTGACCCGCCGCGGTCGACGGGGTCCACACCAGGACGAGCGTCACGATGGCGACCGCGGCAACGACAACGTATGCCCGCCCCGTACGCCGGCTACGGCCCGCGGTTCGAGCCGCCTCGACGATAGTCATCGAACCCCCTCACCCAGGTTGGCGGATCAACCAAGCCACGGCGGCGCGGCCGGGCGGCTAGTGTCCTGTAACCGTGATTCGCTGCATAAGTCGGTAGCGCGGCGCGCGGCTGAAAAGGCGACAAGGGAACAAATTGGGTGTTTGTGACCGCGGAACAACGCATTCAGGCGTGATGCCCCGATGGTGACTTATGTTGCGAATCATGGTTACAGGGCACTAGTGACAGTGCCCGTGCTCGCCTGACCACACCTGGCCGGGCGGACAGGCCACCGCGGACGGCGGCGGCGCCGTCACCGAGAAACTCATGACCACCGCAACCACCGCGGCCACCGCCACTCCGACGATCGCAATCCAGGCGCCTGGACTCAGCGAGTGCTCTTTGTTCTCGCAGCACTGCTTGTATTTCTTGCCGCTGCCACAAGGACACGAATCGTTTCGGCCGACCTTGTCACGTGCCAAGTCACGACCTCCTGAAAGACTATGATGCCCCGCAAGCGGAGCGTGAGCGCGGGACGAACCACGCACGCGGGGAGCCAGTATACTGCGGGAAGAGGCGCCGTCGCCTCAAGGACCGATTTCACGCACCGATGCTCAACGACGCGCACTGTCATTTTTTTTCGGCCCGGTTTTTCGCCGCACTCGGCACGCAGACGGCACCCGCGACACAGAACGCCGCAGTCGCCATTCCCGAGCGTCTGGGATGGGACCCGCCAGATACGCCAGAACTGCTGGCGGATCGATGGGTACGCGAACTCGATACGCACCATGTGCATCGCGCGGCGCTGATGGCGAGCCTCCCGGACGACGAAGAATCGGTCTCGGTCGCAGTGCGTCGACACCCGGATCGTCTCGTCGGCCTCAGCATGGTGGACCCGACGCGGCCAGATGCCCACGCGCGCCTCACGCGGCTCTTCGGCGAACTAGGCATTCGGTGTGCCTGTCTGTTTCCGGCGATGCACGGCTTCCGCCTGGACGATGATGTCGTCGATCGGGTGTTCGCAGCCGCATCCGCCGCCGGCGCCGCTGTGTTCATACATTGCGGGGTGCTCAGTGTCGGTGTGCGACGCAAGCTGGGGCTGCGGACCCCTGTCGACATTCGGCTCGGTGATCCGCTGGCCATCGTACCGGTGGCCTCCCGGTATCCCTCCGTGCCGGTCATCATTCCGCACTTCGGCGCCGGGTTCCTGAAGGAAGCGCTGATGGCGGCCGACCTGTGCGCCAGCCTTCATCTTGACACCTCCAGCTCCAACCGGTGGCTCCAGTACCATCCGGGGTTGACCTTGCGAACCGTGTTCGCCCACACGCTACACACGCTTGGACCCGACCGCTTGTTGTTCGGCACCGATTCGTCATTCTTCCCACGAGGCTGGCAGCGGCCGGTATACGAGACGCAGCGGTCCATCCTCGACGACCTCGACGTCGGCGACGACGCGCGTCACCAGATCCTGGCCGGGAATTTCGACCGCGTGTTCGGCCAACGGTCCTCATAGGTCCCACACTCCCTGCCTCCGGTCCTCAACCATCGAGCCAGTGAATCACATCAATGACCACCCAGAAATCGTTCATCTTCGACACCCAGCTCCACCTCGTCGTCGTGACCGGCATCAAGGCCTGCACCTTGCAAGAACTGAGGACAGAGCTCGCACGGATATCCGAGTCGTCGGTGTTCCTCCACACGCATCAGGAGTATCTGGCGCACGACTTTCAGCAGACGGCCCGCTACAACGACTTCGCGCGATGGGTCTCGGAGGCGCTTCGCGAAGAACCCCTGGCGGAGAAACTGGCCGCCATCGACCTGCTCGCGTTCACCAGCATTGCGGAACTTCGCGACGCACTGCTTCGGACGATTGACACGTATCTCGCCACTCTGGATCGACCCGGCTACCAATGCCGCCCGGAGGAGGCGTTCCATTTCTGCCGGTCACGAAGCTTTGTGCTGCCGACCGGACTCATCGCCGACGACGTCGGCGACTTTTTCGAGAAAGTGGCGTCGATTTCGCACGCCTCACTGTATTTTCATTTTTTCGAGGCCCGTCTGCGGCTTGGCCGCCAAACCAACGACTTTTCCCGCTGGCTCACCGACCGCGGACGCCCGGATCTCGCGTCCGCGATCGACGGGTTGAACCCCTACGTCCGCACGCTAGACGAGCTTCGGCGCGACATTGTCCAGCTCGGAGCCCAGACATGAGCGACCACCTCGAAGACTACCGGCCGATCGTCGGGTCCCAGGTCATCGACGAATTGCGGTTGCTGGCCGACCGTGTCCGTCACCTCCGTCTCCAGCACATCAACTCCACCTCGGTGGGCGGTGGTGTGGCCGAGATCCTGACCCGGATGATCCCACTGCTTCGCGATCTTGGAATCGAGACGACGTGGGACGTCATCAAAGGCAATCAGGCCTTCTTCGCGGTGACCAAGGCGTTTCACAACGCCCTGCACGGAGGTGAAGAGCACATCACGGAGGAGATGTTCCAGGTCTTTCGGGACACGACCGAGATGAACCTGGCGGATCTGAACACCTACGGCGACGTCGTCATCGTGCACGATCCACAACCGGCCGGTCTGATCGCACGGAAACGCGACGTCGGCGGCCGCTGGATCTGGCGGTGCCACATCGATGTCTCGACACCGGATCCGCGGGTCTGGGGGTTCCTGCAGGACCACGTGGCGCAATACAACGCGTCAATTTTTTCGATGCCCGACTTCGCTCAGCAGCTCGCGATTCCGCAATATATGGTACCGCCGTCGATCGACCCCCTCGGCGACAAGAACCGCGACATCCCCGACGCCGACGTTCGGGCGGTAGTGGAGCGATACGGGATGGACCCAGGGCGGCCCATCCTCACCCAGATATCTCGATTCGACCGCCTCAAGGATCCGCTGGGGGTGATGCAGGCGTATCGTCTGGTCCGGCGGCGCCACGACTGCCAACTCCTGCTCGCGGGCGGAGGGGCGACGGACGACCCAGAGGGAGAAGAAGTCCTTCGAGAAGTGCGGGAGGCCGCGGGAGACGACCCGGACATTCACATCCTGGAACTGCCGCCGTTCAGCGACCTGGACATCAACGCCCTGGTTCGCGGGTCGACGGTCGTGATGCAAAAGTCACTCAAGGAGGGATTCGGCCTCACCGTGACCGAGGCGCTCTGGAAACGCAAGCCGGTCATTGGTGGCGCCGTCGGCGGCATCCGATCACAGCTGCTCAACGGCGTGACCGGATTCCTCGTCCACTCGCCCGAGGGGGCGGCCAACCGGGCCGTGGAGCTGCTCGGGAACCCAAAGCTGCGAGACGCGCTGGGCGACGCGGGACACGATCACGTGAAGGAGAACTTCCTTACCACCCGACACATCCGTGACTACCTGCTGTTGATGTTGGCGATGGAGCATGGCGACACGGACCTGTCGGTCTTGACCGCGAGCAGCCCGAGGTGACAGTCGCGTGTTGGACCGAGATGGGCGTTCTGGTCGGACAGGGCGAGAAGGGTCGGACCCACTAGAAACCGTGCCTCACACCCTCGGTCAGGGCTTCGCGCAGCGCCCTCACCAGCAGCTCATCGGTGAATGGCCTCTGCGGCGCGCCAGGCATGGCACTTCAAATCACACAACTAGGAGGAGCTTGCCGATGTGAGTGCTGTCTTCCATCACCCGGTGAGCCTCCCCGGCGCGGACCAACGGCAGACGCTGATGGATCACTGGGCGCACCCGTCGGGCCTCGACGAGCGGCCAGACGCGCTGCCGTACGGCGTCCACGACCGCCCCTTTCTCTTCGATCGTCCGCGCGCGCAACGTCGTGCCAGTGACGATCAGGCGGCGCCGCATCAGCGTCGCCAGATTGATCTCCGCCCGAGCCCCGCTCATCAACGCGATGATGACAAGCCGGCCATCGAGATTCAGAAGACCGAGGTTGCGGTCCAGATACGCGCCACCGACCATGTCCAGAATGACGTCGACCCCGCCGGCCACGGAGCGGACGGCCTCGACGAAGTCGACCTCTCGGTAGTTGAACCCGCGCTCGGCCCCCAGCGCCTCGCACGCTGCGCACTTCTCAGACGAGCCGGCCGTCACGAACACTCGCGATCCAAGCGCGCTCGCCAGTTGGACGGCCATGGTGCCGATGCCGCTCGAGCCGCCGTGCACGAGCAGCGTCTCCCCCGACGTCAGACCGCCACGCTCGAACACGTTGGTCCACACGGTCAGCGTCACTTCAGGCAGCGCGGCCGCATCGACCAGATCGACACCCGCAGGCACGGGCAGGCACTGTGGGGCCGGGACCGCGCAATACTCGGCGTACCCCCCCCCAGCCAGCAGCGCGCAGACCTGGTCGCCGACCTGCCAGCCGGACACCGCCTCTCCCAGCGCCGCCACGGTGCCGGACACCTCGAGCCCGAGAATCTCGGAGGCACCGGGTGGGGGCGGATACTGGCCGCGCCGCTGCATACAGTCGGCTCGATTCACTCCGGCCGCCGCCACTTTGACCAGCAACTCGCCGGCGCTCAGCTCGGGCACCGGCTGTTCACCCAGAACCAGGACATCCGGGTCGCCGGGCCCGGACATGCCAATCGCGCGCATCGTGTTTGGTATCGCCGCCATCAGTGTGATGCTCCAATCCGCTCCCTGTCATGCTCGCGCCGGGACGTACCCGCGCACGCCTGAGACCCGACACTAGCTCTAACACGGGCTGCTAGTATAATCACCGGAATTCGACAGCCTGCGGCTCCTCGGAGGCGTCTCCTTACATGGATATCAAGGTCAAACAGATCGGTCTCTGGCGCACCGAGGTGCCACGTCGGCCCGGCGCGCTGGCGGCCGCGCTCGAACCCCTCGCGCAGCAGGGCGCGGACCTCAAAGTCGTCCGCGTCCGATCCGCTCCGGGACGGGCGAGACGCAACATCGTCGAGGTCTACGCCGGCGAGGGGCGGCGGGCGGCAACGGTGGCCCGAGCGGCTGGCTTCTCGCTCTCTCCAGCCACGACCCTGCTGATGCACGGAGACAACTGGCCCGGATTTGCGTACGCCGTGGCAAACGCTGTCGCCTGGGCCGGCATCGGGGTAAGGGATCATGAGGCTGGTGTTGTGGACCAGCGATTTTCGTCGACCCTGACATTCGACACCGAACGCGACGCCAAGAAGGCCGCGGCGGTGATACGCAAGGTGATACGGGCGGGTGCGACGAGCGACCACGGGGCGCAATAGAGATGCGTCTGCTCATCATCGGCTACGGTCGCATGGGCAAACTGGTGGACCAGCTCAGCGAGTCCTATGGCTTCGAGGTGGCTGGACGCCTCGACATCGACAACAATCGTGGCGGGGCGGGCATCACGGCGGATCAGGTGCGTGACGTCGACGTGGCGATCGACTTCTCGACCGCGGACGCTGTCGCAGACAACCTTCCGCGGCTGGCCGGTCACGGCGTGAACCTCGTGGTTGGCACCACCGGGTGGCAGGACCAGGAAACGGCCATGCGGGCCACGGCGGAGGAGGCCGGCATCGGCGTGGTCGCGGCCGCCAACTTCTCCTTGGGCGTCAACCTGTTCCTGGCCTTGACCGAACGCGCGGCGGAGCTGTTCGAACCACGAGAAGAATTCGGCGCCTGGATTCACGAAATCCACCACGCCGCGAAGATCGATGCGCCGTCCGGCACGGCGCTGGCCATGCAGACGGCAATGGAACGGCAGGGCTATACCGGCACGGTCGACATGGCGTCAACCCGTGTCGGGTCAGCTCCGGGCACGCACACGGTCGGTTTCGACGGTCCGGTCGAAACGATCACCCTCACCCACACCACACGGGACCGTGCCACGTTCGCGCGCGGCGCGCTGGAGGCGGCTCGCTGGCTGCACGGACGGCGAGGGTGGTTCTCGATGCGCGATGTGCTGGGGCTCGGACCATGACGGGAGGATGGTCTGGATGCGGCACGGCGCTCGTGACGCCGTTCACGGCCGGCGGTGCGGTCGACGATGCGCGGGTCCACCGGCTCGCCGCCAGACAGATAGACGCTGGAATCCACTTTCTGGTGCCGTGTGGTACGACCGGCGAGAACCCAACCTTGACCGACGCCGAACTGCGGCACGTTGTTGATGTGGTCGTGAAAGCGGCGGACGGTCGGGTCCCAATTCTCGCCGGGGCTGGAGGGTACGACACCCGCGCGGTCATCGACCAGGTGGCCGACATGCGAAACGCGGGGGCTGACGGAATTCTCTCCGTCACGCCGTACTACAGTCGACCGACCCCGGAAGGAATATACCGCCACTACGAGGCCATCGCGGCGAGCACGCCGCTTCCGATCGTCGTCTACAACGTGCCGGGCCGCACCGGTTGCAACGTCGACGTCGACACGTTGTGCCGGCTGGCTGAGATTCCAAACATCGTTGGCGTCAAAGAGGCCTCGGGCGACATGGCTCAACTCTGTGAGATTTGCCGTCGCGTCCCACCCGATTTCCGCGTCTTGTCGGGCGACGACCTGTTCACTGTCCCGCTCATCTCGGTGGGCGGGGCCGGCGTCATCTCCGTGACCTCGAACGAGGTCCCCAGCGAGATGGCGCAGCTGACCTCGGCCGCACTGAACGGCGACTTTCTCACCGCTCGCCGACTGCACACGCGGCTGCTGCCCCTGATGCAAATCAACTTCATCGAAGCCAATCCGATTCCGGTCAAGGCCGCGATGGCGCACCTTGGGCTGCTCGAGCCGCACTACCGGCTCCCCATGGTCGAACCGCAACCGGCGTCGCTCGCGCGGATCGTCACAGTGCTCGACGAACTGGGCATTCACCGCGACGCCATCGAGCCCTGAGGGCTCGCGACAATGCGCCCCGCGACCAGCAATGGCTAAGGTAGCGTTCGACGTCGTGGACCTTGCGCGGTCCTTGATCGACATCGACTCCACCACGCCGAACGAGGGCCCCGTCGCCTCGTGGCTGGTCTCGTGGCTCCGAGCGCGAGGCTATCGTGTCGAGGAACAGCCGGTCGAGGGCGACCGGGTGAATCTGTATGTCACGATCGACGAGCGGGACCCGGAGGTCGTGCTGTCGACGCACCTCGACTGTGTCCCGCCGTTCTTCCCGAGCCGCGTCGAGGGCGATCTGCTTTACGGTCGGGGCGCCTGCGACGCCAAAGGGATCGCTGCCGCGCAGGTCGGCGCGCTCGACCAACTGTGGGCCGGCGGAGAAACCCGCGTGGGGGCCCTGTTCGTCGTAGGAGAAGAACGCGGCAGCCACGGGGCCCAAGCGGCCAACCGCGCGCCGCGCGCCGCCCGCTACCTGGTCGACGGAGAACCAACCGACAACCGGCTCGGCGTCGCCACCCGCGGCGTCTATCGAGTCCGGCTACGAGCCAGCGGTCGAGCGGCCCACTCGTCGCACCCTGAAGAGGGAGAATCGGCGATCGAAAAGCTGGTCGATGCCCTGATCGCCCTGCGCACCATTGCGCTGCCGTCAGACCCCACCCTGGGAGACACAAGCTACACCGTCGCGCTCATAGACGGCGGCGTGGCGCCCAACGTCGTCCCGCCTCACGCGTCCGCGGAGGTCAATTTTCGGATCGTAGGACCGGCGACATCGGTACGCGCCGCACTCGAACCGCTGGCCGCCTGGATCGAGTTCGACGACGTCGTAGAGGTACCGGTGGTTCGCATGGCCACGGTTCCGGGGTTCGACACCGCGGTGTTCCCGTTCACGACCGACATTCCGTTCCTGACGGCATGGGGAGAACCGCTGCTGTTCGGCCCCGGCTCCGTGCTGGTCGCGCACACCGACGACGAACACGTCAGTATCGACGCGCTACACGCGGCCGTCGATCACTACGCGCGCATTGCCGCCACGCTACTAGCACGGCTCTAGGTTTTCCGACGAGGCGCTCCGAAAACCGCTCCACGTCATTCCTCAGCACCTAGCTAGCAGGTCGCTGAAAAGGGTCCGAGCGGGTTTTCTGACGAGGCGTCTGTCTGGCTAGGCGCGAGGAGGGAGCGGGATTGTCCCGCTCGCTGTTGATCTTCTGTGAGCGGCGGCTCGCTGCTAGATATTAGGCGACGCGTTCGGTGGTTGTCTCCTCTTTCGCTTCGAGCTCACTGAGCGCGGTCACCAGGTTCG
>Ga0310122_10002059_pt1 | contig 12806 bp, 13 predicted proteins | sample CB6_Bottom_1051__FD_203503 | JGI IMG/M metagenome (GOLD analysis project Ga0310122, IMG submission 203503) | Marine microbial communities from Western Arctic Ocean, Canada - CB6_Bottom_1051 | ecosystem: Environmental > Aquatic > Marine > Oceanic | place: Canada: Western Arctic Ocean | collected...
GTCCTGGTGACCTCCGGGCCGGGCGCAACCAACATCGTCACTGGCCTGCTGACCTCACACATGGATTCGATTCCCATCGTTGCCCTGACGGGGCAGACCGTCACTTCGATGCTCGGCAAGGATGGCTTCCAGGAGGCCGACGTCACGGGCATCACCTACGGCGTCGTGAAGCACAGCTATCTCTTGAAAGACGCGGCCGACATCCCCAGGGCGACGCGAGAGGCATTCCACATCGCGACGACGGGCCGCCCCGGTCCCGTTCTACTCGATCTGCCCAAAGACGTGACCCAGGGACCCTGTGATGCTCCCTTCGTCGACGAGATCGACCTGCCCGGCTATTCGGTTCCCACCCACGGGGACCCGCAAGCGATTTCAGAGGCCGCGGAGATTCTCAACGCCTCTCGCCGTCCCGTGCTCTACGTCGGGCATGGGGCAGTCATTTCGAATGCAGGCAAGGCTGTCATCAGATTGGCGGAGAAACTCCGTGCGCCGATCGTCAATACGCTGCTCGGCAAGGGCGCGGCGGACGAGACTCATCCGCTTCATCTCGGCATGCTCGGGATGCACGGCACGGCCTACGCCAACAAGGCGGTCGACGCTTGCGATTGCATCATGGCCATCGGTGCCCGCTGGGATGACCGAATCACGAGCAAACTCGATGAATTCTGCCTGGACGCGGCCAAGATCCACATCGACATCGACCCTTCCGAATTCGGAAAAATGATCGATCCCGACGTGGCCATCACCGGGGACGCGCGACTCGTACTCGACGAGTTGATCCCCCAGATCCAACCGGCCGACACCAAGGAATGGCTCGAGCAATGCGACACCTGGCGACAGCGCTATCCGCTGAAATACGCGAAACAGGGAGGCTTGCGGGCCCAGCATGTACTGGACCGGTTGAACGCCCTGACGCAGGGCCAGGCGATCATCACGACCGATGTCGGACAGCATCAGATGTGGGCGGCACAGTTCTGCCTCTCGACGACAAATCGACATTGGATTTCTTCGGGCGGCGCCGGGACCATGGGATTCGGTTTTCCCGCCGCCATCGGCGCCCAATTCGGCTGTCCCGACAAGAAGGTCTGGGCGGTGGTGGGCGACGGCGGCTTCCAGATGACGCAAGCCGAATTGGCGACGTCACAGATCCACAAGCTGCCAACGAAATGTCTGATCATCAACAACAACTACCTGGGAATGGTCCGGCAGTGGCAGGAGCTCTTCTTCGACAATCGACTGTCCGGCGTCGATCTTGTCGGCAATCCCGACTTCGTAAAGCTTGCCCAGGCCTACGGCGTGAAGGCCTTGCGTATCCGGCGCCCCTCTGACGTGGACCGGATTCTCGCCGAAGCCCACGCCTACGACGAAGGACCCTGCGTTGTCGTCGCTGAAGTCGTGAAGGAAGACAACGTCTTCCCCATGATCCCTTCCGGCGCACCTCTTAGCGCCATGATCATCGAGAAGCCGAAGGGCCCGCTGGCCAAACCGACCGGGAGCACCTGAGCCATGCGAAAGGAAGAGGAGTCATGAGTAGCGCGACGTCGATTGACACCCGGCCGGCACCCTCGAAGACCGCGAGGCTATCGCCAACTTCGTTGCGGCACCGATCGGGCGCCGTCGACACGACGAAAACTCTGCATACAATCGCCCTCTTGGTTCGAAATGCGCCGGGCGTTCTCGTTCGCGTTGCCTTGGTCTTTTCGCGGCGGGGATACAATATCGAGAGTCTCGTCGTCAGCCCCGGCGCACGAAGCGGATTTTCGCGAATGACGGTGACCTGCTCGGGCGATCCATCCATTCTCGAGCAGATGATCAAACAATTGACCAAGCTCGTGGATGTCGTTCATGCACTCGACCATACAGCTTCCGAGTGCTTCGAGACCGAAATCGCGCTGGTCAAGATTCGCTGTGACGGGGAGGCGCGACGCGAGGTGCTGGAAATCGCGGAACACTTCAACGCTCGAGTCGTCGATTACGCCGGCGAAAGTGTGATTCTTCGCGTCTTCGGCGGGAGCGACAAGCTCGACGCGATGATCACACTTCTCGATGAGGATCGAATCGTCGAACTCGTTCGCTCGGGAAAGATCGTGATGGCGCGCGCCCTGGAAGTGACCTGAGCACGGCCGGAGGGCAACTCTGCGGGAAAGCGGCGCGCACAGCCCCTAGGCCATCTGCTGGACCCAGTCGTAGGCCTGTTGCTGGTATTCCCACAGAGTCTTCGCGTCGATCGACAGCTCCGATCCGACCTCAACCACTTCTGCGAACTCTCCGCGGTCGAGGCAGACCGCCAAACGAAGCCTCTGGCCGAGGCGGCCTTCTGAACTCGCGAGCGCACTCTTGATGTCGTTGGGAAGCGTCAAGCCCGCGATCGCAGCCTTCTTGTCGACACCCAACAAGACATGAACGAGGGAAAGGCTTCCGACCAGGAATGCGGCCTCTCCCTCGCGCTTCGCCTCCGGGTCATCGTTCTTTCCATTCAGAGCGATCAGCTCCATCAAGCGCGCGCGACTCGCGGCAACACGGAACAACGGTCCCCGCGATCCATTCTTGCTTCCAATCTGGAAAAGCAAGAGATTGAGCCAGCGGCTGAGCCCCTTGGCACCGATCAGGATCAGGGATTGTCCAACGCTCTCGATCTTCTGTACGCGCGCGAGTTCGAGGCTGTTCACGAGTCGAAGCAGTCCTTCGGCGAGGGTCGGGTTGTCCTCGACGTGTCGAGTCACGGCTCCGATGTCGATCTCGCCCCGCGCGTCGATCAATAGCTGCAGTAGAAGCTTGCCCTCGGGATTCGCCTGGGTCTCCCCGCTATCCGAACACTCGGAGTAGGCCTGTCCCTGCATGAGGTCGAAACCCTCGTCTCGCATTCGAACAAAATCCGCGTCGAGTTCGATCGATCTCGCCAGAATCTGTAGCTTGCGGCGCTGCGCGCGCCGAATCAGCAACCCACGGGTATCGACATCGAGATTAAAACCATCGATTTGAACGGCATCGGCCAACTCGAGAAGTTGCTCTTGCGGATCGCGCCGGCAATAGTTGATGAAGAGCAGACGTGAGCCCCGTCGGCCATGCAGGTCGTAGAGGCGATTCGATAGGTTCATGCCAAGATCCCAACCCTGAGGCTGGACTCGTTACTTAAGGCTTGTCAGGTGGCCACGTCAGCCACCCTTCGACTAACATCGACCAGCCTGTTGCTTGACTCAGACGCAGCTTCGCAACTAACAAAATCGCTGTATCGAAATGCCTGGTGCGACAGCTCTATGCGAGCGTGCCCTAAGCCCCTTCTCGGGACCGGCCTTCTTCTCGTCCGAAATCGGGCGGAAGGTTGAGAATCTCGCTGGGAAATGACTCGACGAGGAACTCGACGATGTCCCGAACGGATATGATGAAAGCGGGCCAGCCTCGCTGATCCGTGACCGGCAGATGCCGAAAGCCGCCAACCGACATCATGTTGAGAGCCCAGGCCAACTTCGCGTCGATCGGAAGAGACTCCGGATCGCTCGTCATCACCTCGGCGAGCGGTACGGTCGCAGGATTGTGACCGCTGTCGATGATCTTCAAGAGCACATCGCGCTCCGTGAAGATTCCAATCAGCGGAGATCGAATCGTTCCATCTTCAGTGATCAGGACGCAACCACGATGGCGCCGCTTCATCGCCTGCATCGCGTCTTTCACCGTGGCGGTCTCGGCCATCGCGAGCGGCGGACGGCTGGGCAAGAGCGTGAGGGGCTCCTGGAGAAGCTTCGTATCGAAATTGCGGCGACGATCCTGTGCATCATCGAAATAGGCTTCGTCGTCAATCAATTCGTCCATCACTTCCGATTCGATCGACATTGAAGGAAACCCCCGATCCGAGCGGCAGCACCCGACCCGTCATCTTGCCCCAATATTGGCAGAACGCCACTAGTGCGCGGGTCTTGCACAGAAAGATCGCCTGCGGAACTCGCAGGACACGCTCGAAGACGGTTCCAGGTACCCCGCGGGTTAAATCGGTCGACTTTGGTGAGGGATGAGAGCGCTATTTCTCGATGGCTAATGAGTCGAATCGCCACCGCGAAGATAGGTCATGACGAAGGTCCGCCAGAGTCGTCGGCGAAGTCTTTCCCTGAAGGTCGGATCTGGAGCCGCCAAGAGACCCGGGTCGAGATCTTCATCCCCACCCATGAAGTCGACGAAATCACGGAGCAGGGCCGCCTCGTCCGCGACCACTTGAGCCATCGGATGGGTCGCTGAAATCGACGACGTCGAGGCCACGACCTTGGTCGCCTCGGGCGCCCGGCGACCGGCGACGGCCGGCTGCACGCTTCCAAGTCTGGGTCCGCCCGCAACCTTATGACTCGACCGTTTCATGAGGGTTCACCGATCACGGGGCCACCAGCCGAGGACGCCTCGGCCGCCTCCAAGAAGAGCTGCTTCACCCGGTAGAGACTCGAACGAACCGCATCGCTCGATCGAGCCGTGCGTCGCGAGATCTCGGGAATCGAGAGGTTCTCCAGATGTCGCAATTCGAAAATTTCCGCTTGCCAATCAGCGAGACCCTCGAGCCGTTCGGACAATTTATCTTGAAAGCGGCGCAAATCGAGTTGTTCGGCCGGCGAGCCCACTCCGAGAGACGGCCTCGGTATCAGGTCCTCGTCATCGGCCAGGTCGATCCGCTCGCTCATGCTCCTCGCCCGGCGAATGCTGCTATTCGCAGTGTTCTTCGCGATCCCGTAGATCCACGAGAGCAGCGAACTTTGACCGCGATAGCGATCAAACGAGCGGAAAACGGCAAAAAAGGTCTCTTGCACGACCTCCTCTGTCTCCGCGTGATTTCTCATACGCGTATAGACGAAGCTGTAGATGCGTTGGAAATAGCGATTGTAGAGTTCGGCGAAATGAGCCTCGCTCTCGGCGCGAATACCGACAAGCAATTCCTCATCGCTCAGCTCTTTCATCTCGACAGGAGACGTGGCCTTCTCGGCGCGACTCGTAGGATCGACCTCTTCGGACGAAGACCGGATCTCTTCATCCGTGAATTCCTCGAAGGGCTCCTCGCATGGCTCTTCAGCGGAATCGGCAAATCCCTCGTCCGGGGATTTGAATTCGTCCAAATCAAGTCGAGCTTCAGCATTGACGTCCGCGAGCGCGGACGCCGGTACAGCGGTCATACGGGACACAGCGATCTACTCCTCTGGCGTCCAAATCTGAACGCAAGGCCGCTTCCCGAATCCCAGAGCTTTGACAGGGCCCCCCCATGTCATAGAGGTAAGTGTCCCACCTCGCGAAGACGTGGCGCGGGGGGAGCGGAATAGATCAGTTTTTGAAGCCGTGCGGACCTTGGGGGATCCTGGTGCCGGTCAGTTGCCTGCGAGCGAGGACACCGGAGCGAGTCGGAAGCGGTTTCGACCGCGTTCACGCCGGGACTACTGGAGCAAGGCCAGCGCCGACTGCGTCGATATATTGGCTTGCGCCAGAACGGAGATACCCGCCTGCTGTCTCGCTCGCGAAATCGACGTCTCGAATTCGCGACTCGGCTGCGGCGGTGTTCTCGACAGCCATTCCAATCGAGCGGATCGCCGACTCCAAGCGGTTCTGGGCAGTACCAAACGAAGCTCGCAGCGAAACGATCTGGGAGATCGCACTGTCGAGCAGAGCCAGCGAAGCCCGCGCGCCGGTCACGGTCGCCACAGCGACGCCGGAAAGACCGATCGCGCTGGTCCCCGCATTGACGCTCGAAACGACGAATCGATCGTCGACGGGATCCCCGGTCCCGATCTGGAAACTGGCCGCGCCCCCGGATTGCAGGATCAGGGTTCCGTTGAACTCGGTGACGGCCGCGATCCGATCGATCTCCGAGAGCAGCCCCTGAAACTCGAGGTCGACGGTCGCCCTTTCGGTCGGGCCGAGCGTTCCGTTGGATGATTGGATCGACAATTCTCGCATTCGAATCAAGAGCGTGCTCGTCTCGTTGAGCGCGCCCTCCGCGATCTGCAACATGGAGATACCGTCATTCGCATTGCGCTGAGCCTGCTGAAGGCTCCGGATCTCTGCGCGGAAACTCTCCGAGATGGCGAGTCCGGCTGCATCATCGGCTGCTCGCGTGATGCGCAAGCCCGATGACAGACGCTGAAGCGATTTCTGCAGCCGATCGGTGGTTCCGATTAGATTTCGCTGCGCATTGATCGATGCGATATTCGAATCGACTCGAAGGCCCATGTCTTCTCCATGCTCTCGAGCCTCGCCCTTTCGGGTGAAGCTCCCAGTCCCAGTGCGAGAGGAGATCGCAATCGCGATGCCAGTCGCTTGCCGGCGCCGAATATCGATCTGCGACGGCCCAGCAACGTCTCACATCGCTGGAGGCCGATCCGTCACCTCGAGCAGCCGCTCGCCCATGACTGCGCCTTGCGCGCTGAAAAGTCGATTTTCATTCTGAACCCATGCGAGGGCAACTTCTGCCGCATAGCACGCAAAGCGCGCTATGATGCCGCCGCCATCGCGCGCCCCCAGTTCGAGATACCCATTCCATGTCGTCGATTGAGTCAGACCGCCGTTCCTTGGCGAAGGCTGTGCAGACCTCCTATTCGCAAGCGCCTGGGGAGTCCTAGGTGACCGCGAATTCTCCGCCCTCTGCACAGACCACGGGGACACGCCTGCAGCGCATGCGTCGACGGATTCAGGACCATCCGAATCATCGGCGATGGTTGCTCTGGGCTTGTCTGGCCGGCGGATTCGCGACGACCTTCACCATTACGATCCTCGGTGTTTCGCTCAAGGCGATCGCCCTCGATCTCGAAACTCAGGTTTCGACGATTGCCTGGGTGCTGACCGCACCCATGCTGGCGCAAGCCGTTTCCGCCCCGATCCTCGGGAAATTCGGCGATCTCCACGGCCATCGGCGCGTGTATTTGATCGGTTTCGTCTTCGCAACCATCACCGCTATCTCCACCGCCTTCGCCTGGAATGCAGTGAGCTTGATCGGCCTGCGTACCCTGGGCCAGTTGGCGGGGACGGCGACGATGCCCGCTTCAATGGCGATGCTCTTTCGCGCATACGAGGGTCGCGAACGGGTCAAGGCGATGGGTTGGATGAGCGTGGTCTTCGCAGGCGGTCCGGTTCTCGGGCTCGCGATCGGTGGGGTCCTGGTCGAGAGCATTGGCTGGCGGCCAATCTTCCTGATCCAGGGTGGCTTGTCTGCGCTCGCGTGTCTGATTGCTCTACTGGTGCTCGTCGAAACACCTCGCCGAAAACACCTCGGTTTGGATATCCAAGGCTCGTTCATCCTGGCGCTTGGTGCCTTCACTCTCACATTCGCGATCAACCGACTTCCGAGTTGGGGCTTGACCGATCCGCGAGTCCTGGTGGCGTTCGCACTCACGCCGGTTTTGCTCGCAGCGTTCGCGCACGTCGAGCGACGCTCGTCCCATCCGCTGATCCCGATGGAATTCATGACTCGCCGAAATTTCGTGCTTCCCTTGATCATCGGCTTCACGCTTCAGTTTGCATATATGGGCGGCTTCATCATCAGCCCGCTAATTATGTTAGGCGTGTTCGGGCTCGGACAGGCCACGACCGCGATCTGGACGGCGGCTCGACCGATTACCTTTTCGGCGAGCTCCCCGATCGGGGGGAGTCTCGGGTCGCGTTACGGCGAACGCTCGATGGTGATCACGGGGAGCATTCTCATCTTCGCGGCCATGATGGCCTTTACCGCGGGCGCGGCCTTTGAATCGATGACCATGATCCTGGCAGGCCTGATCTTCGCAGGGATGGGCATGGGCTTCGCCCAGCCCTCGCTGAGCACGATCGTCGCATCGGCTGTTTCCGAGCAGGATCATGGGATCGCGGTCTCGACGATGTCGACGACTTCGGGAATCGGCGCGGTCGCCGGAATTTCGATTCTGACTGCGCTCTGTGCCGACTCCGAAACCGCAGAGGGCTTTCGGGATGGATACGCACTCGGCGCCGTGGTGGCCGCCCTGGGGATCGCCGTCAGCTTCGGCTTGAGAAAGGTCGCCTACGAGACGCGGTCCGCGGCGTCGGCGAGCTCGTTGAAGGACGCGGGCGATCGCGAAGACGAAGCCCTGGCCTCGGTCGCCTGACTCCCGGGCAGTTGCAAGAACGAGTCGCCTTCTGGTCGGCTAGCGATCTCGAAACAGAACCGTCGACTCGCCGCCTCGAATGGCACAGTCGTCCGCCCGCATGAATTGTGTTCGGTTATCGAGTCGGCACGAGACGAGTGGGTCACCTCCACGGGTGGGAGAACTCGATCCCGGCAGATGCTCGAGCATCCCGGCGCTCAGTCTCGAAACGATCGAATCGGTTGCCCCTGCGGCCGACGATCGTTCTCGCTCCGCCGATTCGGCGGCCAGTGCCGCATCGAGTTGATCGAGCTTTTCGATGGCGGCCGGGACTCCCTCGGGTGTCGCGACGACCATCCGAATCCCGATGATCGCAGCAAGCAGGATCAATCCGATACCCAGCTTCGCGCCGGCCTTCCAATACGCAGACTTCATTTCCGGTTCCATCCAAACCGAATCGGCTTGATTGCGAATGGGCTTGAGTCGTCTGTCTCGAGGGCTCGCGAAGCCCCGTGAGAGGGAGCCTGTCTAGAGCGAGCGTGGCCGTAGAGCCTAGGAGGGCGGGCGCAGATCTCGCGGAAGACCATATCCGCGCTCACCGATGATGTTGAGTTGGATATTCGTGGCGCCGCCCGCGATCGCAGGGCCCATCGAGAAGATGTATTGCAGCACCCAGCCGGTCGACGTCGTCGTGCGACCCCACGTATCGAGTTCCTCGGCGAGCGGTGACAGAAGACCATCTCCGCCCAGGAGATCGTACGCACACTTCATGATTCGCTGCATCGTATCCGTCGAGCAGATTTTGTTCATCATCATCGGGCGCATCGCGGTGGCCATCTCTCCTCGATGGGCCGCCGTGAACTGAAGCAGGTCCGACATCTCGCTCGTTCGGACGTAGCCCTCGATCAAGGCGAGCTCCTGTCGAATTCCCGGGTCCTCGATGGCCGGACGGCCACCGCGCACGCGAGTGCGCGCGAGTTGGACGAGATCATCGAAGGCTTCGCGCATCAAGAAGGGGTTGCCGATCAGATTTCGTTCATGCACGAGAGTCGCGCGAGAAACCTGCCAACCCTGCCCGCGCTCGCCAACGATACTCTCCGCGGGAATTCGAACATCCGTAAAGAAGACCTCGTTGAATTCGAAGCCTCCACTCATTTCGCGAAGCGGTCGGACTTCAATGCCGTCCCGATCCATGGGAACGAGCAAATACGAAATGCCCGCATGCTTTTTCGCATCGGGTTCCGTCCGAAAGAGCCCGAACATCATCGCCGCACGCTGCGCCCCGCTCGTCCAGATCTTCTGGCCATTGAGGACCCATTCGTCGCCATCGAGACGCGCCCGACATTGAAGCGAGGCCAGGTCACTGCCCGATCCGGGCTCGCTATAGCCCTGGCACCAGGTCTCGGCGCCGGTGAGGGCCGGCGGAACAAAACGTTCTTTCTGCGCTTCGGATCCGAAGTCGAGCAGCGTTGGAACCAGTATCCCAGCCCCCTGGTTCGCAAGGTCTCCGGGCGCGCCGGCTCGGTAGAACTCTTCGCGAATGATCCGATCCATGATCGCATCGCTCTTCTGTTCAGAGCCTCCGTATCGCTTGGGGACCCCGCGATAGACGAAGCCGGCGTCGATTCCGCGCTGGCGAAAGAGGGCCTCCTGCTCTTCGAGGGGCCGCTGCGCCTCGGCGCCGTTCAGAGGCCATCGCGTTAGAAAGTCGCGAACCGATTCGCGAAAAGCTTCATGCTCTGGAGCGTATTCGAGATCCATGGGGCTCGGACCTACCAGCCGGCCAGCGCCGCACAGCGCTCGCGATGTTGCTCGGGAGTTCCGAGAAAAGACCGATCAAACATGATTCGCTTGAACCAGATCTGAACCTCGCATTCCCAGGTAAATCCGTATCCGCCATGAAGCTCGACCGATTCACGGGCAGCACCCATGGCGCGCTCCGTAATATGGGCCTTGGCCATCGATGCCGCTCGCGAGGCTTCTTCCGGAAGGTGATCCTGTGCATACGCGCCGTACCACCACAACGCGCGCGCAGGTTCGATCTCGGTCCCCAGTCGGGCGATCATGTGTTTGATCGCCTGGAACTGACCGATCGGCTGACCGAATTGCTCACGCGAAAGGGCATGGGCGACATCGAGCTCGATGAGCTTCGACGCGGCACCAAAGGCATCCGCCGCCAGCAGGATTGCGGCGGCCGCGACCAACTGCTCGGCAGCCCCGGCGTCCCCCTCGAAGACTTCTGCCCGTGCGTCGTTGAATCGGACGGTGGCAAACGGGCGGGTCCGGTCGATGCCGTCTTCCTGGACGATCTCGACCCCCTCGCTTCGTGCGTCGACCCAGGCGAGTCGTCCGCCGTCGAGCCCAACCAGAATGTGGTCGGCAAGGCCTGCATGCATCACGACGTTCTTGACACCGGAAATTCGCTCTCCGTCCAGGCGGACCGTCCAGTCGGGGGGAGCCCAATCGCCGGCCCCCTCCTGGAGTGCGACCGTGGCGGTCCATTCGCCATTGGCGAGCTGGGGCAGGATTCGTGATCGGGCCTCCTCGCTCGCAGCGAGCTTGACTCCGAGCGCGGCAAGCGAATGACCCAGGAACGGCGTTGGCATCGCTGCCTCACCAAAGACCTCGGCTACCAGGGCCAGGTCGAGCAGTTCCAGCCCGGCGCCACCGTGCTCTTCGTGGACGATGAGCCCGGCGACACCCATCTTGACCAGTGCCGCCCAAAGCGCCGGATCGTTTCCCGACCCGTCATCGAACAACTCGCGTAATCGTGTCGTCGGACATTCCGCGAGCGCGAAAGTTCGAACGGTTTCCTGGAGCATTCGCTGCTCCTCGGTCAATCCAAAGTCCATCTCTTCTCCAGCGGGCGGGCGCCGCGAAGAATTGGCAGGGACCTACTCACTCCGCGCGCGCAGCTTAGCCGCTCGATATGCATTTGTTGTTCGGGGCCAGCCACAACGATCGGTACAATCATTGAGAATCGAATTTTGATTCGGGTCGATCACCCGCCTTCACCACCGATAAGTCGAAGTTGACTACGTTATTGAACTTGAATGTCCTTTTCAATAAATAAAATCGACAAGCCGGCGCTTCTCCAGCTCCTGTGTCGGGAACTGCACGAGGATCTGGCCGCTCTCGTGCGCCGCCAACACGACACACAGAGCGCGGCAACGCATGAGGAGAACCGGGCCGAACACAGCAAGGACACGCGCGCCACGGAGCAGAGTTATCTCGCGCGGGGGCTCGCAGCGCGCGTCGCCGACCTTCGCCAGACGGTGGCCCAGATCGGCCGAATCGAAACGCGCCAATTCGACTCGAGCGACCCGATCGCCGTCATGGCGCTCGTGGCCATTCGCGTCGAGCAAGAACGCGAAGTCCAGTTCTGGTGGCTGGTTCCCGCCGCCGCCGGCCGCGAGCTCGTTCAGCAGCGCGTCCGCATTCGGACCGTCACGCCAACGGCTCCGCTCGGACGCGCCCTACTCGGACTCCACGTCGACGATGAAGAGTCGTTTACGACGCCTGGGGGACGCCGATCCTTTGAAATCCTCGAGATCGCCTAACGACGGGAGGCCGTCGGGGTCGGCGTTCCGCGCGGGGTCGACTCCTCCGCCCTCGACACCTGCCCAGAGCCCCGTCTTGCCGAGCCCGCGAAAGCCTCGTAATTTCATTGACGCGCCGCCTCTCACGCCTTCGCGATCGCTCGGCATGGGTCGCCGGCAACCCGTGCCTCGTCCATCGATCCGACACCACCAGGGAAAGCCGTTTGAGTCCGTCACCCACTCAATTCGATTTCAAAGATCAGACGGTCGTCGTGACCGGCGGATCGCGGGGAATCGGTCGCCGGATCTGCGAAGTCTTCGCGGACGCGGGCGCCCAGGTCCACACTTGTAGTCGACGCGGACTCGAAATCCCCTTCGAGAACTCGTCGATCGAGGACGAGATCGTCGATGTCCGCGACCCCGCGGCGACCGAGGACTGGCTAGCTCGTTGCGCTGAAAATCGAGGCGGCTTCGACGTGCTGGTCAACAACGCGGGCGGCGCACCGTCGGTTCCTTCGGCGGAGGCCTCGACGAAACTCACGAACAAGATCCTCGAACTCAATCTCAACGCGCCCTTGATTCTCTGCCAACAGGCCTACCCACATTTGTGCTCGCGTCCGGACGGCGGGGTCATCGTCAACATCGTCAGTGTCAGCGCGACCCGGCCGACACCCGGATCGGTGGCCTACGGCGCGGCAAAGAGTGGCTTGATGAATGCGACGCGATCCCTCGCCGTCGAATGGGGGCCCGTCATTCGCGTCAACTGCATCGTCGCAGGACTCGTCGCAACGGAAATGACCGGCGACCATTATGGCAATGATGCCTCCAAGGATGAGATCACACGAGGGATTCCAGCCAAACGCTTTGCCGAACCCGAGGAAATCGCGCACGCCTGCCTCTTCCTGGCCGCCAAGGATTCGAGATACGTTTCGGGCGCGGCGCTCGAGGTCCATGGCGGAGGCGAATGGCCTCCGACGATTCCCATGCCGCAAAGTAAAGCGGACTCGCCAGAAAGTTAGATGTGCAGGCTCTCGGGGAGCCATCGGTCCCGGGATTCGAATCGTTCGCGGCCAAGGGGTGAGAGATCGCAGGGACCGTACCGCCCTTCGACGATCCGCTCGCTGAGCGCCGAGCCGATTCCAAAGGACTGCATCACACCCCGCCCGGTGAAGGAATGCGCCTCGAAGAGGTTTGCGATGCCCGGCACAGG
>Ga0310122_10002061_pt1 | contig 12803 bp, 10 predicted proteins | sample CB6_Bottom_1051__FD_203503 | JGI IMG/M metagenome (GOLD analysis project Ga0310122, IMG submission 203503) | Marine microbial communities from Western Arctic Ocean, Canada - CB6_Bottom_1051 | ecosystem: Environmental > Aquatic > Marine > Oceanic | place: Canada: Western Arctic Ocean | collected...
ATAATTCTAAATCATCAAATAAAATGATTTTTTTAAATTTATTTTTTACAATTATTCTTTTCTTTTTTATTTTTATTATGGAATTTGGACCAAATCCTTTTAAGGATAACGAATCACTTTTTATTCAAGTAATTTCTCAAAAAATCATTGTTTTTAGTATTTTGATTTACTTCTATACTCAAGTAAGAGAAGTATTAAAAATACCGAGTAATTTATCGAATGATTAGAGCAATTATGGTGATTTTATTGTTAGTTTAGTTTTAATTTACAAGGTAATAAAGTAAATTAATTTTCTAATCAAATTTTAGTTATATGAGATGTTTATTTTTTATAAACGTTTTTATTTTATTATTATCATCTTGTAACATTCAAACTTCAAAAGATGAAAAAAACATTATTTCTGAACCACAGTAGATAAAATATTGGAATCGTTTATGAATATTCTTCCTAGGAAAGTCGGAATTCTTTTACATATATCTTCTCTTCCCGGTCCTTATGGATTAGGTGATATCGGCCCGGAAGCATTTTATTTTGTCGATGTGCTTCACGAAATGGGTCAAAGCCTTTGGCAAATATTACCTTTGGGAGACACTGGTTCATCCATATGTCCTTATAATACTGTTTCTACTTTTGCAAATAATCCGCTACTGATCAGTTTGGACGGACTCATTGATGAAGGGTATTTACATAAGGATGATTTAAAAAAAATGCAAAGCTATTCTTCAGATCGGGTTGACTATCAAAAAGTCTATAATGATAGATATAAAATACTTGATACAGCTTGCACCAGCTTTATAAAAAGTTCTAGCGCTGAAACTCAGCAACGGTTTGATGCCTTTTGCAAGGAAAATGAATACTGGTTAAGCGAATATATTTTATTCCAGACATTAAAGAAGCTGAATAATGATCAACACTGGATAACCTGGCAGCCTAGACACGATCTGGTGGGGGAAGATATTATAAAAGAGAATAGTGTTTTTATTCAAAAACTCATGATACAGCAATTTCTGTTTATTGAGCAATGGCAAAAACTAAAGACATATGCAAATAAAAAGGGAATCCGTTTTGTAGGCGATATCCCAATTTATGTAGCCCATGATAGTGTAGACGTATGGGCAAACCCGGAGTTATTTAAGTTGGATGACCATGGAAAAATAAAATCTCAATCTGGATGCCCACCGGATTTTTTTAATGCTAAAGGCCAGGTATGGGGACATCCCGTGTATAATTGGAAAACCCATAAAAAGACAGGTTATCAATGGTGGCTTAACCGGATAGAACACACCTTTAACCTTGTGGATGTGGTGCGGATCGATCATTTTAATGGATTTGCCAAGTACTGGGAAGTAAAAGCCGGGGAAACAAATGGAGTAACTGGACAGTGGGTTGTCGGACCAGGTGAAGATTTTCTTTCTGCTATTAATCAATCGTTAGGTGCAAGATCCATCATTGCCGAGGATCTTGGCGAAGCAGCTAAAGAGGCAGCTGTTTTAAGGAAAAAATTTGATATACCGGGAATGTCCATTCTGCAATTCGCCTTTGGTGAAAATGCAATTACCAATGGCAACCTGAATAGCTTAGATAATGAAATAAATGTCGTTTATACTGGAACCCATGATAATGACACAACCATTGGCTGGTTTCAAACGCTTCCGGAGTTAGTTATTTCAACGCAAACAGCGGCCGATATTGTGAAGGAGCGCAAATGTGCATTAAAATTTTTGGGGACAGATGGGTCTGAAATCAATTGGGATTTAATTTCCCTGGCATTACAATCTAAGGCCAACATCGTCATTGTTCCCTTGCAGGATATTTTGGGCCTTGGAACTAATGCTAGAATGAATACACCGGGAACAATTGAAGGAAATTGGCAATGGAGATTCAAAAAAAATACGTTAACGAGTGATATAATCGAACGAATGAGAACACTCACAGAAGAAAGTAAAAGAATGAAAAGTTAATAATTATGACGGAATCACAAATTAAAATTGCATATTTTTCTGCAGAAATTGGAATTAGTTCCAGTTTACCAACATACAGTGGCGGATTGGGTGTATTAGCAGGAGACCATATTAAAGCGGCGGCTGATGAAGGTTTACCGTTATGTGCGATTACCTTATTATATAAGGAGGGCTATTTCAAACAGCGTATTGATGAGGAAGGAAATCAAACTGAAACCTATCCAAAATTTGATCCCGAACCTTTATTGAAAAAATTAGATTTTACTTTTCCACTTCATCTAAGAGGCAGAGATGTACAAATAAAAATATATAGGTTGGATTATACGGGCTTTAATAATCATATCCTGCCCATATATTTTATGGATACTGATTTAGAAAGCAATTCCGATGAAGATAGAAGCATTTCTTTGAGGTTGTACTCTGGTAATAAGAATCACAGAATCTTGCAAGAAGCTATTTTGGGATTTGGCGGTATTCATTTATTGAAACATCTTGGCATTTTAGACAATATTGAAACATTTCACATGAATGAAGGACATTGCTCTTTTCTCACATTAAAGTTATTAGAAGAATTTAAAAATGAAAATAGTGTCAGAGAAAAATGTCATTTTACCACTCATACCCCAGTACCGGCAGGACATGATCATTTTGCAATGGAAAGGGTAAATAAACTATTACATGGATTGATTCCGGGAAATCTGCAATTGCCTTCACTTGTGCAAAACAGCCGGTTACATATGACGGAATTGGGTCTTTATTTTAGCCGTTCAGCCAATGGGGTATCAAAATTACATGGGGATGTAGCACAGGATCAATTCCCTGAGTATCAGATCGGATATATTACTAATGGTGTTTATCACCCTTATTGGATCTGTTCCCAGATTCGTAAAGTGTATGATATATATCTACCCGGTTGGAAGGAAGATGGAAATAAATTATTAGATGTTGATTCAATTCCAGATGATGAACTGGCAGCTGCACATGCAAAACGTAAACGTATCTTATTGGGGTATGCCAATGCCCAAGTTCAAAAAGCGTTGAGTAGGAATATATTGACCATAGGGTTTGCCAGGCGAGCAGCTACATATAAAAGAGCACATTTGTTATTTAAAGATATAGAACGTTTGGTAAATATTTGCCAGGGGCAAGTACAGTTTATCTTTGCTGGAAAAGCTCACCCACAAGACCACCAAGGGAAAGAGATTATTCGGGAAATAGTAGCTAATGCGAACGAATTGTATGGAAAGATTAAAGTGATTTTCCTTGAGAATTATAATATGTGGCTGGGGAGAATGATTACTTCTGGTGTGGATGTATGGTTAAATACGCCTCTGAGACCAAATGAAGCATCTGGAACCAGTGGTATGAAGGCAGCAATGAATGGTGTTCCTAATTTATCTGTATTGGATGGTTGGTGGGCTGAAGCTTGTAATCATGGAATAAATGGCTGGGCCATTGGAAATCCTGAAACATCTGACGATGAAGCAGATGCAAATCATTTATATGAATTATTAGAGCATGATGTCATTCCGCTATACTATGAGAATCCTTCTCAATGGATGATCATGATGAAGTCTGCTGTAAAAATTGGAGTACAATTTACTGCGCAACGCATGATTCGCGAATATAAAGGAAAATATTATTAAAAAATGAACTTACAATGAATGCCAGTTCTGGTGCAAAAATAAGAAAGGTTAAAAAATTTTACTAAAATAGTATTAAATTAGAAGAAAAATGAAAATGAAAGTTGGGTTACTAACAAATGAAATTCCCCCGATTGTTTATGGTGGGGTTGCTACATGGATTATAAATTTTTTGGACATGTTTTCCGAAGACGATGATATTGAAATTATTCCAATTTTCCTTGCACAATTAGACGAACCGTCAGATGATTTTCCCGAACGATATCCTGGGATTAGAATCATTAATGGGCCCAAAGATGTAAAAAATGTATTTGCAGATCTAGATGCATGCATCAACAATCTATGGGTGGCTTTTGATACAACAAAAATCATAAAAGAGACATATCCGGATAAGTTAATGATTTACGTTTGCCATTCATTAATTAAAATGGAACATATCACAAATATGGGTGGACCCATTACCAGTAATTACTTTGAACAGGAAATCACATTTCAATATTCTGATATAGTTGTACTCATAAGTAACGCGGAAAAACAGCATTATATTTCATTTGGGTATGACAAATATGAATCAACTCCCCATGTAATATATAACAGCTATAAACCAAAACTGGATCATGAATCCTGGCGACCGAATTATGAATTAAATGACATAGGTTATATCGGTAGACACGTTCCTCGTAAACGTCCAGATTTACCCATTTGTGCACTAGAAAAATCAGGACGAAAAGATATTCGTGTTTTCAATATGGGTGTAGATTACAAGGGCGAGAGAGGGAATCCATTTTGGGATGATTTAGGAAGAAAACATCCTAAACAATTAGTAATTATTCCGTTTAGTTCCAACAAGGAAACTGTTCACTTTTATTGGAACAGCATTGGTGCCAACAGTATAACCGGCATCTATGAACCATTCGGTTATACTATATGTGAAACACTAGACCGAAGGGTACCGGCTATTGTCCAAAACATTGATGGTCCCAGTGAAATTACAGCAAACGTTCAAGATTCAGTGTTTGTTTATGAAGTTGACCAGGATTTTGATAAAGATGTGGACAATTTTCTGGTAGCTACAAATAACTTCTGGGAAACCCATGCTGATGATAGAAAAGCCATGGCAGAGCATGCTCGAACAGCTTTGGATGATTTTCGCCCGGAAGTCATTAAAGTGAAATGGAAAGAAATTTTGCTGAATTCACAACCAAGAAAAATCACCAGATTAGCAACCGATCAAAAAACGCAAAAAACAATTAAGGGGTACCGTGGATACGGAAAATAAATCAATTCCGCTTTAACACAATACCAGACGAGGGTGAAACTGATATTTTATTTGATACCAATTGCTGATTCTGAAGGTTTACAAGTTTTTCATCGGCTAAAATATTCCACTGACCTTTAGGTATGTCCAATTCAAGAGTGTCTTTATTTTCACCGTTAAGAATAACAACAAACCTGTTTTTTAATATATAAGCTACTGCTACTTTTTTACCCACGTCCATAAATTCAAAATCTTCCGGTTTTGAATGGCGAAATTCTAGATACTGTCTTCTTAATGCAATCAGCCCTTTATAATAATCAACTAGTTCACGATTCATTTCTCGTTCATTCCAGTTCAGCCAGTTGGTTTCATTGTCTTTTTCGTATGAATTATGATCAATTAATCCACTATGTTTATCCGAAACAGAGGTTTCAGCTACGACTTTGCTTCGCGCCCATTCCTGTCCCTCATGTATAAATGTTATCCCCTGACTGGTAAGTAGAAATAGCGCACCCAATTTATTGATTGCTAAACTGTTGCCATACACCAATGCATTGTCTTGAATATTGTTTATTATATCTGTTTCTTTTATGAACCCGCCAGTGATTCGCACGTGGTCGCCAAACGTATAGTTATCGTGACATTCTAAATAATTCACGCTATGAGCAGAGTTCAAATATTGACCACCAAATTGACGTAAAGAACCCATGATATAACTCTGTAAATAGTTTTGATCTTCTTCACTGCGAAAGCACCCGAATAAAAATCCTTTTTCATGAACGTTAAATACGTTGCCTATTAAACCATCCCTGAACTGGTCATTAAATGATGCCCAACCAATATCTGAAAATCCATTTGGATTATAGCCATTGCCCCAAGGCTCGGCCAGGATGATTACATGGGGATTGATGGTCCGCAGTTCCTTAATGATCATTTCCCGGGTTTCAGCATCTATTAAGTGCGCCAGGTCGAAACGAAAACCGTCCATATGGTATTCTGTCATCCAGTATTTTAAACTTTCCAAAATAAGTTGCCGCATTTTTGGATGCTCGGTTCGGGTATCATTTCCACAGCCGCTATTAGCAATATAATTACCATTCTTATCCAGCCGGAAATATATTCCCCGGTCAATATATTTTAGCGGGTGCTTATCATAGTTAGAAACATGGTTATAAACCACGTCCATAATCACTGTAATTTTTTCTTTATGAAATGCTTTTACCATATTCTTGACTTCATTTACCGCCCGCCCGTCCCTTCCGTTCCAGGCACCTGGTGTATCTGTTCCATCGCTGGCGTAGTAAGATTCAGGCGCAAAAAAGTAGGTGGTCATATACCCCCAGTGATTACGTTCATATGGATTCCAGTCATTATATAAGGGTGCTTTGTTATCCTTAAATGGTACTTCAAAATTTGCAAAATCTTGAATGGGTAAAATCTGAACAGCGTTAATACCCATGGATTTAATATGTTCAATACCTCCATTTTGTCCCGCTTCAGTTAGCCCGGCATATGTTCCTTTTTGGTTTGCTGTGGATGTAGGGTGGGCTGTCATATCTCGAACATGCATTTCATAAATGATCAGATCGCGGGGATCAATCTTGATCCAAGTATCATCTTCCCAATCATAGGTATCATCTACAACTAATGATTTAGCTATGTGACACATGGAATTTTGGGTTATGGCTGCTTTGGAATACGGATCGGCAATGATTAGCTTAGGATCATTCAACGGTCCTTTTAGGCGAAAGCCGTATATCGTTCCAACGCAGGCATCATTTAATTCAATCGTAAAATCACCATTATTTTGTTTTGTCATCTCATGCTCAACGCTGGTTTTATCTTCCGGTGAATTAAAAATAACTAAGTGAACTTTCGTTGATCGTGGTGCATGGATCTTGAAAATGGTGATATTTTTAGTTACAAATGCACCATAAGATAATGGACTTATTTTACTGCTCATGGTTGTTTCTTTTTCTCACTCATTTGACTGTTAATAAATTATTTGTTGTTGTTATCCAAGTGACGTGCCTCCAAAGACCAGACCAGTATTAGAGTTAGTATTGTAAGTTAACATAGTGTTCATTCCCTTAATTTACGAAAACTTTTTTTAAGCCTTGCCTCAGTTAGCATCGTCTAGGGGTTAGGATACATGGTTTTTATCCATGAGACAGGAGTTCGATTCCCCTTGGGACTACGACAAACCCTGATTTCATCCAATGGAGAGGGGCAATTGTCCCACTTAAGTATAGTAAATGACTAAGTGAGACAAATGAACCTTAGTTCAATATTTTGAACTATGATAGGTCGGGCTTGGTTCGAACTTTAAAAATGATCACTTAATGGAAGATTACGAGATAATTTTAAAGGTGATAAAAGGTGGTGTTTTGGAGTAATATTAATACGTTATGTGCTGTTTATTAATTCTCACTTGTAATTAATAACACCAATTACCTCTATGATCCGAGTATTATTTATGCTTTAATGATGTCATATTTAGCATATTTTTCTCCTTTTTCTATTGCCCAAATAACATTTCCATAATCAAAATGCCAGTATTCCTTAGGATCAACTACAAAACCTTCTTTTTTAAAGAGATTGATAAGAAGCTCTCTGTTTTTTCTCACTTGTGATGTAATGTCAGGATGAAATGGATAGCAGGTTTTATTAAGTTCTAAATGCAGTCCGTCATTATTTCCAAAGTCCAGAACACAATCTTTTTCCAAATCATAGATTAGTGCATCCACAGCCCCACCATTAGAGTGCATTGATTTTTTTTCAGGAGCAATGAAATATGAAACTATTTTATTAATCTCTTTTAATGATTTATTGGGATGTTCTTTTGTCATAATCTCAATTCTTCTATCCCGCAAAAGTTTTTGGTGTGCAAAACCTCTCCATACGGAACGAATGATTAATCTTTTATCTTCCTTATCCAAAATTTTGCTTATTCGTCCTATTTTTTCAAAAATAAATTCTCTAATCATATATTTGTAACCCTTGTAAAAAGATGGTTCAAACACTAAATTAAAATTTGATTCTTTTAAGCTGATTAACGGAGAGTGGTCCTCTTTAATGATAATAGTTGAAATAAGTTGCTTTTGGAAGCGGTCTAATCGTTCAACTAATTCGCAATATTCTTCAGCAGTCATAATACTATTTATATTTTTTAATCACATATGGAGAGGTCATCGAGGAGAGTAAAGCCCCATAATTTAGGTTAAATGAAACTCCATTTCCTACGTTTAATTCAATTTGCTTTGCATCAACGATGATATGGTCGCTGCTTGCTCCTAAAATGTCGATATCTAGCATAGGAGTTAGACCGGAAACTAAAACATCCTGTAAACCAACTCCCAATATAGCCCTTCTTATTTGACCACGATCCTGAAACTTTGGGGTATTTCCAAATGCATCCTGATGAACATTTCCATATGGTACAGATGGTTTAATTTTTGATTCAATGACCTCTGTAATTAGTGTAAATGCATCTGTGAATAAATTTGGTATATGTTTTCTATATAGGGTTTCACAACCTAAAAATATCGATTCTCCTAATCGTAGATTGTTAATTTTTCCAATATCTTTTGTGGATATAAACCAACTATAATTGGCTGAGTTTCCACCGGAAACAAACTCTAATGTTAGTCCGAACTTTTCTTCAATATTTTTGACGATTGTAGATAAATATTCCATCTTTTCCTCATCAGGTTCAATACCTCCAAAACAGGCCAGATTTGTTCCTACACCTACAAACTCAATTCCTTTCAGAACGATTATTTCTTTAACCGTGTTTTCTAAATCCGATGGCAGCAGTCCCTCTCTTAAATCTCCCAGCTCAACCATTAATATGATCTTATGTGTGATGCGCTGTTTTACTGCTGACCTTGAAAGTCCTTTGATTACTGAAAGCTCTGTATTAAGGCTAACATCTGTATACCTTACAACTAATTCGGTTTGGCTAGGAATGGGTGTTCTTTGTAGGAGAAATTGAGCTTGTATGCCAGCTTTACGCATCTTCTTGATATTGTCGATTCTTGAATCAGCAAGAATGCTGATTCCACTTTTCACTAAAACATCAGCGATCTTAGGATCTCCGCAAACCACTTTTGTGACACCAGTAATGGAGATCCCTTTTGAACCATAAAGTTTATTCAAGGTTTTCGCATTATGAGCAATTTTCCCGAGATCTATCTCTATTCTTGGAGTTACTATATCAGATACATTCATTTTGACAGTTCCGGAAATTCCGTGAATAAGGTTTTAATAAGTTTATCGCATCCATATTTTAAGACATCTGTAGTAGGTCGTTTATAGCGATCTTCATATTCCACGATTATGTTTTCTAATTCATCATCAGTCATATCCTCATGGTTGATTGTAATGGCAATGACCTTTGATCTTGCGAAGAGCTCATTAAGTTCTATCTCACTTTTTAATGTAGGCATATGTATTGCCGGATAATCACAAAAGTACTTTCTTTTTGGGGGATGCTGGATAATTAATGCATTGGGCATTGCCCCCCTTATGATCGCGCTTGATGAAGTAAATGCAGGATGACTCAACGCTCCTTGCCCTTCAACAATGATTATGTCTGGTTGTTCTATCTCGGAGGCATCAACAACACTTTTTTCAACTTCGCCGGTTGCAAAGCCGGAGGATAAAACATCCAAGGCCATACCATACTTTGCTCCTTGCAGTAGACCGGTTTGTCCAGTAGTTACAAATACTACGTTTATGCCCTTCTTTTTCAATTCCTCAACAAGAATCCGTGCGGTTGTTCTTTTGCCAACAGCACAATCTGTACCTGTAACAACAACTACCGGAGTTTTAACATTAAAGATTTGTCCTGAGAAAATATGTAGATCTTTTCTTTGCGGAGACTTTCTAAAATCATAGATTCTGACACCATATTCACTCGCTTTTTGCATAAATTCGTCATCCTCAGTAAAGAATTCCGGCAAGGGATTTATAATATTCATTCCTTTTCTCATGGCAGTTACGATTCGCGTTCTCTGTTCCCTGTCAAGGAATGATGCAAGCGATGCGATGCCATAAATGAAATATTCAGGAATATAATTCAAGTTCTCTATTGCATCATCAATGTTTCGGAAAATAGGGATTCCATTTTTTATTCCATCAAGATATTCCCCCGCATCAAGACCTACCTTTGTACTATCTATAACGCCAACGATTTCATATCGCCCCGAGTATCTAACAAGACCATTTGTAACCTTTCCATCGATCTTTCCAAATTCATTTTCACAAAATACTATTGCTTTTTCTTTCATGAATTATCCGCTGAGTTCATTGATTTCTATGTTTTTATTATTAAATGCATTATTTAAAGTACTGATTGATAAGGCACTAAAGTCATTGCACATAACGACCGTGTAAAGCACACAACTGTGTTTTCTGGTACAAATATACTATATTTTTGAGTTGTACACTTTTATGCAAAAGCTGCTTATCAAATATCGATTTCAAGGGTATCCTTAATATTGTCGCTGATGGGAAAGGTGAATTTTATCAACTCCCACATACTGTGAACAACTATACACGTCTTACAGAAAGTTGAACTGGATATTGAGTTTTATGTCGAGTTAAGTAATAAGATAGTAAAGATAATTGAGGGAGAAAAAGTGAAGTTGAAAGAATGAGTAAGATGAACTTTAGTTCATTATTTTGGACAATAGTAAGTCTTGCTCCTAGTGGGATCACATTAAAATTCCCTAACATGCTTACAATCAATGTGTTAAGTTTTTTATTATTAATATTTGTACGATTATTGTACGGCTAGCATTATTAAAAAGCTGAAAAATTCAAATAGTATTTTAATAACCCAACTCCTCTTCTTAAATAATATCGGTTTTCTATTTGGGGATGGTCTTTGTATAGTTTCTCTTTTTTAATTAAAATAATACATCTCTATATTCCCAAACACGTACAATATATAGTCCAAAAAAGATAATTGAGATTGTAAATTTTATAAAAGTAGAGGTTAATAATCCTAAAAAAGAACCAAAAGCAGCTTTTAATGCTTTATTTTGATTGGTACTATCATTTATCATTTCGCCAATAAAAGCACCAACAAATGGTCCAATAATAATTCCGAATGGAATAGGAGCTAATATGCCAATAATAAGCCCTAAGGAAGTACCTATAATTCCATATTTGGTACCTCCAAACTTTTTTGTGCCAATTGCAGGAATTATATAATCTAAAAAAAATATCAATAAGGCAATGGATAGGGTAATTCCTAAAAAGGTCCAATTTAAAGGAATGCTTTTAGATAAATAGAGTACAAACAATCCTATCCAACCCGTTAATGGGCCGGGAAGTATTGGTAAAAAACTACCAGCTAAACCTAGACAAACAAATACAAATCCTAAAAGAGTTAAAAATATATCCACAATTTTTTAGTTTTTATTTTTATTATAGTAAGGTTTAATTCTAGGAACCCAAGCAGAAACATTTTTTTTATATTCTATATAAGAATTTCCAAATTTTAGTTCTAATTTTTTTTCTTCATTAAATTTATGATAAAGAAGATTTATTACAATAAATATTGATGACCAAACAAATATTATTAAAGAATTTAATATCAAATATTCACTAATTAATATAAAATTTACGCCTATAAGGATTGGATTTCTTACGTATCTATAAGGACCTCTAACAATAAAATTTTTTGGGGGGTCCATGGGGCAATTGTTCCATTTCCAAATTTAAAAAATAAAAAGACAGTTTTTGTAAAAAAGAGAATCCCTGAAATTAATATTAAAATTCCAGTAATTTTAAAGTATATATTATATTCATTTATCAATTGAGTATTGTTTGAAAAATTTAATATAAAAGGTAGGGTTACAAGTACATTGAAAGGTAATATGAATAGATTTTTTATAAATAGACTCATATTTTAGTAGTTAATAATTTATAATCTAAAAATATTAAAGTAAAATTCAAAAGGGGTAGAGGAATTTAGATTTTTAGTTTGATTTTATTCCTGTCATTTCCCAACGAACTAGATTAATTGGAATACTTCCAGCATCATTGAATTTTTTGAAAAAATCTTTTAAAGTAAACTCCTTTCCTTCCTTTTCTAATTTTTCAGCATACTCGGCCACTATCCTTTCTGCAAGATATTTACCAGTTATATATGATGTTCCGTATCCTGGTTGTCGCAAATAAAGATGTTGTTCAAATTGTAATAAGTGTGGCTCTCTATTCATCCATCCTCTTGGAGTCCATTTTACATGAACATTGCCCGCTTCTGCCATAGTCATTTCGTTGGAGTGAGCATATAATGATCCGAGGCCTCTTGCTGCTCGTTGTGCTATCATAATCCATACAATCTCTTTTGATCTTGGACTGTCGTTATAAAGTCCTGCATGCATAAACATTTCTTCTACTCCAGTTGCTATTCCTTCATTTTTTGAATCAAAAATATTATAAAGTAAAGGTCCTCTTCTAATAGGACTTTTATGAGGATTATCTCTTATTTCTGCTAAGTCGAACCAGTGTACAAAGTGAGAGTATAGAGGCAGAGGATCGAGGTGTAAACCAATATTAAAAAAGTTTCTTTTTTCTTTAGGTACAAACTTGCCCATATGCTCTCTAAGAGCTGGCTCCATATTTTCTTTTATTGGCATTATCTCTTTTTCTTTTAAAAATTTCATAAATCTTTGAACTCCAAGTTCTGTAAGAATTGCAAATTCTTCTGGTGTGTCTGCAGCAATTAATTCTGGTAAGTCTCTATTTTTATGTTCTTCTAGTTTTAAGGATGACCATGCTCGATCCAGTTCTCGTTGAAGTAGCTGTACTTCCTCTTCCCAGGTAAGTGGTAAAAGATGTACATTCTGTTGATACCAAGTATAATTTTCTTTTCCAATTCCAGATGGACCTGTCTTTTTAGGAGCTTGTTCTTTTAACCAAGTAATA
>Ga0310122_10002062_pt1 | contig 12802 bp, 10 predicted proteins | sample CB6_Bottom_1051__FD_203503 | JGI IMG/M metagenome (GOLD analysis project Ga0310122, IMG submission 203503) | Marine microbial communities from Western Arctic Ocean, Canada - CB6_Bottom_1051 | ecosystem: Environmental > Aquatic > Marine > Oceanic | place: Canada: Western Arctic Ocean | collected...
GCTCCGAGGCGTCCGGCTCGGGTCCGTCGTCGTTGAACAGGTTGGTTGGGTAGTACTCGATCGTGACGACCTCACGGCCGGCCAGTGTCTCGCGCCCCGCGAGGTAGTAGTTGCCCGGCTCGAAGGTGAAGTCCATGAAATAGGACTCCGAGATAAAGCGGGGTTCCAGGCGGGACGCGTCGAGCAGCGGATCCTCGTCCGACGGGTCGGGACCATCGTCATCTCCATCCGCGGCGTCTTGAGCCCCGGCGGTGACCATGCGCGCTTGCGCCTCGTCGAGGGCGGCCGCGGGGGCGCCGTGCCCCAGGTCCTCGAGCCGCCTGGCGGCCCGGTCGAAGTACGGCGCCAGTATCCGGCTGTCCAGTTCGAACTCGACGCCCAGTTGTGCCAGCTCGACGAATGCGTCCAGTCCCGCCGCATCGGCCAGGGCGATCTGTTCGACCAGGCTGACGAGGGGGCGACGCATGGCCCGGCCGGCCTCGGTCACCGACAGTCGATCGGTGTCGAGCATCACATACAGCACACGCGTCTGAGCCACCGCGGTGTCGAACCCGACCGCTTCCACGCCGCCCAGATCATCGAGGATGGCCCCGGTGTTCAGCGCGATGGCGGCCTGGTCGTCACCGAGCAGATCGGCGTCAGACGCGACACGCTCTCGGAGCGACTCGCCGACCGCGGCCCCCCACGCTCGTTCGATCGCGATCCCGACGTTGTCCTCCGTGTCCCGTCGGCTCACCGAACGGCGACGTCGGTCACGGCGACCGCCGCGGCGCCGCTCGTCCGCCAGCCATTCGGCCTCGTACTCGCGTCGCGTGTCGTCATCGATCTGGACCCCGTCGAAGGTCACGGGACTCCGGACCACCACGTCGTCACGGACAAACCAGTCGTACTCGCGTCGGAATCCGGAGAGCGGAATGCCAAGGGGCGCTTCGAACGCCAGGGTCTCCGTCTCTCGCAGAATAAAGTCGCCGAGGCGCCGCCACGAGGCCTCGCGGTTGTCCAAGACCCGCTCCATGAACAGGTCGATCTCGTTCCCGGGCTGGGCGGACCGCTCGGCCGAGCCCGTTTGCGCAGCCGTGAGCGCAGGCAGGGAGGCAAGCAACGCCCCGAGCAGCCCGTGGTACAAGTGCCGCTGCGACAGACCGCGCAGCCGTCTGATTCGTCTCATCGATCAGGGTCCTCTGGATCAGTGTCCCCAGTATAGGCAGGCTGTGTCATCTTCCCCCCCCGGCCCTCGGACGCAGCGACGGCCGATGACACCGTCCGCGGTGGTCCGCGGGCAAGGTCCGCCGGCGGAGCCGCGGCGTGATTCGGGCGCGGCCCCGATAGAATGAAGGCGCGCGGATCGGGGTGGTGCGGTGGCTGGCACTCACCGACTCGCCCTCCCGTGAATACGGCGCACCCCACCCGGATGTTCCGACGATGACACAGACATCACCCGATCGCATCTACCTGGACAACAACGCGAGTACCCCGATCGCGCCGGAGGTGGCGGCCGTCATGCGCCCGTTGCTGGAGGACCACTTCGGGAACCCGTCGAGCGGCCACTGGGCTGGGCAACCGGCACGCGAGGCCGTCGAGACCGCGCGAGGACAGATCGCCCAACTGCTGGGTTGTCGGACGGACGAGGTATTGCTGACCAGTGGGGGCAGCGAAGCGAACAACCACGTCATCAAGAGCGTACTGGGCCCGGCGCCACGCACGGCCTCGCGTACCCCGCACGTCATCACCACGGCCATCGAGCACCCAGCGGTGCTGGAACCCTGCCGCGTCATTGAGCGATTCGGGGCGCGGGTGACCACAGTGCCGGTCGACGGACACGGGACCGTGGACCCGGACGACATTCGCCGCGCCATCACCCCACAGACGGTCCTGATCAGCGTGATGCACGCCAACAACGAGGTCGGCACCGTGCAGCCGGTGGCCGACATCGGCCGTATCGCCCGTGAACACGAGGTGACGCTTCACACGGACGCGGCGCAATCGGTCGGCAAGATCCCGACCCGCGTCGACGACCTGGGAGTCGACCTGCTCAGCATCGCCGGCCACAAGGTGTATGCGCCGAAGGGGGTCGGCGCGCTCTATGTCCGAACCGGCGTGACTCTGGCGCCGCTGATTCATGGCGGTGGGCACGAACGCGGGCAGCGGGCGGGCACCGAGAGCGCGCTGCTGGCGAGCGGCCTCGGTGCGGCCTGCGCGCTCGCCGTGTCGGACCCCTGCGGCGAGCGTCTCTGCGCGATGCGAGAACACTTCTGGAGCCGGCTGCAAGCCGCATTCGGTGACCGCGTCGTCCTGAACGGTCATCCGACCGCACGACTCCCGAACACGGTGAGTATCGCGTTCCCTGGCCGTTTCGGCGACGAGATCCTCGCGACACTCGAGGGTGTGGCGGCCTCGACCGGGTCCGCGTGTCATACCGGCATCCGGAACATGTCCCCGGTGCTGGCGGCCATGGGCGTGCCGGACCCGGTGGCGTTCGGCACCATCCGTTTCAGCCTGGGGCGGACCAGCACGGTCGCGGAACTCGACGACGTTGTCCGGCGACTGGAGCGCTGCGTATGACGAGAGCCGACCACACCGCGCGGTGGGCGGGTCTGGTGACGGTGGTCCTCGTGGGCTGCGGCCCGGCCGGGCCGCCAGATCAGGTACTGATGCTCGCGACCCGCGCCGAACGCACTGGTTTTCAGCAATCCACCGGCTACGGGGAGATCACGCGCCATCTGCAGTATGCCGCCGCGGCGTCAGACCTGGTGCACGTGACGACCTTCGGGTCGACGGTCGACGGCCGTCCGATACCACTGGCGGTCGTCGGCGACCTCCCGGACGCTCGCCCGGCGTCGGTGAGGGCGTCGCCACGGCTCCGCGTCTGGCTCCAAGGCGCCATCCACGGCGGCGAGGTCTGCGGCAAAGAAGCGCTGTTGATGTTGCTGCGCAGTCTCGTCGTGGGCGACCATCCCGAGTGGGCGTCGTCCATGACGTTACTCATTGCCCCGATCTACAACGCGGATGGCAACGAACGGATCGGCCCGGACAACCGACCGTATCAGCTTGGTCCCTACGAGGGCGCAGGGGAGCGCGCCAACACACAGGGACTCGACCTGAACCGCGACCATATGAAGCTGGAGTCGCCCGAGGCGCGCGCCCTGACTCTGGCCTACCAGGACTACGACCCCCACGTGGTGATCGACCTGCACACGACCAACGGCACCGAGCACGCCTATCACCTCACCTACGCGCCGCCGCTCCACCCCAACACCCATCCAGACATCGACGCGCTCCTGCGCAACGAGTGGCTGCCAGCGGTCACCACGGAAATCAAACGGCGCGACGGTCAAGACTTCTACTACTACGGCAACGTGCCGCGCGGCGCCAACGTCGCGCCCCGCTGGCAGACGTTCGACCACCGGCCCCGCTTCAACAACAACTACGCCGGGCTACGGAACCGGGTCGGCATTCTGAGCGAGGCCTACGCCTACGCCTCGTTCGAAGAACGGGTGCGGTCCACCCTGCGTTTCGTGGAAGAAACCCTCCGATTCGCCCACGAACGGGCGGACACGATTACGGCACTTGTCGATCGGGTCGACGACCAGTCGGTCGTCGGCATGCGGCTGACCACCCGCGCCATCGCACAACGCTCGGACACGCCGGTCCAGATTCTGCTCGGCGCGACCGAGGAGGTACAGAACCCGTTCACCCGCGCCACGATGAGGCGGCGGCTGGATGTCGTCGAGCCGACCACCATGTATGAGTACGGCACATTCTCGGCGACGGATGAAGAAACCGCCCCGGCCGCGTACTACATCCCGGCCGACCTCACCGCGGTCATCGATCTGCTCGCGGCCCATGGCGTCGACGGCGGAGCGACGGACGCCGCCACCACCATCACCGCCGAGCACTTCACCATCACCGCGTCGTCACAAGACGAGCGTCCGGTCGAGGGACACCTCCAGCGCACCGTCGAGGGGGCGTGGGAACCGGTCGAACAGGAGATACCCGCCGGCACGCTGGTCGTGCCGGTTGACCAACCGCTGGGACGTCTGATCTTCAGCCTGCTCGAACCACGGTCCGACGACGGGGTGGTGAACTGGAACCTGCTCGACGACCAGGTGCGCGTCGGCGCGGTATATCCGATTCTTCGAGTGATGGATCCGCCTCCTATCGCACCTTAGCTGCAGTGGCGGCCGGTTCATGCCCAATACTTCACGCCCGCGGGTGGACGGCTCCTTAGGGAAGGCCCTGTCGCAGCGGTGTTCTGCCCAAGGTCGACGCCCGGCTTTGCAGAAGGCCGAGTCGGCGCGGTCGGGCGGTGGTAGCGGGCATCTCGGTCCGCTTCTCCGGGAGGGACAAGCCACGTCGCCTCACCGCCTGCTCCGCCAGGACCTTTGCTCATATCTGCACCGCCGTTTCCTGCCCGAGGCTTCACGCCCCGCGTGTGACTGGCTGGCAGGCGAAGGCGCGCGACAATGCGCGCCCCGCGGCGGCGGAGTGGGGCACTCGGGGTCCCCGCGTAGCCGTTGCGTGGAGTTCGGGGCGCAGCCCCGTCTCAGGAAGGTCCAGCCAGGCGGGCTGTGACCGACGCAGTAACGCCGCCAGACGGACGCCTCGCCTGGAAACCTAGAGGCCGGCGCCGGTCATCGGGGCTATGACGAGGCCGGCGAGGTAGAGCACGTACAGCGCGAGCAAAATCAGGCCACCGGTGCGGTGGAAGCGCCCGGTGCGGGTGGCCAGGGCAATGACGGCGGCGAAGAAGACAGCGAGCCAGCCAAACGAATAGAACTGGGTGAAGGCGTCGAGCGTCAGCGGATTGATGGTGCCGGACAGGCCAACGATGAGATAGAGGTTGAGGACGTTGGCGCCAATGATGTTGCCGAGAGACAGGTCGGGGACACCTTTGCGAGCGGCCGAAACGCCGGTCACGAGTTCGGGCAACGAGGTGCCGATGGCCACCACCGAGAGGCCGATGATGATGGAGGGCACGCCGAGCGCGGAGGCGAGCGACTGGCCCGACTCCACCAGAAAGTTACTACCGACCAGGATCAGCCCCGCACCCAGCGCGAACCAGCCACCTGCTTTGGTCAGGCCGCTCGTGTCGCCAGACTCCGACTCCTGGCCCGAGGTCGCCGCCCGGTGTCGTCGGATGTTCAGATAGTCCCACCCGAGGTAGGCGAACGCGCCCATCGTGAGCAGCAGCGCCAGCGGTCGGCTGAGTGTGCGGTCCCAGGTAAACATCACGAGCAGGACCGCGCCCGAGACCATCCACGCCGCCCGACGAGTGAAGTCGCGCTTCTCCACCTCCACCGGCGTCAGCAGCGCCACGGTCCCGACGATCAGACCGATGTTGCACACGCAGGAGCCCACTGCGTTGCCGAGCGCGATTCCGGAATCGCCGGCGCGACTCGCGATCGCCGACACCACGAGTTCGGGTGTGGTGGTGGCAAGACTGACGAGGGTACCGCCGATGATGACGAGCGGAACCCGGAACGCCTTCCCGATATAGATGCTCGAGTCGACGAACAGGTCGCCACCCTTGGCGACAAGGCCCAATCCGATCAGGATGAAAGTGATGTCGTAGAGCACGGCGATCTGGGTGGGCCCGACGCCCGATGACCACGCGGTCCGGCCGGGTCGACGTCGGCGGGGCAGTCTATCTCACAACCGGGTGTGGGTGGGTCAGAACGGACCGGGGAGCGCGGACGCGTCGAGGACCTCGAGCGACCGGATTGGTGAGGTGACGATCCAACTCCCGTCGTAGTGGAACTCCATGTGGAGGCCGACACCGAACCACTCCAGCTTCAAACAGCTCCCCCCATAGCTGGACCCACCAAAACGGACCTCGGTGGCCTTCGGAAAAAAGCGGCCGCCACGGACGAGCAACATCGCGCAGGAGGGACGAGCGACCGTAATCTCATACAACGTATTCTCGGTCTGCACGCGGAGCGCCGTGATCGGATCCAGATCGCCCAGCGCGACGCCGTCCGACTGAGAGACAGCATCCGTAAACCCTTCCAACGTACGGCGTCGGGGCACAAGCGCACCGGTGTGGTCGGCACAGGCTGGTGCGACGGTCAGTCGGACGCCGGAAGGCCGATCTGCATGGCGGGTCATGGCAGCTACCGAGAGTGGGCCCATTATAGACGAGCGATGGGAAGCGCGGCCGGGGCCGGTCTGAAGACCGGCAGCTACGTACCTGCGCTTGGCGCGCGACAATGCGCGCCCCGCAGGCGCGGAGTGGGGCTCCCAAGGGTCCCCGCGGAGCGACTGCGTGGGGTTCGGGGCGCAGCCCCGTCTAAACACCAAGCCACAGGACGGCGGCGCCGCTCGCGGCGACGGTCAGCCCGGCCAGAACATCGATTCTTCGCTCGAAGCCGCCGAGCCGGGCGCGGGTCAATCCGACGTAACCGAGGGCCACGGCGGCCAGCATCGATCCCACCGTAAAAAGGGTGAACACGCCTAGGACACCAGCCAGCAGCAACCAGGCGTCGTCGACGGCCGGCACCATCATCAGTGGAATCAGCGCCTCGCAGGGCCCGAAGGCGAACACGAGGAACAGCGCCCAGGGGGTCGCGCCTCGCCCGATGTCGTGGACGTGCAGGTGCTCGCCTTGGTGCCCATGCGCGTGGCTGTGCGTCGTGCCGTCCGCATGGGTGTGACGATGGGTGTGTTCTCGCCCGCGGAAGCTCCGCCACAGGCCCCACGCGGCGTAGGCCAGACCAAATCCGATAAGCAGGCTGACCGACACGTTGCCGCGGGCAGATTCGAGCCAAGCCAGACGGTCGAGCGCGACGCCCAATCCCACACCGACCAGGCCGATGAGCACCGACGATGCCACGTGCACCAGACCGCAGGCACCGGTGACGCCGAGCGTGCGGCGAAGCGACCATCCGCGCGCCCGACCCATGACAATAAACGGAATCGAGTGGTCGACGCCGATCAGGGTATGCACGGCGGCCAGGGAGGCCGCGGAGCCGAGCAACAGCGAGGCGGTGGCGTCAGGCACAGGCAACATCGATCAGTGTGTGGAGTGACCGATATACTGGTACCCAGTTTCGCTCCACGCTGCTGACATTCTAATGCCGACCCTCGACGACCGGATCATAGAGTTGCGAAGCCTGTTGGCAGAGCTGCATCGCGTCGTGGTCTGCTTTTCGGGTGGCGTCGACTCCGGGTACCTGCTGGCCGAGGCGGTCGAGTGCCTTGGGGACCGGGCGCTGGCGCTCACGGCGGTGTCGCCGAGTCTGGCCCCCGAAGAACGAGCCGATGCTCAGACCCTGGCGCGCCGTCTCGGCGCCCGACATATCCTGGTCGACACCGACGAACTGGATGATGCGCGCTACACCACGAACCCGGTCAACCGCTGCTACTTCTGCAAGACCGAGGTCTATGGTCGGGCCGTGGACGAAGCGCGCCGGCTGGGCGTCTCTCACGTGTTGGACGGGTTCAACGTGGATGATCGCGGCGACCACCGACCGGGACGTCAGGCGGCTCGGGAGCAGGGAGTACGGTCACCGCTCGACGAGCTCGGATTTACCAAGGCGGACGTCCGCGAGGCGGCCAAGCGGCGCGGCTTGCCAATCTGGGACAAACCGGCTCTGGCCTGTCTGTCGAGCCGATTTCCCTACGGCACCGCGATCACGCCGGAACGATTGACCCGGGTCGCCACCTGCGAGCGCACGCTCCGTGACCTGGGCTTCCGGGTCTGCCGGGTGCGATTCCACGACACCATGGCGCGGATCGAGGTCGAGGCGGACGCAATCGCCAGGCTGCGTACGCCAGCGATCAGACGGCAGGTGGTGGGTCAGTTTCTCGAAGCCGGCTTCGAGACCGTGACCGTCGACCCCCGCGGGTATCGCCAGGGAGCACTCAACGAAGACCTCCTCGCGCTCGACGGCACCCGCCACTCGGGGTCGGTCCACGCCATCGCACTCTGAGGACACTGCACCGCGTCAGTTCGTCTCCGGCCGCTGGTCTTTCCGGACGATGTTGAAGAACGCGAAGATCTTCTCGATCGTGTCTGTGCTCGAGTTGATGAACCGCGAGTGGTCGCCGCCCTTCACCTCGACGTAGACGTGCTCCATCCCGATCGCCTTCATCTTCACGACCCACTCTCGCGTCCGCGTCACGAGCGGGTCCTCGTCGCCCTGCAGCACGATGATCGGCACGTGTTTGAACGCCTCGAGTTGGGCCGGATCGACCGAGGGTGCCGGCGCGGCGACGCCGAGCGCGGCCCAGAGGTTCGGATGTTGCTCGGCCAGGTGATAGGTACCGGCCCCACCCATGGAGTGCCCCCACAGATACATCCGGTTGTCGTCGATGTTGAACTCCTTGCGGACCAATTCGAAGACGTTCATCACGTCCTGCTCGCTCAGCTCGCCAAGGTTCTCGGGGAGCGTCTCCGTGTCACCTTCGGCTCGCCGCATATTGGGCACGCCGGGACCTCGGCTGCCGTACCACGCCCGCGCGTGATAGCCGAGCGGCGCCACCATGATGTAGCCGTCTCGCTCGGCCGCATCGATGTTGCCGTCGTACCCCATCATCCAATCGTAGGGACGCCCAAGCCCGTGCAGCGCGACAATGAGCGGCCACTCGCGGGTCGCGTCGTAGTTGGACGGCACGAAGAGCGCATAGGGCACATCCTTGCCGGTGCCGGGAAACGTATAGCTGCGCCCCTGCACCCGGCTGTCCCGCGCCACCACCGACCCGGGCTCCTGGGCCGACGCGGGCGCGGCGCCGACGGCGCTTCCCAACGCGGCGACAACGAGTGTGGCCATCGCCGTTCGTCCGTATCTCATCCACTTGGTCATAGTGCTCTCTCCATCCTGGGTCACGACCGGAGACGCCGGCGCGACGCCGAGGTGATTGTTACGACACATCAACGAACATCTGCTCAACCGGCACCACGCGCACCCGATCCGGGTTGATCGCGAGTGGGTATCTCCTGATCTCCTCGTCCTCGTTGAGGATGTCCCCAGCGACCTCGGTGTTGTAGGTCACGTCGGAGGGCTCGCCCGACAGCAGCGCGTCGCGAAACGCCTCCGCCTCTCGGGTGACGATGGCGATCCCCAGATTATCGGCCTGCAGGTGTCGTCGGATGGCGGCGTTCACGTCCTGCACCGTCATCGTAGACAGCCGGTCGCGAATCTCGTCGACAAAGAAGCCGGTGCCGTAGAACGCGGAATCCACCGCATACCCGAGACGACGGCTGCCCGTTTGCACGTAGAGCTTCGAGTAGTTGACGAGGTACTCACGGGTGGCGTCGAAGTCCGACTGCGACAGTCCCTGGTCGACGAGCAGCGCCAACTCGCGGACCGCCTGGCGGAGCGCAAACGCCGCGTTGTGATGCGGCACCGGCCGGATCCAGATGCTGAAGAACTGCTGCCGCCGGGGAGTGTTGGGGGCCGGGAAGGTCGACCCGCCATCTTGAATGAAGTTCTCGATGTAGGAGTAGTCTCCATAGTTCAGCCCGCGCAAGCCGCGCATCTGATTCATGAGGCGGCCGTTGAACGTGCGATGCTCGCCGAAATAGGAGTTGGCCACCATCAGCGGATAGAAGTCATCGTCGGCGCGGGTGACATCGACCGGGAATCCGATCGAGATCGCGGTGGCAATCGCGTCCTTCTCCACGAGCAGCAGCTCGAGACCGTCCAGCACACGTGGGGCCGGCAGCGGCTTACCGGCGACCTCACTGGGCGGCAGGCCCGCGGCCAGATCCGCCTCGACCCGTTCGAGGAACCCGTCAGGGTATCCCCCCGCCACTCCGATCACCAGGTTGTCCTGGGTGTAGTGAGCCGCGTGGAACGCGCGCACGTCATCGATCGTGATGGCCGCCAGGCCCTGCTCGGTGCCCATCTCCGTCGCTTCGTAGGGATGACCTTCGTAGAGCAGCGCGTTGAGGGTCTGCTTGCCCAGCTCCTCGTCGTCGTTGCCTCGCAGGGTCGAGACGATCGCGTTGGTCAGATAGTCTCGGTTCCGCTCGAAATCGGCCAGGTCGAGGCGTGGCGCCACGATCAGGTCGCGGAACATCTCGTAGAACGGTTCGAGATGGTCGCGATGCACTTCACCGACGATGGTGGTGACCTCCTTGTCATACTGCGCGCTGATTGACGCCGCCCAGGGATACAGCGCGGTGGTCAGCTCTTCATAGCTCAGGGTGTTGGTGCCACCTTGACCGATCATCAGCGCGGTCAGGGCGTTCAAGCCGTTCCGTCCCATCGGGTCATCGACCGAGCCGGTCTCGACCATGACCCGCAACGTGACCAGAGGCGAGTTGGGCGCCTGCAGACCGATGCCGGCGCCGGCCGATGGCGAATCCTCGACCCCACCGCACGCCATCACCAGGGTGGACGCCGCTATCGCGAGCTGCCAACCCCTCATTGCCCCTCCTCGGTCAGCACGATCACGGTCCGATTGGACTCGGCGAAATACTCGGTTGCGACCCGCTGTACGTCCTCCGCGGTGACCGCGTCGTACAGCTCGTACACGCGATTGACCGTGTCCGGATCACCCGTCAGCTGCAGGTAGTGCGCGAGCGTCTCGGCGATCGGCCCAGGGCTGTCGAGACCCCGCGCGAACGAGTACCGCATGGCTGACTTGGTGTCGGCGAGGACACCGGCGCCAACCGGCTCGCGCGTCATCCGTTCGATCTCCGAGAAAATCGCCTCGCGCACCTCGGTCACCTGGTCGGGCTTGGTCACTCGCGCGATGATCTCGAACAGTGGCGGGTCTCTGTGGTCAACCGCACCACCGGAGAGGACGTCCACGAGCTGATCGCGCAAATAGAGCTGCTGAAACAAGGGCGCGTTCTGCGAGAACAACAGCTGCGACAGCACGTCGAGGGCCGGCATGTCGATGGCCTCGACCGAAAACGCCGGAGCGTGATAACCGATCATGATCAGCGGCAACGTCGCATTCGGCCAGGTGACCTCCTCGGTGCGAGGCCCGGTCTGCGCCGGTTCGGTCGGAATCGCGGGCTCGAACGTGCCGGCTTCCCAGTCGCCGTAGTAGTCGGTGACCAGCCGTTCGAGCTCTGCCTGATCGAAGTCGCCGACGACGACCACGATGCAATTGTTGGGTCGGTAGTACCGGTCGTAGAACTCGACGCTGTAGTCGTAGTGCTCTGGCATCGCCTTGACGTCTTCGAGGAGTCCGATGGTGGTGTGCTGGTATGGATGACGGGTGAACGCGAGCGCGTGCAGCCGCTCTCGTAGCAGTGAGATCGGATTCGAGAAGTTCAGGTTGTACTCGCCGAGGATGGCGCCGGCCTCGGTTCGGTAGTCTTCCTCGGAATAGCTCAAGTTCAGGAACCGGTCAGACTCGAGCTCGATGATGGTCTCGAGCGCGTCGGCGCTGGCCACCGTGTGGTACGTGGTCCAATCGTCCGTGGTGAAGGCATTCGAGTCCGCGCCCAGCCGCTTGATGGCCTCGTTGTAGGCGTCGGTCGGGTAGGCCTCGGTTCCACGGAACATCATGTGCTCGAAGAAATGCGCATACCCGGAGAACCCCGGTTCCACCTCGTTCCGTGAACCGGTACGCACGACCGTGTAGTAAGCCACGATGCCCGGGCTGTCGTACTCGACCCCGACGACTTTCAGGCCGTTGGCCAACTCGAACACGCTGACCGGGAACGGGAACACCGGCTCCGTAGTCTGCCCGTGGGCAACCGTCGGCGGGAACGACAGGACGGCCAGCAGTACCGCGGCCGGCGGGAGCCCAAATCGAATCATCAGCGTCGCTCCTCGTCGCAAGAATCGCACTCAGTGACCACGTGTTCTGCAACCGTGGCTCGCTGCGATCACGGTTGCAGGACACCAGTATAATGGCCCTCGATGGCTGTCCCGCCAACGTCGGGCGCGCCGAGGGGCACGATCGCGGTGCCACGGTCGTTGCTCATCCTGCTTTCCGCCGCGCTCGTGGCGGCGCTGCTCACGATCGCCTTTCTGCTCGGTCGGGAAACGGAGCGAGCAGGGCCGCCGCTCATCGCGGCCGCGGCCGTGGCCGAGCCGTCTTTGACGACGCCCGACACGGCCCGGGTCGCCGGCGACACGTCGCGACCCGCGGGCGCCCCCGATACGTCGCGACCCGCGGACGCCCGCGCCGCCACACCGCCCGCGTCACGCTCGCGCCCCCCACGCCTTCCGTCTCGACTCCCCCAATCGCCACCGACCGAGCGCGGTTCGGCGTCGCCGCCCGCCGCGTCACCTCCGGTAGCCAACGCGCCGGCCCCGGCTCCGGTCGACGCCGGCGAGCGAGCTGCTGTCGCCCGCTACCTCGAACAGGTCGACGCCATCGCGACCGAAGGCTCCGGTATGGGCAATCCCGAGTCGATGGCGATGGCGATGCTGGGCCAGGCCACAAGCGGAGACTGGACCCAATTCGATGAGCTGAGCGACACCCAGCGGGCGATGGTGAGACAGCTTCGCGGAGTACGGGCTCCGGCCGGTTGTTCCGAGTGTCGCGCCTATCACCAGCAGATGATTTCGCTGCTCGACGCCGGCGCCAGTCTGCTCGAGGAGGTCAAGGACGGAGTCGCGTCCGGCAATATCGGCGCGCTCAGCACGCTCGCCACGACCGCGCAACGACTCCAGTCGGACGCCGAAGCGGCACAACGCCTCAGTGCCGCCATTCAAGCAACGTATGGGCTCTAGCAGGCTGCTGAAGAACGCGGATGAACGAAAGCGTCTCTGCGCATCATGCGGGTACCGACCATCCGACGAAGGTTTGCGAGCGTGTGCGCTGGCCCCGCTGGGGGGGCGCCCACACTCGGCGGCCGGCGATTAGGGACACGTCGCCCCCAGATTCCGCAACC
>Ga0310122_10002063_pt1 | contig 12799 bp, 10 predicted proteins | sample CB6_Bottom_1051__FD_203503 | JGI IMG/M metagenome (GOLD analysis project Ga0310122, IMG submission 203503) | Marine microbial communities from Western Arctic Ocean, Canada - CB6_Bottom_1051 | ecosystem: Environmental > Aquatic > Marine > Oceanic | place: Canada: Western Arctic Ocean | collected...
CTGCCGACGCCGCACTATGTGCCGGACTCGCAGGAGTGGCAGCACCTGGAACCCGTGTTCCCGCAAGGCTTCGACCGTCAGAGCGGTCATGACGTGGAGGAGCATTGGTACGTCGACGACTACGTCGCCGCCCTCGACGAGGGCCGCGAACACGAGTGCAGCGGAGCGGCGGGTCTCCACGTGTTGGAGATCATGATGGGATTGTTCGAATCCGTCGCGTACGGCCGCCGGGTGTCTTTGCCACAACAGGATCGCAGCCATCCATTGCTGCGCTGGCGGCGTGAGCACGGCCTCGACGATCCACCCTCCGTGCCGCGCCCATACAATGAATGGCTGGCCGTCGAAGACGAACGCCTGGCGGCTTCGTCTGCCCGATCGGCAATCATCTGAGTCCCGGCCTATTGTATCAGACGCAAAATAGTGTGTGAGCAACCATAAAAGCTGAAACCAGAACCACAGGAGCAATGGTACATGGCAGCTGAAAAAACCTACCGCGTCGGCATGATCGGCGTCGGCCGCAAAGGACACGGGCACGCCCGAGGCTACGAAGGCAATCCGCGCACCGAGATCGCCGCCGCCGCTGATTCGGACGCATCCAACCTGGAGATTTTCATCGAGCGTTTTCCCGTGACCGGTTATTCCGATTACAAGGAGATGCTCAAAAAAGAAGGTCTCGACATCGCTGCGCCCATCCTGCCGGTGAAACCGAACGCCCAGGTCGTCATCGACTGCGCCCGGACTCCCGGAATCAAGGCCATCTATTGCGAAAAGCCAATGGCACTCAGCCTCGAGGAATCCGACAGCATGGTCGAGGAGTGCGCCTCCCGAGGCATCCACCTGGCATCCGGCGACGCCTACCGCAACATGCCTCAGCACTGGAAGGTCAAGCGCCTTATCGACTCCGGCGAGCTCGGCGAGATCCAGAGCATCAACCTCTACCAGTCGACGAACGAGATCTCAGGCGGCGGCTGCCAGGGGCTGAGTGTCCTGCGCCTGTTCGCCGATGACGCCGACGTCGATTGGGTAGTCGGCTGGTGCGACGATGCCAGCAGCGATGACGACCAGAACATGGCCGGCCACGTGCGCTTCGCCAACGGCATCGAAGCCTGCATCCATGGCCAACGCGGCGCGCTCGAAGGCATCGAAGTCGTCTGCAGTGAGGGCGTCTACCACACCAGCTGGTCGACCGGACACCTGTGGCGCGGCAAAGCACATGCCGATCTCGAGGAGGACTTCTTCGACGAATTCGGTGACCGCAATGACTGGATCATGCCCAGCGGCACACGCCAGCGCGGCGGCATCCAGTCCATCGTCGAGTCCCTCGACCAGGGCATCGAGCCACGCTGCAGCGGCGCCAACATGCGCAAGGTGCTGGAAATCGCTATCGGCCTGCGCGAGTCGCATCGCAACGGCATCACGAAAGTCGATTTCCCGATCACCGACCGCAGCCTGAAGATCTTCCCCGTCCGAAGTCGCTTCCTCAACAAGAAGGAAGTCATGAGCCCGGAGCAGTACACGGAGCAGATCAAAGCATCGGCCGGCAAGCCGATGGGCGGCGCCGTAGGGCAAGAATGCGTATGAAGGATCTAATAGCATGCTTGCGGTTCGAAGGTGACTTGAAGGACGATTCAAAGGTTGCCCATCGTGTTATCAATCACAATGTTCAGGCGAGTGATAACGGGGCGGTTTTTAACGGCCGGGATAGTTACCTTGAAATCCCCAGTAGTAATGAATTGAACTTTGGGCGCGAAGATTTTACCATTGCTGCTGAGATTTATACTGAAGAGCATCTTGACGATGTTATTGGTGACATCGTCAGTAAGTATGACGACGCATCGAGGAAGGGTTTCAATCTGACAGTAAAACATCATGCAGGTGTAGTCTCTACTCAATCAAATTATCGCAATGTACACTTTGGTATTGATGATGACATGGTGCCTCTGTGGCAGGATTGCGGCAGAGCTGGCAACGCGGTGGTCATAGCCGCTCTGGCGGTGTATGAGGGTAAGCTCTACGCTGGCACCTATGAGCCTGGCAAAGACAGAGGCCATGTATATCGATATGAAGGCGGGCAGGAATGGACCGACCTGGGCAGTTGCGACAAGAGTAATAAGGTCAGCGCCCTGGCGGTTTACCAAGGCAAACTCTACGCCGCGACACAAAAGCACGACGGTCATGGGTCGCTGCTGCCGCTTTCGCAAAATTGTAATCCCGGAGGCAGTGTTTTCCGTTTTGAAGGACAGAACAACTGGATTGATTGCGGCAGGGTCTGTGAGGCAGACAACCTGCTTTCATTGGTTGTGCACCGTGGCAGACTCTATACCTCGCCGATGTATACAAAGGGAATTTATCGCTATGAAGGGGGTAAAGAATGGTCAAAGTTCCCGTCGCCTGACTCAAGGTTGTTCGCCTTGGCGCCGTATCATGGTTATTTGTATGCCACGGCAAACCGGCTGGAGTTGTTAAAGCCAAATGTCACTCATGCCGGACCTGACGGTGATCCCGATGTGCAGAATGTCGTGGGTACCGATGGTGTGTATCGCTACAAAGAGGGAATCGGCTGGGAGGGGTGCGGCAAACAGGATGAGGAAACACAGATATATGCCAGCGTAATCCACAAGGGGCAGATATATGTCGGAACATGGCCGCACGGAACGGTTTTTCGCCATCTTGGAGGGGACAAATGGCAAAACTGCGGGCGTCTCGGAAATGAAGAAGAGGTAATGGGACTGAACGTTTACAATGGTAGGCTCTATGCCGGAACACTGCCTACCGCCGAGATATATCGCTTCGACGGGGATGGTCAGTGGAAGCGTGTAGGCCGTGTTGACTGGACGCCCGATGCTCCTTTGCGAAGGGCATTGAGCATGGTGGTTTACCAAGGCAGGCTTTTTGCGGGAACCTTACCTTCCGGACGAATTTGTGCCATGGAAGTTGGAAAGAGCGCAACGTATGATTACGAGCTTGATCCAGGTTGGAAGAAAATTTGCGCCGTCAAGGGCAGGATAAATTTGAAGTTATTTGTCGATGGCAGACTGGTTGCGAGTTCCACGGAGTTTGATCGCAAAGAGTATGACCTTTCCAACGAAGAAACGCTGAAAATAGGTTTTGGTCAGCATGATTATTTCAATGGGAAAATGAAGAATTTCCGCATTTTCAACAGGGCTTTGAGTGAGAAAGAAATATTGGAATTGTAAGCGATCAGGTCGGATACATGTGAATGCCACATGTGTCTGCTGCAACATTCGAGGTCGAACTTGTTGGTAAAGCGCTGGCAGTATAAAGAAGGGGAATTGTGATGCACAAGACATGGCGGTGGTCAGCATCCGGGGCAGATTTCATCCTGCCGCATGAGGAGATTCAGAAGATCTGCCTGCACGCGGGAATGGCCGGCATCGAGGGTATGCCTTCATTGTTCCCCAGTCAGGAGGCCAGTATGCTGGAAGAAGTCGCCGCTAGCTACCGGGCCGCCGGACTCGAGTTCGACAGCTTCCACCTGCCGCTGGGCCCCGAAAACGATATTTCCTCGTTCTACGAGACCCACCGGGAGGAGGCCGTGGCAATCTCCCAGCACTGGATGGAGTGTGCGGCGGCGCTGGGATGCCGTGTCGTCATCCAGCACCCGACCACGAGCCGCTGCAATGCCGAAGTAGAGGGTCTGGATCGTTATATCACGCAAATGGGAAAAAGCCTTGCAACCCTGTTACCGATGGCGGCCGGGCTCAACCTCACCGTGGCGATCGAGAACCTGCCCCCCGGGGAACGCGGCGGCCGTTTCAGCGCGCGACCGGAGCACTTTGAGCGCATGATCGCCGAGTTTGCCGGCCCGAATCTGGGCTTCTGCCTCGATACCGGACACGCCCTCATGGCCGGCGGGCCGGAGCGGGCCCATGATTTTCTCGATGTAATGGCCCCACACATGGCGGCCTTTCACTTGGCTGACAACGCCGGTGACCGGGATTCCCACCTTGCTCCCGGCCACGGATCCGTGGATTGGGGACCGGTTTTCCGCAAAGGAGCCCAGATCGAGCACAGCCACACAATGTGTATCGAGACGCCGCCTTTTGCTCCAGGTAATCATCCTTCGTACAGCCTCGATGCCTGGAGGCAAATGATCCTGGATACGGAAGCGCTGGTGGATGCTGCATTGAGTTGAACACCTCGCGCGTTTGGGGCGGACTTGCGCAACTTACGAGGATGCGAGTTACCGTACAGTTGAACAATCCCACCTTTTCATTTCTCGCGAGTTTTTGCCTCCCTTTTCTGCATTTCGGACTGTCTTGATGGCATTGCCGGGCGCATACCATGTCCAAGGACCAGACCGTCTATCGCATCAACGGCCGCGAGGTGGGGGAGATGTAGATCGTCGCCTACGCGTGCGGCCAGTTCTTGCGGCATTGAGGACTTTCGAAAGTACAACGGCATGCTGCATCCGGAACGAGAGCTCGGAGCCCTGCTGCTCAACTAGGTCATACCTGACAACGACATTGTCGTCGCAAACCAGCGGTTCGCGGATCAGGTCAACGACGAGCCGTTCTACCGTTGGTTCATGTGCGCCACACCTGATTGGGATCCGGACTTTGTCCGCCTTCTGGACGCACTGAGCAAGCGAGCAGGGCATCGCAGATGACGGAAACTTCAACCAGAGGAGGTCTGTGAATTGTCAGGATCTATCCAGGAAATGCCCAGAATCACCGCCACACAGATCAAGCCGCCGCCGGACTGGGCCCTGATCGAACGCAAGCTCATCGCGCTCATGGAGAAGGGGGCCACCATGATGAGCGGCAAATATGCCGAGCGCAGCGGCGCCTGGTATTGGTATGACGATCTGGACGACTACTACGAACGCTCCTACAACTGGTGTCTGCTCTACAACATGGGCGGCGGCGAGCATCTCGTCGATCTAGCGTTGAAGCACTGGAATGCGACGACCCGGCTGTTCGACGATCGCGACAACAACCGCGGCAACTGTCTCGACTACACCAAGGGCAAGAGTACGCCGAAGAGGCTTCGCCACAGCCTGCACAACGAGTATTTCAGTCTCGCCAACCCCGGCAACGCCGAGTGGCACCACATGGGCGAGGGCAACATGGCGTTCTACGATCTGGCTCTTGGCGATCCGACGATCTCCGAAAACGCGCGCCGGGCGCAGCGCTTTGCCGCCATGTTCATCGGCGAGGACGAGGAGGCGTCCAACTACGATCCCGTGCACAAGATCATCCGCTCTCCCGTACACAGCAGCCAGGGACCGTGGTCGGGGGCGGATGTCGAAGACGCCAAGACCTTTCTGCTGGGCGGACACGCGCGCGACAACCCCAACTGGGTCCCCAAGACGATGGGTGTGCGCGCCTCTCTCTACCCGGCCGTTGTGGAACTCGAACCGAACTGGTGGGCGAACCCCGAGCGCGCCGACGAGATCGTGGCGCTGTTCAACAAGATCGTCATGGGCAGCGACTCGGCGCTGAATCTTGCGGCTACGGGGCTGGTGACCAATGCCTACCTCTACACCGGCGACGAGAAGTACAAACGCTGGGTCCTGGAATACGTCGAAGCCTGGATGGACCGGATCGAGCAGAACGACGGTATCATTCCCGACAACGTCGGACCTACCGGCAAGCCGGGCGAGCTTCGCGACGGGGTGTGGTGGGGGACGCTTTACGGCTGGAACAGCTACGTCGGCTGGAGCCACATCTTCCACTCCATCGCCATCGCCTCCGAGTGCGCCCTGTTGCTGACCGGCGACGATCGCTACCTCGATCTGCTGCGCTCGCAGGTCAAGGTATTGCTGGACAACTCGATCACCGATGAGAGCGGCGCGTTGCTGGTGCCGAATCGGGTCACGCCCGACGGCTTTGTCCACGCTCACGTGGAGCCGAACAAGTGGGACGCCACCTCGTCGACGACCCTGCGTCTGTACGAGCTGGCGCACCTGTACCACGCGTCGATGAGTCAACAGGATTACGATCTGATCGCGCGGGTGCGCGCCGGCGATGTGGAGCGGGACTGGAATGAGGAGAAAATCGGCGCCTCGAGAGCCGAGTGGGACAGCGAGTACAGCCGCTTCCAGTATTACGACGGCGAAAACCCGGACTGGCCGCGAAAGGCGCTGGCGCTGCAATATCAGCAGGCTCTCGACGCCTACCACAAGATGGAGGCCGATGACCGTTCAGTTGCCCAAATCATCGCCGACAACCAGGAGCCGACGAATCCGGTATTCACCAAGGTGCTCACCCAGGTCATGTTCGGTTCGCCGCAGTACATGTATCACGGAGGTCTCCTGCGAGCGACGCTCCGTTACTTTGACGCCGATCGCATGCGCCCCGGTCTGCCGCTGGATGTCGCCGCCCTGGTGGACGAGCTCAGGCCGGATGGCGCCGGTTTGCAGCTGGTCAACTCGAGCAGGGGGGAGACCAGGCGGCTCATCGTACAGGCGGGCGCTTTCGGTGAGCACGACTTCACTGAAGTGACGTTCGGCGGTGACGGCGATGACACGACGGTGGAGGTGAAGGGGAAGTACTTCCTCGTCGAACTGCCGCCTTCCACATCCGTTCGCATCGATGCCGGCATGCGGCGCTTCGTCAACCGGCCCAGCTACGCCTTCCCCTGGCACGGCGGCGAAAACCCCATACCTTTCCCATAGCATGAGCGAGTTCAACCTGAATCTGTTCGAAGACCGGCTCGAGGCAGGGGAGGAGATCAGATGGCCGCTTGCCCAGGGATACCGCATCATCTACGTGGTCGCTGGAGAGATCGACATCGCCGCGGCCGGCCAGAGCAGCACACAGGGCGAAAACAGCGCCTGGTTCGGGACCGGTGCCTGTGTCGCAAGGGCCGCGGCTGACGGAGCCAGGCTATGGCGATGGGAGCTCGTGGGCGCCACCGGACAGGCAGCTGAGGACAGCGTCCATCCGGGTCCGAAGGCCTCGCATGCGGTCAGCCTTGATCCCCGGGAGGAATACCTCATGCGGTGTGATCGCGTGGACTTCCCACCGGGGGGCATCGCCTACACGCACACCCACGCGGGGTCGGGCACCCGGTGTCTGCTGCAGGGGGAGTTGCGCGTGACGGTGCAGCAGAAGACGATCACAGCACGTCCCGGCGACCCCTGGTTCGAGAGGGGACCAGATCCGGTTCTGGCGTCGGCATCGGCGACAGAGCAGACGAGCTTCGTACGCACCATGATCCTGCCCCGGTCCTACAGGGGGCGCAGCTCCATCCGCTACGTGAAGTCCGAGGACGCCGACAAGCCGAAGCTGCAGGAGTACACCCGCTTCGTCGAAGAAGACATCGAGATCGACGCGCAATGACGAACCCCAATCTGCAGCCGCTCGCTCAGGATTTCGCGCTCGCTGCCCAGGTGCCGGACGCGGCCCGGTATTTCTTTCACGACCCCAATCTGACGCGGCTCTATTCGTTTCTTCCTATCTTATACACGCCGCAGTTCCGTTCGAAAACAAGAAGAAATAGATACTATGACGACGCCACGCTGGCGAATCTGGCCGTGTTGTTCCCCGACATGGATCTGACGGCCTACGCTATTTAGGGGAAGCGCCATGCGTCAGCGACACCAGGCACGATGTCGAGATAATGGGACGCCGGCCAATGCTACCCCTACACGGCGAGGGAGGTGAACGTGTTTGGATTCCCACGACCCATCGAGGGAGACAACATTGGCGACGGCTCGCCTCTGGTCCTGGGGGACGAGAGCGCGATCGGGGACTTGCACGCCCCGTGTGATCCCACGACGACGGTTCACGTTCTCGACTGGAATGGCGATGGAGAGGCGGAGCTGGTCTGTTCGGGCAATGACATCTACGTGCACCGGTTCGTGGAGGCGCTGCCGGACGGCACGCCGATAGTCGACAGAGGGATACGCTGGGGCCTGATGTCGCGCCAGGCGCAGCGCAACGAGAACGATCGGGGCCTTACCGGGTACGTCGTGGCGGCGGCAGACTTCGATGGCGACGGGCACCCCGAGGTCATCCTCGCTCCGCGGTACTACTCCCACCGTCCCGTCGTAGCCATGTCGCTGGTGGATGGCGTGCCGCCGAGCCGGGAGGGTTGCGCGCCCGTCACCATCACCGGCAACGCGGATGGAGTGGACTTCCGGGACAAGGGGGCCGTTGCCGCCATCGACTGGGACGGAGACGGACGCGTCGACCTGGTGCGGGTTCACCTGGAGATGGGGAAAGACTACTCCGTCGACCCTGCCACGGGGGTGTGCCCGGAGGACCAGCGGTGCCGCTATCAGCGGGATGGGAGGTGGACCGGGGCACTGCCCACCCCGGTCCTGCGGCTCTACCGCAACACCGGCGCCAACGGGCGGATCGAGTTCACCTATGCCGCGGAAGCCGGCGTGGTACTGCCGTCCCACACCATGTGGTGCTCCCCGGTGAACCCCGGCGATGCGGAGGCCGGGCTGCTTGTGGTCACGTACTACGGCAGGGTGTGCCACCTGCCGCTGAGGGTAACGGGCAAGTGTCCGCAGTGGGGAGAGATTGCCGAGCTCTTCACGCAGCACAACGAGCCCTTCAACAGGTCCACCAACTTCGACATCAGCATCGGGGTTGCCGACGCCCTGGAGCCGGGGCGCTTCGACATCTTCGCCGGGGACAGGTCGCAGACGCCGTCGTGGTGTCGTTACTGCGGTCAGGACGCGGACGGACGCCCGATATACGACACGCCGAGGCGGATCAAGCAGCGCAATCCCCACGTGGGCAACAGCTTCTTCAGCGTCCCGACCGTCGGTGACTGGCGGGGCACGGGCACGCCGGATCTGCTGGTAGGCGGCGTCGAGGGGTACATCCTCTGGTACAGGACCCTCTCGACCAACCCTCTCCGGTTCGCCCTCCCCGAGCGGGTGCGCTACGGGACCACCGAGATTCGGCGTTTGGCGAGACCCGATCCGGCGGCCGGTCATCACTGGGGAGGCTCGCAGGGCCCCTATGACGGCGAGACCGGTGGGTACAGCAACCCGGTGCTGGCCGACTGGGACGGCGATGGGCTGCTGGATCTGGTAGTCAGCGACATGGTCGGCTTGTACGACTGGTACCCCAACTGGGGCACGAAGACAGACCCTGAACTGGGGGCTCCTCAGCGCCTGCGCCTGACCAGCGGCGAGCCCCTGTTCGGTCCCTGGCGACAGCAGCCGGGGATCGGCGACTTCACCGGAGACGGCCTGCCCGACATCGTGATTCAGGATGCGGACCTGGACCTGGCGCTGTTCCGCAGGGCGGGTCAAGACGATCTCTCCGTGTTGCTGCCGGGCGAGAAGCTGCGCTACGAGGACGGCGAGACCATCAAGACGCACGGCATCTATACGGACGGGGGAGGCGATGGCCGGGGCCGAACCAAGTTCAACGTCGCCGACTGGGACGGGGATGGCGTCCTGGACCTGCTGATTGGCGTAGGGCCGCAGCACGGCAGCCCGTACCGCGGCAGCTACGTGCTGTACGCGAGGAACGTGGGTACCAGTGAGAGGCCCGTCTTCAAGCGTCCGGAGATCCTGCTTTGGGACGCCGACGGCCAGCCGCTGGAGTTCTGGCGTCACGGCGTCCATATGGCGCCCGTCGACTGGGACGGCGACGGTCAGTACGAGCTGGTCGCGGGCGCCGACCAGGGGCGCATCTGGTACTGGAAGCCGGAACACTTTGGGAAGCCGGCCGGTGGCGATCCATCCGCGCCGCTGCGTCCCGAAGGAGAGGAGGGGCTGGGCAGAGATGACTGAGCGCTGAGGTGCGGATGCGGAAGGCACGGATGCCCGGTGTAGAGCTAGTGAGCGGACGCCTGGATGCAGCGGCGCCAACATGCTCAAGGTTCTGGAGATCGCCATCGACCTGCGGGAGTCCTATCGCAACGGGGGAGTCGGCAACGGATCTGGATCTCGCCAACCTCATCGAGCCTCACGGAGTTGTGCACCGCCAGCCTTCAACGCCGCGACGGGGAGTGGCGCCACGGCCACTTCCATCGCTCCAACAATACCCGAACAAGGGTCGCAACACAGGTCGCTCACGTCGTATCGTACGCCGAATATGGCAGGTCCAAGAGAGGGAGGTATGAGCACTCAATACAGGGCCGCGATCATCGGCCACACAGGTCAGGGCAACTACGGTCACGGCCTCGAAATGGTCTATGGCCAGATGCCCGAGGTTGAGGTGGTCGCCGTCGCCGACCCCGATCCCGAGGGTCTGGCGGCCGCCGGCGAGCGGACCGGTGCGGCAAGGGGTTATGCCGACTATCGCGAGATGCTGGAAAAGGAAGATGTCGAGTTGGTCAACGTCTGTCCCCGCGTAGTCACGCCCCACGCCGAGATGGCCATCGCCGCCGCCGAGGCGGGAGCCAGGGGCATCTTCTGCGAAAAACCCGTGGCCGCGTCGCTAGCTGAGGCGGATGCGATACTGGAAACGTGCGAGCGCTACAATGTCAAGGTGGCCGTGGCGCATAGACGCGCCAATCCCTATGAGCAGCACGCCAAGAGGCTGGTCGACGCGGGAGAGATCGGCCAATTGCAGGTGCTCAGGGGGCGCGGCAAGTGGGATCAGCGCGCCGGGGCGGAAGATCTGGCGGTATTGGGGCCGCATATAATGGACAGCATGCGCTACTTCGCCGGGGCAGATGTCGCCTGGGCACACGCCCACATAACTCAGGACGGCCTCGAGGTCACCCTCGACGATGTGCACGAGGGCAGCGAGGGGATCGGCCTGATTGCCGGCAACAGTCTGGCGGCCTATTACGTGTTCGCCAACGGGATCACCGCGCATTTCGAGTCCCGGCCCGGAGACACCACCGCCAAGGTCAACAGTCGCTGGTTCGGTTTCGAGGTGCACGGCACTGAGGGTGTCATCGCCTTGCGTAACTCGCCAAATGGGGAGATGTATATGCACCGCCATGGGATGTTTATTCCCGATGGCAGGGTCCAGTGGGAGCGGGTCCTGATCGAGGAGTGGGAGGCGATTCCCGAGGCAGAGCGCACACACCACAGCAACGTGCTGATCGCCCGCGAACTGATCCAGGCCATAGAGGAGGACCGCGACGTGGTCGAGGCCTCGAGCGGCAGGGACGCGCGGGCGGCACTGGAGATGATCATGGCGGTGCACGAATCGCACCGCATGCAGGGCCGGGTGCGGTTCCCGCTGGTGAATCGGGAGAATCCCTATGAGGTCTGGCGGCGGGAGTCGGCCTGATGAAGACGTATCGCGCTGCAATTATAGGATGTCGATCCCGCGGATCGTCCGCCGCCAGAGTGTATCGTGCGCATCCGCGGACAGAAGTAGTGGGGTTGTGTGATCTGCTCGAGGATCGACTGCTGCTGCCGGGGAGACCCGAGCGATCATCGACGGGAGAGGGCGGCGACTGCACCGTAGTCGAGACGGACGTGTCGCGCTCCGACCAGGTGGGTGCCATGATCGAGGACTGGCGCGAGACCTACGGCCGTATCGACATTCTCCACAACAACGTCGGCATCCTCGAGGTGGGCGGGCCCGTGGAAGCCAGTGAGGAGAGCTGGGATCGCGTCTGCCAGAGTCCCATGAAAGGGATGACCTGCAAGGTCGTCTGTCGTGCATGAACATCGGTACGCTCCTGTCCAAGGCGGCTCGAACCTACCCGGAGAATCTGGCAATTGTCCGGGGGGCCAGCGAATGGACGTACGCCCGCTTCAATGGGCGCGTCAATCAGCTGGCCAACGCCCTGTTCAGACTCGGCATCCGGCAAGGGGACAACGTGGCGCTGCTGATGTTCAACTGTCCGGAGATGCTGGAGTCCCTCTTCGCCTGCTTCAAGGCAGGCTGCGCCGCCGTGCCGATAAACTTTCGCCTCCATCCGAGAGAGTTCGCCTTCATCGTCGATCACTCAGAGTCCAGGGCCCTCATCATCTCCCCGGAATTCGACGCAGCCGTGGCCGGCGTCCGGGACCAGATCCCGCGGGTCCAACACGTGATCGCGGTCTCGGGGGCGCGAGAGGGGGCCATGGACTACGCCTCCCTGCTATCTGCGGAGTCGGAGCAGTTCGACGACGAGGACGTGGCGGGCGAAGAGGTAGCGTGGATGTTCTATACATCCGGCACGACCGGACTCCCCAAGGGGGCCATGCTGACTCACCGCAACCTGCTCGCCATGACCATGAACTTTTACGCGGATATGTGTCCGGGCTTCGGTCCGAACGAGGTCGTCCTCCACGCGGCCCCGCTCTCCCACGGCAGCGGGCTATATGCCCTGCCCAACGTGGGCAAGGCCGGCGCCAACATCATCCCCGAATCCCGGTCCTTCGACGCGGAACAGGTGCTGCAAATCATCGAGGAGCGCCGCGTCACCAACATGTTCGCGGCGCCGACCATGATACGCCATCTTCTGGACAGCCCCGCTATAGAGCGCTGCGATCACAGCTCCATGAAGGCGATGAACTACGGCGGCGCGCCCATGCTGGTCGAGGACATGCGCGAGGCTGTGGAGAAGCTGGGGCCCTGTCTGGTTCAGCTGTACGGCCAGGCGGAGTCTCCGATGACCATCACCTATCTCCCCCACCACGACCACGTTCTCGAGGGGACGCCCGCGCAGACGGCGCGGCTCGGATCAGCGGGCATCCCGCGAACCGACGTCGAGATCCGGATTGTCGACGACAACGACCGCGAACTTCCTACCGGCCAGATCGGCGAAATCGCCACGCGGTCCGACATGGTAATGTCGGGCTACTGGCGCGATCCGGAGGCCACAGCCGAGGTCCTGAGAAACGGGTGGCTGCACACCGGAGACATGGGCTACCTCGACGAGAGGGGCTACCTCTTTCTCATGGACCGATCAA
>Ga0310122_10002065_pt1 | contig 12789 bp, 14 predicted proteins | sample CB6_Bottom_1051__FD_203503 | JGI IMG/M metagenome (GOLD analysis project Ga0310122, IMG submission 203503) | Marine microbial communities from Western Arctic Ocean, Canada - CB6_Bottom_1051 | ecosystem: Environmental > Aquatic > Marine > Oceanic | place: Canada: Western Arctic Ocean | collected...
CTGTCGGGCCTGCGACGAGATCTGTCCGGTCAACATCGAGATCATGGACAAGATCCTGGACATGCGCCGCTACCTGTCGCTGATGGAGTCCGACTTCCCGACCGAGCTGGGTAGCGCCTACCGCTCGATGGAGAACTCCGGGAACCCGTGGGGCCTGTCCCAGAGCGAACGGGCCGACTGGGTCGGCGACCTGGAGGGCATCCAGGTCCTCGACGGCGGCGACCCGCTCGAGTCCGAGTACCTCTACTGGGTGGGCTGCGCCGGCTCCTTCGACGACAAGAACAAGAAGGTGTCCAGGGCCATGGCGCAGTTGATGCAGCGCGCCGGGGTGTCGTTCTCGATCCTGGGTCCGTCCGAGATGTGCACCGGGGATCCGGCCAGACGCTCCGGCAACGAGTACATATTCCAGATGCTGGCCATGCAGAACGTGGAGACGCTTGGCTCGATGGGCGTCAAGAAGATCGTCACCCAGTGCCCGCACTGCTTCAACACACTGACCAACGAGTACCCGCAACTGGGAGGCCACTATGAGGTGGTCCACCACAGCCAGCTCCTGGAGTGGCTGATCGACCAGGGCAGGCTGGACATGGAGGGGGCACGCCTCGAGGAGCGGATCGTCTACCACGACTCCTGCTACCTGGGCCGGCACAACGACGTGTACACCGCCCCCCGAAACGTCATCGGCAGCCTGGCAGGAATCGAGATCGTGGAGGCCGAACGGTCGGGCACAGAGGGCATGTGCTGCGGTGCGGGTGGCGGCCGGATGTTCATGGAGGAGCACATCGGCAAGAACATCAACGTCGAGCGCTCGCAGGAACTGCTCGCCACAGGTGCCGGGCGCATCGCCACGGCCTGCCCCTTCTGCTACATCATGATCGACGACGGGGTGAAGGCCGAGGGGATCGAGGAGGACCAGGTGAAGGTGGGCGACATCGCCCTGCACCTCCTCGAGGCCCTCGAGAACCGCGACGCCGCTGCCAGGGCCGAGGCCCAGACCTGACCCCTCCCCGGCTACGACCGGGTCAACGCGGTTCACCACCCATCCGGCTCAGAGGTCGAAGAACCTCACTGCGTTGTGGCCGAGAACCGCTTCCTTCTGGTCGCTGGTCAGGTGCGCCGAGCCCCTGACCAGTCGCCCGGGCTGCTCCTCCCCCAGGGGAAACGGGTCGTCTGAACCGAGCATCACGTGGTCACCGGCCGTCCGTAAGTGGGGAAAGGCACCCCGGGCCTGCGGCAGTGGACCGGGAGTGGCCGTCACCGGTTGAAGTTCTCCCAGTACCGGCTGGGCCGTGGGCCGTCTTGTCCCCGGTACTTGGAACCCAGGCCACTGGAGCCATAGGGCCGGTCGGCGGCGGTGGTCATGCGCATGAAGGAGATCTGGCCGATCTTCATGCCCGGATAGAGCGTGATGGGCAGGTTGGCCACGTTCGAGAACTCCAGGGTGAGCTGGCCGTCCCAGCCGGCATCCACGTACCCGGCGGTGGAGTGGATGAGCAGGCCCAGCCGACCGAGGCTGGACTTTCCCTCCAGACGGGCCACCAGGTCGTCGGGAACCGCCACGCGCTCGGAGGTGGAGCCGAGCACGAACTCTCCCGGGTGGAGGATGAACGGGTCGTCGCCGGTCACCTCCACCTGCTCGGTCAGCGCCGAGAGGTCGGTCCTGACGTCGATGTGGCCCATGGCGTGGTTGCGAAACACCAGGAACCGGTGGTCCAGGTGCAGGTCCACCGAGGACGGTTGCACGCACGAGTCGTCGAACGGGTCGATGACGATGCGCCCGGCGGCGATCTCTTCGCGGAGGGAACGGTCGGAGAGGATCATGCGGCGACGATGCTAACCACGCGCCGGTGTGGGCATCGAAGTGCAGCAGGCAGGCCTCGTTGTCGTTGGCCCGGGGCAGCGGGCACGTCGCCCAGGTCGTGGATCCGGCACATCTCCCACGGGTCGATCCGAAACGCGTCGTGGACTCTCCGACCCAGAGCGGATATGTCACGGACCGCCCTGGGGCCCAGGTGCTGGTCCCGTTGCGTCGTGCCGTTGCCGGTGCTGTGCGGCACGCCGACGAGGCCGATGTCGGCGTTGGCGGGATCGACGTCGTGCTCACACCTGAACAGGGTGGGGATCCCGTGCCAGTAGAGCCCGTCCATCATCTTCTGCTGGTCGGTCCTATCAACCACCGGTCCTGCCTCTCTTCCCTGAGTCGGGACTGTTCGTCCTCAGAGTCGGGGGTTCCTGCCGAAGGCCTCCCGGATCAGCGGGAGGTAGTGCTCGAACGGGTTCGAGTCGTAGGACGGGTCGAAGGCAGGGGCGTCGTACTCCGAACAGAACGTGGCGCAGTGGTCGTAGTGCTCGTGTCCGTCGAACAGGTCGCGGGTGTCGCGGTCCATGCCGAGGTGGTGCCAGAAGTAGTACCCCTGGAAGATGCCGTGGTGCTCGACCATCCAGTGGTTGGCGCCGGACACGAACGGCTTCAGGATCGCGGCGGCCACGTCAGGATGGTTGTACGGCGTGAGCGGATCACCGAGGTCGTGGACGAGGGCACACAACACGTACTCGTCGTCGCGACCATCGCGTTCAGCCCGGGTGGCCGTCTGCAGGCTGTGCTCCAGCCGGTCCACCGGGAAGCCGCCGTAGTCGTCGCGCAGGTGTTCGAACTGCTCGATGATCCGGTCCGGGAGGGCCTGCTCCAACTCGGTCCGCTGGCCCATGATGACCATCCAGTCCTCCCTCGTGGAGGTGGATATGTCGGTAAACGACGCCCGTGGCGCCTCGTGCAGGTCTGTCATTCGTCGCCTCCCGCGGGGAACCCATCCATCATTGCCGCTTCAGCCTCCGGATCCGGGCCTGCACCCGGAGTCGCCAGCGACCACTGGTGGCAGAACGGATCGGACAGCCGTGCGTAGCAATCGCCCCAAAACATGTCCTCTGGCCCCATGAGAAGCGTCGCCCCAGCTGCGACGGCCGTGTCCACCGCGGCGGCGGCACCGTCCACGCATATCTCAGGGACGACCCCGGTGCGCATGGGTCTGTGGGCTTCGACCATGGTGCTCCCCCTCCTGGTCGCGAACCTAGACGGTGCCCCTGGTCGGACGCCTGCCGGAGATCAGTCGAAGTGCAGGGCCTTCTGGGCCCTGAGTCGCTCGAAGAGCCCGCGAAGTTCCCGGCGGCTCCCAGGGTCGCCGGCCAGGTTGACCATCTCGTGGGGGTCCTCCCCATGGTCGTACCACTCGTGCTCCTGCTCGTCGGAGACCACGAACAGGACGTTGGGGCGACCGTCGCTCATACCTCGATTTCGTCATCCACGGGTTGGCCCGACTCGGGGTCGATGGGCAGGGGACGGACCCTCGAACGGCGACGACGACGGTCCGGGATCATGTCCCGCATCTCCTCCAGGCGACCGAAGCAGAGCAGCCGGTCGTTGGCCTCCAGGATGCGCTGGCCACGTGGGTTGGGGATGACCTGGGCTCCCCGATGGAGGGTCAGCACCGAGATGTCGCGGTCCAGAAGCCCGCTCTCGCCGATGGTCTGGCCGACCCACGAACCGTCCTCTCGTACCAGCATCTCAGCCACCCCGTAGCCGGTGCTCACCGACAGGCGCTGGCGAACGTCCAGCTCCGGGAACGCCACCTGGTTGTCGACGAAGTCCACGACCGCCCCGGCGATGTCCAACCCCGTGGCCTCCTCGATGCCCTCGAGGCCCGGCGAGGAGTTGACCTCCATGACCAGCGGTCCGTCCCTTCCCTCCAGCATGTCCACCCCTGCCACCCGAAGCCCCATGATCTGGGCGGCCCTCACGGCCGTTGCCTCGTACTCCTCGTCCAGATCCACTGCCTCGACGGTGCCACCCCTGTGCACGTTGGAACGGAACTCGTCTCCGGCTGCGGTCCGGCGCATGGCGCCCACCACCCGGTCACCGACCACCAGCGCCCGTACGTCCCGCCCCCTCGATTCCTCCACGAAGGCCTGTATCAGCACGTTCTGCTTTGCGCTCTGCAGGGTCTCGATGATGGCCGAGGCGACCCGGGTGTCCGGGGCGAGGATCACCCCGATCCCCTGGGTGCCCTCCAGCAGCTTGATGACCACCGGCGCACCGCCGACCCGTTCGATGGCCGGCAGCACGTCGTCTCGGTTGCAGGCGAAGGCCGTCGCCGGGATGCCGATCTCGTGTCGGGACATGATCTGGATGGCCCGAAGCTTGTCCCTCGAGTTGGCGATGCCGTTGGAGGTGTTCGGCGTGTACACGTCCATCTGCTCGAACTGGCGCACCACGGCCGTTCCGAAGTAGGTGATGGATGCGCCGATACGTGGGATCACGGCGTCGTAGTCGTCAATCGGTCGGCCCCTGTACTGAAGGTCCGGGTCGTCACTGGCCAGGTCGATGGCGAACCTGAGCGTGTCCAGCACGTCGACCGCGTGACCCCGATCCATGGCGGCGAGGCGAAGCCGCGACGTCGAGTACGAGTTCGGCTGTCGGGAGAGGATCGCGAGCTTCAACTGGGCTCCGGGGTCGAACGGCCTGCGTCAGTGGCACCATTATGGGGGCGGATGGTCTCCGGTCCCCGGGGACCGTCATAGGAAGGCGAACGTGACCGAAGCAGTGCCCCTGGGCGCAGACGAAAAGGACGCTGGAATCCGGCCGAAGAAGAAGCCGTCCAAGAAGCCGTCCAAGAAGCCGCCCAGGAAGCCGCCCAGGGCACGGACCCAGCCCACCCTCGGCTGGCGCGAGTGGGTCGGCCTCCCCGACCACGGCGTCGAATGGCTGAAGGCGAAGGTGGATACCGGTGCCCGCACCTCGTCCCTGCATGCGGCCGGTCTCCACACCTTCCAGGTGGAGAACAGGGAGTGGGTGCGGTTCCACGTCTACCCGTGGCAGCGCTCGACCGCCCATGCCGTGCAGGTCGAGGCCAGGGTGCTGGACCGCCGCCAGGTGCGCTCGTCCAGCGGGAACACCGAGCGACGGCCGGTCATCGCACTGCCGGTACGCATCGGCTCCCGGACCGTCAACGTGGAGTTCACCCTCACCCGACGGGACCAGATGGGTTTCCGGATGTTGCTGGGCCGACAGGCCCTGAGGCGACGATTCCTGGTGGATACCGGCCGGTCCTACCTGCTCGGCCAGCCGCCCAGACCACTACGGCGGGCAAACCGGTCGACCGATGGCGGGGACCGGGACGACACGACCGCCGCCAGCCGGCCGGATGGAACAAACGGTGGCTGAGCACGGCTCGATCATCATCGGTGGCCACGAGGTCCAACCGGGTTGCGAGGACGGCTTCGAGCTGCCCATCGGGCGCCTCGTCACGGGGACCGCCATGGCGCTTCCCGTGCGGGTCGTGCACGGTTCCACTCCCGGCCCGACCGTCTGGCTGAACGCCGCCATCCACGGTGACGAGATCGCCGGCGTTGAGATCATCACCCGGGTCCTCCGGGACCTGGACCCGCTGGAGGTGCGTGGCACGGTGCTGGCCGTACCCGTGGTGAACGTCTGGGGCTTCGTCGGTGGCGACCGCCTCCTCCCCGACCGACGGGACCTCAACAGATCGTTCCCCGGTTCGGCGACCGGCTCGCTGGCCGCCCAGATCGCCAACCTGTTCATGACCGAGATCGTGGACCGGTCCAGCGTGGGCATCGACCTCCACACCGGTACCGACAACCGTACGAACCTGCCCCAGGTCCGGGCCGACCTGGACGACCCCGAGACCCGGAGGCTGGCCGAGGCCTTCGGAGCGCCTCTGATGGTCCATGCCCGAAACCGGGCGGGCACGCTGCGCCAGGCCGCTACCCGACGGGGAGCCACCGTGCTGCTCTACGAGGCTGGCGAGGCACTGCGCTTCGACGAGGGCGCCATCGGCAGCGGTGTGGCCGGAGTGCGACGGGTGCTGGCCGCCGCCGGGGTCATAGACGGCCCGACCGGACCTGACGATCCGTCGTTGGCCTCCCGGTCCACCACCTGGGCCAGGGCTGGCCGTAGTGGGATCCTCCATCTGGCGGTTGGGCTGGGCGACCGGGTGGAACGTCGACAGGTACTGGGCAGCATCGACGACGCCTTCGGGAACAGCGTGGCCGCCGTGAGGTCGCCGCGTGACGGCATGGTGATCGGCTGTACGCGGTCACCGCTGGTGAACCGGGGCGATGCGGTGGCCCACATCGCAGAGCTGGCCTGAGCACGGGACCTGGGCAACACGACCACCCACGTCGCCGATGTCGATCGGACCGTCGGAGGTTCAGGAGACGGACGTACCGGGAACCGGTGCGACCACACGCCGGACGGCGACGAGGCCGGCGGGATCGCTACGCTGGCGGCTCCCGCGGGTGTAGTTCAATGGTAGAACCCCAGCTTCCCAAGCTGATGACGCGAGTTCGATTCTCGTCACCCGCTCCACCCGGACCGTCCCCGCGTGGCGACTTGCCCAAGATCATCAAAGGTTATATGATCTCCCGACAGCAGGAACCCCTGCCGACGGGAGCAACGTTGCGAATACTGGAAAGCCACGTACAGGGCACCTGGCATGCGCCTTCGGTCGAAGGCGTCGTCACCCGCCATGCCGTCACCGGTCGGCCGGTCGCCGCGGTGTCCAGCGACGGGATCGACTTCGGCGCCACCGTCGCCTACGCCCGCGATGTCGGCGGACCGGCACTGCGGTCCACGACCTTCCACGAACGGGCCGCCCTGCTCAAGGCCCTGGGCCAGCACCTGCTGGCGGAGAAGGAAGGGCTCTACGCCCTCTCGACGGCCACCGGGGCGACCCGGAACGACTCCTGGATCGACATCGAGGGCGGCGCCGGCGTACTCCTCGGCTACGCCTCGAAGGGCCGCCGTGAACTCCCGGACGGCCATGTCCTCCTGGAGGGCGAACCAGAGGTGCTGGCCCGCGATGGGTCGTTCATCGCCGCCCACGTGGCAACTGCCCGCCACGGCGTGGCCGTACAGGTGAACGCATACAACTTCCCCTGCTGGGGGCCCCTCGAAAAGCTGGCACCCGCCCTGCTGGCCGGCATGCCGACCATCATCAAGCCGGCCACCCCGACCGCATTCCTGACCGAGGCGATGATGCGCTGCATCGTGGAATCCGGAATCCTCCCGGACGGCGCGCTCCAACTCGTCTGCGGCAGCATCGGAGACCTCTTCGACCACCTGGGTGGCCAGGACCACGTCGGCTTCACCGGCTCGGCAGCCACGGCAGCCGCCCTGAGGGCGCACCCGAACCTGGTCGGCCGATCGGTTCGCTTCAACGCCGAGGCCGACTCGCTGAACGCGGCTATCCTGGGGCCTGCCGCCGTACCGGGGACGACCGAGTTCGACCTGTTCGTGGCCGAGGTGGCACGGGAGATGACGGTCAAAGCCGGCCAGAAGTGCACGGCGATTCGGCGGGTCCTGGTTCCAGCCGTCCACGTCGATGCGGCGGCCGAGGCGATCGCCACCACGCTCTCCGGGACGCGGGTCGGCGACCCGGCCGACGAGGCCACCGGCATGGGATCCCTTGTGGGCACCACCCAGCGAGATGAAGCGGCGGCCGCCATCTCCGCCCTGCGGACCGCGGCCCGCGTCGTCGTCGACTCCTGCACATTTCACGACGTGGACCCGACGGCCGGTGCATTCCTGGCGCCCACGCTGCTGCTGGCAACCGATTCCGAGGCACCAGTCATCCACGCCACGGAAGCGTTCGGTCCGGTCGCCACCCTCGTCGCCTACGACGGACCGGACGAGGCCGTGAGGCTGGCAGGGCTCGGTGAGGGCAGCCTCGTGGCATCGATCTACAGCGGGGACCCAGACGAGGCAGCGACAATCGCTCTCGGCATCGCAGCCCACCATGGTCGGGTCCACGTCGTAGATGCCTCGGTGGCCTCCACCAGCACCGGCCACGGCTCACCGCTCCCGATGCTCCTCCACGGTGGGCCCGGACGGGCGGGCGGTGGCGAGGAGATGGGCGGCCTGCGTGGCTTAAGGCAGCACCTCCAGACCACGGCCTTCCAGGGCTCGCCCGACGTGCTGACCCGGATCGTGGGCCAGTGGATGCCCGGCGCCACCCGCCACGCCGACCGGGGCCACCCGTTCAAGCTCCACTTCGACGACCTGGAGCTGGGCACGGCGCTCCGCACCGGGTCCCGAACCGTCAGCATCGCCGACATCGAGGCCTTCGCCGAGTCCACCGGCGACCACTTCTACGCCCACATGGACGAGAAGGCGGCGGCGGCCAGCCCGATCTTCGGAGGCCGGGTGGCCCACGGCTACCTGGTGCTGTCCCTGGCCGCCGGGCTGTTCGTATGGCCGGACCCCGGTCCCGTCCTGGCCAACTACGGAATCGACCGCTGCCGGTTCGCCAAGCCGACCTACCCGGGTGACACCCTGACCGTCTGGTTGACCGCCAAGCGAAAGACCCTGCGGGCCGGAGCCGGCTACGGCGAGGTGGCCTGGGACACACAGGTGGTGAACCAGGACGATGAGGTGGTGGCGGCCTATGACGTCCTGACGATGGTCGCCAATCGCCCCGGCCTGAACGGTGCACCGGACAAGGTGGCGTGATGGGGCGAACCTGGACGTCCATGGACGACTTCGAGGCCTTCCTGGATGGCGGTGGGATCGTCGAGGTGGACGACGACATGCCCGACGCATACCGACAGGCCGTGTTCGCCTTCATCGAGATGCACGCCAACTCGGAACTGATGGGTGGCCTGACCGAGCGGGACTGGATCCCAAGGACACCGGGCCTTCGCCACAAGATGGCCGTGCTGGCCAAGACCCAGGACGAGATCGGCCACGCCCACCTGCTGTACATGGTGGGTGCCGACCTGGCCGTCAAGACCCGGCCGGGCATGCTCGAGGACCTGTTCGCAGGACGGTCGAAGTTCCACAACGTGTTCCACTACCAGTCCAAGACGTGGGGAGACCAGGTGGCGATCTCGTTCCTCGTCGATGCCGCTGCCCTGGCAAGCCAGCAGGCCGTCTTCAAGAACTGCTCCTACGGCCCCTACCGCCGGATCCTGAAGCGGATCATCAGCGAGGAGGGCTTCCACATGCGCATGGGCGAGGAGCGGATGCTGCGCATCGCCGCCGGCACCGAGATGCAGCGGACAATGTTCCAGCAATCCCTCGACGACTGGTGGTGGCCCGCCCTCCAGCTCTTCGGCCCCGACACCAGGCCGGGAGACGTCCTCCTGCGCTGGCACATCAAGTCGGAACGCAACGAGGTGCTGCGTGCCAGTTGGGTGCAGAAATTCGTCCCCCTCCTCATGTCATACGGGTTCACCATCCCCGACCCCGGGCTGACCCATGACCCGGCGGCCGACACGTGGACCTCCGGCCCCATCGACTGGGAGCCGCTGAACCGGACCCTGGCCATGGGCGGACCCGACTCGGCCCGACGCATCGCCGACGCTGCCACCAACTGGGCGGACACCCACTGGGTGCGTCGGGTCCTGGACGATGCCCCTGCCCGCGCCGCGGGGGCCGCCGCATGACCACCGACCTTCTCGCCGACCGGGTCCGGAGCGCTGTGGCGACCGTCGACGACCCCGAGTATCCGGGGATCTCCATAGTCGACCTGGGCCTGCTGGAATCGCTCGACACCACCCCGGACGGCCACGTTGCGGTCGGGCTGATTCCGACGTTCTCGGGATGTCCGGCACTCTCGATGATCGCCGACGACGTCCGCCGTGCCGTCGACGACGTTGAAGGCGTGGCCTCGGTGGACGTGCGGTGGCTGGGTGCTCCGGTCTGGAGGGTCGACCGGGTCACCGAAACGGCACGGGCGACGATGGCCCGTGAGTTCACGGTGGCGGTCCGCATCGGTCGCGGACCCGTTGCCTGTCCGCGCTGTGGATCGCCCACCGACGAGCGCTCCATGTTCGGCCCCAGTCGGTGCCGGGCCGTGCATACCTGCCCGACCTGCGCCGAGGTCGTTGAAGTGATGCGGGCCTAGGGGAGCAGATGCGGCGCTACGAGGTGTTCCTCAAGAAGGACGGCAGGGACGAGTTCCGACACGCCGGGTCCCTGGACGCTCCCGACGACGAGCTGGCCCTCGTGCTGGCCCGCGAGAGCTATGCACGCCGGGCCGAGGGCGACCGCCTGTGGCTGGTCAACCGGGAGCACGTGATCCTCGGCGACCCGGAGTTCATTGCCCCCAACGCCGACAAGCCCCACCGGCACAACGACGGCAAGGCCATCGCCGAGCACCGCCGCAACGTCCGGGAGGACGGTTCATGACCGGCCTGGGCAGCGCCGTGCGCGAGTTCCTGCTGGCCTTCGCCGACGACGAGCACCTGATCGGCCAGCAGCACACAGAATGGATCGGGGTGGCGCCCTTCCTGGAGGAGGACCTGGCCTTCAGCTCCATTGCCCAGGATGAGCTGGGCCATGCGGCCGCCCTGTACGCCATCGTGGCCGGAGACGGCGACCCGGTCGACGACGACCTCAGAATTGATGATCTGGCCTTCCGGCGTGCACCCGAGGACTGGCGTTCCGCACAACTGGTTGAGGTGGCTTCCGACGACTGGGCCCATGCCCTGGTCCGCCACTGGCTGTACGACGCCGCCGAACAACTCAGGTGGGAGCAGGTGGCGCAGTCGTCGCTGACCCCACTTGCCGAAGCCGCAGCCCGGGCCGAACGGGAGGAGCAGTACCACCGTCGACACGCTGACGGCCTACTCGACGTACTCCTTCCGGTTCCCGACAGCGGTGACCGCCTACGGACCGCTCTGGCCGACCTCCTCCCGTTGGCGGTCGGCCTCTTCGATCCCGTTGCCGGGGAAGCCGAGGCGGTCGCCACAGGCGTGGCCTCGGCACCGTTCGGCTCCCGACTGGACGAGTGGACGGACCGGGTTCAGCGCCGCTTCGACGTCGACCCCGCCCGGTTCCTCCCGGCGGCACCCACCGGACGCCTCGACCGGCACCCCGACTTCGGCCCGTTGCTGGTCCGCATGCGCGAGGTCATGGACCTCGACCCTGCGGCCATCTGGTAGCCGGAACGGTCCGGGCTGACGCATTACGGTTCGCCGCCATGGTGCTGGGCCCCGGCGAGGTGATCGTCGCCGACGACTACCACACGGCCGGTGAACCCTTCCGGATCGTGGACCTGGGCCCGATGCGTGGCAACTCGGTCCTGGACAGGCGGTCCTGGGCGATGGAGAACCTGGACGACCACCGGCGGTTCCTCTGCCACGAGCCACGTGGCCACGCCGACATGTACGGCGGCATGGTGGTGCCACCCGACGACACCGGCGGCGACGTGGGCATCGTCTTCTTCTACAAGGATGGCTTCTCCACTGCCTGCGGCCACGGAACCATCGCCATCACCACCTGGGCCATCGACACCGGACGGATCACAGCCCCGGAGAGCGGAGAGGTGGAGGTGGTGGTGGACGTACCGTCCGGCCGCCTGCCCACGGTGGCCCGCATGGTGGACGGGCGGGTGGCATCGGTCAGGTTCACCAACGTGCCCTCGTTCGTGACGGCCACCGGCCTGACCGTCGACACCTCCTTCGGACCAGTCAGCGCAGAAGTGTCGTTCGGAGGTGCCTTCTACGCCTCTGTGGCAATCGACGACCTCGGGCTGACCGTAACCGCCGACCGGGTGGACGACCTGATCGCCCTGGGTCGGGAGGTCAAGGCCGTGCTCTACGACCATCCGTCGAGCCTCCACGCGACAGACAACCGATTGTCCGGGCTCTACGGAACGATCATCCACGAGACGCTCGGAGAGGACCCCCTGCAGGAACGCAACGTGACGATCTTCGGCGACGGCCAGGTCGACAGGTCTCCGTGCGGGTCGGGTACCTCGGCCCGTCTGGCCCTGCTCCACCACCGCGGCCGGATCGCGTCCGGGACCCCATTCCAGAACCATGGCGTGGCCGGCGACACCTTCACAGGGCGGATAGTCGAGGTGACCGATGCCGGTGTGGTTACCAGCGTCGAAGGCTCGGCCCACAGACACGCCACCACGACCTTCCACCTGGATCCCCACGACCCGATCGGGCTGGGGTTCGTGTTTCGATGAGGTCCGCACGATGACCGGGCTCCCCCACCACGACGCCGAAGCCATCCGGGCGGTCGTCGACATGTCGGCGTGCATCGAGGCACTCCGGGCGGGCTCGGTGGAACTGGGCGACCTCCACCCCCGCACCCAGGTGCCCCTCGGCCCGACCGACGACTTCCTCATGATGCCGGCGGTGTCGCCGGCCGGGATCGGCGTGAAGATCGTCAACGTCGTCTCGGGCAACCGGGAACGGGGCCTGCCGCTGATCCACGGCTTCTACCTCTACTGCGACCGGGAGACCGGTGTTCCGACCGCGACCCTGGACGGTTCGGCGCTCACCACCCTGCGCACCCCGGCCGCCTCTGCGTTGGCAGCGGACCTGCTGGCCCGTCCCGACGCCACCACGCTGGGGGTCTTCGGCACCGGCGTGCAGGCACGGGGACACGTCGAGGCGATGCTGGTGGTGCGCCCGGACATCACGCGGATCCTCGTGACCGGCCGATCCGAAGGTTCCGCCGAGGCGTTCGTCGCCTCCCTCGACGTCGGCGACAGGCCGGCGGTCGCAGCCGGCCCGCGGGAGACCGCCGGCTGCGACATCGTCTGCGGCTGCACCTCCTCCACCACCCCGGTCATCCCCACCGACGCCGTGCGACCGGGTTCCCACGTGGGGCTGGTCGGCTCCTACTCGATGGCCCGCCGGGAGGTCGACGCCGACCTGGTGAACCTCGCTTCCGTATTCGTGGATGACCGCCATGCAGCAGCCGCCGAGGCCGGAGACCTCATGGTCCCGGCCGAAGACGGCGAATGGTCGTTTGAC
>Ga0310122_10002069_pt1 | contig 12780 bp, 12 predicted proteins | sample CB6_Bottom_1051__FD_203503 | JGI IMG/M metagenome (GOLD analysis project Ga0310122, IMG submission 203503) | Marine microbial communities from Western Arctic Ocean, Canada - CB6_Bottom_1051 | ecosystem: Environmental > Aquatic > Marine > Oceanic | place: Canada: Western Arctic Ocean | collected...
GAGCCGGGGACCACCATGGCACGTACCCTTTCGTGCACATGCTTACCGTCCAGGATACCGGCCGCGACCCGCAGGTCTTCGATGCGAGAGTTCGTGCAGGAGCCGACGAAGACCCGGTCGATTTCCACCTCCTGGATGGGCGTGCCCGGCTCGAGCGCCATGTATTCCAGCGCCCTCTCCACCGCCTCTCGGTCATCCGGGGACCCATCCGGTGCCGGGCCCGGTACCCTGCCCGTGACCCCCACCGACATCCCCGGATTGGTGCCCCACGTCACGAAGGGCTCCAATGAAGGGGCGTCGATCTCCACGGTCCGGTCGAAAACGGCCTCTGCGTCGCTTCGGAGCTCTAGCCATCGGGATGCCGCCTGGTCGAATGCCTTCCCCTGGGGAGCGTCGGGCCGGCCCCGCAGATAGCGCACGGTCTCATCGTCGGGCGCGATCATCCCCGCCCGCGCGCCGGCCTCGATCGACATGTTGCACACGGTCATGCGGGCTTCCATGGAGAGGGCGCGCACGGCTGCTCCCGTATACTCGATCACGTGTCCGATGCCGCCAGCCACTCCGATCTGGCTGATGATCGCCAGAATCAAGTCCTTGGCCGTGACACCGTGAGGGAGATCGCCGCTCACCCGAATCTCCATGGATTTCGGACGGTCCATGGGCAGACACTGCGTCGCCAGCACGTGCTCCACCTGCGACGTTCCGATACCGAAGGCGAGTGCTCCGAAGGCGCCGTGGGTGGAGGTGTGGCTGTCTCCGCAGACGATGGTCAGGCCGGGTTGGGTGAGCCCCATCTCCGGTCCCATCACGTGTACGATGCCCTGATGCGGGCTATCGATGTCGTAGAGCGTGATGGCGAACTCCTCTGTGTTTTTCGCCAGCGTCTCCATCTGGGTCCGAGCGAGATCGTCTAGGATCGGAAGGGACCGATCGGTAGTCGGCACGTTGTGGTCTACCGTGGCCACGCACAGGTCCGGCCGGCGCACCCGGCGTCCAGCGAGCCGGAGCCCCTCGAACGCCTGAGGTGAAGTCACCTCGTGGATGAGGTGCAGGTCGATGTACAGCAGGTCCGGCCGGTCGGCTTCGCTGTGAACCACGTGCGCATCCCAGATTTTGTCGAGCATGGTTCTTTTTCCGAGCGTGGTTCCCTTGTCGAGCGTGGTTCTAGGCATCGGCGCCTACCCCTGTTCTCGAGATCGCCCCCGCGACCGCCGCCCCCATCTCTGCCGTTCCCACTGACCCCTCACCCTCACCGACGAGGTCGCTCGTCCGAAGGCCATCTTCCAGCACCTGTCCCACCGCGTTCTCAATGGCGGCGGCCTCCGCCTCGAGTGAGTAGACGTGGCGGAGCAGGAGCGCGGCCGAGAGGATCATCGCGAGCGGGTTGGCGGTCCCGGTCCCCGCGATGTCCGGTGCAGACCCGTGTACCGGCTCGAAGATGCCGCCGCCGCCGCCGATGCTCGCGGAGGCCAGCAGGCCGATGGATCCGATGACCGCGGCGGCCTCATCGCTGAGCACGTCACCGAACAGGTTGGGCGTCAGCACGACGTCGAAGCTCGAGGGGTCCAGCACGAGCTCCATGGCCGCACGATCGACCAGCATGTGGTCGCACTGGACGTCCGGATACTCCTCGGCGATCTCGTCCACCACCCGGTGCCAGAGTCGTGAGCTGTGCAGCACGTTGGCCTTGTCGACCGAGAGCACGCTCCTCTTCCGCTCCCTCGCCGCCTCGAACGCGACCCGTGCGATGCGGACTACTTCGTCCTGGTGGTACCTCATGGTGTCCACCGCGGCCCGTCCGTCCTCCACGGGGCCACGCGGCTCGCTGTAGTAGAGCCCGCCGGCTAACTCGCGGACGATCAAGAGGTCGGTGCCGTCCACGATCTCGGGGCGTAACGGAGAGGCCGAAGCCAGAGCCGGGAGGAGACGAACCGGGCGGAGGTTGGCGTAGCACCCCATCTCCTTACGAAGGGCCAGGAGCGCGGCCTCCGGACGCAACTCGACGGGTACCCCCTCGGCGCGCGGATCCCCGACCGCCCCGAGGAGTACGGCGTCGGCGCTACGGCAGGCGGAGAGTGTCTCCTCCGGGAGTGGGTTCCCACTCCGCTCGTATGCGGCGAACCCCACGTCCCGGGGGTCGGCGGTGAACTCATGGCCGAATTGTTCTGCCGTCGCTCGGAGCACCTCCAGAGACGCCTCCATGACCTCGGGACCGACACCGTCTCCACCGAGAACGGCAATGCGCCACTTCAAGGCAGGCCTCCGAGCGAACTCTCCGTCTCCAACTCCACCGCCTGGAGCGCCTCCGCCTGTTCGGCCTTGTTGAGCGCGTTGACGTAGGCGCGGGCGGCGGCGTGCACCACGTCGGTCGAGGCACCCCGGCCGGCGAACGTCCGCCCGCCGATGCGAGCGTGGAGGTTCACCTCTCCAATCGCGTCCCGGCCGGGCGTGGCGGCCACGATCTCGAAGTCTATGATCTCGACCGTGCCCTCGATCAGCTCGTCGATGGCCGAGAAGGCCGCGGCGATGGGACCGTCGCCCTTTCCGGACGCCTCTCTCGGGGGTCCGTCGCGGTGCGAAACCCTGACTCGTGCAGTGGACCACTTGCCTCCGCAGTTCACGTCCAGCTCGACCTGCTGGAACGACTCGGGTGCGTCCTTCATCGCCCCGTGATGTAGAATGACCAGTAGGTCTTCATCGAGGATCGACTTCTTCTGGTCTGCGAGGAGCGTGAACAGCTTGTAGGCCTGATCGAGCTCCTCATCACTCAGGTCGTAGCCGAGCTCCTGGTACCGATTGCGCAGCCCGTGCCTTCCCGAGTGTTTTCCCAGGACCAAACGCGTTCCGGGAGCGCCTACCATTTCCGGAGTCATGATCTCGTACGTCATGCGCTCCTTGAGCATGCCGTGCTGGTGGATGCCGGCTTCATGGGAAAAGGCGTTGCGGCCCACGATCGCCTTGTTGGGCTGAGGGTGGATGCCCGTGATGTGGGACAGCAACTGACTGGCCTTGTAGAGAGCCGTGGTCTCGACGTCCGTGTGGTGCTCGGTCAGATCCTTACGGACCCTGAGCGCCATGACGACCTCCTCGAGGGAGGCGTTACCAGCACGTTCACCGATTCCGTTGATCGTACATTCGACTTGTCGAGCGCCCGCATCCAGGGCGGCCAGCGAATTGGCCACTGCGAGGCCCAGATCGTCGTGGCAATGTACACTCACGACGGTGTTCTCCAGACCCTCCACATCTCGGAACAGGGTCTCGATCAAGGACCGATATTCGCTGGGCAGCGTGTAGCCGACCGTGTCGGGGATGTTGATGGTCGTGGCGCCCGCTTCGACGGCCACCTGAGCCACCTGACAGAGGAATACCACGTCGGTCCGGGTGGCGTCCTCGGCGCTGAATTCCACGTCGTCCACCAGTTTCTTCGCACGTTCGACGCCCTCGATCACTCGCTCCAGGCACTCCTCGCGCCCGATCTCCAACTTGTGCTTCAAGTGGATATCGGACGTGGCCAGGAAGACGTGGATTCTCGGCTTGTCCGCCGCCTCGACGGCCGCGCCAGCACGGTCGACGTCCAACGGGTGTGCTCGGGCCAGGGCCGCGATCACCGGGCGCCGAATCTGTTTCACGATTGAGCGCACCCCCTCGAAGTCGTCGTCGGAGGCCACGGGGAACCCCGCCTCGATGACATCCACGCCAAGTTCGTCGAGCTGGGCCGCCATCCTGAGCTTTTCGGCCGTGGACATCGTGGCCCCGGGCGACTGTTCGCCATCCCTCAGCGTGGTATCGAAAATCGTGATCTTGGCCATATTGTGCCTATCCTGCTTCGAGTCCTATGTCAAATAAAAACGGGCCCCTCGTTGCTGAGAGGGCCCGCGCGTCGCCGCGTTCAGTCTCGTTCCGTCAGGTTGTGCCGATTTCCAGAGACCGATGCCCTCTCCCCCCAGGAGTAAGCTCCGTAAGTCGAAGAATTCCAAGACTGGAGAGGTTTCTGGACATGGTCGCTGCGCGCTTCACCGTAAGAGGGTCTCCTCAGGAGACAAGGACTAGAATCTAGATAGAGGAAGGAGCCTATCGCTGTCAAGCCTTCCCACGAGCTTGTGCTATACTGTGGCCGGCGTGAATCATCCGCGGACCCACAACCGTGCCGGCCTCGTTTGCACGGAGAGTGAAGGGAAAACGGAGAGTGAATGAAAATAGGACTGGTCGGGTTCGCGGGCTCAGGCAAGACGACGGTTTTCAACACGATGACGGGAATGGACGTACCCGTGGGGTTCGGCGGGGAACTGCGACTGGGCATCGTACGAGTTCCGGACGAGCGCATCGATGAGCTGTCCGGTGTTTTTTCCCCGAAGAAAACGACCTATGCCGAGATGGTTTTTTGTGACATTCCCGGCGAGCATGGGGCCGAGAAGAGGGGGCTTTCTCCCAGGGGACTTCAGCAGATTCGCGACCAGGAGGCGCTCTGCCTGGTCCTGCGTGACTTCGTGAACCCTGCGATGGAGGGTGACCCGGACTCGGCCGGAGATCTCGAGGCTTTCCACACGGAGTGTGTGTTCGCTGATCTCGAAATCGTCGAGCGTAGGCTCGAGCGGGCGAAGAAGGAGCGCGCCGACGCGCAGGAGGTGGCGGCGGTCGAGGTCATGAAATCCACCCTCGAGGAGGAGCGCCCCTTGAGGCTGCTCACCCGGGAGGAGCTTAATCTCGACTACCTGCGGGGCTACGGCCTGCTCACCCACCGACCGCTGCTCGTGGCTCTGAACTGCGACGAGACCGAGGCCGCCGAGCCATTGCCCGAGAGGATTGCCGCTCGGCTCGAGGAACTGGATGCGGCCGGTATGGTGTTGTCGGCGAGCGTAGAGGCTGAGATCGCGGGGCTGGAGCCGGAGGATCAGGCCGCCTTCCTTGAAGACCTCGGCCTCGCTGAGCCGGCGCTGGCGCGCTTCATCCGAACGGCGTATGGCCTCCTGGACCTCATATCGTTCTTTACGGTCAGCGAAGACGAGGTGCGTGCCTGGACCGTCCGGCGCGGCACGCATGCACGCCCGGCGGCGGGCCGTATTCACTCCGACCTCGAGAGGGGCTTCATCCGGGCCGAGGTGATTCCCCATGCGGTCTTCATGGAGTTCGGATCCGAGCAGGCCGTGAAGGAGGCGGGACGGCTCCAGGTCGAGGGGAAGGACTACGTCCTGTCCGACGGTGACATCATGCACGTGCGGTTCAACGTTTGAGCTGATGCCCATGTTACACAAGCCGTAAGGGGGGATCTCCAGTGGACTACGTCGCCGTGGCGACGATCGTTCTGTACCTCGGCGGGGTGACGGCCCTCGGCGCCTTCATGGTCCGGAGAACCAGGGGCTCCGGCGAATGGGCTGTCGCAGGGGGGGGCATGGCGGGCGCGATCGTGGCCTTCGCTCTGGCGGGAAGCCGCATCGGGGGCGCGGGCACGTACGGCGTCGCGGGTAGCGTGATCACCGGTGGCGTCTGGAATATGTGGTGGTACGGGATCAGCAGCCTCGTCGCCCTGGCATTCGTGGGTCTGTTTTTTGCTGTCTATTACCGGAGGCTGGGACTCCAGACGGTGGCGGAGCTCTTCGCTGTCCGGTTCGGGTCGAGGCGGTGCCAGTGGCTCACGAGCTTCTGCGTCCAAACCGAGTACGCCATCATCAACGTGATCGAAGCCTACGTGATTGGCGTGATTCTCAGTTCGCTTACACCGCTGAGCATGCTCCAGGGTGTACTCATCGCCGCGTTGATGTTTTCGACGTACGTATCCCTCGGTGGGATCTGGGGGACGGCCGTGACCAACGTCATCCACACCGTCGTGATCCTGGTCTCGCTACTCGCGGTGGGAGTGTTGGGCGTCCGCGAGATGGGAGGATGGGACGCGGTGACGCTTCAGGTGAACACCAGACTCGCCTCTTCCCCCACGCACTCCCAGGCGGCGTGGTGGGGGTTGGCGGGGGCAGGATGGCTACCGGTCTTCGGCATGCTGTTTGCCGCAGTGATCCACTCACCGGCCGCGTCTATTTACGCGAACTTCTCGACGGCGACCCGAAGCGAACGGAGCCTCGTTCCGGCGTTCGTCATCGGCGGCATGATCGCGGCCCTCATGCCTGTCTTTGCAGGCGTAATCGGCATCCTGGCGGTCGCTCGTTACGGGCTGGACGCGGGGTTGGCGGGTTACGACAACATCACGAGGATCGCCTCGGAGATCAGTCCCGTGATGGGTGGCGTCGCGATCGCCGCCGTGCTGGCGGCTGTGATCTCTTCCGGAGGGCCGATCCTTCTCGCAAGCGCGACCATGATCGTGCGCGACTGGATGCCGTCCAGCGCCACGTATTCGTCGGAGCGACGGCTCAAGACGTATCGTGTGGTGACGGTATGTTATGCGGTGCTCGCCGCACTAGCGGCATGGTGGCTCGCGACGCGAAGCGACACGTCGATCCTGGACATGCTCCTCTTCGGCTTCGCCATGGTCGTGCCGCCGGCGATTTCCGTCGCGTATACCCTTTATTGGCGTCCCACGACCGAGAAGGGGGCCTTCTGGGGCATGCTCCTCGGGTACGTGGGTGGCGGCGTCTGGTTCCTCCTGATCAAGTGGGCCCTCTGGATCGATCTCCAGGCGCCCCCGGGGTACACTCCTCTGCGTGAAATCTGGGTTTTCCTCCTGACCAGGGACGGCGTCGGTCTCGATCCGTCCTACGTCACGACCGTCATCCCGCTGATCACCGTCCCGGCCGTCTCACTCCTGACTCGAGCTTCGCGTGAGGGGGCGGATGCGCAAGCGGAGGTGCTGTTTCGAGAGCGGCTCAAAGCCGCAGAGCCCGAGGTGCGGCTCACATCGGCGGGGCTCCACTAGTTCCGCCCAACGCCAGCGGGAACCCCGAACCAGTCCTGAACCCCGGACCCGAACCGGCCCTACCCACACCCGCGAACCCACCCAGTGCGGCACGAAAGAGCGAGAAACGAAGCGGGCAAGGGGAGCCCCCCGCCAGGTTTTGGCTCGATTGTTGCCCAGTTCAGGGGGGCTTTGTCTTAAGACGTGGTTTCAGGACCGATGGAACAGGGAGTTCGAACGATGAAAATCAAGATGTGTGCTCTTGTGGGAATAAGCGTCGCGCTCCTTTTCGCGGCCTGTGGCGACAGCCTGACCGACCCCGCGGTCGAGCGGAATGACCCCGGAACCGGGACCGGAACACTCGACATCCGGGCGGACGTCGATGCCTTCGACGAGGCCGGTGGGTTCTTCACGGAGTTCTCAGTCCAGGTTCGAGATGGGATTGGCGAGCCGGTGACAGGAGCCACGGTCACGATTACCAACACCGGATTCGGAGAAGTGACACTTCTCGACCCCGATGGAGTGGGCAACTACGTGGCAGAGCGCAACACCTTCCATGAGGGTGACTTTGCGCTCCGCGTCGTGAGCGGTACGGATGTGGTCGAAGGCGTCGTATTGGGTGGGCCGGGAATCCACACGATTACCGAACCTATCGCGGACTCAACGGTAGCTGCCGACCAGGACCTGACGGTGCGTTGGGACGTGCCCTCGCAAGCCAGGAGCGCCGAGGTAGAGACTAAGGACTATGGGCCCGTGCTGCTGCCGGACACCGGCGCCGTGATCATTCCGGCGGCATCGAACCCGGCCAGGATAGATCAGCGTATCCGAGTCTTCCGCTTCAATGAGGTGACCATCGCCGGGGGCCTTTTCGGGTCCAGGATGCGGGTGGAGGTGCGGCAGTCGGTCGATCTTCTGATCGTCGAGTAGGCCGATCGGGCCGTGGGTCAACGTTCCCACGGCCCACTAGCCCACTATCCGGCTAACGGAAACCGAGCTCGGGCAGGTTGCTGTCCGTCAGGGTGAACACCTGCCCTTCGCCGGGGAGCGATACTGCAGTGCTCTTCGTACCACCGACCAGGAAGCCTGTCCGCGTATCGTAGTACCACTCGCCACGAAGCGCCCCGCCGAGCCCGACGCTGGCCGTCACGACGCCGACCCCCCAGTTCCCCCACCTTTGAACCTCGCTCACTCGCGCACCGTGCGTGCTGCCACCCTCGTGTACCTCGCTCGGTGGCACCCACAGCGGTCCGAGCGAGCCCAATTCGAAGACCAGACCATCGGCGGTTCGCATGCGCGTATCGACGGCGTTGCTCGGCTCAGACGACGGCTGGGCCGAAGAGTACGTACCGTTCCGTTCTCGCCCGCGTAGGAGACGTTCGTGTCGAAGCGGTCGCCGTCTGCGGGTAAAAACGGTAGCCGCATCTGCATGCCTGCGTTGTCGTACTCCAAGAACGTGCCCGCGTTTATCGGCGCTTCCTCGCGAGGGGCAACACGCCAGGCCACCGCGATCGCGAGTGCCAAGAAGGCCACACCGAGCTTGTTCTTCACCGGCCACCGTCCGAGCTAGGATCAAAGGGTGTGTAAAAAGAGAGGCGACGTACCTTTCCGCTGAGAAGTAAGAAGTTCAACCAGCGAATCCCGGGTTAGAGCCCGGGCGAAAGGAACGTCGCCTCATGAGAGAGGATATCGCGGGAGCCCAGGGTGCGTCCAGCAGGCCGATGTGGGAGACGCTCGAAGGGATGGTACGGGAGAAGGCGCAGGAGTTCATCCAAGAGATCTTGGAGGAGGAAGTCACGGAGTTGCTAGGACGAGAGAAGTCAGAGCGGAGGAGGGCGGTGGACGCAGTCGAGGGCTACCGCAACGGGTACGGCAAGCCGAGGCTGCTGGCGATGCGGGGACTGCTGGGCAAGGGAGCACCGCTGTCGAAGTCTTCGATCCGGCGGCTACGGGCGGGATGGACGAGGGAGTTTGAGGCCTGGTCTCAGCGCTCGCTGGCCGATCGAGAGGTCGTCTATATTTGGGCGGACGGGATCTACGTGAAGGCTGGGCTTGAGCGGGACAAGGCGGCGCTGCTGGTGGTGCTGGGCGCGATGCGAGACGGGACGAAGGAGGTACTGGCCCTGAGACCGGGCTACCGTGAGTCGGTCGAGTCATGGTCCGAGGTGTTGCGGGACCTGAAGGCACGCGGTATTGAGGCGCCGAAGCTTCTGATGGCGGACGGCAACGCGGCGATCTGGGGTGCGGTGAGGCAGGTATGGCCCGAGGCGGGCGAGCAACGGTGCTGGAACCACAAGATGAGGAACGTGCTGGACCGGCTGCCACAGCGCGAGCAGAGCGAGGCGAAGGATCTTCTCAGGGCCGTGGTCTACGCACCGAGTCGGGCCGAGGCCGTGAAGGCCCGTGAGGCGTTCGCCAGACGCTACAGACCGTGGTATCCGAAGGCGGTGGACGTACTCGAGGACGACTGGGAGCGGATGGTGGCGTTCTACGACTTCCCAGAGGATCACTGGAAGCATCTGCGCACGACGAACGTGGTCGAGAGCCCGTTCGCCGCGGTACGGCTCAGAACGACGGCGGCGAAGCGATTCAAGCGGGTCGAGAGCGCTACGGCGCTGATCTGGAAGTTACTCTTGGTGGCTGAGAAGCGGTTCCAAGGCTCGACGCTCCTCACCTCCTCAAGGATGTATTTGAAGGAAGAAAGTTCGAAGACGGAAAGCCCGTCTCACTCAACCAGCGGAAGAACGCCGCCTGAGACGTTTACACACTTATTGACCCAACCTCGCACCGTCCTGCCCCTGGAGTAAAAACTTTCCGTCCGCTTGTGGGCGCGAAGGAGCGCGAGGGGACCCGCCCTCTGCTCTCGCCGCTATTCTACGTTACAACGGGCCGGTCTCGAGTGGTTCAAAATTCTACCCCACTGGGACCGGCGCTCCCGTCCTGCGAAGAGACTCTTGCGGAAGACGTGCGCGTAGGGGCTTAGCGGTTGTGCCGAGCAGGTTCGATCAAGGATCCAACGGCGAGATCGAGGGTGCCCCCGTCCCGGCCTTTCAGCTTGATCGGAATGGTACGTCCCGGGGTGCCCAGCATCCGAAGACCCACGTGAAAGTGGAGATGCGGTTGGCCTACGAAGCCGGTTGCGCCGCTCGAGCCCAGCACATCCCCTTCGTCCACGATGTCGCCGACCGACACCGGAATTCCGGCTGTGAGGTGACCATAGGAGGCCATGCTAAGGTCGCTATGGGCCACCACCACGAGGTTGGCCTGTTCTAGAAGGTCCGGGTCAGCCCCGCCTTCCGTAAAGCCGTCTTGCAGGTAGAGTACGGTCCCGGCTCGGGCCGCAAGGACCGGCGTGCCCTCCGGCATCGCGAAGTCCAGGGAGTAGCGCATGCTGGCCAGGTGCGAATCGGCTCCGTCGAAGCCTTGAGTCAGATCACGTCGGGCGTCGCCGCCGAACGGTACCGCGTAAAGGTGATCGGCGTCCGGCTCGGTGGTGCTCGAGCCGAGGTCGATCGCGATCGTAACCCTGGGGCGGATCGACTCATTTTCGACGATCGAACGCAGGCGGACCAGGATCCGGCTCGATTCCGCGGGAAGCACCCGCTTGATTGGAACATTCGCCCCGGGGCGTAGGTTTCCCGGGGACCGGAAGGTCAGCAGGATCGTGGCCGGTACGGGTTCCTCATTCACACCCCGATAGGCTCTGCCCGAGGGGGTGTTTACGGTCGTGATGCACACCCGCCATGCACAGTCCGAAGCCTCGCGTCTGCTCGGACCCGGCGTAGCTGTCGCGCAGTTTGCCAGCAGGAACAGGAACGGCGCAAGCGGGCGTATTTCGTTACCTCGGTGCGGCTGACGATTTTTGCATTACCCAGCTCTCTGGATGTACTGCAGAAGTTGGGAATTCTCATCCTCCGCCACGACCAGGCACGCGTTCACGAGGTCGCCGATGGAGATGATCCCGACGAGTCGATCTCCTTCCAGAATCGGAAGGTGACGGATCTTATTCTGGGTCATCACGTCCATCACCTCGGTGAGCTCATCCTCTAGGCTTGGCCGTGATCAACTCCCGCGTCATCACAGTGCCCACCAGGATCGAGTCGAGTTCGCCTGGCGATCGGGCAGTGACCCGCAGTATGTCGCGCTCGGTCAGGATGCCCTTCAGAAGTTCGCCGTCGGTGACCAGCACTCCGCCGATATTGTGGTCTACCAGGGCCTGGGCGGCGGCAAGGACACTTCGAGTCTCGGTTATCGTGACGACGTCGTGGCCCTTATTGCGAAGGATTTCCTTGATCTTCATGGCTACCTCCCGGAAACCGGTACGTTCATCGCATCGGTAATCTGGTCCCGGGCGGCCACGAACGCTACCCAGAAGTTCGGGGCCTCCTCGAGCAGGTGTCGGGTGATCTGCGACGGATTTCCCCCCCCACGTGTTGATGAAGACGATGGCCGGGACACGTTCCTCCGGAACCAAGCGGATGTCCGTGTTGATGCCGAGGTCGCTCCCGCCGTGCCCCCAGACCTCTCGGCCGCGGATCCGGGCACCGGCGTACCAAGTGAGACCCTGAATCCGCGAGTCTTCTACGCGCTGGGTGTGGAGCATCTCCTCGATCGTGCGCTCCTCCAAGATGCGTCGACCGTCCAGGGTGCCCCCGTTGAAGTAGGCCGCGGATGGTCAGCTCCATTACGCGAGCGCCCAGGAAAACGAGGAGCTGTTCTGGGGTGTGCGGGGGGGCGGCGGAAACTTCGGGATCGTCACCTCCTTCGAGTTCCGGTTACATCCGATGCGACGCCAGATTCTCGGGGGCGACATCTTTTTCCCCATGTCGCGCGCTCGGGACGTGCTGACCCTTTTCGCGGGCTACGGGCCGGTGGCGCCGGACCACCTTCAATTGGACCCGGTGATGGTCCAGCCCCCCGGGGGGGCGCCGGGTATGGTCGGGTTCGGCGTCTGTTACTGCGGTCCCGCCAGCCGGGCCGACCGGGCGATGGCTCTGATTTGGCGTCTGGGCACCCCCATGGTCGACGGTGTGACGGGCATGGACTACGTGGCTCTGCAGCGGTTACACGATACCGACGATCCCAGGGCTGTCGCCGCGTACCTGAAGAGTGGTTTCGTGTCCGAGATTACCGCGGACCTGGTCACGGCGATCGTGGACGGTTTCGACGGACACCCGGAGCGGGCCACACAGATTCTTTTCCAGCAAAGCGGGGGCGCGATCGGGCGAGTGGCACCGGGCGCGACGGCATTCTCACAAAGGGACGCCCGGGCCAACATGCTCGCCTCCGTTGTCTGGCCCTATGGAAGTGACCTGAGTGCACACATCGCGTGGTGCCGGCAGTACTGGGCCGGGCTCGAGCCGTTCACGTACGGGTTCTACACCAACGACGATTCCATCGAACTGACCGCCCAGCAGGTCGCCAGCAATTACCGGCAGAATCTGGAGCGTTTGGTAGCCGTGAAGAATCGGTACGATCCCAGCAACCTGTTCCGCCTCAACGCAAACGTGGTGCCGCCGGTCTAACGAGCCAAGAACAGATCAAGGGGCAGGAGCGATTCCCACAGGACTCAAAGCCCCTCGGGCTCGTAGACTTCACCATCCAGGTCCTCCAGCCGCTGCTGTTCGAGGAAGAACGCTTGCAGCTGACCGATCAGCTGCTCTTTACGCGCTTCATCCAACTCGATCGTCACTCGTATCTCCTCAATCGACCGCCTCCGGGAATTCGACCCCGTATTCTGTTGCGAATTCGACATACCTCTCAGGGTCCGCGCCCATCTTGGAGAACATCCCCTCGATCCCGGCCGGCGCGAAGAGAATCAGCATTCGTACATCCTGTTCCGTTGTGTTCCGGAAGTTATGCACGCACCCCCTCGGCACGTTCAGGAAGGTACTGGGTCCGGTCTTGACCTCTCGACCGTCGACCCAGAACGTGAGTGTCCC
>Ga0310122_10002070_pt1 | contig 12780 bp, 12 predicted proteins | sample CB6_Bottom_1051__FD_203503 | JGI IMG/M metagenome (GOLD analysis project Ga0310122, IMG submission 203503) | Marine microbial communities from Western Arctic Ocean, Canada - CB6_Bottom_1051 | ecosystem: Environmental > Aquatic > Marine > Oceanic | place: Canada: Western Arctic Ocean | collected...
GCCATCATGCCCATGGACCCGAACAGATACGGCAGCATTCCGCCGATGAAAAGCCCGACGACGACAAACGGATTTTGCAGTTCGAACACCACTTCGAGGTCCGAAAAAAGGTGCTTAAGTTCTTCCGTATAAGCGGCGAATAAAACCAGCGCCGCCAGACCGGCAGAGCCGATGGCATACCCCTTGGTCACTGCCTTGGTGGTATTTCCCACCGCGTCGAGCGCATCCGTGGTTTTGCGCACGTCTTCGGGCAAATCCGACATTTCGGCAATGCCGCCGGCGTTGTCGGTGACCGGCCCGAAGGCGTCCAGGGCTACAACGATCCCGGCAAGCGCCAGCATGGTGGTGGCGGCAACGGCCAGGCCGAAAAGGCCGGCGAACAAAAAGGCGATAATGATCCCGCCGCAAATCACCAGAACCGGCAGCGCCGTGGCTTCCATGGAAACGGCCAGACCCTGGATGACATTGGTGCCGTGCCCTGTGGTGGAGGCTTTAGCGATGCTTTGTACCGGACGGTAATCGGTGCCGGTGTAATATTCGGTGATCCACACGATCAGGCCAGTCACCACCAGGCCGGCCATGGCGCTGACATAGAGATCGGTCCCCGTCACCATGCGCCCGGCCATGTCATAGCCGGTGTCCCAACCGATTTGGAGCGAAATCACGCCACCAATGAGGACGGCGGCAATCACGGCGCTGGCGATGAAGCCCTTATAAAGTGCTCCCATGATGTTTTGATTGGCGCTGAGTTTGACGAAAAAGGTAGCGATGACGGAGCCCACGATGCACACCGCGCCGATCACCAGCGGCAGGACCATCATCAGCTCCTGGGCCGGGCCGGTAAATAAGTTGGCGGCCAGAAGCATGGTTGCGACAACGGTAACGGCATAGGTTTCAAACAAATCGGCGGCCATGCCTGCACAGTCGCCGACGTTATCGCCGACATTGTCGGCGATGGTCGCCGGGTTGCGGGGGTCGTCTTCCGGGATGCCGGCCTCGACCTTGCCGACCAGGTCGGCGCCGACGTCGGCGCCCTTGGTGAAGATGCCGCCGCCTAAGCGCGCGAAGATGGAAATCAGCGACGCGCCGAAGCCAAGCGCGACAAGGGCTACCAGGATATGGCGCATCCCTTCCGGGGTTTCAGGATTGCCGCTGGAACGGAGGTAGAAGTAGTATCCGGCGACCCCTAAAAGTGCCAGACCAACGACCAGAAGGCCGGTCACCGCGCCGGACTTGAAGGCGATATCCAAACCGCCGGCCAGGCCTGAAGAACGGGCCGCTTCCGTGGTCCGGACGTTGGCGCGGACCGAGACGTGCATGCCGATGTAGCCCGTCAACCCCGACAGAAAGGCGCCGATGAAGAAACCGATGGCGGTGGAAAGTCCCAGCCAGAACCCAAGAATGATACCGATTACGACGCCGACGATGGCGATGGTCTTGTATTGGCGGGCCAGATAGGCGCTGGCGCCTTCCTGAATGGCAAGGGCGATTTGCTGCATTCGTTCCGTTCCGGTCGGTGCCGCGAGAACCGCCCGAATGGCGTAAACGCCGTATAATAGTGAAAGAAGGCAGCTACCGAAAATCAACAAGGACACGTTCGACATGCTTGGGAGACCTTTTCAAGAAATGACCGCGTTTACCGGCGGAATTGTGCTGATGGGTACCGTTCAGGGCCGATAAATACGACTGATCGATATTTGATAAATGATGGGACAATGCCCATCCATAAAATTCGCCGGGAAAATGCCAGAAGCGGGGCCATAAAGCAACCGCATTTGAAAGGCGGAAAATGCCCGCCAATTCCGGTCGTGAAACTGGTGTCAAAAAAACTCAGCGAGCCTGGTCGATGATCGACTGGACCAGCACGTTGGAAACCACGTCCCTGCCGAGGACTCTGTCACTAACCATTTGCAGGCGTTGCTTGATAATGAGGACGTCAACGCGTTCCTTTTCCTTTAGCAACCTGGGAATAAAGCTGTGCAGGTCGCGGATGAAGGCATCAGTAAGGATCGGCATTTTTTCTTTAATTTCATCGGCTTTGTTCTGGTTGTTGGTTTCCAGCTTGATTTGAATTTGGATGGTGGCCGCGACCCTATAACCCTGAAATATGGGCAGCGCCAATGGGTCCATGTCGATGAAAACAGTGGTGTCTTCGATGGCCTTCTGTTCGATTTTTCGGATTTCACCTTTCTTGGGTTTGAGGGGGCCGATTTCGAGAAATTTCAGAGACCCGATGGTGGCGCCCACCAGTAACAGGAACATCGCGATTAGTAATAGTAATTTTTTAATCGCGTCCCTGCTATTTCCTGAGCCGTTTCCAGACCTGTCGTCACTGGCGTTTCTTAGCCCGATTCGGAATCGTTATCCCGACAAATGGTTGCCGATGAAAGCCCCCCGCGACTAGCCCCGCCTAGTGGGTTCAGAAATGATGGTAGCCCCCATTTTTAATTAATATTTCGCCTCCGGCCTCATTAATGACACGGACAGGTTCTCCTTTGCCGCCGTTTCTACCGATGCTTCCGATTCTGGTCAGCGCCAGATCTATATTCTTACTCAAGTCTTCAATACGGTCGGCTTGCGACGCCGGGCTTGTGAATAATAATTCGTAGTCATCGCCGCCGGTGATGGCCGCCTCCACCAAAGCCGGGTTCAAAGCTATCGCCGCGAGGGCGGCGGCGGAAAACGGCACCCGGTCTAAGGTAATGGACGCCTCTACCCCTGAAGCCCGGGCGATATGTCCCAAGTCGGCCACCAATCCGTCGGAAATATCGATTACGGCGCTGGCGATCCCGAAAAGCCGCCCGCCCAGCCCTACCCGCGGTTGGGGCCGGTGGTAACGGGCCAAAAGGTGGTCTGCGTGTTCCTTCGGCAAACCGGTGAGTTCTCCGGTCAAGACTTTCAGGCCCAGGGCGGCGTCGCCGATGCTGCCCGAAACATAAACATGATCCCCTGCCGCCGCGTCGCTTCTTCGCAGGGCTTGACCATCGGAAACGGTTCCGATGGCGGTCAGGGTGAGCGTCAACGGTCCCTTCGTTGCCACCGTGTCGCCGCCGACGAGGTGAAAGTCGTGTATTTCCTGTTGCTGGCCGAGAGCTACGGCGAAGGCTTCGAGGAATCCGGCGTTCCATTCCCCGTCCTCTGGCAAGGCCAGAGACAGGGTATAGGCCCAGGGCTCGGCGCCCATGGCGGCCAGGTCGGAAAGATTGACGCCGATCAGCCTTGCGGCGATGTCCGAGGCGTCTTCATCGGTTGGGAAATGGACGCCGGCGATTAAGCTGTCGGTTGTTACGACCAATTGGCGGCCGGGGGGTGGTTGCAGTAAAGCCGCATCATCGCCGAGACCCAACGCCCCCGGTTCGGCAGCCGCCAGTGGTGCGAAATAGCGGGCGATAATTTCAAATTCGTCGGGTTTTTTGTCGTTGCCCACCGTTGATGCTCCCTTAGGGCGCGGGCCGTCTTCGGTCCTTAATTAAAGTTCTCCGGTCCTGAGGTCGCGGGCCAGATGATCGAGGACGCCGTTGACCATGCGGGTCTCTCCACCCTCAAAAAAAGCATGCGCGACATCCAGATACTCGGAAATGATGACGGCGGCAGGGATGTTCTTTTTAATCTTCAATTCGTAGGTGCCGGCGCGGAGAATCACCCGAAGCAGGGCTTCCAGCCGGTCCACGGTCCAATCCTCGGACAGCGCGGGTCCGATCAGACCATCCAGTTCTTCTTGCCCGGAGGAGACGCCGTGTACCAGGTCGTTCAGCCACTCTTGGTCGGGTTCGGTCAGCGGTGCGTGTTCACCGTTTTCGGGGCCATCGCCGTCACTCTGACGCCACCGTTTCAGGAAAAATTCCTCTAAAACCGCATCCACGTCGGCATTGACCATGTCCATTTCGTAAAGCGCCTGAACGGCAACTAACCTGGCCGCGCTGCGTCGGTTTCCGGTGGCGCCTTTTTCTGCGGTTTCGGTCATCGTTGCGCCAGACGCAGTTCTTTTTTCAGGTCCATCATTCTCAGGCAGGCCTGGGCGGCGTCGGCGCCCTTGTCTCCCCGGCTGATGTCGGCACGGGCTTCGGCCTGTTCTTTTGTCTCACAAGTCAAAATCCCAAATCCCAGGGCGACGGATTGCTTGACGGCAATGTCCATCAGCGCCCGCGAAACCTCGCGGCAGATATGGTCGTAATGATCGGTCTCGCCCCGGATGACGGTGCCCAGCGCGATAAAACCGGAATAATTGCTGGTCGCCGAATGGGTCTCCATGGCGCGTAGCGCGAAGCGGATGGCGGCCGGAACCTCAAATGTGCCGGGCACCGCGACCCGGTCATGGAGGATCCCCGCCTTATCGAGGGCGGCAATCGCGCCCTTCGCCATTTCATCGGCCAGATCGCTGTAAAACCGGGCCTCGACGATCAGGACGCGTAACTTCTCGGTCATTTCAGGACCCCTTCCCATTGATCGGGCGATGTTCGGCGACGCTCAACCCATAGCCCTCCAGGGCGATCAGCGTCCGTTCGGTGTTGGAAAGGACGATCATGTCCCTAACCCCGAGATCAAGAAGAATTTGGGCGCCAACGCCGTAATCGCGAAGCTCTGGCCCAGGGGGAAGATTGGGGTCTTTGGTGTCCGGGGGGGCGGTCCTGGCCTTGATTTGGTCCGAAAGGCTCGCCTTCAAAGGATCGCGGATGAGGACCAAAACACCCTTCTCCGCGCCGCCAATCATTTTCATGGATTTCTGTAGCTCGCCGGCCTTGGCGTTATGAAGATCACCCAGGACATCATCCAGGACGTTGAGCGCGTGGACCCGAACCATCACCGGCCCGTCCTTGGCTAAATCGCCCTTTACCAGGGCGATGTGTTCGGCATATTCCACCATATTGACATAAATATACATATTGAAGGGGCCGCCAAAATCGCTTTCGAGCGTGGTCTCAAGGGTGCGCTCAATAATCTTGTCGTGCTCAAGCCGGTAGGCGATCAAATCGGCAATAGTGCCGATTTTGAGGTTGTGGAAATGGGCAAATTTGATCAGGTCCGGCATCCGCGCCATGGTGCCGTCCTCATTCATGATTTCGCAGAGCACGCCGGACGGGTTGAGGCCGGCAAGGCGAGATATATCGACCGCGGCCTCGGTATGGCCGGCCCGGACCAGAACGCCGCCGTCGCGGGCCTCAAGCGGGAAGATGTGACCCGGCAAGACGATATCCTCAGGGCTTTTGGACGGGTCGATGGCGACGGCGATAGTGCGCGCCCGGTCGGAGGCAGAAATGCCAGTGCTGACCCCATCTCTGGCTTCAATGGAAACCGTGAATGGGGTCTGATGACGGGACGTGTTGCGTTGTGCCATCAGCGGCAATTCCAGTTGCTTGATGCGGGCGGCGGTCATCGGCAGGCAAATCAACCCACGCCCATACTTGGCCATGAAATTGATGACGTTTGGGGTTGCCATTTGCGCCGGAATGATGAGATCGCCTTCGTTTTCGCGCTCCTGGTCATCGACAAGGACGAACATGCGGCCGTTGCGGGCCTCGGCGATGATTTCCTCGACGGATGAAAGGTTTTCCGAATAAGACAACGGCTTCATTCCTTTTATATGGCGTAAACCAGGTTGCATTTGTCCCGTTGGACTTATTTATCTCTTTCCACTTGGACAAGGCGCGCAACATAGCGCGCCAGCATATCGATTTCCAGGTTCACCCGCTGGCCGGGCTCAAGACTGCCCAAGGTGGTATTTTCCAGGGTATGGGGGATGACGTTGATGCCGAATTGATTGTTGTCGACTTCGTTGACGGTCAACGACACACCGTCGATGGTCGCCGATCCTTTGGCCGCGATCAACGGAGACAGGGCGCCGGGGGCCTCAAATAGAATCCGGCGTGAATCTCCTTTCGACGTCACAGTGATGACCCTGGCGATACCGTCGATATGCCCGGAAACGATGTGTCCGCCCAATTCGTCACCGGCTTTAAGGGCGCGTTCGAAATTGACGGGTGTTTCTTCGCGCCAGTCGCCAAGCGTCGTCTTGGACAGCGTTTCGGCGGATACGTCGGCGGCGAACCAGCCGTTTTCTCCGTCGGGACCTTTATCAACAACGGTCAGGCAGGCGCCCGAGCAGCAAATCGACGCCCCCATTTCCACGGACGACATATCGAACCCGGTGGAAAATTCGAAACGCGTGTCGCCGGAGGCTTCGATGGCCCGAACCTGGCCTAAATCGGTGATGATGCCGGTGAACATCCGTTTCCCTTAAATCGCACGCCGATAGGTTTCAAGGACGTCGTCGCCAGCGTCCGTAATGGAATCGCGAACAAAGGCCGGGGCTTCGGCGATGGCCTCGATGCCGAAGGCGGCGACCGCCCCCTTACCATCGCCGCCGATCAATTTCGGCGACCGGAACCAGGCCAACCGGTCGGCCAGATCATGTTTAATCAAGGCGGCGGCCAGATCACCTCCGCTTTCGACCAGCAATCTGGTCAGCCCACGCCCGCCCAGTTCCATCACCACGGCGATTAAATCAGGCCGACCGTCGTTTCCCGCCGCGACCTCGATGACCTCGATTCCTTTGGCTTCCAGGGCTTGGCGTTTGTCTTGATCGGCACTCTTTACGGTCACGACCCAGGTGGGGACGTCCCCGGCGGTTTCGACCAGGGGGCTTTCCACGGGTAACCGCAAGGTGCTGTCGGCGACGATGCGTACGGGGGAACGGTCCTCCATTCCCGGCAATCGGCAGGTCAGGGACGGTTGATCGGCAAGGGCCGTGCCGATGCCAATCATAATGGCGTCGTTTTCGGCGCGCAGCCCGTGGGCAAAGGCCCTGGCCGGGGCGCCGGTGATCCATTTGCTTTGGCCTTTCGCGGTGGCGACGCGGCCATCAAGCGTGGTTGCGGTTTTCAAGGTGATCAACGGGCGGCCCTTGGTGACCCGCATCAGAAACCCGGCATTAAGGTGGCGGGCTTCTTGTTCGAAAAGACCAATCTGGGTTTCCACGCCGGCATTGGCCAAGCGTCGGATGCCGGCGCCTGAAACCCTTGGGTCGGGGTCTTCAATGGCAATGACACAGCGGGTGACACCGGCGGCAATCAGGGCTTCGGTACACGGCGGGGTTTCTCCTTGGTGGTCGCAGGGTTCCAGGGTCACATAAGCGGTTGCGCCCTGGGTCAAGGCGCCGGCTCTGGATAGGGCCTCGGTTTCAGCATGCGGCCTGCCCCCGGGTTGGGTCCAACCCCGACCGATGATGCGGCCGTCCAGGTCTTCACGCGCCAAAACGCAACCGACCGCCGGATTGGGCCAGGCCGACCCAAGGCCACGACGGGCAAGGACCAGCGCCGCGTGCATGGCTTCATGGTCGCGGTTGGCCGCAGGAGAGGAGTTAGTCGTTATCACTGCCCAGTTTGCCCACAAAAGCCTCGAAATCCCTGGCTTCCCGGAAATTCCGGTACACCGAAGCAAAGCGGACAAAAGCGACCTGGTCCAATTCGGAAAGGGCCTCCATGACCATTTCGCCGATAACTTTGGTCGGAATTTCATTCTCGCCCAGGGTTTCGAGACGGCGTTGGATGCCGTTGGCGATACGCTCTATACGGTCTTCGTCAACGGGGCGCTTACGAAGCGCAATCATGAGCGAGCGCAACAGCTTTTCGCGGTCGAACGGCATTTTATCACCATCATTTTTAGTGACCGACAATTCGCGCAACTGCACCCTCTCGAAGGTGGTAAAACGGGATGAACATTCCGGACAAAAACGCCGTCGGCGGATGGTGGCGTTTTCTTCCGCCGGACGGGAGTCCTTTACCTGGGTGTCATCGTGGTGGCAAAATGGACAGCGCATGAGTTCCGTTCCTTGTCATTTATCCGTTGCTGTAGACGGGGAATTTCCCGCAAAGTTCCAAAACCTGCTCCTCAGCCGCTTTTTCGGCGGCGGAATTGTCGTCCGGATTGGCCGCCAAGCCATCCAGCACATTGCTGATCAGATTGCCGACCTGCTTGAATTCATCTGTTCTGAAGCCCCGCGTGGTTGCCGCCGGGGTGCCCAAGCGGATGCCTGACGTAACCATCGGTTTTTCCGGATCAAACGGGATTCCGTTCTTGTTGCAGGTCATGCCGGCACGCTCCAGGCTGGCCTCGGCATCGCGCCCGGTGAGCCCTTTCGGCCTCAAATCAACCAGCATCAAATGAGTGTCGGTGCCCCCCGATACGATGTCGCAGCCCCGTTCCACCAACACCGCGGCCAGCGCCCTGGCGTTATCGACAACGGCCTGGGAATAGTCTTTGAATTTGGGCTTGAGCGCCTCGCCGAAGGCGACCGCCTTGGCGGCAATGACATGCATCAGGGGGCCGCCCTGGAGGCCGGGGAAGACGGCCGAATTGATCTTTTTGGCGAAGTCCTCGTTGTTGGTGAGGGTCATACCCCCACGGGGGCCGCGCAGCGTCTTGTGGGTCGTCGTCGTGGTAACATCGGCGATCGGCACCGGGCTCGGGTGGTGGCCGGTGGCGACAAGGCCGGCAAAATGCGCCATGTCGACCATCAACAGGGCGCCGACCTTGTCGGCAATGGCGCGGAAACGTTCGAAATCTAGGGTCCGGGGATAGGCCGACCCGCCGGCGATGATCATCTTCGGGGAGTGTTCTTGGGCTAGGCTTTCGACCTCATCGAAATCAATCAGGGCATCTTCCTTGCGCACACCATACTGGACGGCGTTGAACCATTTCCCCGATTGGGCCGGTGGGGCACCATGGGTCAAGTGCCCGCCGGCGGCCAGGGACAGGCCCATAATGGTATCGCCGGGCTGCAACAATGCCATCATTACGGCGCCATTGGCCTGGCAGCCGGAATGGGGCTGGACATTAACGAATTCACTGCCGAACAATTCCTTGGCGCGATCAATAGCCAAGGTCTCGGCGACATCGACGAATTCACATCCGCCGTAATAGCGCCGGCCGGAATAGCCTTCGGCATATTTGTTGGTCATGACCCCGCCCTGGGCTTCCATGACCGCCGCCGACACGATGTTTTCCGACGCAATCAACTCGATCTGGCTTTGTTGACGGCCCAATTCATTGTCAATGGACGTCTTCAGGACCGGGTCGCGTTCGGCCAATGGTTCGGAGAAAAATCGTTCCAGTTCTTCGTTACCGTAGGGAGCCATGTTTATAATTATTCCTATTGGGGATCTGAAAGTTTGTCGACACGCCGGGAATGACGCCCGCCGTCCTCGAAATCCGTTTCCAGAAATACCTTCAAGCAATCGCGGGCGACCTCGGGGCCGATCGTGCGGCCGCCGAAGCAGACGACGTTGGCGTCATTGTGTTGGCGCGCCAGGCGGGCGCCCAAGGCGTCATGGACTAAGGCTGCGCGAATTTCGGAATCCCGGTTGGCGGCAATGGAAATGCCGATGCCGCTGCCGCAGATGAGCACGCCGCGCTTGGCCTTGCCTTCCTTTATGGCCCCGGCCAGGGCGTAGCCGAAATCGGGGTAATCAACGGATTCAAGGCTGTCGGGGCCAAGGTCCAGCACCGTATAGCCGTTTTCCATGAGGTCCTGCTTGAGCTCATTTTTTAGCTCAAACCCGCCATGGTCGCTGGCGATGGCGATGGTTTCCGATGTCTCTTCTGATGCCATGGCGATTGGATTTTCCGATGGATTTTAGGGCTGGTCGTAAATTCACGGGATTAGATACCATATCTCGAATCCCTATGCCAACAAACCTCTATCACTCGCGGTAGCCCCAAGTGATGTGGTGTCGTTATTAAATCCATTATTCATTGTCAGGCGAAGCGATGATTTCTATGATGGATCAGAACCTGTGGATGGTTTTTGGATCAACGGAACCACAAAAAACAGGCATAAATTATTAACCAGGGGGATCCACCGTGACCGAGGAAAACGTCGAAAGTTTGCCGCGCCATCAGGATTTGTTGCGCATGGCCGCCGATATTGCCGTCGCCTATGTCGCTCAGAATACCGTTACCGATTCACAAATTCCCGGTATTATCACCCGGGTCTACGACACCTTGGCCAGCATAACGACCGGAACCGCTGATAAGTCTAAAAAATCGGGCAAACCCGCGGTTGCAATCCGCCATTCCATCACTCCCGATTTTATTGTTTGTTTGGAAGACGGTCGAAAGATGAAGATGCTCAAGCGCCATCTCCGAACCGCCTACAACCTGACGCCCGATGAATACCGGAGCCGGTGGGGATTGCCGCCGGAATATCCGATGGTGGCGCCGAATTACGCCAAACGCCGATCCGATTTCGCTAAAAAAATAGGTTTGGGCCGGAAAAACGCTTAAATTTCCAGCCCGCCGTCTTCTCCATCTTCCCCGCCGCCCGGTTTTTTGCTGAGTACGTACGCCAGCTTCATGGCGGCGAATTGCTTTATTTCCTTCCTCGTGGCTTTCGCCGGCGCCACCATGACGAATGCGGTTCCTGTGATGGAATCGATGGCGGTTACGCGGAGGCTTTTCCCCACCCGTCTCCATTCGAATAGGACTTCCGGTAAATAAACGTCTTTTAAGGGGCCTTTATCGGCCACGGCGCGGCTCCTATTCAGGGCGTTAGAGAATGCAATTTAGGCAAATCGTGTTTACCCCTCAAGGGGGCTACATATTACGGCGGTATTTGCCGCCTGCCTCAAACAGGGCATCGGTGATCTGCCCAAGCGAACAATATTGGACCGCGTCCATCAATTGGGCAAAGGTATTGCCGCCACCGGTGGCGGTTTCCTTGAGTTTGGCCAACGCCGCGTCGGCGTTTTTTGAATTCCGCTTCTTGAATGCCGATAAGCGTTTTATCTGACTGTCTTTTTCTTTTTTAGTAGAGCGTTGTAGCTGCCTCGGTGTGGCGGTATCTGTGACCGCATCTTCAAGGAACGTATTGACGCCGATAATCGGCAGCGTGCCGTCGTGCTTGCGGGTTTCGTAAAGCAGCGATTCTTCTTGGATCTTGCCGCGCTGATATCCGGTTTCCATGGCGCCGAGGACGCCGCCGCGCTCGCTAATCCGTTCGAACTCGCAAAGCACCGCTTCTTCGACCAGATCGGTCAATTCCTCGATGATAAAGGCGCCTTGGTTGACGTTTTCATTTTTGCCGAGGCCCCATTCCTTGTTAATGACCATTTGGATAGCCATAGCCCGGCGCAAACTCTCCGGCGTCGGCGTCGTGAAGGCCTCATCGTGGGCGTTGGTATGGAGGCTGTTGCAGTTGTCGTAAACGGCGATCAGCGCCTGCAATGTGGTCCGTATATCGTTAAAATCCATTTCCTGAGCATGCAGCGATCTACCGGAAGTTTGTATATGATATTTAAGGCGTTGTGAGCGTTTATTTCCATTATACTTTAATTTCATGGCGGTCGCCCATATGCGCCGGGCGACGCGCCCCATGACGGTGTATTCCGGGTCCATGCCGTTGGAGAAAAAGAATGATAAATTTGGGGCAAAGTCGTCAACCTTCATGTTCCGCGCGAGGTAGGATTCAACGAAGGTGAAGCCATTGGCGAGGGTAAACGCCAGTTGGGAGATCGGATTGGCACCGGCTTCGGCGATATGATAGCCGGAAATCGACACCGAATAGAAGTTTTTCACTTTATTTTCAATAAAATAGGCCTGAATATCGGCCATCATCCTGAGCGCGAATTCGGTCGAAAATATGCAGGTATTTTGACCCTGATCTTCCTTGAGGATATCGGCCTGGACGGTGCCGCGGACGGTTTCCAGCACCCAAGCCTTGATTTCAGCGGCTTCCTTCGCCTTTGGCGGCCTACCCTGTTTCTCCCTGAAGGCGTCCAGGCGCTGGGTTATGGCGGTATTTAGGAACATCGCCAGGATCGTCGGCGCCGGCCCGTTGATGGTCATGGATACCGAGGTAGACGGGCTGCAAAGGTCAAATCCCCGGTATAGAACCTTCAGGTCGTCCAGGGTGGCGACGGAAACGCCGGAATTGCCGACTTTCCCGTAGATATCGGGACGCTGGTGGGGATCGAAGCCGTACAAGGTGACGGAATCAAAGGCCGTCGACAGCCTTTTGGCGTCGGAATGTCTCGACAGCAACTTAAACCGATAGTTGGTAGCCGCGGGATCACCCTCGCCGGCGAACATGCGGGTCGGGTCTTCTTCTTCCCGTTTGAACGGGAATACGCCGGCCGTATAGGGAAAATATCCAGGTAGATTTTCCCGCATCAGCCATTTTAAAAGCTCGCCATCATCTTCGAAGGACGGCAGCGCGATACGCGGTATAAGGGTGCCGGAAAGTGATTCATTTTTGAGCAGAATTCGCGATTTATCGTCGCCATTGTTTTCAACTAATTCTTGTCCGGATAATTTTTCTTTGATCTTAGGCCATTCTTCGAGAAGTTTTTTGGTTGTTGGATTTAAGGCCTCCTGTCGGGCCTGAATCAATGGATCGAGATCACTGGTTGGCTTGCCGGCGATTTTCAAAATCGCCTTCGAAGCGGTAAGTTGCTGGCGTTCCCTGGCAAGGCAAACCTGCTCGGCGATGGTTCGGTGATAGCCGCGTACGGTGTCAGCGATTTCAGCCAAATAACGCCGACGTTCGGGCGGAACAAGGTGGTCCCGGAAGCTGGAATCGGGATCAAAATTTTTCAAACCAACCGGTTTGGATATTCTATTTAATACATTGAAATTTTTAAAATTAAGTACTTTTAAAAGACCATTATAAAGGGCGGAAATCCCGGGGTCGGCAAACCGCGATGCAATCGTCCCGAAGACCGGCATGTCAGTAACCGGTTTGGTAAATTCCTGGCGGTTCCGCTGTACTTGTTTGCGGACATCGCG
>Ga0310122_10002071_pt1 | contig 12777 bp, 12 predicted proteins | sample CB6_Bottom_1051__FD_203503 | JGI IMG/M metagenome (GOLD analysis project Ga0310122, IMG submission 203503) | Marine microbial communities from Western Arctic Ocean, Canada - CB6_Bottom_1051 | ecosystem: Environmental > Aquatic > Marine > Oceanic | place: Canada: Western Arctic Ocean | collected...
CCGTCCTGGTACCGGTGAACTTCATGCTCACCGCCACAGAGGTTGCGTACGTGCTCGGTCACTCGGCCGCTCGCATGCTGTGTGTGGAGGACGAGTTCGGACCGGTCGCGCGGGACGCCGTTGATGGTAGTGCGGTCGAAACGGTCATCCGACTAGGGGGGGACGCGTCCGTGGCGTCGCCCGGATGGATCTCGTTCGCGCAGGTGGCTGTCGCGGACGACCGGGAGCCGGTCGTGGATCTCGACACCACCGACCTGGCGCAGATCATCTACACCAGCGGCACCGAGTCGCGTCCCAAAGGGGCGATGCTGACCCATGACGCCGTCATCTGGCAGTATGTCAGCTGCATCATCGACGCCGAGATCGGTGCCGACGATATCGTGCTGCACGCGTTGCCGCTCTATCACTGCGCGCAACTGGATGTCTTCCTCGGGCCGGCGGTCTATGTCGGCGCGAGCAACGTGATTGTGGCGCACCCGGTGCCCGAGGTGGTGTTGCCGATGATCGCCAGGCATCAGGCGACGTCGTTCTTCGCGCCACCGACCGTCTGGATCGCGCTGCTGCGGTCGCCGCTGTTCGATCAGACCGACCTGTCGTCGCTGCGGAAGGGCTACTACGGCGCTGCGATCATGCCGGTCGAGGTGCTCGGCGAGCTCGGCCGGCGGCTCCCGAACGTCAGGTTCTGGAACCTCTATGGACAGACCGAGATCGCACCGCTGGCAACCGTGTTGAAGCCGGACGACCAGATCCGCAAGGCGGGGTCGGCTGGCCGCCCGGCACTCAACGTGGAAACCCGCGTGGTCGACGACACGGGGTGTTCGGTCCAACCGGGGGAGGTTGGCGAGATCGTTCACCGGTCGCCGCATCTCCTGGAGGGGTACTACGAGGACCAGGAGCGCACCGATGCGGCGTTCGAGGGAGGCTGGTTTCACAGCGGCGATCTCGCGACGGTTGATGACGAGGGCTACATCACGATCGTCGACCGCAAGAAGGACATGATCAAGACCGGCGGCGAGAATGTGGCCAGCCGGGAGGTCGAGGAGACGATCTACGGCGTGGCGTCGGTGTCAGAGGTCGCGGTGGTCGGCGTACCGCATCCGTACTGGATCGAGGCGGTGATCGCCGTGGTCGTGCGGCGTGCGGGACAGACCCTGACCGAGGACGAGGTCATCGCCCATTGCCGAGCCCATCTGGCTGGGTTCAAGGTGCCCAAGCGAGTAGTATTTCTCGAGGCGTTGCCAAAGAATCCGAGTGGGAAGGTCCTGAAGCGGGAGCTGCGTCTCCAGTGCGAGGCGAGTGATCGCACCGTCGCCGACACGAGCGGGTCTCTGAGCTGAGGTCGTCGGGTCGGCGCGAAAGGTAGGGGAACATGCGGTTTGCTCTAGCAATTGTCGTCTGCGGCGGGCTCGTGGCGGGGGTGGCGTCGCAACCAGGGCACGCCCAGACCGGTGGCTATCGGCTGGTGGCCGATTGGCCGACCGTGCCGTCGGGCACTTTTTTCGGGCAACAAGAAGGATGGCCTGACCAGACGGCACGCGACGCGGCCGCGGCGGCGCGACGTGCGGCGGGTGGCGGACGGGGCGGTCGCGGGGGTGGACGCTCGGCGACACCGCCCGTCTATGGACAGGGCGTCTCCGGCATCGCGATCGACGAGAACGACCACATCTATGTGTTCAACCGCGGGCAGCAGACGATCCTGGTGTTCGACCGTGACGGGAAGCTAATCCGGTCGGGTGGTGAGAAGGACATGGACGGCGTGCAGGTGGCCGGGGCCTGGCTCCATTCGGGCGAGGTCGACTGGGAGGGGAACGTCTGGGTCGTCGAACGGCAGAACCACAGGATCTTGAAGTTCAATCCGACGCTCGACCGGGCGCTGATGCAGTTGGGCACGACCGGTGAACCTGGTACCGACGAGACCCATTTGAACAGCCCCTCCGGCATCCTCTTTACTCGCGCGGGCAACATCGTTGTCACCGACGGCTACGGGAACAACCGCGTGATCCTGTTCTCGCCCGACGGGACCTTCATCAAGCAGGTCGGCCGCGGTGCCGGGGGGCCCGATGACAAAGGCCAGGGGCCGGGCGAGTGGGACCTGCCGCACCAGGGAGCGGTCGACGCCGACGACACCCTGTATCTCCTCGACCGGGAGGGCAAGCGGATCCAGGTGTTCGACAACCAGCTGAACTACCTCCGGGAGTTTGCCAACGACGGGTGGAACCCGTGGGATATCGCCATCTCACGGAAGGGGGACGATGGCTTCGGCTATATCGCCGACCACGCAGGTGAGCGCGTCCACAAGATCTCGCTCGCCGATGGCAAGATTCTCGCGACCTGGGGAGAACCCGGCCGCGGTCCCGGGCAGTTCGACTGGGTGCACGGCATGGCGGTGGACACCGAGGGCGCGGTCTATGCGGCAGACACGTACGGCCAGCGGGTCCAGAAGTTCGTGCCGACCGGGTCGACGTCGGGACAGTAGCGACTCATCGCGGCATCACATCCCGACTACGTAGCGGCGAGACACGAGCCAGCTGATCGAAGTCGCGGTCGTGATGCAGTAGCGTGAGGTCGTTCCGGACCGCGCAGACCGCGATCAGGCAGTCGACGCTCGAGCGCACCGTCGTGCCGGCCCGCCTGGCCAGCCGATACAGATCGATCGCCTGGTCGAATACCCCGGTCGCCAGGGGCGCCTCGACGATCGGGAGCGCGTGCATCGCTTCCTGCGCGACCCGGAACGCGCGGTCGTCGCGGAAGCCCTGCAGGACTTCCTGTAACACCGGCAGGCAGGTGACGACCTCGTCCATGTCGGCCACCGATTCGAGGTCGATCCCGGCGGGCCGCCGAAACACCTCGATCCAGACCGAGCTGTCAACCAGATACACGCCGGGTCTCCCGGTCACCTGCGCTTCGCGGGCGACGCGTCCGGTCGCCGCGCATTTCGGCCAGGTCGCCTTCCCAGAGCCCCGATCCAGCGAGTCGCAGAATGCGACCAGCTTTGATCCGTCGCACGAACTCAGCCAGCGCTCGATCCACGGCTTTCGAGTAGGTGCGCTCACCACTCAGTCGCAGCGCTTCTTCGAGGATCTCCCCATCGAGCACAAGATTTGTGCGTTTCATATGTACATAGTACATCAGTGCCCGCGTGCGGAGGCGTTCAGCGCTCGCTGGTCTGGGTTGAGCTCCAAGGATGAAGAGCCGATAGCAGTCTCTGTGGGGGCCTAGACCGAGAGGCGGTACTTCGGTCTTGGGCCACGAGGCAGGCTAGGCCAAGGCTAGACCTTCCGTGCCTCGATGATGCTGACCGGGCTCTGGGTTGGGTGGATCTCTACGAGCTCGAGCCCGGCCGAGGCGCACAGCGCGGCGTACTCGCCCTCGGTGCGCTCCTGCCCGCCCTCGGTCATCGCCAGCATCGTGATGTCCATGAGCTTGGCGGGGTGGGGTTCCGGGCCGGTTGGCATCACCATCTCCACGATCAGTACCCTGCCGGTCGGCGCCATCGCGGCCGCGACGTGGCCGAGAATCGTGCGGCAGCTGTCGTCGCTCCAGTCGTGGATGATGTGCTTCAGGATGTAGCAATCGCCGCCGTCTATCACCCCGTCGAAGAAGCTCTGACCGACCGTCTCGACCCGGTCCTTCACCTCACCCAGGTCGGCGCCGGCGATGGTACCCGGCAGGTCGAGGAGCACCCCGCGCGCCGGCGGTGCATTCGAGAGGATCGTCTTCAGCAGGAACCCGTGACCACCGCCGACGTCCACGATCGTCCCGAACGGCGTGAAGTCGTAGCTCTCGGCGACCGCCAGACTCGTCCCCGATGAGAAGCTGGTCATCGCCGCATTGAACAGGTCCCACTCGGCCTTGTTCTCGGTCCGCTGGAACCAGGAGAAGACGTCGGTGCCCAGGGCGTGCTGCGCACCGGAGTCACCTGTCCTGAGCGTGTCGCTGAACCGTCCCATAGCTTGCCAGTGCGAGCCCGCGGTGAGCATCACCGCCAGGTCACGCATCGACGCGGGTCCATCGCTGCGGAGTAGCTCCGACAGGTCGGTCAGTGCGTAGGTGCCGGGCTCTGGTTCGGCGAACACACCCACCGACACGAAAGTGCGCATCGCCCGGCCCAGCGCTGCCTCGTGAGCCCCGACGGCCCGAGCCAGGTCGGCCGCGGACCGCGGACCGCGGACCGTCCTTGAGCGCATCCGGCACGTTCAGCTCGGCGACGGCCGAGATGCTGCGCGTGACCATGTGTCCGAAGAGCATTGGCAGAAGCCGCGCGGGCGGCGGTGGGCGGTCGGTTGCCGACATGACGTCCTCCGGTATTTGCCCGATGATAGACGATATTGGAGCCCCCTCGGCGCCCCCGACAAGCGGACTGGCGCCCCCCACGCACGTCACGGTGTTCGCACTTTCCGCAGCTGCGCTTGGACGAAGCGGGGTCACGGTCCCAAGACGCGGCACCGTCCGTACTGGACGAAATGGCGATCGAAGCTGAACGCCGTGGAGACTCGCCGTCGCTCGAGCACGGCGAATGATGTGGCGTCGCACAGGCTCCAGTCCTTGTCGGCGTGCCCGGCGATGATCGCCTTCGCTCGCGCTTCCTCGCCCGGCAGCACCCGCAGCACCGGTAGTCCGCTGCTCAACAGCCACTCGCGAGCGAGCGCCCGTCCCAGCTTGCGGAGCAGCAGGGCGTGGGTCTCCGCCTCGATGTAGTTGGTGATGAAGCAGGGCCTCGCCTCGTCGGCGAGCGTCTGCGCCACCGTGGCCGCTCGTTGGTGGTCGGCATCGTCGGCATCGAGCAACGCCAGGATGGCACTCGAGTCCCAGAGGACACCGCGTCTCATCGTCTAGCAGTCGAAAGAGGTGTGGTCGAGGATGGCGTGTTTGTCCCGTGCACCCGGACGCCGGCCGCCGCTGCGACCGGCCCCCGCAAGCCGAAAGAGCGGGTTGTCGGACCGGAACGGTGGTAGGCGCGTCTCTGCGACGGCTGTCTGGGGCGTCGTCACGGCCGATTGGGGTACAACGCGCCGGCCACGTTCCAAAAAACTCGGTAGCTCGCCGCGTCGGATCATGCGCCACACGGTCGATGCCGACACCCCGAGCTGACGCCCTGCCTCGTCGACCGTCATCCCCTTCCTTCCCATTCATCGAACGCTATCAATGTCATATCACCCTGTCAATCGTATCATCCTCTCGCCGCACCAACCTTGACACGTTCTGGAGGGGCATCCCCAGCTGCTCGGAAAGCAATCCATGTACCGCGCTGATGGCGCGTCAATCACGTGACGAAATGCCACCGTGCTGAGGTGGTTGCGTACGAAAGGCTGATGACTTCGTGCAGAATCTGCGATATCACGGCAGAATTCTTTGATACCCCGTTGCCACCCTGCGAGTCGCGATCTCAGCCCGTTGACGGCGGCCAGGGGCATACCGGCGTTGCTCGTCTTCGGCCCCGGCGGTCCGATCAACCCGTCGCCACGCCCGCACCAGGTGTTCGACATGCGCCGCCGTCGCGCAGCGCGCGAAGTCGGCCAGGCTCGTTTCGTTCTCCGGCGTCGCGATGCGAGTTAACGCGCGCGCCTTCGAGTACGACAGCGCGCCGCGGCGCATCGCCTCGCTCAGTTGCGGCAGCTCGGCCAGCGCGCGGGCCACCCGCACCTTCTCACGTGCGGCGCCCATGGCGAGTCCGGTGCGCCAATTCAGCCACTGGGCGCACGAGTTGAACCCTTTGTGGTCTCGCGCGACGGCCTGTGGGTGGCCTACGAGTCAAACGAGTCGGGCTCGTATGAGATCTACGTCCGGCCGTTCCCGGACGGAGCCGGGAACTGGCAGATCTCAAGGGCCGGAGGCACAGACCCGGTGTGGGCACCTGATGGCGGCGAGTTGTTCTTCTTGGAGGGCACACAGCTTATGGCAGTGACCGTTCAGACCGACACCGGCTTCACACATCGCCCCCCACGGTTCTGTTCGACGGAGGGCCGAAGTACCTGTTCGATGCCAACACTCGCAACTACGATGTGTCCCCCGTCGACGGCCGGTTCCTGATGATCACGCGTAGCGGTCAGACAGGTGAGGACGCCCCCGCTGCTGAGGTCAACGTCGTCCTCAACTGGCACCAGGAGCTATTGGAGCGGGTGCCGATCAACTGAGCTCGAATGACCCGGCCGCACCCGTCGTCACCCGCCCGCAATGCGCGTGACGGTCCAGTACAGCCCGACGGCGGCGATGGCGAGCGAGAGTGGCACCACGGCGACGCGGCGATACCAGCTTTTGTGCCGCCCCCAGCCGAGCGCCAGGAACATCGCGGCGATCACTGTCACCTGACCCCCCTCGACCCCGAGGTTGAAGCTCATCAGCGCCGGGACCGCCTCCGATCGGGGTAGCCCCAGCTCGCTCAGCACCCCCGCGAAGCCCATTCCGTGCAGCAGCCCGAAGGTGAATACCAGGGCGATTCGCCACGGCTTGAGCTCGCTGGTCACGAGGTTCTCGATGGCGACATACGCGATCGAGAGCGCGATCAGCGGTTCGACGACGGTCGATGGCAGTGACAGCACGCCGTAGATCGTCAGCCCAAGCGTCATCGTGTGGGCGACGGTGAACGTGGTCACCTGCACCAGCATCGGCTTGATCCGCGTACTGAGCAGAAAGATCCCGATGACGAACAGGATGTGGTCGAGTCCCTTGGGCAGGATGTGGGTGTAGCCAAGGTGCAGGTAGGTTCGCACCACCTCCCACCGTGTCGGCGGCGTCAGGGCCCCGAGGTCGAAGACGTCGGTTTCGAATTCCCCGACGTTCCAGTAGGTGATGACCTCGTCGTCCCCCTCCCGGATCAGGAGCGGGTAGGGGTCCATGATCAACCCGAAGGCAAAGCTGAATGTTGCGGCGCCCTCCGGCACCCGTCCATCGATCCGCATCGTTCCGAGGAGCGTGTCGTCCGGGGCCATCGGCCCCTCTGTCGTGGGTGGCAGGTAGGTCGCTTCGACCTCGGCCCGTTTGCCGTCGAAGTACAGATGCACCCATTCGGCGAAGGTGGGTTCCATCTCGACAAGCCGCCGATTCCGCTGCTGCGGTTCGAGTCGTCCAGACAGCTCGAGCCCGGAGAACGGTTCGACCCGCATCAGCAGCCAGTCGGGGTCGTTCATCACCTCGATGCGATAGGTCCCGTCGTTGTCGAACGTGACGTGCACCTCGGTAAGCTCGAGCTCGTGAGCCCCAACGATGCGGCTCCCGGCGGTGCAGATGACCGCGGCCAAGGCGACGGCCAGGGTGAGCCGGATTCCTGTGAAGGTCCGTGTCGACGCGTTGTGGAAACCTGGCATGGACGGTCCGAACGATTGTACGCTTGCGGCGTGGATTCGCGGCGCCGACGCTCGTGGCATCTTCTGATGCGGATCAGCCGGGGTGAGAGATGACGTCCAATACGGCAACCACAGCCGGTTCGCGATCCGCGAGGGGCGGACTGCTGGCAGCGATCGGCCTGACGGGTCTCGTGCTGCTCCTGCCGACACCGGACGGGCTCCCCCCGGAGGCGCATCGGATGGCGGCGCTCTTCGTGGGTGTGCTGGTGCTCTGGTCGACCGAAGCGCTGCCGATCGCGGTGACGGCGCTGCTCGCACTGACGCTGCAACCGCTCTTCCGGCTGACCTCGCTGGTCGCCGACCGCCCGCCGACGACCGGCGCCATCTTCGGCGCGGCGGCGGCCAACTTCATGAGCAGCGTGTTTTTCTTCGTGCTGGTGATGTTCGCCATCGCGTTCGCCTGGGTGAAGACAGGACTGGCGCGACGGTTCGCGCTGTGGATGATCGCGCAGGCGGGCACCGACGCGAGGCGCGTCGTCTATGTCTTTATGATCGGCACCGCCCTGATCTCGATGATCGTGTCGGATGTACCGGCGGCGGCGATCTTCATGGCGATCGCGGTCGGCATCCTCGACAAGCTCGGGCTCCGGCCCGGGTCTCGGTTTGGCCGGGTCTTGATGATCGGGATTCCGATCGCCGCCTTGATCGGCGGAGTCGGCACACCGGCCGGGAGCTCGATCAATCTGCTAGGCCTGACCATCATCGAGCAGAACGGCGGCGCCCGCGTGCCGTTCTTGCACTGGATGGCGATCGGCATTCCCATGGTCGTCGTCCTGCTGCCGGTGGCGGCCTGGGTGCTCCTCAAGTTCTATCCGCCAGAAATCACATCGATCGGGGACCTGGAGGAGATTCACGAGGAACGCCGGCAGCTCGGGCCGGTCAGCCGCGACGAATGGAAAGTGATCGGCATCATGGGCACGATGCTCGCGTTGTGGATCACGAGCACGTGGGTCCCGGCGTTCGACACCTTCGTCGTCGCCATGGTCGGCGCGATTGCGATGTTCCTCCCTGGTATCGGACTGTTCACCTGGAAAGAGGTGCAACAGGTCACCGGCTGGGACACCTTGATGGTCATCGGCGCTGTCACCTCGCTTGGTCGGGCGTCGTCACAGACCGGTCTAGCGACGTGGCTGGCGGAGTCAGCGCTCGGGGGACTCGAGGGCTTGAACGTCGTTGCGCTGATCGCGGCGATCAGCGCGTTTACCGTCGTCATTCACCTGATGCTCCCGATCGCGCCGGTGATCAACGCTGTGATGATTCCGCCGATCATGGTGCTGGGGACGGCGGCCGGGGTGAACCCCGTCCTCTATGCGCTTCCGGTGGTCTTCACGGCGTCGTGCGCGTTTCTGCTGCCGCTCGATGCGGTGCCGCTCGTCACGTTTAGCCGAGGCTACTATCGGATGTTCGATATGTTGCTGCCGGGCCTCGTCATCAGCGCCGTGTGGGTGGTGCTCATGACGGCGCTCCTGATCGTGATCGGGCCCTTGGTTGGACTGTTTTAGCGGGCTGCTGTGTATGTGCGGCCGACCTTCAGGCGTGCGCGGTGCCATGCGCTACGCCGTTGTGGATCGGGCGCCAACCCTCCGGGTTGCCGTCGCAAAGCTGAAGTCTTGCGCCACAGAAGAGTGTGCGCTCGACCAGGCATTGTGCTGAGCAAGCGGCAGCACCTTTCGGCAGCACCGGAATTAGCCCTCTTCGGCGACTTCCTCGAGCACCTCACGCACGACGTTCATCGCTGTCAGCCCCGTCGGCGCTCCGCAATAGACCGACTGCTGAAGGACAATCTCCTGGAGTTCGCTGGCGGTGAACCCGCCCTCGACGACCGCTGCCCGAACGTGCAGCTTCAGCTGGTCCCACTGTTTGAGCGCGATCTGCGTACCGAGCACGAGCACACGACGGGTGCGATGGTCGAGACCGGGGCGGGTCCAGATCTCTCCCCATGCATAGCGTGTAAGCAGATCCTGGAACTCCGTGGTCACATCCGTGGTCTCGGCGACCGCGCGGTCGACGTAGGCATCGCCAAGAATCTCACGCCGCACTTTCATACCCGCCGCATACCGTTGTTTCTCATCCATAGCCGATCCTCGTTTCGAGAACGCTGAGTCCTGCCTCATCGCGACAGGACAGCGTGTAGCGCCGGGTCACTTGTCGGGATGCCGCCGGTAGCCCCGGTCGCCGACGCCCTTAGACATCGTCCGGTTTCGCAGGGTTTGCACCCTCCGTCTCACCGAGTCGCGAGAGGACGCGTTCGATGAACGCACGTGTTGCGCCGAGGTAGTGATCGGGTGACAGCAGGCGGGCGATCTCGGTCCGATCGAGATGACGCGCCACCACCGGATCGTCGCCCAGGACATCGGCGAATGGCCGACCTTCATCCACCGCGCGGCGACAGGCAGCTTCGATGCACGCGTGGGCCTCATGTTTGCCGAGCGATTCCGCCAGGGCCATCGCAATAGACTCGGCGAGCAGGGTGCCACCCGAGGCGTCGATGTTGGCGCGCATGCGTGTCGGGTCCACCGACAGACGGCCGAGCGCATCGGCTACCGCCCGGGCGCCACCAGCTGACACGCAGACGAGATCCGGCAGTGTGTCCCACTCCGCCTGCCAGCCGCCGAGACCGCGCTCGTGTTCGTGGCCCATCGCGCCTAGCAGGGTGGCGACCAGACCGGGCGCGCGAAGCGCGGCGGCCAGCGCGACCGAGGCCGACACGGGGTTGCGCTTTTGCGGCATCGTCGACGATCCGCCGCGCCCCGCGACTGGCTGCTCGGTCGCTTCACCGATCTCGGGCTGCGCCAGCAGCGAAATGTCGCGTGCGATCTTGCCGGCAACCCCGGTCGCCACGCCAAGCGCGCAGCCGAGTTGCGCGAGCCGGTCGCGGTGCGCATGCCACGGGATATCGGGCGCCCCGAGGCCGAGTCGTGTCGCCAACGCGTCGGTGACAGCGAGTCCGTGCGACCCGAGCGCTGCCAGCGTCCCCGATGCGCCACCAAACTGCAGCACGAGCGCATCGTCGAGTGCCGTGGCCACGCGTCGTCGGGTTCGGTCCAGCGCGTCCGCCCAGCCCGCGGCTTTGAGCCCGAACGTGATCGGCGTCGCCTGCTGGAGCCAGGTCCGACCGGGCATCGCGGCGTCGGCATAGCGCTGCGCCAGTTCCGCGGCGGCCCGTTGGGCTCGCTCGAGGTGGTCGAGGATGGTGGGTACGGCCGCGCGCAGCTGTAACACCAGACCCGTGTCCAGAATGTCCTGGCTGGTCGCGCCCCAGTGGACGTAGCGTGCCGCATCGGTGTCGGTCATGGCGACACGTGCGGTCAAGTGGTGGACCACGGGGATGACGACATTGCCGGCGGCGACCGCCTCGGCGGCAATCGTTGCACAGTCGTAGAACTCGGCCCGTGCGGCTGACCGGATGGGTTCAACGCAGGTGGCAGGCACCACACCAACGGACGCCTCCGCTCCGGCGAGGGCCGCCTCGACCTCCAGCATCCGCTGGAGCTGGGTGTGGTCGGAGAACTGTTCCGCGACGGCCGGTTCGCCCAGTAAACGGTCGTGAACGCGAGCGCCGGGAGTCATGAGTGGTCACACATCAGTGGTCACACATCGAAGAACACCGTCTCGTGTGGTCCGTGCAGCACAACGGCGAAGCGGTAGTGTCCCTCCGCGTGACGCGATGCGATGAGGGTTGCCCGGCGGTCTGGTGCGACGCACGCCAGGATCGGGTCCTGCGCGTTGCCCGGCTCGTCCTCGAAGTAGATACGGGTGACGAGCCGCGTGAGTAGCCCGCGTGCGAAGATGCCAACGAGAAGATGCGGCGCCTGAGGTGTGCCCTCCGGTCCCGGTACGATGCCCGGTTTGATCGTGTCGACGGTGAACCGGCCATCCCCGTCCGTAGGTACCCGCCCGAACCCGTCGAACGTGGAGTCGGGCCCGCGTGTTCTCGAGTCGTCGGGATGGTTGCAGTGGCCGGAGGCGTTGGCCTGCCAGATCTCGACGAGTGCATCGGATACCGGTTGGCCCGCACCATCGCACACCGAGCCGTCCACGACGATGCGTTGCCCTTCCGTGCGATCGGTGGCGAGTGTGACGCGTCCGGTCGTCGATACGAGGATCGCGAAGAACGGCCCGACCGTTTGCGAAGGCGTGAGCGGCAGCATGTGGTCCGGTGTCTCTGTAGAGAGTACCCTCACCTCGGCCCTCTCCCGGGGGGAGCGGGAGAAGCCGGAACGCTTTTTTCACGAACCTTCCAGCGGTGTGGCGTCTCGCCCGCGCAACACGATGTCGAAGCGATAGCCGAGCGCCCAGCCGACCTGCGTGACGCCGAGATCGAACGACGCGACCAACCGTTGCCGGGCGCGCTCGCTCGGAATCGCGTTGAAGATCGGGTCGTAGCGCAGAAGCGGATCCCCGGGAAAGTACATCTGCGTCACGAGCCGTGTCAGAAAGCTGCGGCCAAAGACCGAGAAATGCACGTGTGGCGGCCGCCAGGCGTTGTCGTGGTTCTGCCACGGATAGGCGCCCGGCTTGACGGTCGTGAACCGAAAGTGTCCCTCCGCATCGGTCAGTATTCGGCCGGCGCCGCTGAAGTTCGGGTCGAGGGGTGCGTCGTGGGTGTCCACCGCATGGGCATAGCGACCGGCGGCGTTCGCCTGCCACACCTCGACGAGCGTCTCGGGGATGGGGCGCTCGTCCTCATCGAGTACGCGGCCGTCGATGACGATCCGTTCGCCGATCGGTTCACCGGCGTGCTGACGAGTGAGATCGCAATCCATCGGACCAATAGCGCCGAATCCATACACCGGCCCGGTGATTTCTGACAGAGTCTGTGGAATGACGACCAACGGCTGGGCGGGATGGCGCAGTGCCGTGGAGCGATACGCCGTATCGGTCACGGGGGTATCGCCGACCGGGGGACGGCGATACGTGAGAATCTGAGACGCGGACCTGGTCATATTTAGTCGGGGCGTTGCCCCGAACCCCTCGCGGCCGCTCGTGGGGTCCCAATACCCCACTCCGCTGCCGCGGGGGCGCGCACGTGCGCGCCCCATCGTATCCAACTTGCGCTTGGCCCGCACACTGTTACCTTTCCCACGGTAAACCACGGGTTAGCTGCGTCGTCGTCGTCTTCGGGTCCTGGTCTTCTCGCGGGACGGCACAGGGTGTGCCGGCTTGATGCCCAGGAAGATGGTGTGATGTGCGCCACCCTTCTTGAGACGTGCGCGCACGCGGTCGACCTGGGCGACAAACCCGTGGAAGCGGAGACGCTGCTCGAATTTTCGGTCCTCCCAGGCCGACCACACGGCCAGCGCCCCGCCCATCTTGAGGGCCGCGTATGCGGCGGCGACGCCCGCGTTGTCGTAGAGGCCATGATTGTGGAGCGAGGTGAAGGCGTCGGGGCCGTTATCCACGTCCAGGAGAATCGCATCGAATCGGCCGGGGT
>Ga0310122_10002072_pt1 | contig 12776 bp, 12 predicted proteins | sample CB6_Bottom_1051__FD_203503 | JGI IMG/M metagenome (GOLD analysis project Ga0310122, IMG submission 203503) | Marine microbial communities from Western Arctic Ocean, Canada - CB6_Bottom_1051 | ecosystem: Environmental > Aquatic > Marine > Oceanic | place: Canada: Western Arctic Ocean | collected...
CGCAACAGGTACTGCGTGACGCCGCAGCACAAGGGCCCCGGGGTGTGCGGGCGGCGGCCAAAGACCAGCTCGGACTGCTCGAGGGCCGGCCATGACCGCGGTGCAGGCTCTCGCGCTCTATGAGGACCTGGCTCGCCACTTTGCCAGAGCGTTGCGGGGCCATCAGCTATACACATCGGACCATCCGCTCCAGCAACGGGACGTCGACCAGTTGCTCAAGACGCTCACCCGGCTGCTTGACGAACGGCCCTCGATCGCGTTGGGCGTCGTCGGCGACCAGATCGTGGTGGCGGATACGCCGCGGCCCTCGGCGGCCGCGAACCTCACCGAACTGCTGCGTCGTCTCAGAACATCCGGGATCGAACGGATCGGCGTCGACCGCGGGGTCACACGGGAGGAGCTCAGCGAATTCGTCGCGGCAGTCGCGACCCTGACACAACGGCGCGAGAACCCTGCCGACGCCTTGCCGGAGTTCCCGCACATCAGCGTCGGCCGTATTGCCGGCGAGACCGAGGCGACCGGCATCAGCCGAGATATCGTCGCGATCAAGCAGCTGTATGACGACACCGCGCGCTCGGCTGAGGACGTTTACGAGAGTGCCCGCGTCGACGGCCGGCCCGAGTTGGCCCCGGCGCGACAGACGGTCGAAGGCCTGGCCGAATCGGTGGTGCAGAACCGCACCGCCCTCGTCGCGCTGACAGCGCTGAAGAACTACGACAACTACACGTTCACCCACATGGTGAACGTCTCGATACTCGCGATGGCACAGGCCCCCGCACTCGGTCTCGAGGGCTCGCGGCTCCGGGAGTTCGGGCTATCGGCGCTGATGCATGACATCGGCAAGGTGCGCACGCCGCTCGAGGTCCTCCAGAAGACGGACCGACTCACCGATGACGAGTTCACGATCATGAAGCGGCATGTGGTCGACGGCGCGGAGATCCTGCGTCGAACACCGGAGATGCCGATCATGGCACCGTCGGTGGCGTTCGAGCATCATCTACGCATCGACGGCTCCGGCTACCCCGACGTCACGCGGCCCTCGCTGAACCTGGCCACGATGCTGACCAGCATCGCCGACGTGTACGACGTAATGCGCTCACAACGGGCCTATCAGCAGGCGTTCCCGACCGACCGCATCCTGGCGGTCATGAAGCGCAACGACGGGACGCAGTTCGACCAGAACTTGGTCCGGCGATTCGTGCAACTGGTCGGTATCTATCCGCCCGGCACACTGGTGCGACTGAGCACCAACGAAATCGCCGTCGTGCTCCAGGTGCACGCACCGGATCCGCACCGCCCACGTGTGCAGCTGCTCCGCGACCCTGACGGCGACCCGATCCCATCCCAACCCACCAGGCACCTCTGGGAGACGACCGACGGCGACACCGACGACATCCACATCACGACCCCGCTGGACGCGGGTGACTACGACATCGATCCACTGGAGTATCTCTAGCGCGGTGCTGCTGGTGAGGCCCCTGCCGGCGCAGACACCCACCATCCCGTTCCCAGACGCGTGCTTCGGGTTCCCGATGGCCGCGGACGGGGAGCTGGCCGGATGGGACCGGGGGTCGCATTGACCGACGCTGTCCGCGCGTTGCTCGTTGCCTCCGCCGCCTTGGCCGTCATCATGATCCGGCTGTCAGTGATCGCGATGAAGGCCGACCCGGCCTCCCCGGAACGTCTGATCGCCGAGCTGCGACTCGCCCAGTTCTCGGCGTTGTTACTCGCGCTCACGGCCGGTGTCTACATCGGTTTCGCGCTGGCGCACGCGTCCACGACCAGCAGCGGTCTCGATGTGGCGCTGGGGGTTGGTTTCCTCCTGCTCGCCTCTGTCGCAGTCATCCAGCCCCCTGGGCGAGCCTTGACGTTGCTGGCAGCCGCCTTCGCGGGTCATGCGGTCGTCGACCTCTTGCACGGCGCCGGGATTCTGCCGGCCGAGGCACTGCCCCACTGGTATGCGACCGCCTGTGCGATATACGACGTCGCGATCGCTGCGGTATGCTATCTGCCGATCCTGCGCCGACCTTAAGGCGAGCGCGTCAGGTTTGGATCACACATGAAGAGACGATGGCTGGCAGCCAGCCTCTTGCTCGCCAGGATGGTGCTCGTGCCTTTCGAGGCGTCGGCCGAGCCGCCCCGGCTAGTGGTCGTGCTGGTCATCGACCAGATGCGATCGGATTACATCGACCGGTATCAACACCACTGGACGGCTGGTCTGCAGCGGCTCCTCGCCGAGGGCGCCTGGTTCCGACACGCTGCCTTTCCCTACCTGGGCACGGTGACCTGCGCTGGCCACGCGACCATCTCCACCGGCACCTTTCCGGCGACGCACGGGATGATCCTCAACGGCTGGTGGGACCGGGAGCAGGCCGCACTCATCCGCTGCACCGACGACGACGACCACCCGAACGTGTCGTATGGCGGACCGGTTGACGGCGGCACCAGCGCCCGGTGGCTCGCGGCAGCCACGCTGTCCGACGAGATCCGCGCGCAGGGGCCAGGCCCCAACCGGGTGGTGTCGCTGTCGTTGAAGGCGCGGTCCACCGCGATGCTGGCTGGGCAGGCCGCCGATGTGGCGCTCTGGTTCGACGACGTCGGCACCTGGGTCACATCGACCGCCTACAGCAGCCACCCGATCCCGTTCGTCCAGACGTTCATCGACGCGAACCCGGTCCACTCGGACATCGGCCGCACGTGGACCCGGGCTCTGCCGGTCGCCGAGTATCTGTTCGAGGACGACGTCCCGTTCGAACGACCAGGCGACGGCTGGTCGCCGGCGTTCCCGCACCGGCTCGGCGGCACCGACGGACCGAACCCAGCGTTCTTCCGCCGGTGGCAGCAGACTCCGTTCTCGGATCGCTACCTGGGCCGGCTGGCCGCAGCGGCGATCGACGCGCTCGCGCTCGGGCAGGGTCCGGGCACCGACTATCTGGCGGTGGGCTTCTCCGCGCTCGACAAAGCGGGCCACAAGTTCGGACCGCACAGCCACGAGGTACAGGACCTGCTGGTGGGGCTCGACGCGACCATCGGGACCCTGCTCGAGAAACTCGACAGCGTCGTGGGTCCTGACCACTACGTCCTCGCGTTATCGTCAGACCACGGCGTGTCGCCCATCCCGGAGGCCGCCGCGGCGAGTGGCCTGAACGCCGGACGGGTGCCGACCAGTGACATTGGACGACGCGTGGATGACGCCCTCTCCCTGCTGCTCGGACGGGGGGCGTATGTCGCCCAGGTGAACTACACCGGGGTGTACTTCGCACGCGGTGTCTACGCGCGGATCCGGACGAAGCCACGCCTACTACGCGCCGTCACCGAGACCCTTTTGAACACGCCAGGCGTCTGGAGGGTCTTTCCCGCCGACCAGCTCGATAGTCACCACCTCGGTGACGACCCGGTTGCCCGCGCCGCCCGACTCAGCCGGTTCCCGGGCCGCAGCGGCGACATGACCATCGTTCCGAAGCCCTACTGGATCATGAGCAGCGACACCACAACCCACGGCACCCTGCACGCATACGACCAGCAGGTGCCGATGATTCTGCTGGGTGCCGGTATCCAGCCGGGGCAGTATCTACAGCCCGCGACCCCGGCCGACATTGCCCCGACCCTCGCGTTCTTGACCGGCGTGAGCCTGGCTCGCCCCGACGGGCGCATCCTTACCGAAGCACTCCGGCAGCAGCCCTAGTACGCCGCAGAGGAGGCAGGAGAGACCGCGGGCTTCGCCAGGGTCTGTGCCATACAGGAACCGGGACGCTGAGACCACCCGACACTGGGATCCCCACAGCGACAGAAAGGAACCGCATGACCGACACCGGGAACACGATGCTGCTCGATATCGCGCGCGCACGGCTGGTGGTGCACCAGGCCGGACAGGTTCGCACGTGTCTCGAGGCCCTGAACGACGGGCAGCTCTGGTGGCGGGCCAACGAGGAGTCGAACACCATCGGCAACCTCGTGCTCCATCTGTGCGGCTCGACCCGCTTCTACATCGGTGTCGGCGTCGGCGGCAGCGGCTACGTGCGTGACCGCGACGCCGAGTTCGCCGAGCAAGGACCGGTGGCAAAGGAAGAACTGCTGGCCCGCTTCAACGCGGCCATGCTGGAGGCTGACCGCGTGCTCTCCGATTTCGACCCGGCCCAGCTGCAGGACACCACGGACCGCACCGGCAAGACCGCGACCTACGCCGAGCTCATCCTGAATCAGCTGCTCCATTTCACCGCCCACACCGGCCAGATCGTCTTTGCCACGAAGCTGATCCAGGCCGGGGTCATCCACGAGGTATGGAAGACCACCCCGATGCAGTAGTGCCTGTGTCCAGCGCGATGATGTGGCTGCCCGGAGAGACTACGGGCGCTGGTCAAGAGACCCGGATCCTCAGGGTGTGACCGACCAGACTCCTCCGCCACGCGGAACGTTCGAGCCGCGCGTGCTGGCGGTCGTCCGTCGGATCCCGGCCGGCCGGGTTGCCACGTATGGCGACGTCGCCGCGCTGGCCGGTCGCCCCCGCGCCTGGCGGGCGGTGGGCACCATCATGCGCACCTGCCGATCCCCGACCGTGCCCTGTCACCGGGTCGTCGCCGCAGGCGGGCGGTTGGGCGGCTACAGCGACCCCTGGCGAAAGCGGCAGTTGCTCCAAGAGGAAGGGATCGTGGTGGGCCGCCAGTCGATCCGGCGCTTCGCGGAGGTGCGCTGGACCCCCAAGACGTAGCCACCCGCAGCTGCCTGCACAGGCGACGAGTGTGGCGAGAGGCTGCTCGGCGCGCCGGGCTCGGCCCATACCCCCTCTTCGGGTATTATGAGCCGCGAGGCGGGTCCGCGGGGTTCCCAGCCCACCCGGTGTCCGCTCTGAGGGAAAGCATGAACCGACAGAATATTGCCGTGGGCGTCATCGTGTGCGCCATCATCGGTTTCGGTGCCGTCCACCCGTCAGTCGAGTTGGCCGGACAGACGGCACCCGACAATGTCAACGTGCCGACGGGCACCGTCGAACTGGGATCGGTGGAGCTGCCACGGCGGGTCATGGCGGACGGTCGGACGCTGGCGTCCGGCGCCTACCAACTCCGGGTCACAGCAGACTCGGCGAGCCCAGACGCCCCGGGACAACTTGCGGTGCTGGAACGCTGGGTGGAGTTTCGCCAAGGCGACGAGGTCAAGGGTCGCGAAGTCGTGAGCATCGTGCCCCAGAGTGAAATCGACAGCGTGGCCAAGACCGCACCACCGGGAAGCGGCACGTCCCGCGTCGAGATGCTCAAGGACAACGAGTATCTCCGGGTGTGGGTGAACCAGGACAACACCCACTACTTTATCCACCTCGTGACTGGATAAAGCGCTTCGGCTTCTTCTGCCTTCTGACTTCTAGGAGCGCTTCGCGCTTCCCTCCCCCCGGCTCTCTCCCAGGGGGAGAGGGAGATGCCGGAGTGCCTGCGGCAGACCTCTACATCGCCATCACGTCGAACTGCTCGTGGTGCAGCTGGGCATCCGGTCGCAGCGTAATCTCCTTGTCCAGCGTCCGCTCGATCTCCAGCAGGACCCCGCGCTCCTCGGACTTGAGGGCCCGGGCAACGTCCGGGTTGACACGCAACAGGACACAATGCCCATCGAGGTCGCCCTTCACCTTGCGTAACTCGGAGAGAATCTCGATGCAGATGGTCGAGGTCGACTTCACAACGGCGCTGCCCGAGCAATAGGGACACGGGTCGGTCAGTTGCCGCTCCAGACTCTGCTTGACCCGCTTGCGTGTGGTGATGATGAGCCCAAACTCGGTAACCTGCACCGCCTTGGACGGCGACCGGTCCCGTCGGATCTCTTGCTCGAACAGCTGATACACCTTCTGGCGATTCTTGCGCTCCTCCATGTCGATGAAGTCGAGCACGATGATGCCACCCAGATCGCGAAGCCGGACTTGCCGGACGATCTCCTTGGCGGCCTCGAGATTCGTCTTGACGATCGTGTCCTCGAGCCGACCGGTGCGCTTCCCCACATAGCGTCCGGTGTTGACGTCGATCGCCACCAGCGCCTCGGTCTGGTTGATTACGAGGTAGCCGCCGGACTTCAGCCAGACCTTACTGCGCAGCGCCTTGTCGATCTCCGACTGCACACCGTATTCCTCGAAGATCGGAAAACTCTTGTCGTAGTGCAGCACCCGCGAGACCAGGTTCGGCATGATCCGCTGGACAAGCGTCACCGCCTTCTTGTACTCGCCGAGATCATCGATCCGGATCGCCGAGAAGTCATCCGTCAGCAGGTCGCGGAGCAGTTTCGCGACCAGACTCTCCTCGCGATGCATCACGACGGGCGCCCGCTGCCGTTCGCCCTTCTGCTGGGTCTCGGACCACAACTCGTGAAAATAGGTCAGGTCGCTGATGATGTCTGCGTCCGGGCGGTCACCGGCCGCCGTGCGGATGATCACGCCGCCTGGCATCCCGTGCTCGGCGCGGAACTCGCGGACGATGCGCCGCAACCGAACCCGTTGCTCGCGGGACACGATCTTGCGCGACACACCGATGTGGTCCACCGTCGGCATGAAGACGAGGAAGCGGCCCGGAATCGTCACATGGGAGGTAATGCGCGCGCCCTTCGTGCCGAGCGGCTCCTTCACCACCTGGACGACGATCTCCTGGCCGGCGGTCAGCAGCTTTTCGATCTTTTGCTCGACGGCATTCCGATCTCGGCCGCGGCCACGACCGCGCCCGCGACCCGCCCCATTCCCGCCCCCCGACCCACCGCCACTGCCGGCCTGGGTGTCGGTCTCGCCCTCGCTGTCCGTGTCGGAGGTGTCGACACCATCCAACGCGTCCACCGGGTCAATGACGTCGCCGACGTAGAGGAACCCGTCGCGCTCGAGACCGAGGTCGACAAAGGCGCACTGCATCCCTGGCAGCACCTTCTTCACGCGCCCTTTGTAGATGTTGCCGGCGACGCCGCGCGACTTATCGCGTTCGATAGAAATCTCGACGACTTCGTCGTCCTCGAGAATTGCGGCCATCGTCTCGTGACCGCTCGAGGAGATGATCATCTCCTTGTTCATCAATAGCGCTCCAGATGCGGTGACGCAGCCGAGACCCGACCCCACCCGGCGACCCGGTCCGCATCCGGACACGCCGCACGCCCTCAGCGTGCGTGCGCGTCAACGGCGCGACAGGGCCCCAGGGGGTAGTCATCGAGAATCTCGCCCGCTCCCGTGCCGACCGCGTGGCGCCCGATCCTCGGGACAGCGCGACGGCGTGTGTAGGAATCGGTCGTTCAGTCCGATGCGACGTATTCAAGTCCTCAACGCCTGTTCAGTTCGTAAATCTGCGCATCCTCACATTGAGGACTAGTCCGAACGCTGCCAACGTCGCGATGACGGACGACCCGCCATAGCTCATCAGCGGCAAGGTGAACCCCTTGACCGGCGCGTTCCCCTGCGACATGGCGATGTTGTAGATCACCTGGAACGCGAATGCGGACATCACGCCGACCACCAGATAGGTCCCGAGGCGGTCCTTGGCCAACCTGGCCGCATCGAGCCCCCTGAGGATGACGAAGAGATACAGGGCGAGCGCGACGACCACACCGAGAAACCCCTGCTCTTCGGCGAGCACCGAGAAAACGAAGTCGTTGTGCGCGACCGGGAGGAAGTTGTACTGGCTTTGGGTCCCCTGCAGAAATCCCTTGCCCGTCGGCCCTCCTGACCCCACCGTGATCTGCGCCTGCAGCTGCTGATACCCGGCGCCACGCGCGTCCTGCTCCGGGTCGAGGAAGCTCGAGACGCGCTGGCGCTGGTAGTCCTCGAGCCCGTAGAGAAACACCACCGGCGCGCTCAGTATCGCCACGACGACCAGCACGGCAACATACCGCAACTGCAACCCGGCGAAAATGAGGATGCCCAGGCAGACCGGCAACAGCGTTACCGCGGTGCCGAGGTCCGGCTGCTGGGCAATCAGGAGGAACGGCAACCCGACGATGAGCGCCGTCATCAACCACCCGCCCGGGGTCTGCGGGCCCCAGCGTCGGTCGGCGAACAGGGTGGCCAGCGCCAGCGCGACGACGATGCGGGCAAACTCCGATGGCTGGAGATCGAACACCCCGAGATCGATCCACCGTCGGGCACCCCCTCCGATTGCGCCGAAGAGCAGCACATAGCCCAGCAGTGCCAGGAGCCCGACGAAGATGGCCACCGACGAATCGGAAAACCATCGGTAGTCGACCGACAGCATGACGATGAACGCGACCAGCCCGATGCCCAGCGCCAAGAGCTGCTTCGAGACCTCCACCCCGGCGGCGCCGGTCCGTGGGTCGTAGGTGGTGCTGTAGACCATCGTGACGCCGATGGCACACAGCAGCACAAGCGCTCCCACAAGGAGCCAATCAATGTGCCGATACAATCGCCGTTCTAGCATCTATGCCAGCCTACCGACCGGGAGCCGGGTTCCACCCCCTGGTCTGTGATCCCATCTCATGGTTCCGCAACCACCAACGGCGGCACCACCTGTGGCTTGGCCGGCAGGGGTAGCGGCGGCAGGACGGGCAGCGGACGCCCTTCCTGCTTCGCGAAGTAGGTCTCCATAATGTGCTTGGCGATCGGGGCGGTCCAGGAGCCATGCTCGGCGTGCTCGCCGAACACCACCCCCGCGATCTCTGGCGCCTCGGCCGGCGCCGCGAACACGAACCATCCATGTTCCCTCAGGTCGCGGTCGGTGTCACCCGCGGCCTCCCGCCCCTGAGACGAAATGACCTGCGTGGTGCCGGTCTTGCCAATCACGTCACGCCCCTCGATGCGTGCCCTTGCGCCAGTCCCGGCACGGTTGACGACATACCAGAGGCCGTCCCTGATTGTGTTGATGGTGGTCGGCGAGAGCAGCACCTGCGAGCGCGGGACCGGGGGCGCCCACGGCGTCCATCTCGTACCATCGTGGACCGCTTTGAGGAGATGCGGTGTCACCCGCGTGCCGCCGTTGGCGACCGTGGCCATCATCACGGCCATCGAGATGGGCGTGACATCCACGGCCCCCTGTCCGATCGCCACCGAGATCGTTTCACCCGGAAACCAATTGGCTTGACGCGCCTCTCGCTTCCAGGCCCTGGACGGTATCAGGCCCTGTCTCTCATACGGCAGATCGATCCCGGACAGCACGCCCAGGCCAAGCGCGGTGGCCCACTTGTGGATCTGGTCGATATCCATCAGCTCGCCGAGTCTGTAGAAGTAGGTGTTGCACGACTTCTCGATCGCCTCCAGCATGTCGACGCTTCCGTGTGGTCCGTGTGGGCACCGGCGGAAGCTCCCGTAGAAGGTGCCGCCCCGATTGCACACCCAGCGGTCGTCGGGTGTCACGATGCCCTCCTCGAGCGCGGCGATCGCCATCACGATCTTGAAGGTCGACCCGGGCGAGTAGCGCCCCTGCAGCGCCCGGTTAAACAGCGGACGCAGGGTGTCCTGGTTGAGGCTGTCGAACGAGTCCTGGTCAATCCCCAGCGCAAACTCGTTCGGGTCGTAGGCAGGCAGACTGGCCAGCACCAGGACCTCGCCGGACCGTGGGTCCAGTACCACTGCCGATCCGTTGAACCCCTCCAGCGCGAACGCATCCTCGGCCGCCTGCTGCATGTCGAAATCGAGCGTCAGTCGCAGCTGCTGCCCCAGCAAGGATGCCACTTCCCCAATTTCGTCGATCTCGCGACCGATGTTGTCGACGACGACCCGCCGCTCGCCGTCAGTGCCAATCAGAAACCGGTTGTACATCTGCTCGATACCCGACTGCCCAACCAGCGTACCTTGACGGATGTTCTGATACTCAGCGGTCTCGAGCTGGCCATCGCTGACCTCCCCGATGTAGCCGAAGAGGTGGGCGGCGACCTCGCCGGTCTGATAGTTGCGTGTCGGCAGATGTTCCACAATCAGCCCCGGGAGCTCGAGCCTGTGGGCGAGGAAGGCCGCGACCTGGCTGAGGTCCGCGTCGCGAATCAGGACGATCGAGCGATAGGCCGGGTCCCGCCGGTGACGCTCGACCACGGACCAGAGTGTGGACGCGGGCACCTCGACCACCTCGGCCAGCAGCTCAATCGACGCCTCGAGGTCTTCGACCTGCTCGCGCACAAGCGAGATATTCAGGGAGTAGCGGTTGTCGACGAGTGGACGCCCGTCGCGGTCGACGATCACGCCACGGGGTGCGCTCAAGGCGATGGTCCGCTGGTGGTTGTTCTCGGCCCGCTGGCGATAGGTCTCGTGCTGCGCAATCTGGAGGCTCCAGAACCCCACGGCGAGCCAGACGAACGCCAGCACGACCACGGACCGCAGCAGCGCCATCGGCAGCACCAGGCTGTCGCGTCCACCACTCCCGTTCGTCTCCATTTCCGGTCTCATCGATAATCCTGCCGCGCTAGCGGCTGAATCGGCTCGACATACTGCGCCGCCGCAGCCGCCGGCGGCCCAACCACCCCGGCCCGATCTGCAACCCGCCCACCACCGCCACACCGATCGCGGCGTTGGCCATCGCCTCCGTTAACACCGCGCCATACGAGGTCATTCTCCCACCGTCGGACAGCAAACTGGAGACCCCGATAAAGCAGCCGGCGTGTACCAGCGAGGCCAGAAAGAACACCAGCAGCTGATGCCAAGGCCGGACGACCATGAACCGGGCCCCGAGCTGACCGACGAGATAGCCCACCAGCGTCTTGGCGAGCCCTCCGACACCGATCAGCCCGCCCGACAACGCATCCTGCAACAACCCACCCACCGTGCCGACCCATAAGCCCGCGATCGGACCACTCCCCACTGCCACGGCCACGACCACCACCAGCACGAGATCCACCGGCGGGTCGACACCAGCCACCATCGGCACCAGGGTCGTCTGCACCGCCAGTGCGAGGCCAAGCCCAAGGCCCACCCAGGCGGTCTTCATCGGCCGCTTGCGGCCGTCATCGACGACGCGGGCCCGCGGACGATAACCAGCACGTTCTCGAGGTCGCTGAACGTCACGCTCGGGCGCACCTGGATCGTCTTATAGAGACTTGACCCAGGCCCTTGGTGTACGGCCTCGACCTCGCCGATGACGAACCCGTAGGGGTAGACGCCGTCCATCCCGGAGGTGACCACCGTGTCGCCTACCTCCACCTCCAAGAGATTCGACACATATTCCATCCGCAGCACGCCCTGATCGACATCCCCCATCACCACGCCGGCGGCACGTGTCCGCTCGATGAGCGCACCAGCCGCGGCGTTCCGGTCAATCAGCAGCTGCACCTTGGCCGCCCGCGGACCAGGGTCGCCGACCACCCGCCCCACGACACCACCGTCCGGCGACACGACCGCCGAATCGCGGAGGACACCGTCAACGGTGCCGCGATCGATCATGAGCGTGCGGAAGTAGATCGTGGGGTCGCCCGCAATCACGCGTGCGATCACGTTCGTGTAACTGACCTCCTCGCGCAAGTCGAGCAACGCCTCCAGCCCGCGCACCCGCTGCGCGAGTGCATGCTCGCGCTGCACCTCAAACCGGAGCGCGGCCACGTTGTCGCGGAGCGCATCGTTCTCGGCCTGCACCGACCGCAACTCCACATACCCGTGCCAGAACCCGGACACGCCCGCGACGCCCCTGGCAACCCCGCGCTGGACCTCAGAAAACAGCCCGACGGTGACCCCTTCGAACAGACCGGTGCCGGACGGGGCACTGACCTGCAGGGAGATCAACACCACGTGGCCGATAACGACGGCCAGCAGCCACACACCGGTGCGACGGCGTTGGTCAATCAATCGAAATCTTCCGTAGGAGACCGAAATTCGACAGCATTGTTCCGGCGCCAAGCACGACCGACGACAGCGGGTCCTCGGCCATCGCTATCGGCAACCCAGTTTCCTCACGTAGCCGCTTGTCCAGGTTCTTCAGCAACGACCCACCCCCGGTCATGACGATGCCGCGGTCGACGATGTCGGCCGACAGCTCGGGCGGCGTACGCTCCAGCGCCACCCGCACCGCAGCAACGATGACATTGACCGTCTCTGCCAACGCCTCGCGGATCTCCTCGTCGGTGATCGTGATGGTCTTGGGCACACCTTCGATGAGATGGCGCCCCTTGATGTCCATCGTGATCCGCTCGTCCAGGGTAAAGGCTGAGCCGACCTTCATCTTGATCGCTTCCGACGTCCGCTCGCCGATCAGCAGGTTGTAGGTCTTCTTGATGTACTGAACGATCGCCTCGTCCATCTCGTTGCCCGCCACCCGCACCGCCTTGCTATAGACGATGCCCGCAAGCGAAATGACGGCAATGTCGGTCGTCCCACCGCCGATGTCTACGATCATGTTGCCCGCGGGCTCGGTGATCGGCAGACCGGCGCCGATGGCCGCGGCCATGGCCTCCTCCACCAAGAACACCTCACTGGCTTTGGCGCGATACGCGCTGTCCTTGACAGCGCGTTTCTCGACCTGTGTAATCTCTGACGGCACGCCGATGACAATCCGCGGACGCACCCACACGGTGCGGTTATGCGCCTTCTTGATGAAGTAGGTCAGCATCTTCTCGGTAATCTCAAAATCTGCGATCACCCCGTCCTTCATCGGCTTGATGGCGATGATGTTGCCCGGCGTGCGGCCCAGCATCTGCTTGGCCTCTCGGCCCACGGCCTCGATACGGCCGTTGACCTTGTTGATGGCGACGATCGATGGCTCGTTGACGACGATCCCCTTCCCGCGCGCATAGACACAGGTATTGGCCGTGCCGAGATCGATCGCCAGGTCATTCGAGAACAACGCGAACAAAGAGCGGACACCCAACGGAAGCACACCTCCTTGCCGACAACGATC
>Ga0310122_10002075_pt1 | contig 12769 bp, 16 predicted proteins | sample CB6_Bottom_1051__FD_203503 | JGI IMG/M metagenome (GOLD analysis project Ga0310122, IMG submission 203503) | Marine microbial communities from Western Arctic Ocean, Canada - CB6_Bottom_1051 | ecosystem: Environmental > Aquatic > Marine > Oceanic | place: Canada: Western Arctic Ocean | collected...
AATAACTAAACAATCAAGTGATTATTTGGTTTGAACTTGCGATTGAGTTTGAATAGGTTGTTGTTTTTTGGATTTAAAACTAATCATTACAATCTCCAACTGCCATCTAAAAAATTTTCTAAATCCCACTCATCATCTCCATAATAATCAATAACTTTTTCTGGTCCTGCCATCTGAACTTGTTTAAATGCATTATATCTCTGTTTTTCAGGAATATCTTCTGGCCCTTGCATAAAGACTTCATCTCCTGTAAACCCTTTTTTATGCATCCAGCCCCTAATTATTGCATTGCAAACTAAATCTTCTTCATGCATTTTTTGATGTTGAAGTTCCTCCCAAAACTCAGGACTAATATTTCCTTCTTCATCATGATGATTTTTTATTTTTCCTATAAGATTAAAAGTTGTATAAGGTTCTAGTTGTTGTGAAAGAACATAATAAGCCAAATTAGAATAACCATTAACCTTGTCCTTAACCATGCTTGCATTAAAAATAATTGGAAGTCTTTGAACATTTATTGAAAACTTAGGTATTTCGCCTCCATCTTCAATAATTCTTTCTAATTCTTCCTTATCTTCTTCATCATTTAATCTAAAAATATATCCCCTATTTAATTTATTCATAGTTTGATCGAATATTTGAAAATTAGATTTATATTGGAATCCCTCCGCATATGAGATTTCTGCCTCAACTATCATTCCTAATCCATATTGTTTTACTGGTTTTACAATAATCCTTTGGTCATTGTAAAAGCTATCTAATTTGGGTGTAAAAAAATCTTTTTCTTTAGTTGGAAGTTCAACTTCAATTACATCTAGATCTCTTTTTGCTTCATATTTTGCATTAGACAAATAACCATTTATTAAATCCACAATTCCTTTCATTGCAAAATCTAAGGCAGGCTTTGCCTGTTCAAGAGAATCAAAAAATTCATGATGATGTTCAGGTCTACTATAAGATAATACATTAACGGCGATGGGATTAAAATTTGCATTATAATCTGAAGTATTAAGATTCCTGCTAGCAATGCTATCTAATACTGTCTTGCCTAATTTCTCTCTAAATTTTTCTTCTTCCATAAAAAACCTTAAAATCAAGCTTTAAAAAGCTTTCTAAAACAAAAACTATAAATAACAAACTAGAGACTATAGATTATGGTAATTGAAAAAGGGGCTATAAAGGTTGTATGGCCTTCTAGAAATAGAAAAAAAATATTCTCTAAAATGTTTGAATCTGAAAATGAAGCCGAAAAATTTGGCAGGAAAAAGAATAATTATTATTTAAATCTAACTAGACAATCAAGTGGTTATTTGCAAAGATTTAAAAGCATTATTTTATTGACAAAATAGTAATCTATCGTGAGGGTTATAAGTTAAGAGAATATTTGGGGAATATTATCTTTTCCTTGTAATGATAGATTGCAGGGGTGATAAAATTCTGTAGTATAATATTTAAAAATTTTAAAAGAGTTTAATTAAATCTTTATTCTGTAATTCAGATATTTCTTCAATAAGAATTTCTTCCTTGACAAGTTCATAATCTAGAATATATGGATTAGATATATCTATGCCTCTTATTTCTCTATCTATTTTTACTCTTTCTCTTAATCCAGAATAATTGCTTATATCATAAATTTTTTCTTTTTCTTCCGCTACCATTTTCATTAACTAATCCTTAATTATTTATCCCAAAATCTTAGTGAATAATATATTTCCTTTCTTGATTTTATTGACAGCAATAGGTATCCTAATATTCTTATAATATATCTTAAATCCAAACTGCACCGCTATCTTCTCACTTGTTTCCGGAATAAATGGCCAAAGCAAAATTGCTATAGCCTTTATGCTATCAACTAACTCGTAAATAACTTTTTTATCTCCGGTTTCCCAGGGTTTCTTTTTTTGAACATATTCATTGCAAATATCAACAAAAGCAAAAATTTCATTTAGTGCTTTATCTAATTCAAAATTATCAATTAACTTTTCAATTTTTTTCAATTTCAATTTCTTAAATAATTTATTTTCAGTTTTCTGCAAACCATTCTTCTCAGCTAATGAACTAACCCTACTAACTAAATTCCCAAGCTTATTAGCGAGTTCATTATTATGCCTTGTTATCAAAATTTCTTCACTATAATCTGAATCCTCAAAAACTGAACACTTCAACAAACTATACCTAACACTATCGCTTCCATATTTTTCAGCCAATTCTAAAGGGTCCATTACATTTCCAGTTGATTTTGACATCTTCTCTCCCTTTAAATTTAAGAATCCGTGAACTAACAATTTCCCAGGTAATTTACGTTTAGTAGAAAATAATATTCCTGGCCAGATTACTGAATGAAACCAATTAATATCTTTCCCTATAACATGAACATCTGCAGGCCAGTATTCTTCATTCACGCCCGCCCCAGTAAGATAATTAATCAAAGCATCAAACCAAACATAAATCTTAAAATCCTTATCAATAGGGCTATCAATTCCCCAATCAAGATTAGTTCTTGAAACACATAAATCTCTCAGTTCATCGCCTTTCAATCTTGTTAATATCTCTTTTTTCCTTGACTCAGGAACAATATAATTCTCAACAAATTTTATTATTTTATTTTTATATTTGCTCAACTTAAAAAAATAAGCATCTTCTGAAATCCAGTCAGGTTTCTTTCCATGTTCTGGGCAAACCCCCCTAACTAATTCTCTTTCCACAATGAACCTTTCACATCCAACACAATAACTTCCTTCATACTTTCCCTTGTAAATCTCTCCGTTATCAAAAACCTTCTGAAATATCTCCCGCGCCTTTTTCTTATGATCCTTATCGGTAGTTCTAATAAATCTATCATATGCAAAATTTAATTTTTTGCATAGCTCTATAAAAATCTTAGAATTTTTATCAACAAATTTTTGAGTGTCCTCTCCCGCCTCTTTCGCCGCCTTATCATTCTTAGAAGCATTTTCATCAGTCCCTGTTAAAAACCAAACTTTCTTACCTTTCAATTTATTCCATCTTGCAAGAGCATCAGCTATAGATTTCTCAAAGGCATGTCCAATATGAGGCCTTCCATTGACATAGTCAATTGCAGTAGTAATGTAAAATTTCTTTGCGTTCATTTTCTTCTCCATTATTAAAACACCAAAAAATAATTAATAAACTTAACTAAAAGTTAATTCAACTAACTTTTATATCAAAAACATAATGTTCTATCTTCGGACCATAACTTTTTATCTTTTTAGGCAAAATTAATTCAAAATTTTCAAAACCTTCTTCCTTTCCTGCCCTTCTAACATCATTCATTATTCTCTCATACTCTTCATCTTCCTTGCCCTTAACAACTAAGTCTTCATAGTGCAATATCCCATTTTTCTTGATTATCTTAAATGCCCAGGGCAAAAATTCTTTTGGAGGGGGTAAATAACCCATCAAAACCCTATCTGCCTTAACTCCCTCTGCCAAAAGCCTTTCAATTACCTCTCTATTATCCCCATTAATAGCTTCCGCATTTTTTATCTTATTAATTTCAAAATTCTCTTTCAAAAACTTGTAAGAAACTGGATTTAATTCAATTGAATACAACTTGCCAGGCTTACTTAACTTTCCTATAGGAATACTAAAATATCCAAGACCTGCAAACATATCTACAATAATCTCTCCATCCCTAACTTGTTTTGGAATCCTAACTCTTTCACTTAAATTCCCTTTTGCAAACATTAATTTTCTTATATCAAACCTATATTTACATCCATGCTCGATATGAGTTACAATTGTATTTTCATCCCCTACCAATAATTCTATTTGTGGTTCTCTAAACTTCCCTTTTATCTCTCCATATTTATTACAAATACTTCTAACTTTTGGAAATATCTCTAAAGTAGCTTCTCCAATCTCTTTCTTATAATCATTAAAAACCTCATCTAAATTTAAAACAATGATATCTCCAATCTTTTGATATCCTTTTGGCAATTTATTCAAGTCTGCATCTAATTTTAAATTCTTCTCTTCAAGCTTTTTTTTTAATAAATCTCTAAAACTCATGAAAAACTCAGAAAAAACCTACTTATTAATCTATTCATTCAAACTTTTTTGCTAAATCTAACAATCTATTATCCTGGCCCTTTCTAGCCATCAATTGCAAACCAACAGGAATATTATTAATCTCTCCGCAAGGGATGCTTATCGCAGGAATCTCCGCAATATTTGCTAAACTTGTTAGGGCATCATAATTATACATGTCTTCAATACTAATCTTCTCTCCAAGTTTGTGAGGCAATCTTGGAACCGTGGGCATTACAATAACATCAAATTTCTTAAAAGCAAGTTCAAATTCTTTCTCAATTACTTTCTTAGCACTTAATGCCTTTCTATAATATTTTCCTGCAAATTCTGCCTTGCTTATTTCTTGTCCTCCTAAAATCCTTCTTAAAACTTCCTCGCCACAACTATCTTCAATTTTCTTTCCATATTTTCTTCCATCAAATTTCCTGGTTCCAGAAAAAAACTCGGTATAAACAATCGGATAATATGTCTGAATTCCTAAATCTACATAATCTAACAAAAATTCTTCAACCTTCCAACCTTTTTTCTTACTAACATTTTCAACCCGCTCCATTATCTTATCCCAAATTTCCTTGTCTGCATTTAAATTTAAAATTCCTATTTTTAAATTTCCAAGATTTTTTAATCTTAAATTTGCATCCTCAAAAGATCTAGAAATAGAATCATGTTCATCCTTCCCTTTAATAGTATCAAAAACTAGCCTACATCCTTCGACATTCTTAGCAAGAGGCCCAATTTGATCTAAACTCATTGATAAATCCACAAGCCCATATCTACTAACGGCCCCATAGCTTGGTTTAAACCCAACAACCCCACAATGACTTGCCGGATTTCTTATGCTTCCCCCAGTATCACTTCCCAAGGAAAAATCACAAAATCCTGCCGCAACCCCTGCCGCACTTCCACTACTACTCCCCCCAGGAACTCTTTCCAAAGCAACAGGATTCTTACATACTCCAAAAGCGCTAGTCTCTCCACTTGAACCAGAAGCAAATTCATCCATATTAGCAATGCCTAATATTATAGCATCTTCTTTCAACAATTTATCTATTACAGTAGCATTATAAACAGATTCATAATCTTCAAGAGTTTTTGAAGCGCAACTACATTTTAAACCCTTAACATTAATATTTGCCTTAACTATAACCCCTAATCCGGCCAACCGGCCTGCCTTCTTGCTTTTAATCTTTTTATCAACTTCTTTTGCCTGGCTAATTGCATCATTATTAACCTGTAAAACTATATTCAAATTTTTATTATCTTTTTTTATCTTATCTAAAAAATTCTTTATATTTTTCTCAGCACTTAACTTCCCTTCTTTAATAAGTTTCAATTTTTCTTTCATTCTATATCATAATCTGTAGTTTTTTCTAAATCTTCAGAATTTGACTCAGAATTATCTTCACAAAAAATATTTTTAATATTTAATTTAAAATTATTTCCTACATCAGAATTTAAAGGCTCTAATACTGACTGCAAATCATTATAACAAGTCAATAGCGCCTTTATATTATAGTTATCTTCAATGCCTTCATAAACCGCCAAATTCAATAAATCACTAAATCTTGAATCTAGTTCATGAAATTTTTCGTCTTCTAAAAAATCATTAAATAAATTTTCATTAAATTTTTTATTATTATCTAATCCATATTCTAAAGAAAGTATGCTGTCCATCTCTTTAAGATATTTTTGCATTTTATTTATATTGCTATTATAGTGATCCATAAAATTTCTATTAGCCCCATTTATTTTATAATCCATTTTAACCTTCAGATTTATATCCAAACCTTCTTGGAGCACTACCCCTATGATAAATCAATTTTGGAACAACATACGGCTCTTTTGAAACTCCCGCTCTCTCCTTCAATTCTTCAGGGGTTTTTTCACTCATTATTTTCTCGCATTCTTTTTTTATATAATCTTTATTTTTTTCTTCAATTTTTTCTATCAAAATTTTATGTGAATCATTATATTCAGAAACACCAATTTTATTTTCATTTGAAAGATATATATTTAATAAATCTGCCTGGTTTAAAGATTTATTATAATTACCTTCGAGTCTACCATATGCTTCATAGTTATTTGATGTAAAAAAATCTCCTTCAGCTTCTTCAACAAAATCAAATAGATTACTAAAATTAGCTTCAAGATTTTTTTCAACCTTTATTTTTTTCTTTAGCAATTCATGCATACTAAACATATCAAGCGTTCTATTTTTCATTTTCCTCTTTCCGTTTCTCACATTATCTTCTTTTTTCATTTAATAATCTTCTTTAATTGAGCCTTTAAGATTAGACATTATAACAACTGGGACGGAATAAGGTACTTCTTCTTGTACTACCATCATTTTAAGTAATTGTTTCTCTGTTTTTCCCTCTCTTATTTTTTCACATTTATTCCTTATATATTCTGAATTTTTATTATCAATGTCAACTCTTAATTCCTCATGCTTTTTGTCATATGATAAAATATTAATCTGGTTATTATAAGTCAAGAAGTTATTTAAAAAATTAGCATCGTTAACATGGCTTTCAAAAATTTTTTCTAAATTTCCAAACTTTTTCTCATTTTCAGAAACAACAAAAGATTCTTCAATATTTTCTACAAAATTATTCATGTCATTAAAACTATTTTCAAGTCTTTCAGTGATTCTTATTTTTTCATAAAATAATTCTATCATGTTTAATGAGTTATAATCTACTTGTGCCATTTTTTTCATTTTAAATATCCTTTTTATTTTTGGGAACATAATCTGTTGAAAGAGTCTCAAGCCCATAATGGGAATTTTCTACAATTGGTGGATACCATTCTTTTTTCTTCTTCCCCATTCTTTTCATAAGTTGTTCTTCGGTTTCTCCACTTCTCATTTCTCTACATTCCCCAGCAATATAAGATTTGATTCTCTCCTCAAGAATATCACCTATCTCCTCTTTTGTTTTATGATATAGTTTTAAATTTATTCTATCTTCCTTGTGCAAACAACTATTCAATTCCTCTGCCCTATCCATTGTCCTATAAAATTGAGACTGCAAATTATTAATTGTCTCATAAGCAATATCATCATCTATAAAATTCCCTTCCTGATTCATTACATAAATTTTAAATTTCCCAGAAGTTTCATCTAATCTCTTCATAATCTCTCCTTTTTTGACATAAAGTTCTCTCCTATTATGCTCTTTCAATTTTCTTTTTCTTCTCTTATTAATCTTCCCATTTGTATCTAAACTACCATTTCCCTTATTATTCTTATATTCAAAATACAATCTAAACATCATTTCCAACTCCTTTTTTCAGCAACTATAAAATCTTTATTTTTCTTTGGAGCATTTTTTAAAATATCTTCTTTCAACCCCTCACAAGGTTTATTCATTCCCTCTTCACGTTCAAACTCTTCTCTATCAACATGAAAATCCTCTTCAGTTTTAACCTTCTCCAACGCATCCACAAATTTATCCAGAATTTCTTTGGCTTCTTTTTCTATTAACTTTCTATCCATATTCCTATAAAAAAGAACATCTTTTTAAAATTAATGAATCAGAAATGGGTATGAAATTTTAGGGTGTTTTGAAAATAAAATTAAGGAAGTGTTTGAACAATACCATATGCATCATCTATCGCGATCCCGATCCTAGTTGTATCTGGTAAAAGTAAAATCTCTTTATGTCCTTCTTTTGAGTCTAACCAGGTTTTGAAAACCCCTTCAGCAGAGGGCCCTCCGCCACTAACAACTTCATTGACATTATAATCTGGTGTTCCCTTGTCTCCACTATGAGTTAAATCGCTCATTTTTGTAGGATCTATCGGACCTAACTTTACTTGAAGTATATTATGAGCTTTAGAAGTGAGAATTAATCCTATATCCGGATTTAAACGAGATAAACCATTATCCACCCTAAAATCATTTATCAATTCAAGTAATTTGCGCTCCTCAGGGGTTAAAAGATAATCTAAGCTACCAACTCCAATCCCTGGAAGAACCCCCATCCCTAGAAAATTTCCAAACCCGCTATCTGGAGAAAGTTGAACTAATTCCTCATCTAGAACTTTTGGAGGCATAAGCTCAACCTCATCACCCTGATTAAAATACCAAAACACTCCAATCAACAAAAGAACTACAACAACTCCTACAACTAAATTATTATAATCAACCCCCTTACTTTTCTTATTTGAAACCTTCTTTCTTACCATCTTTTTCTTTTTTATAAATGGATTAGCTTTTATTAACCTTTCCTCAAAAACTACTTCTTAGTCTTCTCTTTCTTGCCTTTTGCCTCTATATGAACCTCTTTCAATTGCTTCTTGTCAATTTCAGAAGGAGCCTCTATCATGACATCTCTAGCCTCTTTATTCTTTGGAAATGCAATAGTTTCTCTTATTGATTCTTCATCTAACATTAATTGCATAATCCTATCAAATCCTAAAGCAATCCCTCCATGAGGTGGAGCCCCATAATTTAAGGCCTCAAGTAAAAATCCAAATTTATCTTTAGCCTCTTTCTTGCTTATCTTCAATAAATCAAAAACTTTCTCCTGAATTTCAGAATCATGAATTCTAATGCTCCCTCCCCCAATCTCCACCCCGTTTAATACAACATCATATGCAAAAGATTTAGATTTTTCATTAAAATCTAATTTATTCTTTTTGGTTTGAGGCATCGTAAAAGGATGATGGATACTCTTATACCTATTATCCTCGGCACTATGTTCAAATAAAGGAAAATCAGTAACCCAGCAGAAAGCAAATTTCTCTCCTTTCTTTCTTAAATCAGGACTATCATTTCCATATTTCTTTATCGACTCTTCATGACTAAGTCTTGGAAATGGTGTTTTAATATTTACATTCAATACATCTTTGAAAAGTTTTTTTAGCATATCTTCAATCAAATTAATCATGTCCTCTTGCTCTACAAAACTCATTTCAACATCTATTTGAGTAAATTCTGGTTGTCTATCGCTTCTCAAGTCTTCATCTCTAAAACATCTCGCAATCTGAATATATTTATCAAATCCCGCAACCTGACTTAATTGTTTAAATAATTGAGGGCTTTGAGGCAAGGCATAAAATTTTCCTGCAAAATTTCTACTTGGAACAATATAATCTCTTGCCCCCTCAGGAGTTGATTTTGCCAAAATTGGAGTTTCAATTTCAACAAATTCATTTTCATGAAAAAAATCTCTTATAGATTTTAAAGCATCACTTCTTGCAATAAGATTTTTCTGCATCCTATCACTTCTCAGATCCAAAAACCTATATTTTAATCTTAAATCTTCATTGCTTAAATCCTCATTAATCTCAAAAGGCAATATTGGGCTTTCATTTAATACCTCAACCTTCTCAATAAAAACCTCAACCTTCCCACTATTAATTCCTTTATTCTCACTCCCTTTAGGTCGTGTATTAACCTTGCCTTCAATACAAATACAACTTTCCTTGTTTATTTTCTTTATTTTTTCAAAATCAGAGTTCTTAGCAATAATAACACATTGAACCTTCCCATATCTATCTCTTAAATCAATAAAAATAACCTTCCCATGCTCTCGAATAGTATCAGCCCAACCACATAACTTAACCTTCTTGCCAACTAATTTTTCATTTACCTCTCCCAAATTATGACTTCTTAACATTCTATTAGTTATTATTCTAAATTTATAAACTTATTGAGAAAATTTTAAAATGAACTATCCAAAAAGTTTCTCTAGAGTTTTATGACAACCTTTTGCTGGCTGATATCTTTTTAATTCAAAATACAATGCATTTGCAGGTGTTTTACTCCAAGAATCTTTATCACTATCCCAATAGATAATATCTATATCTGCCATAGATCTTAATTTCCTTCCAAGAATAATTATGGGTCCCTTAATTTTTACATAGTGTTTCTCGTGATATATATCTTTCATTAAATCCTTGCCATTCAAATACTCATCCTTAAGCTCAAGATACTCTCCAACAAACTCTTCAATATTATCTCTTGATAAATCCATTTAAAATATTACAAAAAACACTTTTTAAATTATTCTAATAATTTAGAAAGAATTTCGCTAACTTCCTTTCCACCTATTTTGCCCTTAAATCTCTGCATTATCAGCCCCATATACCCTCCAATACTCAGACCTGGTTTTTCCTTAATAATTTCTGCAATCTCCTTCTCTATAGTTCCTAAATCCACTCTTTCCATCTTCATTGCCTTTTCCAAACTCTCACCACCAATTAACCTCTCAATAACATGAATTGCATCTTCTTTTTGAATTTTATTTTTCTTTATAGCATTGATTATATTTTCCAAAACATCCATACTAAGTATTTTTCGAATATCTTCAATTTTCTTACCCGATTTTTTACTAAAGTCTCTAGGGATTTCTATTAAAATTCTAAAAATAAATCTAGAATCCTTCAAAATTTTTAATAAACCTTCAAACTCGTCCAACCTATCTTCCTTAAACAATCTCTTTATTTCATCCTCTTTCAATCCTTCTCTAGCAAGCCCCTCTCTTATCTTGCTTCTTAATTTAGGTAAAGTTCTTTTTGCATCATTTATTGACTCTCTAGATATTCTTAATAGTGGCAAATCTGTTTCAGGATACATTCTCGCGGCACCCGGCATCGGCCTTAAAAATTCACTCTCGCCATTAGGTAGTGCATTTCTTACCTCACTTTCAATATTTTTCTTAATCTTCAAATTCTTTTCTTGTCTAATAACCTCTTTTTCTATAGTTGAAATAAACATTCTTACATCCTGAAATCCTTTTATCTCAACTCTAGGATGTCCTTTAATACTAACATTAACATCCTGCCTTATAGTCCCAATTCCTCTTTTAACATCACAACTTCTCAAAATATCTCCCAAAAGTAACGCGGTCTCCTTCGCCTGTTCAGAACTTTTAATATCTGGTGCAGTCCCTATTTCAATCAAAGGAATTCCCAATCTATCTAATCGAAAAACCTTACTACTATCTTCCTCTCCAACAATTCTTGCAGAGTCTTCCTCTAAATTAACATTATCAATTCTAACTCTTCCCTCTTTTGTTTCTATCCATCCATTCCTTGCTATTAATACTGTTCTCTGAAATCCACTGGTATTACTTCCATCAACAACTGTCTTCCTCATTATCTGGCTTAAAGGCAGTATTTCACAATTTAATAATAAAGCCACATGTAATCCAATTCTCAAAGCATCCTTATTTATTAAATGTGGAGGTTCTTCATCTAGTTCAACCAAACAAGTAGTATCATAACCTTGATAAATAAATTTTTTATCTTTTTCAACCTCATACCTAGCAGCCACATCAACTTTTCCACCCTCTCCTGCAACAGCATGCAATTTCCTAACAACCTTAAATACGGGTTCATCACTTCTCAACAAAGAAGGACAATTACAAAATAATTTATTAGTGTCTAATTGCTGATGTATCTCTATTCCAGATCGAATCTTATTAACATTCAAACCCACTTTAGTCTTACTCATAGAATTAAAAGAAAAATAGAATTAATAAATCTTAAGGAAAAAAGTCCTTCACATTAATTATGCCTTTTACTGCATTAGAGTTTACATAAACTCCAGATTCGGCCACAATATCTTGAGTTATTTCATGTACCAAATTTTCCAAATTAACATCAACCCCGGAATCATTCATTCTTCTTTTTACCTTATCAATCCTTGTTTTTGTAATATACTTTCCCTCTATATTTTTTGCCTGCTTTCTTATTTCAGAATATTTTGGAGTAAGTATTTTTACAAATTCCTCTGTAGCATAATTTTTTAAAACTAGTCCTTCAAATTCATCTCCTAACTTTCCTCCATAGTTTTGCATTATCTCCTTCATAGAAGGCGCATCAAAAAATCCTTTTTGTATTGGCTCTAAGACTACAATATCTTCAAGTCCCCATAAATTCAAATAGCTAACTGCCTCATCATAATCATAAAATAATGGTTTTCCATCATCAACTATAGCCAAATCAATAAAATAAAATTTATCTTCATTTTCTTTATCATACTCAACACTTATTGGATTTAACCACTCTCCATAGATTATCATGTCATTAGGAATATTATATAGTGAAGGACTATTATGCATCCATTTCAAAAAATCTCTCATCCATCTAGATTTTTTTGCCTTCTCTCCAATCAAATAATTTGCCCTACTACCTCCAACAATTCTCCCGGATTCTGTCTTTCTAACCTGGGTTAAAGAACCATCAATCTTCTCAAAAACATATCCTTCATGCCCATAAATATTTGAAGCTTCCTCTATATAATGAATCTTGGGATATTTCACAAATTCTGGCAAATCTAAATTTCTATCATCTATCATTTTCTTAAATAACTTCTTAAGTCCCCCCTTGTATGTATCGCCCTAACATTATAATCATTATATCCCCCTTCATTTTTCAAAGTATTCATTGTTTGAGATATGTGAGAATCAGTGCTCAAAATATTTACAGAGCTTATTGGCATTCCCTGATAATTTACATTAGCTAAATCTAAAGATAAAGATATTAACTCAATATCTGTAAATGAAATTTCATCTTTTTCTCCCTTTCTATAATCTTCTTTAAAGGTATGAAAAGCTGCCAGAGTAGTATCATACCTATGTTTTTCCCTTAATGAATCATTTATAACAATATCTTCTATCTTTTCAGAAGAATCATCATAAAATTGTTTTATTAATTGGACAGTAGAAGGTGCTATTTCATACCTTATATTTTTTCTAGATTCCTT
>Ga0310122_10002076_pt1 | contig 12767 bp, 10 predicted proteins | sample CB6_Bottom_1051__FD_203503 | JGI IMG/M metagenome (GOLD analysis project Ga0310122, IMG submission 203503) | Marine microbial communities from Western Arctic Ocean, Canada - CB6_Bottom_1051 | ecosystem: Environmental > Aquatic > Marine > Oceanic | place: Canada: Western Arctic Ocean | collected...
AAAAACGTGCCACACAATTCCCCACACCCTATTTGTGGCGATACGTCAAGAGCATCCTGAAGCGGGCGACGCTGCGGCATGCCCCGGTCATGTTTGGCTGGCTCGCACATCGGATTGCAAGGCAGGCTCGGACATTGACGAGTACGGTCGCAAAGCTCAAATCCGGGTACGACGGTGTGGAACGCAACACGACCATCTTCAGCCGTGTGACGCAGAACTACGTCCGCCGATCGACATGGCGCTACTTACGGCAACTCGCCCGATCGCAATGCCGTCACGGCCGCGAATGCTTTGATTCATTACTCGGTGGAAGACACTTCCGTAACAAAAGGGAAACAGGGACAGTTCTCAAAATGCTCCCTCTTACACCAAATCCTGTTTGGTTCAAGCACACGATTCACGTTGGATGACTGGCGGTTGTCGTTTCGATTCACGGACTCGATGCAGGTTAAGCCGCCGGAAGGCGTGCGTGAGGAATCGATTCCCGAATTGTGGGACGCTCTGCCAAAAGCCTACTTGAGACTGCTGAGTGCCGCTGCGTTGCCCGACGTCCACGAATTCGAGCATCGAGCGATCAAGCGGACTCAGTTGCATCGCGATTGCAACACGAAAGCAACATTTGCAATCCAGCGCGAAGTGGAAGCGCAGTCAGTCAACCCGATCTCAAAGATCGGCCGAGTCTGAGCATTTTGTCTTACCTCCATTGTGTTGTCGTGAGCGGCAGATCATTCTATTTGTGATCAGCAAAAGTTGTAACAACATGGTCGCTCAGTTCTGTGCAAAAAACTCAAATCTGCATACGGAACAACGCGGTGAGAGCACCGGGCACCGTGCGCATCAGGAGAGAACAGGAATCAATCATGAACAATAATTGGAAAAGACCGCTGATCGCTTTGCTGCTTTCTCTGTTCGCGTTCGCGGCGCGGGTGGCGGACGCTGCACCGCGGGAGAAGCCGAATTTTATTGTCATCAACATTGATGATCTTGGATACGGAGATATCGGACCATTCGGCTCGAAGCTCAATCGAACTCCGAATCTGGATCGCATGGCCAAGGAAGGGCGAAAGTTGGCTTGCTTTTACGCAGCGCCGGTTTGTTCGCCGTCGCGGGCGTCGCTCATGACGGGGTGTTATCCCAAGCGAGCCCTGCCGATCCCGCACGTGCTGTTTCCCGGCAACGCGGTCGGGCTGGCTCCCGAAGAAGTGACGATCGCCGAGTTGCTCAAGGAGCAAGGATACGCCACCGGCGTCATTGGCAAGTGGCACTTGGGTGACCAGCCGGAGTTTCTGCCGACGCGGCAGGGCTTTGATTATTACTACGGGTTGCCGTATTCGAATGACATGGGACCGGCGGACGACGGCGTCAAGAGCAACCTCGGCGCGCCGCTGCGAAAGGCCAGGAGAAACAGCCAGCCGCCGTTGCCGCTGTTGCGGAACGAAACAGTGTTGCAGCGCATGCTGCCAGTCGATCAACAGGCACTCGTCGAGAGGTACACGCAAGAAGCGGTTAAGTTTCTGTGGGACCACCGCGATGAACCGTTCTTTCTGTACTTGCCGCATTCCGCCGTGCATTTCCCGCTGTATCCTGGCAAAGCCTTTCAGGGAAAATCGAAACACGGCCTGTTTGGCGATTGGGTCGAAGAATTGGATTGGAGCGTGGGCCAAATCTTCGAAACACTGCGTCAGCTCGGTCTGGATAAAAACACGCTGGTGATTTTCACGTCGGACAATGGCGGAGCGCCCCGTCACGGAGCCATCAATACTCCGCTACGGGGCGGCAAGGCCAGCACATTCGAAGGCGGCATGCGCGTGCCCACGATTGCCTGGTGGCCCGGTCGGATTCCCGCCGATACCGAAACCGACGCCGTTACGAGCATGATGGATATCCTGCCAACTCTGACAAAACTCGCAGGCGGCAAGCTGCCGACGGACCGCAAGCTCGACGGCGGCGACATTTGGCCGATCCTCGCTGGCGACGCCGACGCGAAGTCGCCTCACGAAACGTTTTACTTCTATCGCGGCCTGAATTTGCGAGCCGTCCGCAGCGGACCCTGGAAGCTGCATCTGGCCAAGGGGGAACTCTACAACCTCGATCAGGACATTGCCGAATCGAAAAACGTCGCGAAGGATCAGGCCGCCGTCGTCGCCCGGCTTCGAGACCTTGCCGATCAGACAAACGACGACCTCGGCGTCAAAGGGATCGGTCCCGGCTGTCGGCCATTGGGAAAGGTTGAAGATGCCAAGCCGCTAATCAATCACCGCGGCAAAACTCGTGACGGATTTGCGATACAGACTCCGCGGGCCGGAATGGGGATCATGGTTGGCGAAGTGACGTCGACCAGCGCGCTGGCACAAGTGCGTCTGACGCAAACCGACCAACTCGTTAAAGGCGACGTGCTGGGCGCTGCGGGCGTCGTCAGGTTTGATTTGGAATCGGAAGGCGGTAAGAAACTTGGCGCGCAGACCGTCGAGGTAAACGCTAGCCGCGACTTCATTGCCCGCGCCGAGTTCACAAGTCTCAAGCCCGCAACGCGATACACCGTGCGGACGCAGATCGGCACGAGCGCCAAGCAGCTACGACCCGGACCGACCGCGAGGTTTCACACGCATCCCGGTGCCACTTCGTCGGATCCGGTTCGCTTTGTCGTTGTCACCGGCATGAATTACGCCAAGTTCCACGGAGACGGCCGTATCGACCGCAAGACTCACTTGCTTCACAACAACACCGAATTGCCGCGTCCTTATTCTGGTCCCGACAAGCATTTGGGATATCCCGCCCTCGACACCATTCTCAGACTGAAACCAAACTTCTTCGTCGGCACCGGCGACAACGTCTATTACGACACGCCGAAGAAGCCGCGGGCGCGAACGGTTCCTGAACTGCGGCAGAAGTGGCACGAACAGTTCGTCCAGCCGCGTTACCGTGACCTTTTCGCCGCAGTCCCAACTTACTGGATGATCGACGACCACGACTACCGCATTGACGATGGTGACAACACCGGCGACCACCTTCCCTCACCTGAAACCGGCCGGCGAATGATGCTCGAACAGCTCCCGGTCGCGCCTGCCGACGACGTTGACGCCAAGACGTACCGCACGCTTCGCGTCAACCGCGACCTGCAAATCTGGTTTCCCGAAAACCGCATGTACCGGAGTCCGAATGCGATGCCGGACGGCCCGAACAAAAGTATCTGGGGTCATGTTCAGAAGGCCTGGCTGAAACGCACGTTGGCCGAAAGCGATGCCACATTCAAACTGTTGATTTCGCCAAACCCCATGATCGGGCCCGACGACGCTCGCAAGAGCGACAACCACACCAACTTCGGCGGCTTCCGCCACGAGCGAGATGAGTTCTTTGCGTGGCTCAAGCAGACGGGGATCGCCGACAGCTTCTACCTCGTTTGCGGAGATCGTCACTGGCAGTATCACTCGATCCACCCGGCGGGTCTGGAAGAATTCTCGTGCGGAGCACTCGTCGATGCCAATTCGCGCCCCGGCCGGAAACCGGGCGATCCGAAGAGTACCGACCCGAAGGGCTTGATTAAACAGGTGTATGCACAAAAATCTCCTTCGGGAGGATTCCTGTGGATCGAAGTGACTCCGGCGAGCAACAACCGCCCTGCAACCCTTGAGTTCCGGTTTCACGACGAACGCGGCGCGGTGCTTTATGAACACCGCAAATCAAGTCGTACGGCTCGCTGAAAGTCCTAGGCTTTGGCGGAAATGCAGGGTTCGGGCGCGAAACCTTACGTCCTGCAGAGTTTCGGCCATGCGTACATTATACGCGGGCGCTGTCGTTTAACGGTAAGCCGAAGGCGCCTGCGTTTCCACTTTTCCACTACCGCCGACGCCTTGCCGTTAAACGATTCGTCCCACGGAAATTCAAACGCGCAGTGGGTTTCGATCGGCGTGACGTAAGTCGTTGGCAGGGTTGAAGGGAACCGTCGTAGTGCGCGGTATGAAAAAAAAGCGCACTAAGCCAAAGGCGCAATTGGCCAATACGCGATGCATTCAATAACGACCAAGCTCACCTGCCGGGGCCGCCTGCAACACCGGGATGCCGCGCGAAACCAGTAGGGCGGCCCCGGTCTGGTGCAGCGCCTGGTTCGGCGATGCTTCGCGCACCAACGGAGCTATACATTACAGAAATACTCCGGTATGCAGATCCAGTACCTGAGGTTGAATGCCCAGCGCAAGGCCATTTTGATCGGCACCAGGGCCGCGAACTGTACTAACAGCACCAGAACGGCCCAGCGCCAGTAGGGGGTCACGCGCTGCCCTACCCGGAATAAGCCATAGGCGATGATACTTCCAGCCAGTAGGTAGCTACCGACAAGCACAAAGCCTGGGAGTTCCCGCAATGTCCAAGGCATACTTTCCATCGGACGACCCATCCACCTCAGCCAGAAGTAATCGGACAGATCGACCATGTTTAGTGGTACAACCTTTTGCAGATCCCAAGGTTCCCCAGGCCAAAAGATGTTCCAGTTCGGACCGCGAAGCAAGACACCCACCGCGATCAAGACAAGCCAGACCATCTCCAAGCCAATCAGGAGGAGTGAAAGGACAAACCAGTACGCTCGGCCTGGCCGTGAGCCTGTTTGGACCCCGCTCGCCTTCTTGAGGAATGGGATCGCCGCGAACCCGAGTGTGTAGATGACCGGGAAGACTCCACGGGCGAGCCAGGGGTCGAAGTAGACAAGCAACTCTTGCACTCCGCTCAAAATCAGGGGATTGTGCGCGTTTGACCATCTACCAGTCGTTTCGTCGATGTACGCGCGGATCGCCGGTATGCAAAACCACAATACCAGGTTTAACAACGCCAGCGAGACCCCCAGAATCTGCACTCCACGACCGTTTCGTGCAACAGTGGCCATTAGGTACCACCCCGAGAAGTTCCTTACCAGACTGAGCCGCCGAACTTGTAATTGTATGGAGTCAGTACATTTTGGATTATCCGGAGTTCCGGAGATTCCGTTCAGGCAAACCGAACACTCAATTCATCGGTAATCCCGATAGTATCCCTGATTATTGAACGTGTCAAACGGTTAGTAGACCGGAGCAAGTTGAGCAGTTTATCGTATTCGCCAGCGTTCCAGATATTCCTGCGGCGACGGGCTTCTATAAACGCAGTCAAACGCGACCTACGTCCGATTTCGACGTTAGAAATTCAAACGCGCAGTAGGTTTCGATCGGCGTGACGTAAGTCGTTGGCAGGGTTGAAGGGAACCGTCGTAGTGCGCGGTATGACTAAAAAGCGCACTAAGCCAAAGGCGCAGTTGGACCAATACGCGATGCATTCAATAACGTCGTAGCACACGCGGCAGCGTTGCGGCGACCGCAAAAGGACGGCCCTCGCGGAACAAAGCCAGCGTTGTGCTGCTCGCGTGCTGCGCCTTGTTGGCTGTTGTTCATTCTTGGTGGAGAATGGCCCATCGGTGTGTGGTCACGGGAGTTTGGAACCAGCCATTCTCTTCAGACTTTCCGTCAAGTGTCGCCACCGAACCAATTCCGGGATCAGCTTGAACCCATTTGCCGTCTCCAGCGAATGCTAGAATGTGGGCGCCATTGGTCGTGACCGCTAAATCACCAGGCGCTAGATCCGAATAGTCCATCTCCTTGATCGTTCCTTTTAGACCGAGGGGTACGGTGTACCCACGGTATCCAGCTCCCAATGCCCTGGCGCTTGCATCGAACCACCATTGTTCAACATACATCCGGAGTGTGCCGCCGTCTCCATGCCTCAACCCGTATGACAGCAAAGCGTCACGCAGCGCTCGCCGGGGTAGGCCAGAGCAGTCGATTCCTCGGGAACTCTCACCTCCCCAGTGGTATTTCGTACCCTCCAAGGCGGTCATCCGTCGGACGTATTCTTCTCTCAATTCCTCGCGGTCTATTTTCTTCGCTGGTAGCACGAATGGAATCGCCACAATCACAGGAATCAACAGCACGGTGATCCTCAGTGGTTTTCGCCGCCACGAGAACAGGAGAAGACCAGCCCAAGCACATCCGATCGAAGCCAACCAAGCTAGTTTCAGGAGTTTGCCATTCACCGGGTTGAGCGGAATCACAAAGATTCCCGCTACGGCACCGATCGTGAGGATTATGAGCAACCGTCGCCACATTCTTCTATTTCAGCCAACGCCTAAAATCACCGGGTTGCCTTGGCATCCATCAGTGTTCTATCGACTGTTGTTTCCGTCGTCGTGATCTTCGTAAGTATTCTGCAAGTTCAGGTTGACGCTTCCATTCTGCATATTCTGGCGTGGTTTGGTCGAAGTAGCGATGGTCCATATTAGCCCCAGCATTGACCAGCATTTCGACACTTCGTCGGTTCCCCACGCCAATCGCGCGGTTTAGGGGTGACGTTCCACCACAACCAAGTGCGTTTGGATCTGCGCCCCGATCAATCAGTATTTCAACAATTGCTTCGTGACCGCCTGCAGCGGCCCAGTAGAGTGGTCCAGATCCATCGTCCGAATAGATAGAATGATCCGCCCCGGCATCCAACAGTGCCACGGCAATTTCGGTGTGACCGTGAAATGCAGCCTCCCATAGCGGTGTGTTACCGTATTTGCCTTTCCGGTTGACGTCCGCTCCGGCGGCAATCAGTTTCTCAACTGCAGACAGCGAACTTGCCGCCCTTCTCGCTTCGCGAAACAGTTGATTATCCAAGTGGCGTGACATGGCGACGTAGAAATATGGAAAGTTAAGCGGCATAACTTGTAATTGTATGGAGTCAGTACATTTTGGATTATCCGGATTTCCGGAGATTCCGTTCAGGCAATCTGACACTCAATTCATCGGTAACCCCGATAGTATCCCTAATTATTGAACGCGTCAAACGGTTAGTTGACCGAGCAAGTTGAGCAGTTGATCGTATTCGCCAGCGTTCCAGATATTCCTGCGGCGACGGGCTTCTGTAAACGCAGTCAAACGCGACCTACCTGGCAATATGGTACATGCGAATAGTTCGGCGATCGTTACAAAATCAAGTGCGCAGTAACTTTCGATCGGCGTGACGTAAGTCGTTGGCAGGGTTGCAGGGAACCGTCGTAGTGCGCGGTATGCCCAAAAAGCGCACTTTGCCAATGGCGCACTTCGGCAATGGCGCAGTTCGACCGATACGCGATGCATTCAACGATTGAGTTGACCGGCGGCGCGAAAAGCGCTGCCATCAGGACCGGTGCTATTCACCGTCCGGTCGAACGCCTGGTTATGCCGTATTCCTAGCGGACGTCTCCGATATCGTCATTTCACGATTTCCAGCAACTCAATCTCGAACAAGAGCACTTCGTTGGGGCCGACGTTTGAGTAAATCGGGTGCTCGCCCCAGGCGAGGTGTGACGGGATGAACAGTTTCCATTTCGCACCGACTTTCATCAACTGCAGGGCTTCAGTCCAGCCTTTGATCGCAAGGCGATCCGTGACGGGGGTCGTGCGGGGCCGGTTACGGTGCAAAGTGTCGAATGGGGTGCCGTTGGTCAACGTGCCGAAATAGCGTATCTTGACCGTGTCGGTCCTCTTGGGTGATTTCCCCGTGCCGGCTTTGAGAATCTTGTATTGCAGGCCGCTTTTTGTGGTGACGACGCCCTTCTGAGTCTTGTTCTTGGCCAGATAGGCCGCGCCGACTTTCTTGATGTTTTCCAGGTAAGCTTTCGAGTAGGCAATTCTCGCTTTGCGCAATTCTTTGGCAGACAGCTTCGGCTCGGCCTTATTCAACCCGTCGATCAGACCTTCGACCAGCAGATCGACATTGAGTTCCACGCCGTTACGCTCGAGGCTGCGGCCGAAGGTCAATCCCGCTTCGTAACTGAAATTGTCCTTCGTCGTCTTGAAGACCACGTCGGCCTTTTTGTCCTGCTTTTGAGCCGAGTTCTTCTTTTCTGCCGGTTTGTTCTGCCCGTGGGTGACAGTTGCCAGGAGGCCGAACAGGCAGACGGCGACGACAATGTGGTTCAAAAGACTATCCCCTTTTTCCGATGCCATCACGGATTTGGGACTCGGCTCATCGAGACTTGGGCCTTGAGATGGGTCAAACGGTCTTGTCATTGGAATGTCCGTTGGTGATATTGAGAGAGCATAACGTTTGCGTTAACCGGGTCGCGACGGTTGACGCTGAATTCAGATTTCGCCGGATTCGCGACTCCGGTTCAACGCTTTGTTATGCGACGTCGTGTGCCAAGGCGTGGAAGCCTGGACTGTTTTCGCATACGCAATAGCTCGGATAGAAGCCGTGTGCCGGAAAGTTGTTTCTTAGTTGTTGCGTTGAACTGTTTAACGAGTTTTTGCAGCGCACGCGGCGATTGACTGAGTTGATCTGCTGATTCGCCGACATCACGGTAGGTGTCTGAAAGCACTTTGCGATCATCGTCCGTGATCGGTTCGAAGTTGTGCCGAATTTGGGTCAAAACCTCATCGATACGATTGCGAGGATAAGCTTGGTAGGTCTGAAGTGCCTCGGGCAACCGGGATGAAGCAGGGCCATTCAAAACCACGTAGATCGGTTTGTTCCATGCTGTTGCAGCACCCAATTCAACCATACCCATTGCGTCGGGTGTGGATTCAGGAGAGACAATTACGATAAACGCATGGCATTCTGCGAGTGCGTCCCAAATCGCCTTGCTTATCTCTTTGCCAACCGGAACACTAGCGTCGTGGAACGGTTGCAGGCCTTCGGCCTTTAGGCGGTCGGCAACGTCAGCCGCGAGTTCTCGATCGCGCGAGCCGTGCGAAACGAATACGTCGTAAGTTGGAGTTGCTGTGGACATTACTTTTTCACCCGGCGTTTCAATTCGGTTAGGTACTTGTCAAATTCGTTAATGTGAAACGCCTTCTTTCCTTCGATTATATCCGGGATTGCATCGAATGAGACATGGCAAAGCACGGGAACAATGCGATAGTCCTTTCTTCGTCCCCATGCGGCCCCAACTTCGAGCAAAACCCAAGGGCGTTCTATCGAATCAGGCGTAAGCAACACCACCAGTTCGCGGGACACTTGGATTTGGGTGCGAATCGTCTCCGGTATGCTATCGCCTCCGTTGATGTCACGATCGTCGCGAAACGAAGTTGCTCCAGTCGCGTCGATCTTTTCGCAGAATGTGGTTGCGATCCACTTGTCTGCTGTCGCGTGGCTAACGAAGACCTGATATGTCGGTTGCGGGCGTGCCTTCTTGGCTACCTTCTTTCGTTTCGTCGATTTCGTTTTCCGTTTCGCCATCAAGTTTATTCTTGTGTTCTACAGTCTGTGAAAGGACGAAGATTACGTGAGTCGCATAACTTGTAATTGTATGGAGTCAGTACATTTTGGATTATCCGGATTGCCGGAGATTCCGTTCAGACGAACCGACACTCAATTCATCGGTAACCCCGATATTATCCCTGATTATTGAACGTGTCAAACGGTTAGTAGACCGAGCAAGTTGAGCAGTTTATCGTATTCGCCAGCGTTCCAGATATTCCTACGGCGACGGGCTTCTGTAAACGCCGTCAAACGCGACCTACCTGGCAATTTGGTACATGCGAATAGTTCGGCGATCGTTACAAAATCAAGTGAGCAGTAACTTTTGATCGGCGTGACGTAAGTCGTTGGCAGGGTTGACGGTGCCTGTCCAAGTGCGCTCTTTGGCCGAAATGCGCAGTAGCCCTAAAGCGCATTTCGAGCTAGATTCCGGCGATGATCACCGACGACGAAACATTGCCGGATTATCTGGAGCAAGAGCAAGTCGCCGCGCTGTTGAAAGCTGCGAAGGCCGCTTCGATTCGCGACTGTGCGTTGCTGCTGTTGGTCTACAAATACGGCTTGCGAGTTCACGAAGCCAGCGCGTTCAACAGAAACCAAGTCAACTTTGCCAAGCGAAAGATTCGCATCGGCACGGGATTCTCAGACGCACAGCGCGCATCACCGCCAGCAATCGGCAGCACGATCACGTTTCGATATCAAGAATTCTCGGACAAGCGCGTCCCTCGCTTCCCATCGTTCGTCGCGCATCGAACCGATATTGCGGTGGCGGAAGTTCCGACAGCACCGAAGCCCGCTGCAACGAAAAAGGCATCGGTATCCGTCGCTGTCAAAGCCGGTTCTTCCGGCGAGGCCGCGCGATACTTCGAGTTCGTCGACGAAAAGTCCAGCAAATTCTGGGAGATCACCGTCGATGACACAGAAGTCACTGTCAGCTATAGTCGCATCGGCAGCAACGGCCAATCAAAGCTCAAATCGTTCGACAATTCCGAGGCGGCCACGGCACACGCCGATAACTTGATTGCAAAAAAAACCAACAGCGGCTACGAGGAAACTGATCGTCCGAATTGACAGGCCACCGAGCAGAGGGGCAGAACATGAATTTCAAGACTCTCATTGGGCACGGCTTAACGTTGTTGATCGGTGGCTTGATCTCGGTGGGACATGCTGCCGACGCCGGCCCGAAACGGCCCAACGTGTTATTTTTGCTGAGCGACGATCAGCGGCCTGACACGATCCATGCACTTGGCAACGATTTGATTCAAACTCCGAATCTCGATGCACTTGTCCGGTCTGGCACATCGATGACTCGCGCGGTGTGCCCGAATCCGATTTGTACCCCCAGCCGTGCCGAAATCATGACGGGATGCACGGGCTTGCGGAACGGCGTGTTTGATTTTGGCCGTAAGATCAACAGCGACGTGGCGCTCTGGGCCGAGACAATGCGCCAAGCCGGATACAACACCGGATATGTCGGAAAGTGGCACAACGATGGCTCGCCGACCGAGCGGGGTTATGAAGACACGGTGGGACTGTATCGAGGCGGTGCGGGACGGTTCGCGGTCGCATCGTTTGATTGGTTCGGACGCCCCGTTACCGGCTATCGCGGTTGGGCGTTTCGCTCGCCGGACGGAAAAATCTTGTCAAAGAAAGGCGTCGGCCTGACTGCCAACATCAGCAGCGACTTTGCTGACGCGGCGATCGAGTACATCAGCCGCAAGCGAGAGAAGCCATTTTTCTTGCATGTGAAGTTTACGGCTCCGCACGATCCGTTATTGTTGCCGCCGGGTTTCGAGAAGACCTACCCAGCCGCCAAGATGCCGCTCCCGGCGAATTTTCTGCCCGAGCATCCGTTCGACCACGGCAATTCCAACGGCCGAGACGAGCGGCTGTTTCGCTGGCCGCGGACTCCGGAAGAAACGCGTGGAGAATTGGCGGTTTACTATGCCGTGATCTCACACATGGACGCTCAAATCGGACGCATCATCGCGTCACTCAAACAATCGCGCCAATTGGAAAACACCGTCGTGATCTTTTCCAGCGACCACGGCTTGGCGGTCGGCAGTCACGGTTTGCGCGGCAAGCAAAATATGTATCAGCACACCATCGGAGTGCCCATGATCATCAGCGGCCCCGGCATTCGAAAGGATGTCCGCAGTGACGCGCAATGCTATCTGCGCGATCTGTTCCCAACGGCGTGCGATTTCGCCGGCATCCCGATTCCAAAGTCCGTTCAAGGACGAAGTTTGAAACCGGTGCTGACGGGAACGGGTAAGACGCTGTATCCTTATACCATTGCCTATTTCCGTGACGCCCAACGCATGATTCGCACCGACGAATGGAAGCTGATTCACTATCCTAAAATCAAACGGTTTCAACTCTTCAATCTGAAAAACGATCCGCACGAGTTGAAAGACCTGGCGAAGGAACCGAAACTTGCTAATACCGTCGCTCGGCTGAAAAAGATGTTGTACGATTGGCAAGTCGAAAACAAAGACCCTCTGGTTCAGAAAAAATCGGGATAAACCATGCAAGTATCGATTCGAGGATTCCTCGCAGCCGCAATTTTGGTAGCTGTTGCGTCCAACACCGGCGCGGCGGAAAAGAAATCGGTCATCGGCGATCCGGTCGCCAACTTCACTCTGAAGGATTACCGAGGAAAATCACATTCGCTCGACGATTTGAAAGACCGCAAGTTGATCGTGCTGGCGTTCCTGGGCACCGAATGCCCGCTGGCAAAATTATATTCGCCGCGGCTGGGCGAATTGGCGGCCGAGTTTGAAGACCGGGGCGTCGAGTTTCTGGGAATCAACGCCAACCGGCAAGATTCCATGACCGAGATCGCCGCGCACGCGCGCGTTCATAAGATCCCGTTCCCAGTTCTGAAGGACCTCGGCAACCGCGTCGCCGATGAAATCGGAGCAGTCCGGACTCCGGAAGTATTTGTGCTCGATCAGAAACGCAACATCCGTTACCGCGGCCGCATCGACGATCAATATCTGGTCGGGCTGATCCGGGATGAGCCCAAACGTCGCGATCTTCGGATTGCTCTGACCGAACTGCTGGCCGGCAAAAAAGTCAGCCAAGCGGAAACCGAAGCGTTGGGCTGTTACATCGGACGGGTTCGTAAAGCAAAGTCAGACGGCAAAGTCACATACTCGAATCAGATCGCCCGCATCTTTCAGAAGCGGTGCGTGGAGTGCCACCGGTCCGGCGAGATTGCTCCGTTTTCATTGACCGAATACGAAGAGGTCGTCGGCTGGGCCGAGACGATTGACGAAGTCGTCGAAAACCGCCGAATGCCGCCGTGGCACGCCAATCCGAAGCACGGTTCGTTTGCCAACGACCGCAATTTGTCCGACGAAGAGAAAAAGCAGATTCATCAATGGGTTGTCGACGGTGCTCCGGAAGGCGACCGCGGCAAGCTGCCCAAACCGATCCAATACGTGACAGGTTGGAGCTTGGGGAAGAAACCGGACACGGTCGTTTACATGCGTGACGAGCCATTCACCGTGCAAGCGGAAGGG
>Ga0310122_10002077_pt1 | contig 12766 bp, 8 predicted proteins | sample CB6_Bottom_1051__FD_203503 | JGI IMG/M metagenome (GOLD analysis project Ga0310122, IMG submission 203503) | Marine microbial communities from Western Arctic Ocean, Canada - CB6_Bottom_1051 | ecosystem: Environmental > Aquatic > Marine > Oceanic | place: Canada: Western Arctic Ocean | collected...
GTACTATTAGATACAACTATATACGCTACAAATTCTGGTGAAGTAGAATGTTGGATAGATGATGCTAAACACAGTGGCACAATAACTGGTACTGTTGCTAATCCAACAGTAAGCATTGGTGACAAGATTGTAATTAATGGTACTGAAGTAACTTTTACTGGTACTAATGTAGATTCAGTTGTGAGTGATATAACTGCCAAAGCAATTACATTTATAACAGCAGTAAAAACAAGTGACAATAAATTAAAAATTAGTAGCACAAAAACAGACGCTAATGCTAAACTTACAGTAAGACCTGGTACAACTAATGGTGATGTAGTGTTTACAGCACTTGGTTTAACACTATACACATATAAATCAGCATTGCGACATCCAGATGGCCCACAAAATGCATACTATGGAGAACATATTAGATTTAATAATACTGCTACTAATGTTATAATTGGTAGTCCAACAAGTTCAAGTGAAGTAGCAATGACAATAGATAATGGTGCTACACTATTTGATCAAGGTAATACTATTATTAGTGATGTTAAACCTGAATCAGGATCAGCATTAATTTATGACATTAATACTGATTTAACTTATTCGTTAATACAACGAGTAGATTGGAGTGGCCGTAAAAAACTTGATAAGTTTGGTACTGGCCTTGCAATGATTGGAAATACAGCACTCATTGGTGCTCCAGGTGATGATTATTTTGTTGAAGAAACACTAATTGGTACTGGATTAACGGCCGCTTATACAATTACAGGACAATTTACTACTGCTAATTTAGAAATTACTATGAATGGTAGAGTAATGTTACAGTCAGAATATTCTAGTGATAATGCATCACCTAGTATAGTAACATTTACTGAAACACCTGTTGCAACTTCTATTATTGTGTTTAAGAAATATACACAAAATACTGGTGCTGTAATGGAAGCAACTAATACAGGAAACAAAGTTGCATGGAATAGTAAACGTACACAAAGTGATAAAGTAGATATTAATTCTATTAATAAAGTTATTACATATAATAAATCAACAAATACATTTATAGATTATATAGATTTTATAGATCCTATTAAAGGAAAAATACCTGGCATTGCTGATGAAGAAATAAGTTTTAAAACTTTGTATGATCCAGCAGTATATAATTTAGCAACAGAAACAAACATTGTTGTTGATTTAAATAATCATTGGGGACCTAATGAAGTAGGAACTCTGTGGTGGGATTTAACTAATACGAAATATATTGATTATGAACAAAGCGAATTAGAATACAGACGTCTTAATTGGGGTAAATTATTCCCTGGCACACAAATTAATGTATATGAATGGGTTGAAAGTGATACGTTACCATCATCATATGTATCATTTGGTGGTGATGGCACTCCAAAATTCTCAAATGATACAGCATACGTAGAGTATCAAAAATATAATAAATCTACTAGTACACTAGAACCAATTTATTATTATTGGGTTAAGAATAAAACATCAGTACCTGAAGTTTCTACCACATATTTAGATGCTAGTGGACAAATTAAGTACGCCGCATATGGTAACGAAATTGAACTTAAAAGTTTTATCCCCGCAGCTACACGAAAATTGCCAGGACAAACGATTGCTACTATATTAAAAAACCCCATGGCATATGGATTAAAATATATTAGTATTGTAGCGGAAAATGCTTTTGTTGGTCATAATTTACAAACAAATTTGACTAATGATAATATTATTTTAAGTATTAACTATGACACTGTTAAGAATGATATACCGTTACATACAGAATGGCAATTAATACAAAAAAACAATGCGATGTCTAAACCAAATCCTTATTTAATTACTAAACTAGGAGACAGTTTAGCGGGGAAAGATGCTAAAGATAATGAAGTACCAGATTCTTCAGTTCATGTAGCATCAAGATATGGTGTAATGGAGTATCCTCGACAAAGTATGTTTGTTGATAGATTAGGTGCTATTAAAGTACTTGTACAATTTTGTAATACTGTATTTGCAAAATATAAAATGGCATTAGATTATAAGTTAACAACAATATCTTCAGCCGAAAAAACACCAACATATGGTTATAATGAAACTGTTGCAAGTAAAGCAGAACTAAATTATATTAATACAATGACTATTTCCGATGGACATAAAGTAATAGTTACAACAGACGAAACTCAAGGAAATTATTGGGTAACGTATATTTGGGAAGTTGCAACACAAAGATGGAATTTAGAAAAGAAACAGAAATACGATACAACAAAATATTGGGATTATATTGATTGGTATGCAACTGGTTATAATATTAATACTATCATTGATTATACTGTTGCAATAGAAAATGATGTTGATAAATTAGATACTAAACTTAATGATATAGTTAAAGTATTAAATGATGGGCAAAATAAATGGATATTGTATAAAAATACAAGTGGTAGTACTGTTGATACATATGAAGTTGTTGGACAAGAAAACGCAACAATTAAATTTAAAACTACATTATATACTACAACTACGCCATTAACAGAATTAAGATATATTATTGACGCATTAAACACACAAATATTTGTAGGAAATATTGAAGTAGAGTTTAATAAATTGTGGTTTGAAATGATACAATATGTATTATTTGATCAAGCAATACAAGTTGACTGGGCATTTAAAACTAGTTTTGTAACAATTAACCAAACTGTAAGAAAATTATCTGAACTCGTTAATTATAGTTACGATGTACAAGACAGCATTAAAGATTATATTGGTGAAGCTAAACCTTATAGAACTAATATAAGAGAATATGTATATCGTTATGATTATACTGAGAATTCTTTAATAGGAAATAGTGACTTTGATTTACCAGGTTACTATGACACAACAGACAAACTGTTTAGATCTCCCAATGTGTATGAAGCAGATGATGATGCAAAAATGCTTACAGCACCATGGGTTGATTGGTTCAATCATTATACAAAGAAAGTAGACAATATTATTGTATTGACTGCTGGTAGTGGTTACGCTACTACCACATCATCAACATATGATGCAGTAGGTTATGACACAACTGGTTATGATTTTAGTGCTGTTACAGCATCACCGCCAAATGTAATAATTGAAAGCGGAGCACAATGGGAATTAGGATATTCATATGCTACAGATAAAGTACCTGGCGCGGCAGGCGCACAGGCAGTTATTGTTATACCAGAACACAGTCCAGACACGTTGTGGTACTATAGTGGTACAGAGCAAAGCACTTCTCAATGGAAAGATATGGGTTGGAAAGTTAGAATACAACCTAAACTAGCGACAAATGAAAGCAAAACATTTGCAGTAACTGTAGTATTAGATAACACAGGTAGCCCAGACTATTATATTGATGGTGTGGAACGTCCTAACCTTATATTGTATAGGGGTTCAACATATACATTTACACAAACAGACGCAAGTAACTTAAACTATGGTTTCTTTAGATTCTCAGCATTAGAAGATGGTACACATAGAGACGGTACTGGTGCTATTGCTGTACCTGTAATGGGATTACCAGGTCTTGAAACAGTAGTATCTATCACTGTAACAAATGGTGGCACAGGTTATGTAACTACTCCAAAAGTAACTATTACAGGTGGTAGTGGTTCAGGTGCTACGGCATATGCTAATGTGGAAAATTATAAAGTTAGAGATATTAAAGAAATAATGAAGTTTGATCGTGTCGACTCACCATCACACGTTACAACTATTGCTGTAACTGCTGGAGGTACAGGATATACTTCAACACCTACAGTAACAATAACAAATGCCACAGGAGATACAACTGGTGTTGGCGCAAGTGCTAAGGCAGTTGTTTCCGGTGGAGCAGTAACAACGGTTGTTGTTGAGCAAGAAGGCACAGGATATACTGCCGCACCAACTATAGCATTTAGTGGTGGCGGTGGTACGGATGCCACGGCAACAGCAACTGTTTCCTACTCATCCTATAATAAGTTGGAAACAGCACAAGAGGCGGCCGCAAAGAAACATAGTGATCGTTTAACATTATATTATATTGGCGGGCAAACTGGTACAAATAGTGATAAAAACTGGAAGAGCGAAACAGTAACTGATATACCTACATATGAAGCAGTTATATCAGATTCAGGTATAGAATTTAAGGCTAATAAAGTACTTGGTCCAACATTTGATATGGAGCCAGGTTATGATAGAGCAGCTTATGCTAAGTCAGCATTTGATGATTATGCTGTTAGTCCAGAAGGCACAAAACTTATTGCTAGTGTCGATACAGATTTAGGTGGTGGTGATTTTAGTACAAGTGGAGGTATAGATCCAGCAAATGTTTCAGTTGATGGTGATAGATTTGTAACAGAATATACATCACATGCACCTGAAGAACAAGTTCCTGGTCGTGTATTTGATACACTTGATATGAAAATATATGAAATGCCAACACCTAGTGATACAGGTGTTACTATTAGAAAGTTTACGTTTACTGGTGATGGTTCTACTACAACTTATGATTTCTCTGCATTAACAAAATTACCTACAACTGTTAGCGGGATTGAAATATATGGAGGTAATTCAACATATGGATGGACGTTAAAAAAATTAACTACTGATTATACAGTTAATACGAAAAATAATGATATAACAATGGTTGTGCCAGCGGCCGCCGGACAATTACTTCATTTTATACTTATTGAAACAGGTGGCGAAAATATTACGGCATATCAACAAGATTTTGTTGGTGATGGTTCTACAACAGCATTTGTTGTAAATGTACCATATGAATACGCACAATATCTATATGTTACAGTAAACGGATTTGAAGATAATCCAACTTGGACAGCATCTAGTTATTATAAGAAAACAAAAGTTACTTTTACATCGGCACCAATAAATAATTCTCGTATAAGAATACATACATTTAATAAGTCAGGATTAACAATTACAAATGCAGGCAGTGGTTATACAACTGCTCCAGCAGTAACATTTAGTGGTGGTGGTGGTAGTAACGCGACCGCTACAGCAGTTATTAATGCTAAAGGTGTAGTAAGTGGATTAATTGTTACAAACGCAGGTACTGGTTACACATCAGCACCTACAGTTGCTATAGCAGGTACTGCAACAGCAACTGCTACCGTAACAGGTGGAAAAATAGAAGCAATTAGACCATTTGTAACAGTTAAAAACGAAGAACAAACAATTACAGTTCCTGGTAGTCCAACATGGCCTGCTAGTTATACATATGTTTATGGCCCAGATGACTTCTTTGAGTTAGGTCCTGACGCCGCAAAAGTTTTTGTATATTTTAAAAATGAAAGATTAAGGCCACCAGACACAGAATACTATACAGGCAACGGAGTATTAGCGGCGTATAATAGTCCAACTAATCCAACTATTGCATATGGATCAGTAACTGATGCTGATGTACAAGTACACGTTGATGGTGTATTAAAAACACTTACAACACATTATACATTTACTGGTACACCCTCTCGTGCTCAAATAACATTTACTGGTGGTAATATTCCAGCATCAGGCGCAGATGTGGCAATTACAGTTAGAAATGGTCAATATTGGGTACAAGGTGATTATCAAATAGTACTTGAAAATGGTAGTGGAGTATCTACTACTGCTGGTACAGTTGCAACTGGTGATAAATTGTTTATCCAGTCATTCTCTAATCAAAGATATAGTAAAGGAAAAACTATAGTAATAAAAGGTAGTTCAACTGCTACAACAACAATTCCTGAAAGATTTGATTCAACAATTTATGACACTATAGGATATTCTGGAGATGTAAGTATATCAATAGCAACACCAATATATGATATATCAGCATTGGGTGCTAATACAAATTACTTGTGGGTATGGTTAAATGGTGTGCCAAAAATAGCAAACCATGATTATACTGTTTCTGGAACCAATTTAATAATGACCCCAGATTCTGGTAGTATATTAGCATCAGATTATATTATAGTATCAGGAATGCGGCAAGCAGAGCAACAACATGGTGTAGCATTTAGAATTTGGAAAAATATGTTTGATGATGTAGAATACTATAGAATAGCTACAGCAAACACAACAACATTGTCTACAGCATTAGTATTAACTGACTTAGAAATTAATGTTACAGATGCTACTAAATTATTAACTCCGGTACCAAGCACAGCAACACCTGGTGTAATATTCATTAACGGTGAAAGAATAGAATACTATGTAATAGATGGCAATAAACTAAAAAGATTGCGTCGTGGGACATGGGGAACAGGTGCTCAAGCAACACATGCTATTTTAAGTGAAGTAGTTGATGGTAGTAAACAACAATTAATACCAGGTGATGATGTTCATACTAAAGTTTGGTATGATCAAGGAGGATCAACTGCTACTAATGAATTAGGTTTAGGTATGGCAACATCTAAACAAGTAATATTCCTTAAAGAGGCACCGCTGTTAACTCCAAAGGTAATATAAGGTAATATAATAGGATAAATACTTCAGATGGAAAACAAAGAAATCAAGCAAGAAAACAGCGAAGAGCAAGAAGAAATGGAAGAAAAGCAACCTAACGAAATTCCAGGCATTACAGTTGAAGGTTACATTAAAATATTTGATCCAGAAACAGACGAAGTATTTGTAGATCAACGCAATGCTATTCATTATGAAAATTTTTCCAAAGCATTAGCAGACAGTATTTCTAATCAAACTACTGGCTTTATTCATGAAATGCATTTTGGTAATGGTGGCACCTCAGTGTCAACCACTGGTATTATAACATATTTGCCTGCTAATAATTCAGGCAGTTCTGCAGATCTATATAATAAAACTTATTATAAAGTTGTTGATGCAACTAGTTCTTCTAATACAGATCCTACAAGAAATAAAATGACAATTAGTCATACAAGTGGCACAATTTATACTGATATTCTTGTAACTTGTTTGCTTGATTATGGAGAGCCGGCCGGTCAAGAAGCATTTGATAACTCGGCATCTTTAGATGGAACATATGTTTTTGATGAATTAGGTTTAAAAAGTTGGGAAGGTACTATAGGAGAAGGTAATTTATTAACACACGTAGTATTTCACCCAGTACAAAAATCACTTAATCGCTTAATTCAAATAGATTATACAGTAAGGATACAAACATTAACTAATCTAAGTAGTGCAACATAATATACATATTTAATTATCAATTAGATAAATAATATATACGTATATATTATAAATATGATTCGATTTAGGAGAGAGAAAACGTGGCGTATACAGTTAATAAAACAAGTGGAGCCGTACTAACAGTTGTAGCAGACGGAACGCTAGACACAACAACGAATTTAACATTAATCGGTAAAAATTATGCCGGATATGGTGAAGTTCAAAACGAAAATTTCGTTAAAATATTAGAAAACTTTGCTCACAGTTCAGCACCTAACACACCATTGGCTGGCCAATTGTGGTGGGACTCTACAAATGTAGCACTCAAAGTATATACCGGTAGTGCTTGGAAAGAGGCTGGTGGTATAACTTCAGCGGCAACAGCTCCATCAGGTGCTATAGAAGGAGATGTCTGGTGGGACACTACTAATGATCAATTAAAAGCATATGATGGTTCAGCATGGATTACTATTGGACCAAGTTATGCAGGTGGTATAATTAGTGGTGCAATTGTAGAACAAATTACAGATAATGCATCAGTTATACATACAGTAGTAACTTTATATGTCGCAGATACAAAAGTTGCAATTATTTCTAAGGATAGCGTGTTTACGCCCAACGTTGCTATTACAGGATTTGCAACAGTAAGTCCTGGTTATAATTTAAATACAAACCTAACAGGAAATAAACTTCACGGCACCGCAACTGATTCAGATAAATTAGGCGGCGTAGCAGCTGCAAATTATTTACGTTCAGATGCTAATGACACAACTAGCGGAACATTAGGTGTTCTTAATGATAATGGTTTAGCAGTTGGTGTCGATTCTGATTTGTCAATGAGTGTATCAGGCAATGACGTAACAATTAAGAATGTTACTAGTAATGGTAATTTACTATTAGGCATTAACCAAGGTGGATCACCAGCAACTGCTATTACTATTAGCGGTTCAACAAACTCGGTAACTATTGCAGGTGACTTGACAGTAAGTGGTACAACTACAACACTTAATACTACTAATCTATTAGTAGAAGATCCATTAGTTGTTCTTGCTAAAAATGTATCTGGCGCACCATCATTTGATGCTGGCTTGGTTGTAGAGCGTGGATCAACTGCAAATGTTGGATTGATTTGGGATGAATCACTAGACGAATTTTCCGCAATTAATACAACTGAAACAGGCTCAACAGCAGGCAATGTTACTATTGATTCATATGCTAATTTCCACTGCAACATACTAACTGGTACATCAACTATAGCAAGATACTCTGACTTGGCAGAAAACTTTTCAGCTGATTATGCATATGATCCAGGTACAGTATTACAACTTGGTGGTGAGCAAGATGTCACAATGTGTGAAACAGATGCTTCAGAAGAAGTCTTAGGTGTAGTTAGTTCATATCCAGGATATTTGATGAATAGCGAGCAAGATGGTGTAGCAGTAGCATTAGCAGGACGAGTTCCAGTTAAGGTTACTGGCCCTATTAACCGCGGCGATAGATTAGTATCAGCCGGTGGTGGTACAGCAAGAGCCGCTACAAAAGAAGAATGTAATGCTTGGAATGTTATTGGTAGAGCACTAGAAAGCGATGCTGATAAAGAAGATTCTCATATAACATTAGTACTATGTATTGTGCGAGTTGTTTAAGTTTTCTTGTTCAGATATAAATACAATACATACAATAACTTACAAATAAGTTATTCTCGAGAATGAAAAATACGACAATCCTAGGAGAAATCGAATATGGCATATACATCAGGCGATACTATTTTAGCTACACACTTTAATACATTCGTAGGAGATTATAACGCGCAATGGGGTACAGGGTCGGGTGATCAAGGTTGGGGTCAAACCAACACACTTTCTACTGTCTCCGCTGGCGATACTGTAACAGCCACACAATGGTCAACATTATTAGCAAGAATAGTTAGTGGATCCAATCATACAGGAACAAGCATAACAGGAATTAGCTCGCCTAGTGCTGGTGATTCTATCAGTGCATTTGCAGCTTTGGCAGCCAATATTACGGCAGTTATTGCAGCTCCCTCTAGATATACAGCGGCCGCGGCAAGCAGGGCTGATACTACAAGTACTCAAGCTGGTACAGGTAGTTGGACAACAAGTACGATCCACATTTTTACACTAACATTTGCTGGTGGTGATGAAGCAAGATATTATTTTAACGCAGGTGGTTCAACTCGCTTTAGTTTTACTAGAGCAGGTGGAACATCTCATACAAAAAACACAGAATGGTCAAATTTAGCAACAGCTTGTGGTACAGTAGTTTTTGCTGTACAAGGCACAACTAAAGACGGTGGTTCTGGTTCAACCAATATATTAGCAACAACAATTGGTTACCAAGACTTAACAACATCATACCAAAGCATTTTTAAACAGTTTGAAGGCGATAACCCTTATACAGCAAACTATATTTTAGTAGAAATACTTACAAATGCTCTTGATGAAGACAGCAACGGTGATAACGGACATATCTTTACAGTTAGAATTAGTTGGGTAGACGCGGCGGCAGATGATTTCAATGATACAGTAGATGGTACTGTAACAGACACAATTACGCACAGAACACCCAGTACTAACTCGTTGAACAATGCAAGTTGGAGTGCAGCTCCTACTTACAGTAACACGAGCTTTACCCAAGCATAATAGTTGACTTAATGAAGTATTTCATGTATAATATTATATATGAATGTGAAAGAAACAGTAAAAAAGAAATTTAACCAAAAAGTGGCTCGCGCAACATTGCGTGAGACCACTTTAGGTTTATTAACCCTCCCGTATAATAGCGGTTTATTTAAAATAACATTAGAATTAATAAATTTTGCTGAATTAATGTCACTACGTGCCGCCATGGCACAATCAGCAGATTTAGAAGCAAACCCTACAGTAATATTAGACTCATTTGACAACCCCATATTAATAAAAGATCCACGAGACTTTACTGTAAAATTGTGGGAAAAATATTACGAAGTTAATAATGAATACTTAGACAAATTCGAAGAATTAAGGGAAATAAGAAAACCCGAACAAATTTAATATGCCTACAGAAAATGGCGTTTTACTATTTGCGTATGATAATGAGACAATAAAATATACAGAACTAGCCAAACTCTGTGCATTACTTGTACGCAAACACCTTAAAATAGGTGTTACATTAATTACTGACACCCCAATAGAAGGACCTTTCGACGATGTTATTATAGTCGAGGCGGGCAATAGTGGCAAACGAACATTTAGAAATCCTAATGGTGAAACAGAAGAATTAACTTGGCATAATAAAACACGTCCACTAGCATATGACTTATCACCATATGAAAAAACTCTATTGCTAGATGTAGATTATCTTATGTTTAATAATTCGTTGCAATGGTTATTTGACTCTAAACAAGAATTAATATGCCACAAAAATGTTTATGACGTAACAGATAAAAATAGTTTTATAGATGACAAACTATTACATTGGAGCAGTGTTCCAATGTTATGGGCAACTGTATTGTACTTTACTAGAAATGATACAGCAAAAGAATTTTTTAATCTAGTTAAATTAATACAAGATAACTATCAATATTATTACAACTTATATAATTTCAAGATGGGTCCATATAGAAACGACTATGCTATAAGTATTGCATATAATTTATTAAGTATAGAAAATTATTTTCACGATCCTCTTTTTACTCTCCCTTCACAATACACTATTAGTGAAGTACGTCAAGATGGTACTATTGTATATGAGTTTGATGGTCGTAATAAAACAGAAGTATCGTATATAAACAATACTAATTTACATGTTATGAATAAGCATAGTATATTAGAACATACAAATGAAATATTAAGATACGCAACACAACCAATTCTAACACGAGTAGAGCAAAGTTCCACAGGCGAGTGGCCAAAGCATGAAGAGAGTTAAAGAGCATGATGAGCAAATTGGTTATTTTACATTTGTGCAAAATAGTCAACTTAATGACTATTTAAAATTAGCATATGCCTGTGGCTTGAGTTTAAAAGCAACACAAAGTATAAACAAGTTTGCTATTGCTGTAGACAAAGCGACTAAAGAACAATTAACAGAAAAACATTATAAAGTATTTGACTATGTAATAGATATTCCGTGGGGTGATGATAGTAAGGATGACTCATGGAAACTAGGTAATGAATGGAAAGCATGGTCTATAACACCATTTAAAGAAACAGTTAAGTTAGATTGTGACATGGTGTTTACGCGAAACATAGACCATTGGTGGACATTTATGCGTGAGCAAGAGGTTATGATTGCTACTAATGTTCGCAAACTAGACGGGACTATTTCGGACTCACGCAAGTATAGAAAACTCTTTGATATCAATAACTTACCTAACATTTATAGTGGGTTTATGTACTTCCGTTATGGTGAGAAGAGTCAAAAACTATTTAGAACTCTTAAATGGGTTTATAAAAACTGGGGTGAAGTGTCAGAGAGTTTAAAAAATTGTAGGGATGAAAAGCCTACTACTGATGTTGCCTTAGCAGTAGCATTAGTATTACAAGAAGTAGAGCATAAACACACAAATAATGTATTGGATTTTCCAACGTTTGTTCATATGAAGCAAAGTATATTAGGATGGCCAGAACAACATAAGATAGAAGATATTATTAATATAGAGTATAGTGACGATGTTGGATTAATATTAGGTGTAGAGCCACAAATATATCCAGTACATGGTGCAGAGTGTAAAGAGTACCTAGCAGATAAAACAATAGAATATTATGAACGTAATTAAAGACATTGATAACCTTCTAGAAGCAATTAACGTCACAGCAATTGCAGAAGTAGAACGTAAAAAAATCCCTGATCCTGATTATTGTATATACTATAATAGTGAGGGTACAATCTATGAAGCATCTACGTATGTAGATGATAGTAGGGACTATGTAAACGTTCCTTTAACATGGATAGATAAAAATAATATTACTGATTGGGTAGTACGTAATGGTAAATTAGTACCAATCCCACGTGATACTTATAATCGTTTAACAAAATATACTAAAATTACACACGTACATGAGTTAGATCCAAATCTACCTGTGTATGTTACTAACTCTGATCATAGATTTATTAAAAAAATTGTTAATGCAGATGAAGTAGAATTCAATAAGGATGAAAACTATTATCAATTACAACAGGAGAACAAATGATAGTAAAACATGCAAAATTTCCTTGGAGGGCACAAAAGGGAGATGTAATTAAAAATAAAGAATTTAAAAAAGCAATTAAAATTTACGGCAATGTAAAAATTTGGTGTAAAGAAAATTGCAAAAAGGAATATATATTAGATGACACTGTTTATGCATTGGGTGTAAAAGTATCATTTAAGACAAAAACAGAAGCAAATAAATTTGAAAAATATTTTAAATTATGACTGAAATTGTAGACATTGCTGACTTAGATTGCGTATACTTAACATACGATGAGCCACAAAAGAATGAGTTTTGGGCCAAGATACTAAACATGGTACCTTGGGCAATACACATTGATGGTGTGTATGGTTCTGATGCCGCACATAAAGCCGCGGCTAATGCTTGTCACGCTGAACGATTTGTTTTAATAGACGGTGATAACTTACCCGATCCAGAGT
>Ga0310122_10002078_pt1 | contig 12765 bp, 6 predicted proteins | sample CB6_Bottom_1051__FD_203503 | JGI IMG/M metagenome (GOLD analysis project Ga0310122, IMG submission 203503) | Marine microbial communities from Western Arctic Ocean, Canada - CB6_Bottom_1051 | ecosystem: Environmental > Aquatic > Marine > Oceanic | place: Canada: Western Arctic Ocean | collected...
CTCTGCGCTCGTCCAGTTGTGGTGGCAGTGTTGGCGAATTCTGTCGATACTACTATCATCCGTCCTCTTGACGGAAACAGGGCGGATCTGGCTGAGATCTGTAAGAAACGGGGGTCTGGAGATCATATGCGCATCATCGTGGCCGGCGCAGGCGTGGTGGGCTTCCATCTGGCGCAGCGACTCTCCACCGAGGGCCATCGGATTACCATCATCGATGCAGATCCGGATCTGGTTCACAGGATCGATGAGAGACTCAATGTTCAGGCGATCCTCGGCAATGCAGCAAGCCCCAGTGTTCTCCGAAAAGCCAAGGCCGAAAGTGCCGATCTGGTCATCGCGGTCACCGATCGTGATGAGACGAATATCGTCGTCTGCCTGCTGGCCAAGAGCCTGGGTGCCAGCAAGGTAGTCGTTCGTCTCAGGAATACAGAACTTACTTCGGATGCTTCACCCTTGTTACCGGAGGCATACGGTGCAGACCTGGTCGTGAACCCCATCGACGCGACAGCAGAAAAGATACGTCGTCTGGTTCGAAACCCGGGTGCTTTCGATGTCTCGGACTTCGCAGATGGAGAGATGCTCCTGTGGGGATATCAAGTTGAAGAAGGTTCCCCTCTCGATGGCCTCGTCCTCAAGGAATTGAGGCAACGCTACGATCGAATCCCTGGTTTGATCGTTGCTATCTCACGCGAGGGTGAACTGATGATCCCAAGGGGAGACGATCAACTCATCTGTGGCGATCACATCTACGTTTTTCTCCCGAGGAACGAGACCGCAGAGTTTCGAGCCATCGCTCACCCTGAAGTGGAGAAGGTGGAGCAGGTTGTCATTGCCGGTGCAACGAGACTGGGTATGGAAGTAGCCAGGAGGTTGGAGAGTGATGTAAAGTCGATCGTACTGGTCGAAAAGGACAGAAAACTGGCAGAAAAGGCATCCGAGGAACTGGAAAAAACTCTTGTACTGCATGGCAACTTCACCGATTCGGATTTCGTCACGGAGAATCGAATTGCAGATGCTGATTATTTTCTCTCCCTGGAGAACGAAGATGCCGAAAACCTGACCAATGCGATGCTCGTCAATAAACTTGGCGTTCGTAGAATCCTGTTCAGGAGCGAGCAGGATCAATTTCAGCCGGTATTGGAACAGGCTGCTGTTGGCGAGGCGGTGAATCCTCGACGAACCACCGTGAGTTCTATCTTGAGGGGTATCCGGCGCGGCCGGGTCGTTGCGGTTTCACAAGTGGGAGAATCGGGAGCCGAAGCTCGTGAATATGAGGTGACGGAAGATCAGGCAGTTTGCGGCAAGAAGATCAGTGATCTTCATTTGCCAAATGATTCAATCATAGGTGCGATCCAGAGAGGTGAAGAGATCTTCACTGCAGGGGGAGATTCCGTCATACAGGCGGGTGATCACGTCATCATCTTCGTACTGCCTGAAGCCGTCGCTGCCATCGAAAAGGTCTTCACCCGTCGTCGAGGAATTTTGCGTTGAGGTTCCGACCGATTCTCGCAGTTCTGGGGCTACTGATTCTCACCTTGTCAGGGGTGTTGCTGATTCCCCTCGGCGTGGCATGGGGACTCGATTCCAACCATGAACTACCAGCGTTCTATACCACCATCGGGATCTGTCTGGTTATCGGCATGGTTCTGTGGGGGGCGAACCGAGATCGCCAGAAAGAAATTCGAGCAAGAGAAGCTTTTGCGGTGGTCGGGCTCGGCTGGGCTACGCTGAGTTTTTTCGGATCTCTGCCCTTCTGGCTGGCTCCCGGAGGGATACCTGATCTTCTCGATGCGTACTTCGAGACGATGAGTGGCTTCACCACCACCGGAGCAACCATCCTCACCGACATCGAGGCCTTGCCTCCCGGACTACTGTTCTGGAGGAGCCTCACCCAGTGGTTTGGTGGCATGGGAATCGTGCTGCTCACGGTTGCTGTTCTTCCATTATTGGGCTCCGGTGGAGTTCAAATGATGCGGGCAGAGATGCCCGGTCCGACCACCGAGAAATTGGCACCGCGGGTGGCTCAGACTGCAACGATGCTGTGGGGACTTTATCTTCTTCTCACTGTTATTGTTGCAGGACTGTTGCTACCAGTGATGGATTGGTTCGATGCGGTCACATTGTCTTTTTCTACACTGGCTACCGGAGGATTCTCGACCAAGAACGCCAGCATTGCTCACTTTGATAGCACATATGTCGATGCAGTGATTACGGTCTTCGTGTTGATCGCAGCTGTGAATTTCGTTCTTCATTATCGAGCGCTCTTTCAAGGGCGTCCGGTGTATTATCGCAACAGCGAACTTCGCTTCTTCGTCGGTCTCATCGTCTTATCGATCATCTTCGTGACCTTGATGTTGCATCTGGGGACTTATCCTGACCGTATCGAAAATGCCGAAAAGTACGGGACAATAGGCCAATGTTTTCGATATGCCAGTTTTCAGGTGGCATCCATCGGCACGGGTGCTGGCTTCGTTACCGCCGATTTCGATCACTGGCCCAACGCATGCAGGGTCGTTTTGATTGTTTTGATGGTCGTGGGAGGTTGTGCTGGGAGCACCGCAGGCGGAATCAAGATCTTCCGGGTCCTGACCCTGGTGAAATATGGTTTACGTGAAATTGCATTATTGATCCGGCCCCACGCGGTACTTCCCATCAAGATCGGAGGGGAAGCCATCGAGCGGGAAGTGATCGCCAGGGTGATGGGATTTCTTGCCCTCTGGATGCTGTTATTCCTCGTTTCAGTACTGTTGCTCTCTTTCGTGCTGGATCCCGCCTGGTCGGAAGATGCCGGTAGCCTCTCAGCCTCCAGTGCTCAGAAGGTCAGCGGTGCCCTGGAAGACGATCATTTGCTCACCGCGTTGGGGGCGACCCTCTCGACGATAGGGAATGTTGGACCTGGCATAGCCGGTGTCGGCCCGCTCGAAAATTTCTCTGCCATCCCTGCGATCGGAAAAGTATTGCTGATCTTCCTGATGCTGCTGGGGCGTCTGGAGATCTATGCGGTACTGGTGATCTTCATCCCCATGGCATGGAAACGATAAAATCGCCGCGCTGATCAGAACGATCAAGGCAGAGCAACCTGCAGAAGTTCAGGTTACGGGGCGATCTCATCGAGGAACCAGGCAATGGTTTCGATCCCACGTTGATAGTCAGGAAGATGGAATTTTTCATTGGGAGAATGAGTATTGTCATCAGGCAGCCCTAGCCCCAGTAATATCGTGTCGATGTCGAGGATGGTCTTCAGGTCGCTGACTACCGGAATTGAACCGCCCTCGTGGATGTACACGGGAGTTTTTCCAAAGCCCTTCTCTATGGCACGGGCGGCAGCTTTGATCCACTTGCTGTTTCGTTCCACCAGAACCGGCTCGGCACCATGATGGGTACGGACCTCGATGGTGCATGTCGGTGGGCACAGGGAGTAGAGGTGTTCAGTAACGAGTGCTTCGATTTCATGAGGATCTTGATCGGCAACCAGGCGCATCGAAAACTTCGCACTGGCATGGGCGGGTAATACCGTCTTGGCCCCCTCCCCGGTCCAGCCACTGAGTAGGCCGTTGATATCGAGGGTGGGTCTTGCTCCTTTTCTCTCGAGAGTGGTCCAGCCCGCCTCGCCGTGTAATTGCGGGACTCCGACTTCTTTTCGGAAGTCTTCCTCATCGAAAGGAAGTTCGGCGAATCCTGCCCGTTGTTCGGGAGTCAGATCACGGACACGGTCGTAAAAACCGGGGATCGTGATTCTCCCCTCTTCATCTCGCAGCGATCCGAGGATTCTGGTCAGGACGTTGGCGGGATTCTCTACAGAGCCTCCGAAAGAGCCGGAGTGTAGATCCCGGTTTGGACCCTGGATGAAGATTTCCAGATAGACGAGTCCCTTCAGTCCAACCGTTATGGCCGGAATTCCCGGGCCGAACTGCGAGCAATCAGAGATCACTGCCACGTCCGCCATGAGTTCATCCTTGTGCTTTTCGATGTAGGGCGCCAGGTTGGGAGAGCCGACCTCTTCTTCACCCTCGATGAGGAACTTCACGTTTACCGGCAGCGAACCGCGCTCCTGAAGAACACCACAGACTCCTCTGACCAGAGCCAGTACCTGGCCCTTGTCATCGGTGGCTCCTCGGGCGATCAGGTCCTCTCCTTCGATGGTCGGTTCGAAAGCACCATGTCGCCATAGTTCCAGCGGTTCGGGTGGTTGAACATCATAGTGGCCGTAGATGAGGACGGTGGGGGCACCATCAGCAGAGGTCCAGGATCCGAAACAGACCGGATGCCCGTCTGTCTCATCGAGACGGGCCTCGAAGCCAGAGGAACTCAGTTCGTCGAGAATCCACTCCCCGGCTCGCCGGACATCTCCTGTACGCTGACTATCGGTCGAGATACTGGGAATCCGTAACCACTCGACCAATCGGTCGATGTGTGCCTGTCGCTCTCGTGAGAGTCGTTCGATGATTTCCTTCATCATGACCTCCTGATCCGATGGGTATGCTGGAACACCTGCTCCTGGATCCTTACCATAAACGACCATGAAGCTCCGAGGGAGCCAACTCGATGGATTGGAGGAAACCTGTCATGAAGATCAGTATCGAATACTGTGTGCAGTGAAACTACACACCACAGGCCACCAGTTTGGCGGCTGATATCAATGACAAGTACGGAATATCCGCGCGATTGATCGAAAGCGGGGGCGGAGTATTCGAGGTGTGTGTCGACGGAGATCTCATCTTCAGCAAGAAGAAACTGGATCGATTCCCTGAACATTCTGAGATCTTTTCGGTGCTCGATTCAATGCAGGCTTAGTTGCAGTTATTTCTTTGTAGGAGTTAGTTCACGATGAGTAACGATTCCCAGGAAGTCATTTTTCAGGTCCAGGACCTACAGCGTTCCTTTGGATCCAAGCATGTGCTCAAGGGAGTGACCCTGGGTTTCTTCCGGGGAGCGAAGATCGGACTGATCGGGGTCAACGGAAGTGGAAAATCGACTCTGTTGAAAATCATCGCAGGGGTCGACGAGGGATACGAGGGGTCCGTTACCATCGCCAAGGATGCGACCATCGGTCATGTGCCCCAGGAGCCGACTCTCGATGAATCGAAGACGGTTCGTGAAAATGTCGAAGTGGGTGCCGCAGCGGTGCGTCAACTCCTCGATGACTACAATGCGGTGACCGAGTCTCTAGCGACTGATCTTCCCGACGATGAGATGCAGAAGGCGTACGATCGACTGGCCCAACTACAGGAGAAGATCGATGCCACTGATGCCTGGGAAATCGACCGTCAGATTGATCAGGCGATGCATGCACTTCACTGTCCGCCTGGCGATTCTGCGGTAGGCCACCTTTCCGGTGGAGAGAAGCGCCGGGTGGCGCTGTGCCGTACCCTCCTCTCGCATCCCGATATCCTTCTCCTCGACGAACCGACCAATCACCTCGATGCCGATACCACGGCATGGTTGGAACGACACCTGGCCAACTTCGAGGGAACCGTGCTGCTCATCACCCACGACCGCTATTTCCTCGACAACGTGGTCGGCTGGATGCTGGAGATGGACCGTGGACGAGGAAATCCTTTCGAGGGCAATTACAGCCAGTATCTCGAACAGAAGCAGAAGATGTTCGCTGTCGAGAAGCGACAGGAGGGAGAGCGCCAGAAACTGCTCAGCAAGGAACTCGATTGGATTCGCCTGACTCCCAGGGCGAGGGCCACCAAGAGCAAGGCGAGAGTCGAGGCTTTCCATCGCTTGCAGGAGCAGGTCTACGAGTCGCGAAACGAATTGCCGGCGCTGGTGATCCCGTGCGAGACGAGGCTGGGTGATAAGGTTCTCGATGTCGAGAACCTGACCAAGGGCTTCGACGGCAGGGTGCTGTTCGAGAACCTCAGTTTTTCGTTGAGACCCGGAGCCATCGTTGGAGTCATCGGTCCCAACGGAGCGGGCAAGACCACGCTGATGCGTCTTGTTGCGGGCCTCGATGAGCCGGATTCAGGATCGATCGAACTGGGTCCGACCGTCGAGATCTGCTTCGCCGACCAGAACCGTCAGGATCTCGACGACGACAAGACCATCTATCAGAACATCTCCGAGGGTTATGACGTCATCAATGTCGGCAGGCTCGAGGTGCAGAGCCGGGCTTACGTGGCGCGTTTCGGATTCACCGGCGAGGATCAGGAGAAGAAGGTCGGAGACTGTTCCGGTGGTATGAGAAATCGTGTGCAGATGGCAAAGATGCTACGTCGCGGCGGAAACCTGGTCATCCTCGACGAACCGACCAACGATCTCGATATCCCGACGTTGCGTCTGCTCGAGGAGGCACTCGAAGCATTACCTGGCTGTGGAGTGGTGGTCAGTCACGACCGGTACTTCCTCGATCGGGTGGCGACCCACATCCTTGCCCTCGATGGCGAAGGCAACGGCCGCTTCTTCGAAGGTTCGTACCAGGCTTATGCCGAGCGTATGCGACAGGAGCGCATCGATCGGGGCGAGGATCCCGATCTACCACGGGGTGTCCACCGCAGATTCGCCTGAGCATCGATCACCCTCAATATCAATCGCGACGGGTGTTCCAGATGCTCTGGTATTCGGTGCGGTCGGGAATCTCATCCTCTGGCGCGGGGGGATAGTTGCTCATCGTGCGGAAGGGTAGTGGCCCGATGGAATCCCTGGCTCCTGTCAACGGGTCGAGATCCTTGCACCAGCCGAAGGTATCGAACAGCCAGGTACGCTTCCAGCCCTCGGGAAGTTCTGGCAACACGGAAGCATCGTACTCCAGTAGCAATTCGTCCCCCCCGCCGATGATCACGAAACGATCATCGATCTCGGCGAGCAGTTCGTCGACACGTCCATGTCTCGTGACATGGCCCCGTTCCATGGCGCGATAATCGAGGGTCGGATCGCGCAGGTCATAGTGATAGGTGGCAGGAAGTTGACCATCTTCGCTGTATTCCCGTGGGTAGCCGCCGTCTCGGAGCAGCGCTGAGTGCAGTGGGACGGTGTGAATCTGAACTGGTCGTGGTTCCTTTACAGAAGCGAGGAACACCCGGTCCCAGTAAAGTTCCAGATTCGATTCGATGCGAAACTCTCGGGCTCCCAGAGCGACGATGTCGCTGACATCGAGCACCATCGTCTTCGGCATACCTGCTGGATAACCGATCTCCTCGCCGAGCAGCTGCCAGGGTTCCCCTGCATCCTTGCGCCAGCGGAAGGTGGGGGCGGAGAGCCGCCGCGAACCCTGCCAGGCTGCGAAGTTGATGCGCGAATACGGGTACTCGATCCAGCCATCGAGAAACAACGCTACACGCTGGCCCTCGGGAACACTCTCGAATGCGAACTCCCACACCTGATCCTCGCAGTAGCCGATCAGATCGGGCACCAGCGCACGAGGGCCGGCGTAGATGCGGTCTCTCTTGCGAATCCGGTCCGGGTCAACCCGACCATTCGCATCGCGTACGGTGATTGGAAATACCCGATCCCGATCTTGCAGAAGCAACGCTTTTCCCGATGGTGGATCGGACTGTACGGAGAAGTACTCCTCCGGATAGCACGATTGGTCTGCGGGGTGATCGACCGCCAGTAGTTGAAGTCGATCGGCGTAACAGATCTCCTGCATCGGCTCCATCACGCTCAGCCGCAACCGATCCCCCACCTGGGTGAGTGCATCGGGAGCGATGCGAACCACTTCGGTCGGCTCCGGGGGAGCGTACTGCCCGGGTCCGATCCAGGAGCCAAGCCCTCCACCACCCATGAAGTCAGTGATGAATTGCCACTTCTGGCCATCGAAGGTGAAGAGCACCGGACAGGAGGACGACTTGCGTTGAATCTCTTCGATGCGCTGGCACTGATCGGCAGCAACATCCATCTCCGCCTGCAGAACTCCATCGGTCCACTCGATGATGAGGCTCCTGACATGAGTTGCGGTATTGATCCCGACGACAACCGGCAGCAGGCCGCGGGCCTTGTTACCGAGGCTGCCTTCCTGAAATGCGAGCACGGTGTGGTCCGGATTTCTTAGTTCGAGCCGTGCACCGAATCCGAGCAGGTTGGTGCGTCGGTCATCCCCATCACGCTTTCCTCCGAGGTGAGAACGGAAGGCATGCAACCGGTAGGTCGGGATATCCAGATCGTTTCGTAGTAGCCACAACGAGCCATCCTGCTGCTCCAGGATCAGATCTGGGTCGCCATCGCCATCGACATCTCCGACGACGATGTTCACTGCGGCCGGGAAGGATCGGGAACTCAGCAGCGGTGCGCCATCCATGTGATGCAGGATCAATGTCCTCGATGTGCTCCCCAGCAGGATTTCCTGAGTTCCGTCCAGATCGAGGTCGGCAGCGGCGATCGTTTCGAACGTTTCGGAAGTGATCTCCGCGGGGAGGGAAATCTCACCGTCGAAGATCGCCTTGCCCGGAGCATCCTTGACCGTGCCTGCTCGGCGGAGGATGCGCAGTTTTCCATCCTGGAGCAGCACCAGTTCTGCCCCGAGGTGCCCATCGACATCGACCAGCAGCGCCGAGGTTGCGGCGATCGGTGCGCCTGAGGTCAACGGCCGCTGTTCGGGATTCTCGGAGAATTTCCACTGGGGCGCTCCGGAGATCCACGAGAGAGTCTCACCTGCCAGTAGCAGGTCCGGATCGTGGTCGCGATCGAGATCGCGTACAGCGATGATCTTGTCGACTCGCTGGCGAGAGCCGAGATCGGGTGAATCCTCCAGGCTCCTGAAGTTGCGACCCTCATTGAGTGAGAGTTGTAGCGGACCCTTGCCGCTGGCCAGCAGTAGATCCAGATCTCCCTCCATGTCGATGTCGGCGAGCATCAGATCCGTTGCCGCTGCGATCACGGTCGAGATCTTCTGCTCGAAAGCAGGGAATCGCCCCGCTTCTCCACGCAGAATGCGTACCTCTTTCCCGTCCGAGATAACCAGGTCGGCGATGCCGTCCTCATCGACATCGCCGATGGCAAAGGAGATGGCTCCCTCCAGCGCTGGTAGCGATGCGAGTTTTTTTGGCTCGGCTGTCAGATCCCAGGCGGCAGGTTCGTCACCGGCGATCCACAGGTCCGGGATGCAATCGAGATCGGTATCGACCAGTGCGAAGGGAGCAGCGCCTCCCTCATGGGGCCCCGTGATCCTCACCAACTCGGGGACATCGCCCGAGGAGATGATGTGATCAGAGGTACTCGGTGGACTCCAGTCGCGGATCGCCTCGGCGGGTTTTCCCTGTTCGGTGTACTTGGTGCTGTGTGCGCGACCTGTGCCGGTGGCTTCCAGATCGCGGAAGGTGGCCAGAGCTCGATCGGCATCCTCGATCCTACCGGCGCGTCGCCATGCCAGTTGCAGGTTGTTCCAGGCTCCCCGGATGGTTGGATCGAGTTGAACGGCCATCTCGAAATGTGGAAGCGCCTCATCCCTTCTATCCCTATGGATCAGCCCGATGGCGACCTGATAGTGGCAGTCCGCGTCGCGAGGTGAATGCCGGAGTGCTTGCTCGAATTCTTTGAGGGCTGCCTCTTCTGCGCCCAGGAAGCGATGGATGATTCCGAATGAATAGGCGATTCGCGGATCGTCAGGTTGAAGTTGACGTGCTTTCGACAGCGTCTGGAGAGCGCGGTCAGCTCCCTTCTCTGCCTGGTTCAGTTGTGCGATTGCAAGATTGAATCGGGGGACGAAATGTGACGGAGCTTTCTCGACCAGTTTCAGCAACGCTTTTTCTGCATCCTCGAACCGATGTTGTGACAGCAGCGTCAAACCTTCGAGGTGGAGAGAGAGCAACTCAGCAGTTGGAGGCCTGCGAGCGGAAGTACACGACGAGAGAAGAGAAAAGCATACCAGAACAAAAATCAAGAGTAGTCGACGAGACATCACCCGATCCCCCTTCGCTTGCGGTGTCTTTCGCGGCTTCAATCTAGTCGCTGGAGGCGTCCAACTCTACCGGGGCTGAGTGCGCATCAGCGTAGTTGTCGACGCAGTGAAGAGGGCAGGTCTGGACTGAGGAAACGGTATCCGAGTTGCTTCAGCCGCTTGGAAATCACCCGAGGTCCTTCCAGGACCAAGCGCTGACCCATCTCTCCCATCAGTAACTTGATGACGAATGCCGGAACAGGAGGGGCCACCGGTCTGCGCAGAGCAGCCGCGAGTGTTCTGGTGAAGTCAATGTTTCTTACCGCCCCTGGGGCGGTGCAGTTGAGTACGCCGGAGATGGAAGGATCTGCCAGTACCCACCGGATGATCTGCACCAGATCGTCGAGATCGATCCAGCTCATCCATTGACGTCCAGAGCCGATTCGAGATCCCAGACAAAATCGAAACAGGGGCAGCAATTTGGCGAGAATTCCTCCATCAGGCGAAAGCACCAGTCCGATCCGAAGTCTCACTACCCGGGTACCGACCTCTTCCATCATCGATGCTGCATTCTCCCAGTCTCGGCAGAGATTCCCCAGAAAACCGTCACCGAGCGGCGAGTCCTCCGTCATCTCCTGGTCACCTTCGCTCGGATAACCTCCCACAGCGCTGGCGCTGATGAATGTGGATGGGGGAGAGGAAAGTTGTCGCAACAGGGAAACCAGATTGCGGGTCGCATCGACTCGACTCGAACGAATCTTATCCTTGCGTTCATCGTTCCAGCGTCCTGCCGCGATGTTTTCCCCCGCCAGATGGACCACTGCATCGATTTTTTCGAACGCTTCACGTTCCTTTGTCGGGATCTCCTCGGGTGATTCGAGAGGTCGCCAGCGGATCTCGTTCTCGCCACGGGGATCTGTTCGGACCGCACGGATCACCCGGTGACCTTGTTGCTCCAGCGATGGGATCAGTGCCGACCCGACCAGCCCGGATGCACCAGTGACCAGGATGAGAGAGCGATTTCCCTCGGCCAGAGGCGAGGAGGATGCTGCAGGAAGTCCCATCAACCTGCTTCCGGGTCGCGTACCAGCGTCACCGCCTTGACGTATCCCGGGGATCCGTAGCTGACGTCGAAACTGGTCGCTACCGAGTCGAGTCCCGCCCCGACATGAGTGACCAGGCTTCCTACATCGATGGATCCATCCTCGATCAGGTGCAGTGATTTGCGGTAGATCGACGGGCGACCGTCCTCGTCGAACCCACCGGAAGCACCAACGGGGCACAGCAGGGTCGGGACTCGAAACTGGACCGCGTTCATCGTCTCGAGGCTGGTACCACCGTGACCGTGTGCATACATCAGTACCGTTGCCTGGGTGCGGATGAGAGCCGGGATCTGCTCGAAGATGATGCCGACCCCGGCTGCATCGACGAAGAACTCGACCCTTCGTCCACCTGTGCGAGTCAGGATCTCGTCGACCAGGTCACAGGAAGTGGGATCGACGGTGTCTGCGCCGTAGCGCTCTGCTAGTTTTCTTTTGACCGGATCCGGCTCACTGATCACCAGTGCGCCCTGGTAGCCGTATAATTTCCTCAGAGCCTGGATGAAGAGCAAACCTGCGGGACCGGCTCCACAGATCAATGCACAGCGAATGCGGTCCGAGGGATCATCCGCATCGAAGCGATAACGTGAAGATGCAGCCATCACGGTTTCGAGAGCATTGAGGACGCAGGCGAGAGGCTCCGTCATCACCGTCTCGGTGGCGGGTCGATCGGATGTCACCTTCAACAGGTTGACCGCTGGAACGCTGATGAAGTCCGCGAGACCTCCGGGAAGGCCGGTGATGCCGAATTCCCGGTACCACTCACATTGATGAGAGAAGCCGCTGGCGCAGTATTCGCAGAGGTGTTTCTTCCCCTCGCTGACGCAACTGAGACCCTGATCGATCACCACCCGGTCTCCGGGAGACAGGTCCAGAACCTGATCTCCTACCTCCTCGATGGTACCGGTGACCTCGTGACCGAGAACTTGTGGGTGCTGCTCGAGGGGGACGGGAAACCCCCGATCATCGACATTGTAGTTCGCCTCCCCGGTGTAGATGTGATAGTCGGAGCCACACAACCCGACCGCATCCACCCGGATCATCGCATCCCTCGGCCCGAGTGCAGGAACAGGAATCTCACGGATCGCCATCGATCGGGGAGCTTCGAGGACGCTGGCCCTCATCATCCTCGCATCTGGCATCGATTGGCTCCTGATTCAGGGATCAGAGCGAGACGGACTGTTCCGCCCAGATCTGGAATTCACGGTGCTTGTGGATCTCTGCATGGGCCAGTTTCTGGCCGCTTGCGACCTCAACGACCCGATCGAACACCCTCTGGCCGACCTGGGGGATCGTCTCCGTTCCATCGATGATGGGTCCGGCATCGAGATCGATGTCATCTGGCATCCTCTCGAAGACGGGAGTGTTGGATGCGAGTTTCAGGACCGGACAGATGGCATTACCGATGGTGGTGCCTCTCCCGGTGGTGAAGACCACCACGTTCGCTCCACTGGCGACCATTCCAGGCACCGATTCCTGATCGTATCCGGGCCCCTGCATCAGCTGGAGCCCCTTCCCTTTCGGTGGCTCCGAGTACTCGGTGGTTCCCTCGACTCTGGTGGTTCCGCCCTTTGCGATGGCTCCGAGTGATTTGATGGTGATGTTGAGCAGGCCGCCATCGATGTTTCCTGGACTTGGATTTTCATCGAGGACAGTCCCCACTGCTGATGCGTATTGCTTGTACCAATCGACCAGTCCGTAGACTTCCCTGGCCACATCTGCATCGCGAGAGCGTAGTGCCAGGACATGCTCGGCACCGCAGAACTCGGGTACCTCGCTGAGGATCACGGTTCCGCCGCACCGAACGATGAGATCGGCGGCGTGACCCAGCGCCGGGTTGGCAGA
>Ga0310122_10002082_pt1 | contig 12759 bp, 12 predicted proteins | sample CB6_Bottom_1051__FD_203503 | JGI IMG/M metagenome (GOLD analysis project Ga0310122, IMG submission 203503) | Marine microbial communities from Western Arctic Ocean, Canada - CB6_Bottom_1051 | ecosystem: Environmental > Aquatic > Marine > Oceanic | place: Canada: Western Arctic Ocean | collected...
ATTCCTAACCTCGTGCGGTTCCCCTCGCAACCCCGCGTTCTAGCAGTGAGCGGAGCACCCAGCATCCTTATAGATCTGCATCGATCAGAAACCGGTTGCCATATAGGGGGACTAACCTATATGTTGCCCAAAATCATCTTACGGTCAGCCAGTATCATTCAGGATCATTATTTGATTCACAAATAGAAAAGGAAAAAGGAGGAATATTGTGTACGATGTATTAATTCGGGGGGGAAGGATTGTTGACGGGACAGGGAAATCTGCATTCAGCGGCGACGTGGCGATTGCGAATGGACGTATTGCCGCAGTCGGTAAGGACCTGGGCGGCGCTAAGAAAACGATCGATGCCGAGGGCCTATTAGTGACCCCGGCCTGGGTAGACGTACATACGCACTATGACGGCCAAGCGGCCTGGGACGAACAAATGACCCCGTCGCTGTGGCACGGTGTTTCGACCGTGGTCATGGGTAACTGTGGTGTGGGCTTCGCTCCAGTAACGCCGGATCGCCACGACTGGTTGATCGGTTTGATGGAAGGCGTTGAGGATATTCCAGGTCCGTCGCTGGCGGCTGGGCTGCCGTGGGGTTGGCAGACCTTTGCGGAATATCTGGACGTGTTGGAGAAGATGCCGCGCACTTTGGACATCGGCGGCATGATTACGCACGGGGCCTTGCGTGCCTTTGTCATGGGCGAACGCGGCGCAAAGAACGAACCCGCAACGCAGGACGATATCGCCAAGATGGCCGCTATCGTGAAAGAGGCTGTTCTGGCCGGTGCGTTGGGCTTCTCGACTTCGCGCACCCTGGTGCATACTGCCAATGACGGTGAACCTGTTCCCGGCACCTTTGCCACGGAAGAAGAGCTGATTGGTATTGCCCAGGCTGTTCGCTCGACCGGACGCGGCATTCTGGAAATGGTGCCACGCGGCGTTGCCGGCGAAGATCCGGGCCTCTTGCAAGAGATCGATATGATGATTCGGATTTCCCGCGCTACGGGATGTCCGCTGACCTTTCTCTTAGCTCAGAATAATACCTACCCCGACCAATGGCGCGAGGTCATGGCGAAATGCACCGCAGCAGTGCAAGACGGTGTCGCTATCACTCCGATGGTATTCACCCGCCCGGTCTGCGTTCTGTTCAGCTTCCAGGGTGACAATCCGTTTGAGTATCTGACCAGCTTTCAGCCGCTGAAGAAACTGTCTCATGACGAGAAGATCGCCGCGCTGCGCAATCCTGATCTGCGTCGCAAGCTGCTGACGGAAAAGGACCCCAACACGACTGGTATGTCCGTACTATACCAAAACGAGAGGGTCTGGGATCGAACCTATCCGATGGGAGAGGATCTCAGCTACGAGCCGACCAGCGACAAAAGCATTTCCGAGATTGCCAAGCGCCAAGACCGCAATCCCCGTGAGGTGGTCTATGATCTGATGCTCGAACAAAACGGTCGCGCCTTTTTGATGTATGCGGCTGTTGGGTATGCGGACGGCAACGTGAAGCCGCTGCACGAGCTGATTTGCGATCCCATTACGGTCTTGGGAGGCAGTGACGCCGGCGCCCACGTGCGTCAGATTACTGATGCCGGCATGGCGACGTATTCGCTGACCCACTGGTCGCGTGATAAGGCAGCTGACGATCCACACTATCTGCCGCTTGAATTTGTGGTCAAGAAACTGACCCATGATGGGGCGCGTCTGTTTGGGATGACAGACCGGGGCACGCTGGAGCCGGGTGCCAAGGCAGATGTGAACCTGATCGATTATGACAATCTGAGTGTGAGTCATCCCGAGATGGTGTACGATTTGCCGGCCGGCATGCCGCGTCTGATGCAAACCGCCACAGGGTATGAGAAGACCTTTGTCAGTGGCGAAGTCGTGCAAGAGAACGGCGTTGACACGGGTGCGCGTCCGGGTCGTATTGTCCGGAGTGCGTAACTTTACTTGCATTTTTAACGAGCGGGCATCGTTCTTGATGCCCGCTCCGAACCTTCCATTAGCCCCGTAAATATTTTCAAGAGCCATAGAGAGGGAAACCCATGGACATTGGCATACTTGTGCCGGCAACGGTAGAAACGAAGAACATCACCGAAATTTCGCAGCGGCTGGAAGGCCTCGGCTTCGAGTCGCTGTGGATACCGGAACATCCCGTGATTCCAGTTGGATACAAGACCGAGGTGCCCGGGGGCGGTACGTTGCCGGAGCACTACAACCGCTGGGGAGATCCGTTTATCGCTCTGACCATGGCCGCCGCTGCAACCACCAGCCTCAAACTCGCAACCGGTATTTGCCTGTTTCCTGAGCGCGAGCCGCTCGTCACGGCAAAAATGATTGCTACGCTCGACCTGTATTCCGGTGGCCGAATCATTCTGGGTGTGGGCGCAGGCTGGTTGCGCGAAGAAACCGAAGTCATGGGCACCAACTTCCGTTTGCGCTGGCGGCGCTTGCGCGAGACAACAGAAGCTCTGCGGGTGTGTTGGACGGAGAAGGAGCCCAGTTACCAAGGCGAAATGGTCCAGTTTCCGCCCGTATTCTGCGATCCCAAGCCGGTCCAAAAATCCGGCCCGCCGATCTTGCTGGGCGGCCATGTGCCCAAGGCTTTGGAACGCGTGGCGCGTACGTATGATGGCTGGTGTCCGCTGGCGTTTGATCCGGCAGACTATAAAACCAAGGTCGAGTCTATTCGTAAAATGGCCAAGGAGTTCGGACGCGATCCGGATGCGTTGCAGATGTCGGCCTTTGTCGATCCCAAAGACGGTGCGCTGTCAGCCGATGACATGAAGGCTTTCCGCGATGCGGGCGCAAGCCGTCTCGTCCTGTTCTCGCAACCGTTTGCCCAAGCCATTGCGACTGGCCGGGTCATGGGGTGCATAGACAAAGTCGCACCGATCGTGGAAGCGGCACGCGGGGTGTAGGGCGACGCGCTTCTAGAGCGTGTTTTCCCTGGTTTTCCCCTCACCCACAGTCGCTTCGTTCCTGTTTCCCTCTCCCACTGGGAGAGGGCGGCGGCTGCGTCAGCGGACGTGGGTGAGGGTTTCTCTTGGTTGTCGCGCTTTACGCGGCGGCGGCGACGGTTTCGCGCTTCGCCTCGTCCTCGGCCGTCGGCTGCTCGACTTTGTACAACTTCTGGCCGTTTTCCCACAGGATCTTGCGCCGCACCGACTCTTCACAGTCGGATAGGCCACCTTTAATCCGCGCGTGGACTTCGTCACCATACAGCGACGTGGGATGCGGAAAATCGGTCTCAAACAGAATATTGTCGACGCCGACCTTGTCAATCAGACGCCGTGGTGCGATCTGCTCGAACCAGTAGCAGGCGTAGATATTACGGGCGAAATACTCCGACGGCAGCAAGTCGAATTCCGGGCGCTCCTCTGCCACATCATTGCCGAGGAACTGGTAATCGAGCGCTTCGAGCACAAACGGAATCCAGCCGATGCCACTCTCGACCGATATGAACTTAATCTTAGGATAGCGGGCCAGCACGCCGGACATGATCAAGTCGTTCAGCTGCATGCCGTTGCGCAGGAAGATATCGACCGACAGTTCGGTAAAAGCCGCCATGCGGCCGTAGGCGGCGATCTTGTCTTTCAGCAGGCCCAGCTCCATATTCCCCGACCCAATGTGGAAGCTGAGCGGCAGATCCAGCTCGACCGCGACCTTCCACAACGGATTCCATTGCGGATCGCCCAAAAACGGCTGGCCCAAGGATTGTGGCTCGCCCGTGAACAGAATGCCCTTATGCCCCATGGCGGCGCAGCGACGGACTTCCGTGACTGCGGCGTCGACATCCCAGAACGGCAGCGATGTGATCGGCAGCAAGCGGCGGGAGTCGGCCGACGCCCACTCGGTTTGCCAATCATTGTAGATCTGTACGCAGGTGAGCATCAGTTCGCGGTCACCCAACTTTAAGAACTCCTGGGCGCCGAACCCGCCCACGTTCGGGTACATGACCATGGCCCAGATGCCTATTGTATCCATATACTTCAGCCGTTCCTTGGCATCGTACGCGCCTGGGTGCATCTCGTCGTAGTTCTTAGGCGGGTTCTTGAAATTCCCCACCCCGGCGGTCGCGGTCATGCCCGGGTTGGCCAACATCGGGCTTCCACCCACAATCCAGGACAGGCTGCCATCCTTATTGGTTTCGATACGTGGCACTTGGTCGCGCATCGAAGCCGGCGCCCGACTGGTCCACAGGTCCGGACTTTCGGTAACATGGGTATCGACGTCAATAATTGTGTATCCGCTCATCTGACCCCTCCTTCAGGTGTTTTGCAGACAGTGCATGATAGTAAATGGTTAAAAATGCTAACAGCCTTTCCGAACTTACGCCATTCCTTTCCTATTTATAGCGTGGCAACAATTTCTTGCCGAAGGTTTCGACCTGGCGTTTGACTTCGTCAATTGGTAGGAACCCCTGGTCACCCTGCCAGATAAACCATTCGGGGCTGACGTTTGCGACCATGGCATCCAGGCTGCGCTGTACGTCTTCGATACTACCGAGGTAGGCAAAGTCTGCGCGTTCCATACGGGAAATAGTACACTCTTCGACCGGCAGTTTGACTTTGCCGCTGGGGTACTTGGCTTCGTCTTCTGGCTCGCGCCAGGCTTCAAAAAAGCCGAAATGATAGAAGAAGTTTCTGAATGCCGCTCCGCAGATGCCGTCTTCGGCAAGCTTGCGCGCCTGCTCCTTATTCTCAGCCAAATACATGGCGTGTACGACGCCGACGTTCTCACCAAACTTCACATCACGTCCGGCCTGCTGGGCTTCGGTATGGTAGGCTTCGACCAGCTTGCGTACTTGTGGTGGTTGCGAGGTCAAAATCGTTGGTATGATTCCCTCACGCGCGCACCAGCGTATGGTCTCCTCACTGGCTGAGAAGGCTTGGAACAGCGGCGGATGCGGTCGTTGGAACGGCTTAGGCACGACATTGATCTTCTGGATACGGCCCTGTTCGTCGACCTCACCCGGAAAGCCGCATTCGCGCGTCCACTCGTGGGCCTGCCACGGGGTACCTTCCTGGGGCGAGGGGTATTCATAATACTTGCCCTTGAAGCGAAACGGCTCGTCGCCCCAGGCCAATTTGAGAATCTGGAATACTTCTTCAAATGCTTCGCGGTTGATACGGTCCGCCTCGCTCTGGTCACTCAACGTGGCGCCGACGTGGATCTTCTGGGCCATTTGGTTGAGCCAGCGCGACTGATAACCACGCGCAAAGCCAACAAAGGTCCGGCCCTTAGTCAGTTGATCCAGCCAGGCAATTTCGAGCGCAAGGCGCAGCGGGTTCCAACCCGGCAGCACATAGCCGACCGGGCCGACCTTGATTCGTTTGGTGTTATGGATGACATGCTGAGTGAGTACCGGCAGGCTACCCATCTCAATGCCTTCACTATGCAGATGATGTTCCGGGAAACAGACCGCATCGAAGCCGACCTCTTCCGCGAGTTGGCTGACCTCGACCACCTCCTGGATCATGCGCTGCCAGCGATCCGGATCGTTAGCGATCGGACGTAATCTGCGGCGCTCTTCCATGGTTGCGGGCAGCGTGGGTAGAAAGAAATACATGAATTTCATGTAGTCTCCTTTTTCTCGGGTCTAGTCTGAAGGAGCACGGGCTTCTCACCTCTGAGTAAAGACGAAGTGCTTTTCCATTTCCGTCTTGATGTCTTTCATATGGCTGACGTACTGGGGGAAGCCGCCGTTGTAGTTGCCGTCCTGGCGCCGCTGGAACTCGCCCTCGAAGTTGTAATAGCCGGGAGTGCAGTCCTCGTTGCGGCTGGTCTTGCCGCGATGATGGATAACTTCTTGCACCCACCACTCCTCCGCCTCCGGCGTGACATCGATGGACTGATAGCCATGGCTACGCACGTAGTCGATGCATGCCGAGATGTGATCGCCCTGTGATTGCAGCATGTCCGTCAGGTTGAACTGGAACGACGCCTGGTAGCCGCCCATGATGAACAGGTTGGGATAGCTCTGCGAGTGGATGCCCAGAAGGGTGCGGATGCCGTCGCTGTATTTATCATTCAGGTCGAGGTCGTTCTCACCTTTGATCTGGTTGTAAATGCCCGTCTTCTGCACCTCGAAGCCCGTGGCGTAGATAAGGAGGTCGAGTGCATACTGTTTGCCGTCGAACACCGGCCCCTGCTCCGTGATCTGGGTGATGCCCTTGCCCGTAGTGTCGATCAGGTGGACGTTGGACCGATTGAACGTCGGCAGGTAGTCGTTGTGGAAACACGGGCGCTTGCACATGAACATATACCACGGCTTGAGTGACTCAGCCGTGGCCTTGTCCTTTACGACCTCATCGATGCGTTTGTGGATCCGCATCATATAGTCGATGTTGGCATTCTCCTGTCGCCTGATCTTCTCCTCACGGGGCATGCTCGCCCGCGCCGCCTGCTGTTCCTCGGTCAGCTGCGGTCCCATCATCGCCCGCGCGCGCCGCTTGGCCTGCCAGCCGGTCTTGAGCCTGCGCGCCCAGTTGGGATCGGTCGGCCAGTCATCTCGGATGTCAATCGAGGACGGCGTACGTTGGAATACGTATAACTCCTTGGACGCTGCGCCGAGGCCGGGTACGGCCTGGACTGCTGTCGCTCCGGTGCCGATGATGCCTACGACTTTGTCTTCCAGGCCCGATAAATCTTCTTTTGTGTAATCATAATCCCAGCGTGAAGTGTGAAACCAGTGGCCCTGAAAGGACTCCATGCCGCTGATCTTGGCCAGCTTAGGCTTGGACAGGGTACCGTTGGCACAGATCACGAAGCGCGCCTGCATATGGTCGCCTCGGTCTGTGGTGAGGTGCCACATCTCTTCCTCTTCGTCCCATATGGTGGAAGTCACCGTTGTTTGGAAGACGGCTAATTCGTACAAGTTGTACTTCTTGGCAATAGCCTGGCAGTGGGCGAAGATCTCTGGGCCCTTGGCGTAATGGTCCTTGGGCACATAGTCCATCTCGTCGAGCAGAGGCAAGTAGTCATACGCTATCACGTCGCAGGCCACACCGGGGTAGCGGTTCCAGTACCACGTGCCCCCTACGTCTGCTCCTCGCTCCACGATGCGGATGCTCTCAACGCCATACTCCCGCAGCCGGGCGGAGGTGAGCAGCGCAGAAAATCCGCCTCCGATGAACAGGCATTCGACCGTATCGTTGATGGGCTCGCGGGGTGTGATCTCGCCGCCGTAGGTGGCGATTTCGTATTCTGCCATCGAACCGGTGAGGTCGGACGTGTACTGCGCCGTGCCTTCCGGTCGGTAGTTCAGCCTCAGGTCGCGCTCCTCAGCAAACTTCTGTTTGATGCCCTCGTAGTATTCTTGCGGCTTCCTGGACTTCGAGAGCCCGTCCATGGTGTTGATCAGGGGCTTTTCCGGCGCTTCACTCATATTTCAATCCTCCGTGTATGTATTCCTTCCAATGACTTGCAAATCACTTGGATCTTACTGTACTGCATCTGAATTTTCACAACCGTAACAAATTGATGAACGCATCGCCACGGAGTGACATCGCCACGGAGTGGAATATGCCGATTGCCACAGCTGGATCTGGGTAACGGATCAATCTGGTCATCCAGAACTGTTGTCAAGGAGTGGGCCAGTTGGCGCGTGCCCTGTGTGCACCGGCGGGTCCGAAGCTATCAGCCCGGGGGCTTCCGGCACGGGATCCAGTTCGCCGAGGAGAGTCGTGAACGAGGACAAAGTCCACATCCGCATAGCGACTAATAGCCAGCCAGCCCAGGTCCTCGAGGTGGTACACCGGCGCATGCGCCCGTAGGTAGGCATAATACGGAACCGGATTCTCTTTCACTTCGGGGGCCGCCGGATTGTACTTCATACCGGTTCTCCTTTGGGGTTGCGAGGAAGTCGGTGGTCTCTTGGACAATAATCTCCCCCACCTGGAAGAGGAAGGCTTTCATGATGCTGTCTTTCTCCTCAGCAGCTATACAGCGTACGTTACACCAGTGAGCTGCTCCGACAATTCCCAGATTTTGTGGGCGTTTTCGTCGTTACGAGCATGTTTGCTCAGATACGCTTTGCCGGGAGGGCCAGTTAACTCGAACCAACCGTGAGGACCATAATAGTCGCCACCGGAGACATTTCCCGCAGTTGCCGCATACAGGGTAGGCAGCGCACCTGCAGCAGACTCTTGCGCTATGAAGGGCAGCTTCATACTCCACCGAAACAGAGCTGAGTACTGCTGGAGATTAGTTCTCGTCGACCCAGGATGGGCTGCTACGGAGAGCGTGGAGTTTGACTCTTGGGTACAACGCCGTTGCAGCTCTCGCATGAACAACAAATTCGTGAGCTTGCTATACCCGTAGGCTTTGGTTGGCGAGTAGCCCTGCTCAGTGTTCAGCTTCTGAAAATTGATTGGTCCGTAACGGTGCGCGAGGCTACTCACTGTCACGACTCGTGAACCTGCAGTCTGCAGCAATGTCCGCAGCAGGCGACCGGTCAGCGCAAAGTGACCGAGATGATTTGTGCCAAACTGGGTTTCGAAGCCATCTGCAGTTCTACTGAAGGGCGGCATCATGAGACCCGCGTTGTTGACCAGGAGATCAAGGCGTTGGTGAGCAGCGCTAAAGCCCTCAGCGAAGATTTTAACCGACTCCAAACTGGCCAGGTCGAGAGGTTGAAATTCAACTTTGGCCTGAGGATCGCTTTGTGTAATATCCGCACACGCAGCCTCGCCTTTTTCTTGATTGCGGCAGGCGAGGATAACCTGCGCGCCTTTCTGCGCGAGAACGCGGACAGTTTCAAGTCCTATTCCACTGTTCGCCCCGGTGACAATTGCGATGCGTCCGGTTTGATCTGGAACATCCTTTTCACTTCACGGCATGCTTGCTCCTCCTTCAGCTTTGAGGTCTCCTTAGATTTCTTGGAATTACATTCCGACAGATTGAGTTAGTTTGTCAATAAGTTATTATTACATGCGAAATAATTTTTACCCCATATCCCTACAGGGGTGCTGAGGGGGTGAGAAAATTGACAGACTGGAAGGGTCTGTCATGATGTCTCGATCATGAGCAAGACTGGAGAACAAACACGCATCGAAAGCCGGCGCGCGGCGATTTTGGAGGCCGCCCGGACGCGGATGGAGGACATCGCGCGCCTGGCCCAGATTTCGAGACCCGCCCTGTTATGAGCATTTTGAGAACAAGTCGGCCATCTTTCTGGCGCTTGCGCGCTATCTCCTCGTTTCCTGTCTGCAGGAGGCAGAAGTGGAGCTGCAACGCTCCAGTCCAGTCTGGAAGCGTATCACTGCGGCCTTTGAAGCCTGGTCAGTGAAGCCGCTCGAGATGATTGTCGCCGCTCCTCACGCAGATGAGATCATCCAGGCGGGGTCGGGACTGGCCGCGAACGTCTATCGTGAAGAAACCGAGCGTTTTGCACGGACCCTCGCTCGGGTCTTACAGGAGGCAGCGCGCCAGGGGGAGCTCAACCTCAAGAAAGCCGGTCTGACTGCTTCCTCAGCGGCGGATCTCCTGGTCGTTACGGCGAGAGGAGCGAAAGAGGACGGGAAAGATCCAGCCCTGTACCGGAAACGGCTGGCCCGGTTAATACGTGTGTTCGATTGCGTAACGTCATATCCGAAGTAACCTTCCTCCCCGCCCATTTGGGCTACCCAATCTCTGTTGGAAGCGGCGCAGTGTCCATGCTACATGCTGGGCCAGACGTTTGGTTAGACGCTTGGAGACCTGCGCGTCGATGTGGTATCAGTGAGCCCCGAGCACAACAAGGAGGGAGCTATGGCCCAAAGGACCTGGACCGAAGTCGCAGTCAATAGCGGTGTAGAAGTTGGGGGGTCGCGATGAATCAGCCGAAACATGTACTCGATGGCTACAAGGTGCTGGACTTCTCACAGATTGTGGCAGGACCGACGTGCACGTTGATGCTAGCGGAAATGGGGGCCGAGGTCATCAAGGTCGAGCTGGCTCCGGCGGGCGACGGCGCGCGCGTCGGCCCAGTCGTGATCAACGGCCGCAGCGGTTATTTTGTCCAACACAATCGCGGCAAGAAGGACTTGTGCCTTGACGCCAAGACGCCAGAGGGCCTCACCATCCTCAAGGGACTCGTCGAGAAAGTCGATGTGCTGGTGGAGAACTACGCCCCAGGAGTGATCGGGCGGTTGGGACTCGGCTATGACGTAGTGAGCAAAATCAATCCGCGGCTGGTCATGTGCTCGATTTCCGCCTTTGGGCAGACGGGACCGCTGGCGCATGAGCCCGGCTTCGACTGGGTGGGAGCGGCGTACTCGGGGATTACGTCGATGGGCGGCGAGAAGGACGGGCCACCCATGTTTCCGATGGTGGCGATGGGCGACGTCTCAACCGGAGCGCATGCGATGGGTGCGATCTGCGCCGCGTTGTTATACCGCGAGCGCACCGGGCGCGGGCAGCGCTTAGACCTCTCACTGCTCGACACCTACGCGCATTACCATGAAGCCAGCTTCCAGATGTACAGTTTGAGTAAGGGGAAGATAAATCCGACGCGCTCCGGGGCGCATTCGTGGTACGCGTCTCCAGCGGGAGTGTTCAAGGGGCGCGAGCGCTATATGATCCTCATCGCGCCATTAGAGCAGCATTGGACGAAACTGTGTCAGGCGATGGGGCAGCCGGAAATGGCACGGGACCCACGATTTACCGACAATGAAGCGCGGATGAACAACCTGGATGAGCTGGTGGTGATTATCGAGGGCTGGATCCGCTCCCAGCCGAGTGATGATGCGGCGATGGAGACGCTCAAGGAGCATCACGTGCCGATCGCACCGATTCTGTCAGTGCCCGAGGCGCTGCAGCATCCCCACTTGCGCCAACGCGGAACGGTCCGGACTGTGCACGATCGCATACTCGGAGATCTCGACGTACCGGGCTTCGCGCTGCGGTTTTCGGAATTTCCGGATACCCTGGATCTGCAGGCCCCGACGCTGGGCGAGCATAACGCCGAGATCCTGACACAGTGGCTCGGCTATACAACAGACGAGGTGCAGGAGTTAGAACGTAAGGAGATTCTGCGTAGCGGGCCGGTCTGAGATTGAGCCAACACTAGGTGTAAGAAATAAGCAGATGCAAATGAATGATCCAAATGAGCAGTCTTTTTCAAAAAAATGGATGTTTGCCAGCGTCGCCATTTTCATCGGCGTAGAACTCATTCTGGGCGGACTCGTAGGCAACGTTGTTATAGGCAGGTTCTTATCACGTAGCCTGTATTTCATCCTGCAAGGCGTACTGAACCTTGTCAGCTTTTTTATCGGCGGTTTCATCATCGGATTGATTTCTCCAGGGATTCGCATTCATGAACCTGCAGTCGGCGCGTTTTTGTCTGTATCTATTATGTTATGTTTGTCAATTTTTACACCCTATAGTTTCATTCATTTCAGTCTTACTAAAATGTTAGTCGGGGGAGTGATTGCCTTTTTCCTTGCCTTAGTAGGGGCCAGACTTGGCGAAAAAATTGCCGGAAACCGCGTGAGATAAATGAAGAAGTCAACGAAAGCGGGCCTATTATCGGCTCTTGTATTTCCTGGTATTGGGCATTTTCATTTGAAGAAGTATATTTCTGGTGTCGTTTTTGCGGGCAGTGCAGGTGTCGGGCTTTATCTTTTGATAACAAAGACGTTAGAGCGGACTCTACAAATAATCGACAAAATCCAAGGCGGTGAAGTCCAAGCGGATATTGCAGCGATTTCAGAATTATTATTAAAGCAACCATCGGGCACTGAAGCGCAACTACTAAACGCAGCTACGGCGGTATTAATCATTTCTTGGCTCATTAGTATTGTGGACTCTTATAGAATCGGACGTATCCAAGACAAAGATACCGTAGTAGGTGGTTAATAGATGAATCAATCTGAGATGGCAGTGCTGCTGACCGATCTTTCCAGGGAACGAACAGAACTCGCTCGCGAGAATAATAGAATGGCTAAGATTAATAACTTGCTTGCTTATGCACGAACAATCCTGGTCACTATTGGCTTCATAGTGGCCATGGTCAAACTTTATTATATCCCTTAGAATGCATAATAAGACTGCCTGGAGTACGTTCAGCGCCCCAGCCCCTCCTCCCTGGATTCCCGTTTTCACGGGAATGATAGTCTTTTTTGTGTCATACCTGCGCGAGCAGGTATCGAGGCCTACGGGACAAGACGGAGTGCTGTTAGTGGCTCCTAACCACCGTATCGAGACCGACGCTTTACTGCTGCGCTCGGCTACGCAGCAAGCCGCCGCTCATGTGAGACGTTCGGTTGCAGGGAGCTATTGCCAATGAGCTATATTATTTTACTATGTGGTATCTCGATTCTGCTTTTAGGAGTAGTGATTCTTGTTAACCCTGATTCCATCTTTGGCCTGATTATCAGTCATTCTGAATCACTTGGCCTGCATGTCTTAGCGGTCGTGGTCAGGCTAGTTTTGGGTACAGCGCTCATAACATACGCCGCCGAATCTCACTATCCGGTTGCCTTACAAGTCCTTGGTTGGCTTACGGTCACTGGCGCGATTATATTGGGAATAATGGGCCGCTCTCGATTCAAGGGTTTGATGACATGGGCGCTCAGCTTCGTCTCAACCTTTGGGCGCTTTGCTGGATTCGGGGTCATTTTGCTCGGAGGCTTTCTTATTTATGCGGTGGTTTAAGATGTACTTTGAATCAGGACATATCCATGACTAACAATGATGTTTTACGCCGTATCCGCTATGTCTTCGACTTTACCGATTCGAAAATGATTGCTGTATTTCGCTCAGCTGATCATCAGGTCACACGGGCG
>Ga0310122_10002083_pt1 | contig 12753 bp, 9 predicted proteins | sample CB6_Bottom_1051__FD_203503 | JGI IMG/M metagenome (GOLD analysis project Ga0310122, IMG submission 203503) | Marine microbial communities from Western Arctic Ocean, Canada - CB6_Bottom_1051 | ecosystem: Environmental > Aquatic > Marine > Oceanic | place: Canada: Western Arctic Ocean | collected...
TGCCGCTCAAGCAGGCCAAGACCGCGTTCGCGGGCGCGTTGCCGGACCTGCTGGCGGGTCGCGACGCGCACCCGGTCGCGTCGTCGAACGGCAACGGCGCCGGGCTCGATCACGGCGCGGTGGTCATCGCCGCCATCACCAGCTGCACCAACACGTCGAATCCGAGCGTGATGATCGCCGCCGGGCTGCTTGCGCAGAAGGCGGCCGCGCGTGGGTTGAAGCCGAAGCCGTGGGTGAAGACCAGTCTTGCCCCCGGGTCGATGGTGGTCACCGAATATCTCGAGGCGGCCGGGTTGATGACGCCGCTCGCCGAGCTCGGGTTCCGGTTGGTCGGCTACGGGTGCACCACCTGCATCGGCAACAGCGGGCCGCTGCCTGAGGACGTCTCGGCCGAGGTGAAGGCCCGCGACCTGGTGGTCGCCTCGGTCCTGAGCGGGAACCGGAACTTCGAGGGTCGCGTGCAGTCGCAGGTGCGTGCCAACTACCTGGCGTCGCCGCCGCTCGTGGTGGCGTACGCGCTGGCGGGGCGGATGACCGTCGATCTCACCACCGAGCCGCTGGGGCGGGATCCGGAGGGCAGGGATGTGTTCCTGCGCGACATCTGGCCGTCGACCGACGAGATCCAGACGGCGATGGCCGCCGCGGTGCGTACCGAGCAGTTCACGTCGAAGTATCGCGGGGTGTTCGACGGGGACGTGCGGTGGCGCGGGCTGCCGGCGCCGACCAGCCAGCGCTTCTCGTGGGACGACGACTCCACCTACGTGCGCAACCCGCCGTTCTTCGAGAACCTCGCGCCGGCGCCGGCGGCCCGGGTGGACGTCCTGGGCGCGCGAGTCCTGGCGCTGTTGGGCGACAGCGTGACGACCGACCACATCTCCCCGGCGGGCTCCATCCCCATCGACGGGCCGGCCGGGAGGTATCTGATCTCGCGTGGGGTGGACCCGAAAGACTTCAACTCGTTCGGGAGCCGGCGCGGCAACCACGAGGTGATGATGCGGGGCACCTTCGCGAACATCCGGCTCCGCAATCAGCTGGCGCCCGGGACCGAGGGTGGCTGGACGCGGTATCAGCCGGACGGCGAAGTGCTGAGTATCTACGACGCGGCCATGCGATATACCGAGGCCGGGGTGCCACTGCTCGTTCTGGCCGGCAAGGAATACGGGTCCGGTTCTTCCCGCGACTGGGCCGCCAAGGGTACCCTGTTACTGGGCGTCCATGCCGTCATTGCCGAGAGCTTCGAGCGGATTCACCGGAGCAACCTGGTGTTCATGGGGGTGTTGCCGCTGCAGTTCAAGGACGGGGACAGCGTATCGGCGCTCGGGCTCACCGGTCGCGAGACGTTCGACATCACCGGTATCGCCGACGGGCTCACGCCGCGCGGCGAGGCGACGGTGCGCGCCGTCGCCTCGGATGGCGCCGTGCGGGAGTTCACGACACGGGTGCGGATCGACACCCCGGACGAGCTGAGCTACTACCGTCACGGCGGCATCCTGCCCTATGTGTTGCGCCAGCTCGTGCGGGACGGGAACGGGCAGGAGACAGGAGACAGGAGACAGGAGACAGGAGGAAGCTGAGAGCTACGCTGTCTTCCTTTAACACCTGCCCAGCCCGGCGGGGTGAGGCGGCGCGCGGTTCACTCCGACGGGCGCGGTCGAATGCCGAATATAGAGGGAGCGACCTGATGATGTCGCGTGAGACCTGGTTTCCACAGGCCGCCGTGGCGGCCGGGGCGACCGTGTTGATGATGATGACGACCGCCACCGCCACCGCCCAGGGCGCCGACCGTTCCCAGCCGGAGCAGATCGAGTGGGACCTCGGCGAAATCTATCCAAGTTTCGACGCCTGGGACGCCGCCGGGACGCAGCTCGAGGCGCGAGTCGCGGCGCTCGCCGCCTACCGAGGCCGTCTGGGTGAGAGTGCCGCCACGCTGCGGGAGGCGTTCGACGCGATCACCGGAACGGAGAAGGAGCTCGCGCGGCTCTTTGTGTTCGCGTATCTGAAAGCGGACGAGGACCGCCGGGTGTCGGCGGCACAGGAACGCCGCGGTCTGGCGGCCGCCCTGCTGTCCGAGTTCAACGAGACGGTGGCCTTCGTGTCGCCCGAACTGCTGCGGGTCGGCTCCCAGACGGTCCTGAGGTATCTTGCCGAGGAGCCAGGTCTCGCCACGCACGCCTTCAACATCCGCAACACGCTGCGCCAGGAGCCGCACACGCTGTCGGACGAAGCGGAACAGGTCATTGCGGCGACCGGGCCGGTCGTGCAGGGGCCCGAGCGCATCTACGCGATGCTCACCAGCTCGGACATGCCGTTTCCGACCGTCACGCTGTCGACCGGAGAGGAGGTTCGGTTGGACCAGGCGGCCTACTCGCTGCACCGGGCGTCGCGGAACCGGGACGACCGCAAGCTGGTGTTCGACCAGTTCTGGGGCGCGTGGAAGGCCTATGAGACCACGCTGGGGCAGACGCTCGACACCCACGTCAAGACGCACGTGTTCCAGGCGAAGACCCGACGGTATGACAGCGCGCTGGACGCGGCGCTCTCGGGGCCGAACATCCCGACCGCGGTCTATCAGAAGCTGATCGAGGCGACGCATCGCCACCTGCCGTCCCTGCACCGCTACTTCCGGCTGCGGCAGCGGATGCTGGGGCTCGACGATCTGCACTACTACGACATCTACCCGCCGCTGGTCGCATCCCAGCGCACCTTCGACATCGCCGAGTCGAAGGCGCTCACGCTTGCCTCGGCGGCGCCGCTCGGCAACCACTACCTGGAGCTGCTCGAAAAAGGGTTCGCCGGGACCTGGATGCACGTGTATCCGCAACAGGGAAAGGCGCCGGGCGCCTACATGTATGGCGATGTCTACGACGTCCACCCGTTTCTGCTGCTGAACCACAACGGCCAGTTCAATGACGTGTCCACGTTCACCCACGAATGGGGGCACGCGATCCACACCATGCTTGCCCAGGAGCACAACCCGTACGAGACCGTCGGCTACGCTACGTTCACCGCCGAGGTCGCCTCGACGACGAACGAGGTCCTGCTGCAGGAGCACATGCTCGCCCAGGACATTTCCGACCAGGAGCGGCTGTTTTATCTCGGCACGGCGCTCGAGGCGGTTCGCGGCACCTTCTTCCGGCAGGTGATGTTTGCCGAGTTCGAGCTGCGGATACACGAGATGGTCGAAGCGGGCGAGGCGCTGTCGGGCGAGAAGATGACCGCCGTCTACGAGCAGCTGCTCCGCCAGTATCATGGGGCTGATGCCGGCGTGATGACGATCGACCCCGCCTATGCGGTCGAGTGGACGTTCATCCCCCATTTCTACCGGAACTTCTACGTGTTCCAGTACGCCACCTCCATCGCCGGCGGGACGAGGTTCGCCGAGCGGTTCCTGACCGGCGACGAGCAGGCACGGGACGACTATCTGGCGGTGCTCTCTGCCGGCGGCTCACGTTTCGCCTATGAGCTGCTGCGGGAGCACGGGATCGATCTGGCCACCGATGCGCCCTACGACGCGCTGATCGCCAAGATGGACCGCGTTATGGACGAGATCGAGGCGATCCTGGACCGGCAGGGGAACTGAGCACCGTCATGTCTGTGACACATCTCACCGCCAGGGAGCTCGACGCGCTAGGGTTGGCCGAGGTGCGGCACTCACCGCGAGACGAGGGGGTGCTGGAGCTGGTCGTGGCGCGGCCCCGGGAGGGTGAGCGGCAGGTCCTCGAGCTCGTCTACCCAGACGGGTTCCGATCACACATCCCGCGCCATCCTGCGACTGAGGACTCGTCGTCCCCTCACGGGTCGTTGCCCTCGTCTGGGTCCGGCGACAACGCTTGGATGTCGGCCAGATCTGAGGCCCGGCCGGTTTGCTTCGATCGGATGAGGTCGGTGCGGCTGAGATAGGGCACCCGGACGCCAAGGATCGTTCGCGTCTCGAGGTTCTTCTTGGCCTCCTCGTACGACACCTCCCACGCGACCGTCAAAATGTCCATCCTCGGATCATCTCCTACGATCGTGATCGGCTTGTCGAAGATCTACGCTGCATCCAGCTCCCGGGCGACTCCATTCGGGAGCTCCGAGAGGGCGCCCAGCAGTCGACTCATGTTGCTCACGTCTTTTGGCACGAGAACGTCCACGTCCTTCGTGGCACGAACGGAACCATGGAGATTGGCCGCCACGCCGCCCGCAAGGATGTAGCGGACCCGATGCCGATTGAGGAGTCGACAGACCTGCAGGACCCGGTTATCGGTACCAGGGGTTGTCTTGGGCACGCTTCCAGCGCTCGTACACGGCGAAGCTGTCGAACGCACGCACGAATGGTGTGAATCGGTTTGGCGTGAGGTTCTTGAAATCCTGGAACAGTTGCTCAGCCTCGGCAAGACGCGTCGCCAGCACCGCATGGGAGACCCGTCTCGATCGACGCGGCTGAACTCGAGTCATTGCACCAGTATAGCGGGCCGTCGGTCGGCCCGGTGGCCGCAGGCCCCGGAGCGCCTAAAGCCCATAGCCCAAAGCCCGGGCCGGCGGTGAGCGATAGAACCGCCGGCCCTATAGCATCGGCGGGATGACCAGCATCGCGACGGCGGTGACGATGAAGAGCACCACGGCGATGAGACCGCTGTACCCGAGGATGTCGCCGAACTTCATGCGCGTGACCGTCAGGATCGGGATCGCCCAGAACGGCTGGATCAGGTTGCTCGTCGAGTCGCCGTAGCAGTAGGCGAGCAGCGTCGTCGTGGGCGACACCGCCAGATCCCGGGCGGCCGGCAACAGGTAGGGCGCTTCGATCAGCCACTTCGACCCGCCGGACGGCACGAAGATGTTCACGACGCCCGAGTAGACGTAGACGATCAGCGGGTAGGTGTCTGTCGTCGCCACTTGCACGAACAGCCCCCCGAGCCAGGCGCCCAGACCGGTGCTGTTGATGATGCCGAAGATGCCGGCGTAGAACGGGAACTGCAGGATGACCCCCGACGCCGTGCGGGCGCCGTTGCCGAAGGCACGGACCAGGTTCGACGGTCGGCCCTGCAGCAGCAGGGCGCCGATCAGGAACACCGCGTTGTAGGCGTTGATCGTCCAGCTCGCTCCGAACCCCTGCGTCACGATCGAGTGCCCGAGCGGATAGCCGATCAGGATCACCGCCAGGAAGATCCACCCACGGAATGCGTCGATGCCGCCGGCAGGCGTGGTCGGGTCCGTCGCCTCCGGCATCACCGGCATGATCGTGTGCAACTCGTCCTCGGACAGCGTGCGTGCGTTCTGACGCGGGTGCAGGAGGGCCACCATCCCGAGCGCCACGACCGACACGATCAGGAGGTAGACGAGGTTGAACGAGTTGAACAGCGTCTCGGTCACCGGCAGCAAGCGGTCGACGAGCGGCTCGGTGCCTGACGGCGGTGTCGTGATCGGGTTGCCTGACGTGGCCATGATGAGCGGCGCCGAGCCGGACAGCCCGCCGTGCCAGACGGTGCCGAGACCGAGATAGCCGGCGACGACCAGCAGCCGGATGTCCGCCTTCGGGTTCCGCCGCGCGATGAACGGGAGGAACAGCGCCGACGCGACCACGCTCGCGGCCCAGTTGAAATAGGCGACGACGATCGAGAATGCGCCCAGCAGCACCACCGCCTGGACCGGCCGGTCGGTGTCCGGGCGGCTCGCGAGCCAGTTGAGGAACCGGAAGGAGGGCCGCGACGACACGCACGCGTGAGCGGCGATCATGGCGATGGTGAACTGCATCGCCAGCTCGAGCAGCGCCCACATGCCGCCGCCCCAGGCGAGCACTGTCTCGTTGAGCCCGGCGCCGGCGCCGAACATCGCCAGCAGCATGGCCAGCACCGTCAGCATCATGCAGACGACCCAGGAATCTGGAATCCACCGCTGGGTGAAGCGTGACAGGCTCTCCCCGAGGGTGCCGACGACGGGAATCAGAGCTGACATATGAGGGATCCAGGGCTGTGAGGGTCAGGGTCCGAGCCGGACGGTTGTCCCGGAACTCGCCGTCCTTGTGCAGCCGCAGTCCCTTGACCTGGACCTTGTGACCGTCGTGTCCATCGACATCGAGCTCGCCGACGCCGAGCAGCCGGTAGGTCAGCGAGCCGAGCGCCTGCTGGCGTGACGCGGCGATCTCGTCCTGGCTGGTGAACGCGCGTTCGGTCGGCTCGCCCTCTGTGGCCCCGTTCGAGAATCCAGCTGTCGGCGTCGCGCGCGACGCAGCCCACCACGGTGCGTAGTTCGATCGAATCGTCCTGTCCGGTGTGTGCCGATGCACCGGGCAGGCCCGGGACGGGCACGGCGAACCCGAGCGACGTCGCGACTCTCACCCACGTCCTGCGCGTGTGTGTTCCCCAGGGTATGCACCGCGTCGAGGTGCCCATATGTAGCACGCGACACCGCGTCCGATCAACCCGGCAGACCCACGATGCTCCGCACGGTGGTCCGTGACGACCCGGCATACGCGACCGCGCCTAATGTGTTGAACAGGGGCGGCTTGCGACCTTGATCTGTTCGCGACGCCAGCCGTACAATGGCACTTCCGTACCAGGTCTGGTCTCCACAATCTCTGGTGCGTGGTCCACGTCATCAGGCTGAGTCAGGCATGAAGAAAGCGGTGATGGTGTTGCTGATCGCGCTTCTGGGGTCGAGCCTGTCGGTGCCGACGGGTGAGGCGCAGCAACCGCAGCCGGGCGCCACGAAGGGGGGGGGCGACGACCGGTCGCGCGATGATGCCGGTGTTCGACATGCGGTATTTCGTTGGCGAGTGGGAGATCGAGTGGACCCCGCTGGACACACCGCTGCTCCCGGGCGGGAAGTACACAGGAACCGAGACGATTCGGCATATCGAGAACGGTCGCTACTTCGATGTCACGGTGGAGCTCGAGGGGCCGGACGGTGGGCTGGGCGGCAAGGGCATCATGCTTGTTCGAGTCCGGGCCCTTTGGCTCGCATCTGACCAGATACGTGGTGTACGACGCCGGGTTCACGCTGCTGCAGCCGGGCCCGGTCGGTGGCGCCCTGGGCGGCTACTATAGCCAGTTCTGGGAGACACCCGAGCCGATTCACTACAACGACTCACAGTTTCTGATCAAGGGCCGCAGCTACTATGTGTCGCCGGCCGCCTATCGCGTGAATCAGCAAATCTCGGTGGATGGCGAGCCGTTCATCAACTTTGGCGTCATGTGGTACACGAAGGTCCTGGAGGACACGGGGCGTTGAAGCCATGGTCACGCGTCTGGTCATCGCCATGGCGGTCGTTCTCACCGCGATCGTCTCGGCGCAAAGCGGGGTGACGGGTGACTGGGAGATGACGCTGAGCACCCAGACCGGCATCACGACGTGGCCGGCCCGGTTCGAGCAGGACGGTGACCGCCTCGGCGGCGAGATCGACCTCGGCGACAACGAGGTGCTGTCGCTCGAAGGCCGCATCGACGGCACGATCCTCACGTTCGTCATCGTCGTGCCGGACCTCGATGGCGACCAGCCGATCAGCTTCGAGGGAGAGCTGGCCGGCGACATGATCACCGGGGCGCGGGGCAGTTTCTCCTGGTATGGCACGGGGGACTGGACCGCGTCGCGGAAGTAAGTCATGGACGCGTCACGATAGCGAGGATCCCGCGAAGGCTCTTTGTTCATTCGGCGGACGGTCCGTCGCCGACGTGGCGGCGCACCAGGCGCCGGGTCACGCGAGTGAGGGGAGACGTCAGTCTTGACGTCGCGAAACCGCGCGGCGACACTGTAGGCTTGGCTTTGAGTGACGGACAGCCGTCAGGGGGGCAGCGTTGCCGGGATGCCGGCGGCCCTGGGGGCTGTGGCCCCGACTGAGTCAGGCCGTCAGGTGGGCCGCGCCGAGCAGGTGGTCCTGTTCCGTCGGTGACGGCCAGGGCGCGCACATGCGCGCCCCGCGGCCACGGAGTGGGACCTTCGGGGTTCCCGCGTCGTGGTCGCGGGAGGGTTCGGGGCGCAGCCCCGACTAGTTTGGAAGGGAGCACGAGACAGTTCATGGCCGCCCAACCCACGCGCACCGTCGACTTCGACCGGGCCAACGAGGTGGTCCAGCGGTTCCAGAAGGAGTCGACCAAGTGGCTCTATGGTCTCGACGACGCCGCTCGCATCCTCTCCTGGGCCTTCTTCACGCTGCTGCCGTACACCGACAAGCTGAGCCAGAGCAAGCGGCTGCGTCAGCCTCACATCATGTTCCGGGGGCCGACCGGCACCGGCAAGACGGACCTCGTCAGCGCCTGCGCGATGGCCATCGACGCCAAGTTCGAGCGGATCCAAGGCATGCCGACCTACATGCCGGAGGATATCCTCGGCTACGAGACGATCGTCGAGGCGCTCGACGGCACCCGGAAGCTGCAGTTCAAACCGGGCAAGCTGATGGCGCACATCGTGCTCATCGACGAGGACAACCGGTTGTCTGGCAAGACCAAGGCGGCGGTGCTCGAGGGCATGGAGGAGAGCTCGGCGACGCTGGCCTCCGACTACAGCAACCTGGCCGAGGGCAAGATACTGCCGCTGTTCCCGCTGTCGTGCGACTTCAATGACATCGAGGGGCCGCGGTTCTTCATGGTGATCTGCACCGAGAACATCTTCGGCGAGGAAGAGGGCACCTTCGCCAACCCGGTGGCGCAGCTCGACCGCACCACCCTTTCGATCAACATGCTGGATCCCGAGGACGAGGAGGACGAGCTGCAGATCACTGCGGGCAATGTCGTCGGGCGCAAGGTCGAGAAGCTCACCGACCTGTACGAGGTGCTCGACATCGCGCAGTATATCTTCGACAACGTCCAGATGTCCGACTACGGCCAGCAATACAAGGTGCGGCTCATCCGCAACACACGGCCGCATCGCGTCATGGGGCGCGCCGCGCGCACCGTCAAGGAGTACATCCGGGTCGGGATCTCGCCACGGGTCCATTTTCACATCGAAGCGGTGGCCCGGACCTTCGCGTTCTTCCATGGCGACACGATGATCACGCCGGACCATATCAAGGCGGTCGCCGGCCCGGTGCTCGCGCACCGGCTGGTGCTTCGCGAGGGCATGGAGTTCTCGGTCGACAAGGCAGACCTGCTTCAGCAGATCGTGCGGGACATGGAGGTTCCGCCGTGGAAGTAGAGGAGGTCTTTGCCCGGTTCCGCGACATCAAGCACGGCATCCGGACGCGGAAACGGTCCAACAGCATCCACTTCGGCGAGCACAAGAGCGGGTTCAAGGGGGCCGGCTACGACATCGTCGGGGTCGAGCGGTGGAGACCGGGTCAACCCCTGAAGGACGTCGCCTGGGCCCTCAGTCTCCGGACCTATCCCGAGAAGATCTACAAGATCGAGCGGATGGAGCCCAAAGAGCTCCGGACGCTCATCGTGTGCGACCTGTCGTACTCGACGCTGTTCGAGATTTCCCAGGAGTCGAACAAGGCGCTGTTGATGCTGGATCTGCTCGGCAACATCGGGCTGACCCGCGCGAACCTGCGTGACCCGGTGGGGCTGCTGGGGTATTCGGACCGCATCGAGATGTATCTGCGGCCCAAGCTCGGCACCTCGCAGGTCTTCTACATGGCGCAACAGATCTTCGAGAAGCTGCAGCTCGAGCGCCAGTTCCCGACCCGGCGGCCCGCGCACCTGAAGGTGGCGATCGACTTCATGCTCGCGCGTCTCAAGATGCGGCACTCGGTCATCGTCCTGACCGACCTCGTCGATCTGGTCAACGACCCTGACGCGACCGATTTCAAGCGGCTGCGCACCCTGGCGTCGAAGCACGATATGATGATGCTCGTGCTGGATGACCCGGACGAGTTCCGTGTCAAGAGCCGCCTGGGGTATATCCGGATCTCGGACATGGAAACCGGGAAACAGACCGTGATCTCGGCCCGCAAGGCGGGCGCGATTCGGCGTCGCATCGAGGAGTCGCGCGCGGCGCTGCAATACAGGCTGAAGCATCAGGCCGGTATCGACTCGGTCGTGCTGACCCCGGAGAACCACCTCGAGGCGCTGCCCAAGTTCCTGATCGCGCGCACCGCCCGCCAGTGATAGTGGACATGATACGCACACACGTGACCGTTCTCAGTGTCCTCCTGCTGCTCGCGCCCGCGCCCGTCACCGCGCAGCCGCCCGACCCCGGCGATGCCGCGATCGGTCCGGTGCGGGTCGAGACCCTGGAGCTGGAGCCGACCGTCGTCAAGACCGGGGATCTGATTCTCCAGCGCTACCGGGTCCGGTTTCCGGACCTGATCGACGAGGGGCAGGAGATCATCATCCTCGAAGACCGGATGGCGCCCGAGACGCTGCCGGTCCACCCGTTCGAGGGCGTCTCGCTCTCGATCGACAAGAGTCGTGTCGACGACGAGCACATCTGGGTCTTCACCTACGGGTTCCGGCTGGTCGATCCGAACAAGATGACTTACGTCCTACCCAACTTCAGCTTCTATTACCTGGTCCGCGACCTGGGTGAGGACATCGAGGACGCCGAGGTGCAGCAGGTGGACGGCGGGCAGGGGCTGGTCCGGTACGTCACGACGATTACCGACGAGCCGGTTCTCGCCATCCGGGACACCATCGAGCTCGGCAGCTTTGCCGGTCGGTCGACGTTCTTCCGGACGCTGGCCTGGACGGTGGCGCCGCTGCCGATGGTCGTCTGGCTGGTCATGCTGCTCCGGTTGGCACGCACGCCGACCCCGGTCTCGCTCGAGAAGGCCGAAGAGGCGGAGGAGCTGGCGCGGATCGAGGCGCAGATCCCGATTCCACTCTCGATCTGGGAGGCCAGACGCAACGTGCGCCGGCAGCTGAAGACGCTGGCGGATATGCCACCGAGCGCCAACGGGCAGACGCTGGCGGAGGTCCAGCGGGGTCTGGTGCTCTCGTTCCGTGACTACCTGCAGGCCCAGCTGCCGGATCTGTACGCGGGTGACACCGCGCGCGACATCCATCGCCACGTCGAGGGGCTTGCCGACGGGCCGCGCCGGGCCGCGCTCCACACGCTGACGTCACGGATGGTCGCCTACCAGCGAGGGCTCGAGTACGGTGAACCGGCGCCGATCGAGAGCCCGGGGGACGAGGCGCGGTCACTGGAAAAGGCGCTGTCGCGGTTGCGTCCACACGTGCAGGTGCTCAACCGCATGAAGATGCTAGTAGGACGGTAGTAGCAGTCATGTTCATGCCCTGGTCAGAGCTGGCCGCGTTTCTCGACAGTGGGTTTCGAGAGCTGGTCGAGACCGATTTCGCGCAGATCCGGTATGGCGACGTCGGCATGGCGACCTGGCTGGCGATGGGTGTCGGCATGGCGCTGGTGCTGGCGGTGGTGCGGCTGGCCACGAGGCGGAAACGGCACGTCCGGCAGCACTCCGGACATGTCATTGCCGGCGGCCATCGCAAGCGGCTCTGGATCCGGCTGGCGCACAGTGCGCCGAAGCTGTTGCTTGCCGCCGCCCTGGTGCTGCTCGTCGTGTCGGTCGCCGACCCGTTCCTGACCGCCACCGAGGAGGTGAGCGGCTATGTCGAGTCGCGGATCCGGATCGACCTGGTCGACACGTCGGGCTCGATGGCGTGGGAGTTCCCCGACACCAACAAGTCGAAGGCCGAAGTGGCGCGTGACGCACATCTCGAGTTCCTCGACATGCGGCGCGACAAGAACGACCGCGTGTCGCTCTGGCTGTTCTCCACCTACCCCTACATGGTGGACGACTTCGTCATGGACGACGAGCTGTACTACTACCAGGTCTGGGACGCGCCGTATGTGATGACCCAGCGGCTCGACAAGGCGATGGTGGTGCCCCGCGACAAGGTGCGGATCATCCCGGCCGAGGGGGATACAAATATCGTCCGCCCGCTCCAGGACATCGTGAAGCACTTCGACCGGGACGAGGCGGCGGTCGGCCGGGGCGCGAACCAGAACCGGGCGGTGTTGATCATCACCGACGCCGCGGTCGATGAGTTCCCGGACGCCGAGTTCGCGGAGCTGAACAAGCGGAACATCGTGCCCTACATCATCTATATCAACACCAGCGACGCGCGCACGGCTAGCTTCCTCCACCCGACGGTGCCGCAGCTGGTGTCGCAGATTCAGGAGTATGGCGGCGACTACTTCGACGTGACCGACGAGGACAGCCTGACGAAGGCCTATCAGGCGATTGACGAGCGTGAAGCGGTGCGGGTGGAGCTGAGACACCGGGCGCTGAAGGTGCCGATCTATTCGCGGTTCCTGCTGGTGGCGATGGGGCTGCTGGCGGTCGGTATCCCGATGGGGTTCGTGTCCGAGCTGCTCTGGGGGACGAGCCCGTAAACGAAGGAGACAGGAGTCAGGAGACAGGAGAAACCTGAGGGCTTCGCCGTCTTCATCTTCAGACACCCTCGTCAAGGACAGACACAGATGCGATTCACAGACCTGCTCGACAAGGAACATTCCTTCCGCTACCTCGTCGGTTTCGTCCTGGCGCTGCTGTTCTTTGGCGCCGTGGCGGTGCCGTCGAGGAGTCTGGCGGCGTTCTTCACGAACCTGGACGGGCTGAGCGAGAGTGTGCGGCGCAGCGACTTCGAGATGGCCGAGACACAGCTGGCCGAGGTGGCGGCCTTCTACCAAGGCAGCCGGGTCTGGGGTATGCAGTGGTTCGCTGATTCGTATCTGTTTCAGGACGCGTTCCTGCAGCAGGCGTCCTACAGCTACCTGACGGGAGACTACGAAACCGTGGTGGCCGACCTGTCCGACGAGATCGACGACCCGCGAGCGTCGCACCTGCTGGCGAGCGCGAAGTTCATGCTGGCCCGCGAG
>Ga0310122_10002084_pt1 | contig 12751 bp, 11 predicted proteins | sample CB6_Bottom_1051__FD_203503 | JGI IMG/M metagenome (GOLD analysis project Ga0310122, IMG submission 203503) | Marine microbial communities from Western Arctic Ocean, Canada - CB6_Bottom_1051 | ecosystem: Environmental > Aquatic > Marine > Oceanic | place: Canada: Western Arctic Ocean | collected...
CGTCGCCTCTCGTTCCCCCAGCGACCAGACAGAGAGAAGGATAAGAGGAACGGTGACGAGTTGCTCGGAATCCGGCCGCAGCACGATTCAAATGCCATCGAGGCCCCGTCGGTTGCCGAGGGGCCTCGATGAGGACGTTAACACCGCTGCTCGGAGATTTCCCGATTTTCCCCTAGGGGAAAACAGGGATACGTCACGATCATGACAATGGGCATGGCGGGTAGCGCCGCATGGCGGGGACTTTCGGCGTCCGAGAGAATTCAGGAAGAGGCGGAAAGGCGAAGCTTGCCTGCGTCGAGTTCGAGTACCAGCTCATCCGACTCGTCGGAGACGCTGAAAAGGGTCGCATCGAGGGCCGCCTGATGCTCCGTATGACTTTGGGGCTCGCTGATCTGGCCCGTCCATCCGGGATCGCTCTGCGCGATCCGATCCTTCTCTGACATCCGCTCGCTTCCCCTCGATCTCAAACCGTTTGCCGTCGCGAACCGCGACCGCAAGTTCTTATCGCGAGGCCGTAGCCTTGTCTTGAGGGCTTTTCGCACTCTCGTGGACCCTTCTTGCCTACTTCCGGCACTCCATCGCAAAACACTTCGTTCTCGTTGGAGAAGAACGTTCAAGATGAAATTCCAAACGCTCTTCGTCACCGGCTGGATACTGGTTTCGATTACATGGGTCGCTTGCGATGGGTCGGAGGCCGCGTCCCCGACCGCCGCCGGCCGCCCTAAATCCGCAGAGGCGACGTTCTTCGGAAGCAAGCAGGCGGACGACGTTCGACTGAGGGCAGCGCGCGCGTTCGACCAGGCAGACGTCAGTCGATCGCGCTTTCGGTCGCGCATCGGCCCGCAACCCTGGCCGCGAGATCTACCTTCAGGTTGGCCAGAGCCAGAGGGCGCATCCGTGATGGCTGATTCGAATGGCCGCGAAGACGGCCGTCTTCTGCTCGTCGATCTGCCGGGCGACCTCGACCAGGCCATCGTTCTCTATCGTAGAGCGCTCGGAGAGGTCGGATTCGAAGTCGTGCGCGGGCGCGGTGGCACCGACCGCCACATGCTCCGGGCACAGCGAGGAGACGTTGAAGCGAAGCTCCGCTTCTTCGTTCGACGCGATGTCACTCGCCTGGAAATTCTCTTCGTACCGGGAAGATCCGACCCCACAGGTTAGAGGGCGGGAACCGCTCCGAACGAACCTGGCGCTAGACAGAAGCGCTGTGAAAGACGAGACTGAACACGTGCGAAGCGGATTAGTCGTCCAGTGTCTGGCCATTGCCGTCGCCCTCGCGACCCTGGGAACGGGCTGCCGCGCCCTGGTGTTGGTCGGCGGCTTTGATGCAAACGCGATCGTCTTCGTCGAGGGTGAGCTTCAGTCGACCGAGCCCACGGCGCTGGCCGAGGTCGCACACGCCTGCCGCCTTGCAATCGAGACCCTCGGATACGACGAAGTCATGACGCATCGGGATGAAGAAGAGGTACGCTGGCAGGCGCAGACGGCCGGCGGGGACCCGGTCGAAATTCGTCTCATACCGAAGAGTGGCAAGCGAACGACCCTTCGGATTCGAGTCGGTGTGATCGGGGACGAAGCGCGATCGCGCCTCGTGCTGGAACAAATTCGCCAGTCTCTTTTGGGAATCGCGGCCACAGTCCCGCAGCAGGTTGATGGTGAGTAGAGGCAAGAGGGGTAACGCCAGTTGGAGGCATCCGACGGCCTGATCGAAGCGGTTGTCCTATTGGGCCTGGCCTCGGCTGCCCTGGCGACGACCGAGAGGCTCAGGCTGCCCTCGGTCGTCGGGTTTCTGATCGTCGGCGCGATCGCGGGGCCTGGCATGTTGGGTCTCGTCGGCGAGCCCGATCGCGTTCGCGACCTCGCCGAGATCGGCGTCGTGTTCCTGCTCTTCGAGATTGGCCTCGAACTCCCGCTCGAACGCGTTCGTACACTGTGGCGCCCCTCTCTCGTAGCGGGCGGGTTTCAAATCGTCGCCACGGCGGGCATCGTCGCTGCCATCGTTCATGCGTTCGGACTTTCCTGGCCGGCCGCGCTCGTGATCGGCGCAGGCGTTTCGATGTCGAGTACGGCGATCGTCCTGCGACTCCTTTCGGATGAAGGTCAGATCGACGCGCCCGCTGGACAACTCGCTGTCTCCGTCCTGCTCATGCAGGATCTCGCGATCGTTCCCTTCCTCCTCTTCATTCCGCTCCTGGCCGGCGAGGCCGGGAGCGGGAGGGAGTTCGGCGACGTCGCTCTTGCCCTTGCGAAGATGAGCTTGGCCCTGGCATTCATCGGCTTCTCCGTCTGGTTCCTGGTGCCGCGCGTCCTCGACCGTGTCGCACAGACTCGAAGCGGCGAACTCTTCAGCCTGCTCGCGCTACTGATCGTGCTCGGATCGGCCCTCACGGCGGAATCCCTCGGACTCACCCTCGCCGTCGGCGCTTTCCTTGCGGGTGTGGCTGCGAGTGGCTCGCCCTACGCCCATCAACTGTTCAGCGAAGTCGTCCCCCTCCGAGGCATCCTGCTCGGCATCTTCTTTCTCGCCGTCGGGATGTTCTTCGACCCACGTCAGCTTCTCGAAACGCCCACGACTTTCCTGCTCGATGTCATCGCGATCACGCTTGGCAAGATCTTGATCGTGATCGTGGCCGGAATGGCGCTCCTGCGACGGAGTCTTCGAGTCAGCCTCGAGGCCGGGCTATCGCTCTGTCAGATGGGCGAGTTTTCCTTCGTCTTGCTAGGCGTGGCGGGACAGGCCGGCCTGATCGAGCCGGTTCTCCATCAACGCGTGATCGGCGCCTCGATCGCAACGCTCCTGCTTTCTCCCTTCCTGATCCGTTACGCGCCGGCCATTGCGGGTGCAGTGGCTGAGCGACTCCGTCACCCGGGCGTCGCCATGCCCGCAGCCGACTTGGCCGCGGACGATGAAATCGGCCGGCGTGTCGTCGTGATCGGCTACGGACCGGCGGGCAGAACGCTCGTGCGCTTGCTTCGTTCCCTCGATATCCCCTACATCGCCGTCGACACGAACCCGGCCGCCGCACTCGAAGCCGCCCAATCGGGCGAACCCGTGATCTATGGCGACGCCACCCGACCACAGGTGCTCGAACATCTGCGCGTCTGGGACGCACGGCTCGTCGCGGTCGCCATTTCCGATCCCCTCGCCACGCGGCGAGTCGTTTCGCGAATTCGCGCGATGGCGCCCGACACCAAGATCCTGGCACGAACCCGCTACGTGCGGGAGGTCGATCAGCTCGGCGTCGCGGGCGCCTCCGTCGTGGTCGCCGAGGAGTTCGAGGGCAGCATCGAATTGGTCGCCCGCGCACTCGAGTATTTCGATATCCCAACTGGCGCCATCGCGCGCTTCACCGAAGCGCTGCGCGAAGAGGGCTATGGCGCGATCCGCGCCCCGGTCGCTTTGCCGATCGACCCCTGGTTGATGGAATTGCTCGACCATACGGACACCGAGTGGATTGAAGTTCCGATGTCACTGACCGGAGAACCGACCTTGGGTGAGCTGAACATCAGAGCCGAATCCGGCGGCAATGTATTGGTGATCGAACGCGGTGCGAATAGCCATCCGAACCCGCCACCCGACTTTGCACTCCGGGGTGGCGACCGACTTCTCGTCCTCGGCAGTGCCGAGAACCTTCTTCGCGTGCGACTACTGCTCGGAGGCTTTCGCGACGACTGAGGGTCGCCCTGGAAGACCAATCCGCTGTGCTACCCCTTGCCCGGCGACCCTTACATTGAAAATCGCAGCACCTCAGTCTGTGAGCCCAATGCTCGAAAAAGAAACTTCCGATCGTCAGCGCCTCGAGCGCCTTCAATCTCGACCGAGCGACGTTTTTGCGCGTCGCCATCTCGGGCCGCGCAGCGATCAGGTTGGCGAGATGCTGCGATCGATCGGGCTGGATCAGCTCGAAGACCTGGCGCGCGCGACCATCCCCGACTCGATCCGGCGCAAGGAAAAGCTCGTACTCGACGGACTCCCGAGCGCCCCGCTCGGCGAAAACGAACTCCTCGCCGCACTCCATGAGATCGCGAGCGAGAATCGGGTTCACCGAAGTTATCTGGGCATGGGTTACCACGACGTCATCGTTCCCGGCGTGATTCAGCGAAACGTTCTCGAAAACCCGGGCTGGTATACGCAGTACACGCCCTACCAGGCCGAGATCTCCCAGGGTCGTCTCGAAGCACTACTGAATTTCCAGACCGTGATCGCCGATCTCACGGGGCTCCCACTCGCCAACGCCTCGCTGCTCGATGAGGCGACGGCGGCGGCCGAGGCGCTCGGCCTTTGTCGGGCCGTCACGCGCGGCAGCAAGTCGGGTTTCTTCGTTTCCGAAGACTGTCATCCACAGATCATCGGTGTCTTGCGCACGCGGGCCGTGGCGCTGGGCGCGACGCTGCATGTCGGTGATCCCGAGACTGCGGATTTTGCGGATCTCGACTGTTGTGGCGTCCTCCTTCAATACCCGGCGAGTGATGGGCGGATTTTCGATCCGCGTCAGATCATCGAGCGCGCCCACGACGCCGGCGCGCTGGCGATCGTGGCGGCGGATCTGCTCGCGATGACCCTGCTCAGGCCGCCGGGCGAACTCGGTGCGGACATCGCGCTCGGGACCACTCAGCGTTTCGGTGTCCCGATGGGATTCGGTGGACCCCATGCGGCCTATTTCGCCACGCAGGAGAAACACGCGCGCCGTATGCCCGGACGACTCGTCGGACTCTCGCGCGACGCGCAGGGGCGTCCCGCCTATCGCCTCGCCATCCAGACTCGCGAGCAACATATTCGCCGCGAGAAGGCGACGAGCAATATCTGCACGGCCCAGGTCCTGCTCGCAATCCTCGCCAGCATGTATGCGGTCTATCACGGACCGGAAGGCCTGCTGCGAAATGCGCGGCGGATTCATCACCTGACGCGCAGCCTCGCGCGTGGCCTTCGTCGTCTCGGCCATGAGGTCGCCGACGTTCCCTTCTTCGATACGTTGCGCGTGCGACCGATCGGGCGGAGCGTTCCCGAGATCCTCTCCGCGGGCTGGGAACGTGAACTCAACTTGCGCACCCACTACCAACTTCGGGACGGGGACTCCGAGGGCGCTACTCCGGACGGGACTCTCGGAATCTCTCTCGATGAAACGACCGGACCGAACGACGTAGTCGACATCCTGACGGCATTTTCGGAAACCGGTGAACTCGATTTCGACTTCGAGGAGATCGCCGATTTCGGCGCGGACTCAGATGGATCGACCTGGCCGGACCCGCTCGTCCGGAACTCTCCATTCCTCCAGCACGAGGTCTTTCATCGTTATCACAGCGAGACGGAGATGCTCCGCTATATCCACCGGCTCGAAGCCAAGGACCTTTCGCTCACGACTTCGATGATCCCGCTCGGGTCTTGCACAATGAAGCTGAATGCCACGGTCGAAATGATCCCGGTGACCTGGCCAGAATTCGGCAAGCTCCATCCGTACGCGCCCGCCGATCAAGCCGCTGGCTATTCGGTTCTCTTCGAACAACTCGAGACCTGGCTGGGCCAGATCACCGGACTTCCCGCGGTCTCCCTACAACCCAACGCGGGATCGCAGGGTGAGTACGCCGGCCTGCTCGCGATCCGCCGATATCACGAGCGCGAAGCGGCCGCAGAGTCGAAACGCGATGTTTGCCTCATCCCGGTCTCGGCACACGGAACGAACGCTTCGAGCGCCGTGATTGCGGGCTTCCGCTGTGTCGCCGTGAAATGCGATGACCGCGGCAACATCGACGTCGGCGACTTGCGGGAGCGAATCGAGGAACATCGTGAGCAGCTCGGCGCCTTGATGATCACCTACCCCTCGACCCACGGCGTCTTCGAAGAAGCCGTCCGCGAAATCTGTTCTGCAGTACATGATGCGGGCGGCCAGGTCTACATGGATGGCGCGAACATGAATGCGCAGGTCGGCCTGACCTCACCGGCCGAAATCGGGGCCGACATCTGCCATCTCAATCTGCACAAGACCTTTTCGATTCCTCACGGAGGCGGCGGCCCGGGCATGGGCCCGATCTGCGCAGCCGAACATCTGCGCGACTTCCTGCCGGGGCATCCCATCTTCGGAGAAGGCGCGGTTTCCGCTGCACCCTTTGGTAGCCCTTCGATCCTACCGATCTCATGGGCCTATATCGCACTCATGGGTGGCGATGGCCTAACACGGGCGACCGAGATCGCGATCCTGAATGCGAATTACATGGCGCGACGACTCGAAGGACACTACGAGGTCCTCTACACCGGGCCGGGCGGGCGCGTGGCCCACGAATTCATCATCGAGTGCCGACCCTTCGAGCGAAGCGCGAATATTACGGTCGAAGACATCGCGAAGCGGCTGATCGACTACGGTTTCCATGCGCCGACGATGTCCTTTCCCGTTCCCGGAACCCTGATGATCGAGCCGACGGAGAGTGAATCGAAAGAGGAACTCGACCGATTTTGTGACGCCTTGATCGGGATCCGCGACGAGATCCGGGCGATCGAGCGCGGCGATCACCAGGACTCCGATTCACCACTCAAATACGCACCGCATCCAGCGGAAGTCGTCACGAGCGACGACTGGCCCTTCGCTTACAGCCGCCAACAAGCGGCCTATCCAACAGCCTGGACACGCCAGCACAAATTCTGGCCGCCCGTCTCGCGAATCGACAACGCCTGGGGTGACCGCAACCTCGTCTGCACCTGCCCTCCCGTCGAGGATCTCACCTTCGACTGACCGCTCGTCGACCGGGTGGCGAGGCGAGTAGTGCTACCTTTTCGCGCTTCACGCAGCGGCGGAGTGAACACTCGTAGGCGACCCCTATTCAATTTCACAGATTCTCTGGTCGGCGGATCCCGCCACCCAAACCGCGATCGGAATGGTGCTTTCGGTCGCGGTACTCGCGCTCGTCACCGTCTTCGTCCCTCTGATCGTGCGACTTCTTCGTCTCTACATGCTCGAACGACGGTTGCTCGAACTCGTCGAATACGCGCTCGCGACATCGAACGTCCGCGGTGGAAGCCGGACTTCGAACGCAGACCACGCGATCGAGCCCGAAGAGCTGCGCGGGGCCTTCGCCGATTCCCCGATCTCGGCCTCGTATGAGGAATTCGATCGGCTATGGAAGCGCGCAGCTGGGGGCGGTCGCCAGGGAAGACGTCGCCGCCGCGATGACGAGCTATCTCGCACGACTCCGAAGACTTCCCGCCCTCTGGGAGAGCCTCGAGTCGATCGAGATTCGCGGACACACCGACCCGCGCGCCATTCGAAACCCATACGCGACCAACATGGTCGGGTCGCAGCAGCGAGCGCTCGGTGTGTTGCTCTTTCTCGTCGGTCCTGACGGACTGGGCGAAGCCGATCGCCGCGATCTCGAACGTCTGGCCACCGTATCCGGCAGCTCCTTTTCCAGACCGCCGGCGTCCTGTCCCGAGCGCACGCGCGAATGCTATCCCGAGTGGCGTCGGGTCGAATTCCGACCGGTCTTGTCCGAGTCCCTGCGCCGCGGCGATTGGTCTCGAACGGTGCAGGGGGTCCACACGGCGACGACACGCACCGAGCAGGAACGCGACCCGCAAAAGCGTTGAGACGCGAAACGACCCCTGACCCAGCGGGTTCCTCTGGTATGATCTGCGACCCCTCAACAACGGAGAATCTAGATGGCCCGCTCAACGCAGCTCACACGCTTCGCTTCTCTCATCGTCGCCCTCGCCGTAACCGGTCTACTTTCGGTCGCCTGCGATTCGGGTACGGAAGAGCCCGACGCGCCCACACCAGCGCCTCTCGAGATCGAGGATTCAGCGCCAACGGACGCCAAAACGGACCCGATCCTCGACAGTGGCTTCGCGGCTTCGCGCTACCCGAGCGATCTACCGGAAGGCGTCTTGGCCACGGTTCCCGACAACTTCCCCAAAGCTTTGCCGCTCTATCCTGGCTCGGCACCCGCGCAGGGCCGCGGTGTTGAGGTCGAGGGCGTTCCCATGGCCGCGCTTCAGCTTCTGACGATGGACCCACCCGAGACCGTCTACGACTTCTACCGAGAGAAGCTGCAGACCGAAGGATGGGAGATCGAGGATCGCGAAGAGTTTCGCGGCAAGAATGCGATATCCGCCAGCAACGGAAAGTGCAAGGCTTCGATGCTCGTCACCCCGACCGAAGACGGTGGCTCCGACATCTTCCTGATTTCGGAATGCTAGTCGAGTGCGGCCCGATCCCGTTCGCGGATCCGGGCCGCATTGCTTCCCTGATCCTTCAGCCCTCGAAATCGCTCCGCCGAAGGAAGCGATCCACCCGATAGAGCGCGATTGAATCCATCGTCATTTCTGCAACCGGCGTCGTCGCGATGCTCTTGGGCAGCGAGTCGATTGTGGTCTGTGACACGACGAGCGTGTCGGGATCCGCGATTTTCTGGATATGCCCGGCGGTATCGAGCACTTCGCTACACGCGATTCCAGCATCCAGATCGACCAGGGATACCCCCGTATGAGCGCCGAGCCTGAACTGAAAGTTCTTGCTCAGTAGATTCAGGTCGCGATTGAAGTCGGCCAGCCGTTCGAGGATGGCGCTTCCTGCCAGAACCGCATCGGGCGCCGTCTCGAAGAAACACATCAGCTCGTCGCCGTTGCTGTTGAGGACCTGACCATCCCATTCCTCACAGATACCGCCAACATAGGCCCGAAAACGCTCGAACGAGACGATGATGTGTTCCGCCTTTTCGCCACCGCTCTTCAAGGCACGCGACGCGACGACATCGACATCGAGGAAGGTGCCCATGACGTTGTACTCCTCGATCTCGCGATCGAGATTGAGTTTGTGCTCCATACGACGGGACAAGGCCGATGGCGAATCATCGCTTCCTGAGTGCGCGAAGTCCTCGAGATGAACCTCGAGCGCGACTTGATCCGCGAGCTGAATCACATCCCCATCGCCCAATTGTACGGAACCATGCAGCGGGAACCCGTTCAACAACGTTGGATTGGTCTGGCTTCGGAGCGAGAGAACGATCGAGCGTCCGTCGGCCGTGATTTCCGCGTGGAGCCGAGAAACGCCGAGTTCGGAAATCTGGACTTCGGCTTCGTCACTGCGTCCGAGCCGGATCGTCCCCATCGAAATCGGAAAGCACCGCACCGCGCCGGCTGCAACGCCTCGAAGGATCGTCAACTCGCCGAATTGAACATCCATCGGCCTAACGTCGGTCACAGCGGCGGCGACTCCGGTGGGCGGTTCGGGAATTTCAGTCTCTCGGCTCGTCGCCGTCTCCGGGGAATCTGAATCCGCCTGGTGAAGACCACCGGTCCGTGTTGAGTCGCGAACAGCGTCTTCCATGATTTCGGTCAGCCCGCGTAGGTTCATCCCGCCTCGGGCTCGAACGTCGATGACCACTCGACCCATCTCGATTCGATCTCCGACCGAGAGTCGACTTCGAGTGATCTCCACGCCGTTGAGGAGCGTCGGGTTCGCAGCAGACTCGATATGCTCGATCGTAGTTCCTGTCGATTCGCGGCTGATCCACGCCTGCTCTCGGGAGATGCTCTTGTCTTCGAGCCGAACGACATCGGTCTGGCCACTTTCGGGCTGCCCACGACCGACGAGCACGCGATCGCCCTCGAGTGTGAATTGATTCCCCGCATCCGCTCCAGCGAGCACCATCAGCTCCATGATCAAGCCGGTCGGTTCTCGCGTTTCCCGATTGCGCCACGCCGTCATCCAAGTGGACACGGAAGCCTCCATAGAGCCGATCGGATCGGCGCGGCCCATATGATTCCACAGGCTTGGCGTTTCACCGGAACGGGTCGAACGCTCGCCCCGAGGGACACGAATGGTGGCTTTGGATTATCGGGTCTTTCGCAGGCCGTCGGCCAGCAGGCGGTCGGCCAAGGTCGATACCGGCATCTTCTTGCGCTTCGCAATCCGCTCGAGCTTCGCGAGCTCGACATTCGTCAGCATCACAGCGATTCGATTGACACGCGCATTGGACGAGGGACCGCTACCAGAGCCCTTGGGACGACCCGCTCCGCGACGCGATCCACCCCAGCCGGACTTCTTCGTTCTGGCCATTTCGTCCTCCGCCGTCGACTCCGGATCGATCGGGATCTGGGCCCGAAGCTCACGCAGTCTGACGTATCGCCCTCGCTTTCAAGTTCGGCTGGTCGAACCCATATTTCGATCGGGAAAGATAGAGATACGGAATCGGGCGTTCTCTGGAGATTGGGGCCTATTCCCGCTCATCTCCCGGAATTCGGCGCCGATTCTTCACGTTGCCGCGATGGCGTTTAGAATCCAGACGGCGTTTCTTCGCCGCTAGAGTCGGTCGCGTGGGTCGGCGCGGCGGCTCCTGATAGAGCGCCGTCTCGACCAATTCCCGAAGTCGTTCGCGTGCCATCTCCCGGTTCCGCTCCCGGCTTCGATGGCGAGCCGCGTGGACGATCAACACGCCGTCCTTCGACAGTCGCGCTCGGAGCCGCGCTATCAGCCGCTCCCGAACCTCCGACTTGAGACCGCGGGTATCTCTCAAATTCCAACGCAACGTGACACGCGTACTGGACGTGTTGACGTGCTGCCCGCCCGGCCCGCTGGAACGACTGGCCAATTCCACGATCTCCCTGCCCGGAATTCGATTCCCGCCGGAAAGCCTCAAATCCCCGTCGCGCTCGCCTCGCTCCTTGTCCATCTCGCCCTCGTCCGAACCGTTTCTGGCCGTGGCCCTAGCCCCCCGGATCGACCTTCAGACTCGGGCCCTTTCGGTCGATTCGTCGAATGGGTGGCCCTCTGCTCGGGCCATTCAGCTCGTGCCCGAGATAGTGCCTGAGATAGTGCCTGAATGGTGCCGATGCGGCGCCCGTGTAGCGAGCAAGGGAAGCGCGACTTCGTGAGCCAGTCCACACCCGAACCAGCAGAAGACCGAGTCGTGCTCTTTCAGAATAGGGGCGAGCTCTCCGAGTTCGCGCACCTGCTCTCCGAACTCGCCGTTGCGGTGGAAGAGCGCAGCGGGAGACTGCCCACGCCGACGGACCTGGAAGGTGCGCGCCTCGTCGTAGTCTCCGGCAAGAGCCTGCTCGAGTCCGGGGCACCGAATCTCAGTCTTTGGCCGCGCACGATTGCGGTCATCGACGATTCGAGTCGAACGCTCGTCTCGCATCTGAGTCGAATTGGCGCGGCGATGGTCATCCGCCGCCCGATTCACCCTCGCGCACTTCGCCTGCTCCTGCTGCATGAAATCTACCGCGGCCCCGAAAGACGCGGTCGCAGACGCATTCTGATCGGGCACCCGATTCGAGTCACCTCGGGTCTCTTCCGACCTCAAGCGACCTTGCTCGAACTCTCGTCGACGGGCGCTCGCATCGAACTCCCCAGCGCACCGAAAGTCGGCACGAAGATGCGAATCCTGATCGGCAAGGACCTGACCAAGGGAAAGCCGATCAAGCTGCAGGCGAGAGTTGTACGTTCGATTCGTTCGGCCGGGGACTCGAGTCGAACGGGAGCCGAGGTCGGAGTGGCCCTGATCGACGCGATCAAACACGCCAAGGTGCTCAAGGGCATTCTCCATCGCTTTGCACTGGGTCCGGCTTCCATGAACACGAAGGGTGCATCGAACGAGGTCAGCTCGTCGAACGTTGCAAGCGCGACGAACGAAACGACCGCTCCGGTCGCTGCCGAAAGATCGCTGCCGCCGAGTCGAGGGCCCACCCCCCTCCCGCCCGCTCATGACGTGGCCAAGGTCGCCGACTCCGTCGATCCGATCGCTCCGGACATCGACCCGGACGATTCGGCGGCGACCGCGACGGAGGCGGAAGAAACCGTCGTTGAGATCGCCAACGTTGAGATCGCTGCCGAAGAGGAAGCGGAGGCGAACGCCGAAGCCTCGGAGTCTGTCGATGCTGAAGAAACCTCCTCCACGAAGGGATCGGATCGGCGCCAGGAAACACGAATCCCCTACGATCGACGAATCGTGGCGTTGGGCGAAGAGGCCGCTCGGGTGCTCGTCGGACGAGATCTGTCTCGTGGTGGCATGCGCATCGCGGCGACACCCGCGGTTTCGGTGGGTGATGTATTGCGTGTCGCGTTTCACAGTGAGACCCAGACCGAACCGACCGTGGTGATCGCCCGTGCCCAGCGTGATGATGGCGAGGATGGCCTGGTGTTGCGTTTCGAAGACCTCTCGGAGAGCCAGACCGATCAACTCGAGAAGATCATCGCCAGTAGCTTGCCGGTCCGGCCGAGCACAGACGAATTCGCGGACGTGGCCGAGAAGAGCGACACCATCGTCGTCGCTGAAATGATCGAAACGATCGACACTGCCGATCGGGATGATGAGATGGATGGGGGGGACGATTCGGGCTGCCCAGCCCCCCACTACGTCGAGAGCGACGAAGAAATCGACGCGCATCTCGACTCAGTCTTCGATACAGACGAGTCCGTAGAGGACGCCGGGTAATCCGAGCGGACCGACACCGTGTTGATCAAGCCAGGCTCGCTCGACGTCCTGTGCTGTTGCCGCACGCGCAAGGGCTGCCGGCGAGGGCTGGATCTCCCGCGCCATCTTCGCGACGCCGTGGCCACTATCGAATAGACGCGTCTCGATTCGGCTCTCGAGTGCGACCGCCAGGGCAAGGCGTGCCTCACGAAGAACGCTGGCTGTTTGATCCACGCTCTTGCGAGTCGGTCCGGCGATTCCCGCCGCGCAGATTCTTCCCTCCTCGACGGGCGGCTCGATCAGCCAAACCGGGTATGAAGGCTCGGGGAGGGGTCCGACGGATGCTTGG
>Ga0310122_10002085_pt1 | contig 12751 bp, 7 predicted proteins | sample CB6_Bottom_1051__FD_203503 | JGI IMG/M metagenome (GOLD analysis project Ga0310122, IMG submission 203503) | Marine microbial communities from Western Arctic Ocean, Canada - CB6_Bottom_1051 | ecosystem: Environmental > Aquatic > Marine > Oceanic | place: Canada: Western Arctic Ocean | collected...
ATTAAAGCCGCCGACGCTGGCCCAGACGAACATGATAATGAGCGCCGGCTTGGCCCAGCTGGCGTCGATCAGCCAGCCCGGCAGCATGGACGCCGCCTGTTCCACCGGGATGCCCAGCAAATTGTAGATGTACCACAGTAACCCGTTGAGGATGCCCACATTGGGCTCGTAGGTCAGCAGCATCTTCCACACCATGTAGATGGCGATGCCGGCGCATAGGTGGGGGATGAAGAACAGCGTGCGGAAGAAGACGCGGCCGGGAAAATTGCGGTTGAGCATTACGGCCAGCACCAACGAGCCGACCATGGCCAGGGGGATGTTCAGCATCAGGAAGAGGGTATTGCCCAGGTATTGCCAGAAATAGGGATCGCGCGCCGTCCACTCGCCGTCCGCCGCGGTAAAGCCGACCAGGCTGATAAAATTGTCCAGCCCGACAAAAGACGGCTTTCCGGTGGCCAGCCGGTAGCGGTATAAACTCAACCCGGCGGCCACCAGCACCGGCCCCAGGGTGAAAATGAGGAAACCGACGAAGTTGGGCAGCAGAAACAATACCGCGGCTCGGCCCTGGTTCTTCATAGACGGCCTTCCTCGGCATAGATACGGTCCAGGTATTCGTTGGTCACCCTGTGGGCCTCGGCCAGCGCCTGCTCCACCGACTCGCGGCCGGTGAGCGCCGCATCCAATTCATCGAGCATCCTGCGATAGAGGTCCTCCCACCAAAATTCCATCGGGAAAGTGCGCACGTCGTAGTCCATGGAGCGCACGAAGACCTCCTCCTCCCACGGCGTCTCCGCCCGTACATAGGCGCTGCGCGCCACCGAACGCTGCGGCGGCAGATCGCTGCCCAATTTGGCCATTTTGGTGGTGGCTTCGGTCGAGACCATGTGTTTGAGCACTTCCCAGGCGCGCTCGGGCTGCCTGGTGCCCTTCCATATGACGAAGCCGACGCTGGCGTAGCGCGTTCGACGGCCGGCCGGCCCTTTGGGAAAGAGGGCAGTATTCCAGCGGAAGCGGTCGAGCTTCTGGAAGGTGGGCAGCATCCACGGCCCCATGATGCCGATGGCGATGCGACCGGCCTCAAAGGTAAAGGTGCTCATGGTATTGTCGGTGCGCACCCCGGGCCGCGGCGGGCTGACCTTGTGCTTGAAATAGAGATCGACGTAGAACTGCACGCCCTCGGCCACCAGCGGGTCGTCCAGATTGGAGACGTAGCGCCCGTTCTCCCAGCGCAGGAATTCGCCGCCGGCGCTCCACACGTAATTTGAAATATCGTATGGCGTGCAGCCGTAGACGTCCGGCAAGCCGTCCTGGTCGGTGTCGAGCGTCAGCGTTTTGGCCTTTTCCAGCAGATCGTCCCAGGTCCAATCGTCGGTTGGATACGCCACCCCATATTGGTCGAAAAGGTCCATATTGTAGAAGCAGGTGATGGTGCTGCCTTTGACGGGTAAACCGTAGAGGGTGTCGTGGTAGGTATAGCCCGTCAATCCCACGGGATAGTAATCGTCCAGGTCGATACCGTCCCGCCGCGCCAGATCCTCCAGCGGCAGCAACTGCCCGCTGCTGGCCACCTGTGCCATCTGGCGCCAGTGCAGGACGCACACGTCCGGCGCATGCCCGGCGTCCATGCCGGTGAGAACCTTCTGCAAGACGCTGCGCCCCGGCACCACTTCCAGGCGCAAGCGGACCTCCGGATTTTGCTCCTGGTACTCGGCGGCCACCTTGCGGTAGAGTTCGGCCTCCTGCGGCGAGCCGTAGACCCAGACCGTCAGCACTTCTTCGGCCGGAAACCAGTGGAGCGAGCGCACGGCCGCGACGGCGATGGCGACGAGGGCTAAAATACCAATAATGCGGAGGAGACATAGAAGCTGGTCATTCATAATAAACCTATGCCTATTGACTTAGCTGACCCAACTATGTCTCATAAACGCCATGGGGAATATAGGCGTTAAACCAAATTATGGGAAAATGAGTTGGGTGATTTTCGCGAATTTCAAAGTGAGGAAGACTGCTATGAGAGGATTTGTTTGCCCCAAGTGTGGAGGGAAAAACTATTGGCTAATTTTGTTTGTACAAACACCAATTTTCGGAGACCGCTTAAGCGTCAAATGGCTATAACACGTCGCCGTCCATTGTGCCCACCTTTCCAGTGACGGTGCCACCGGAAAGGCAAGGGAAGCCCGTAGATTCGTGAAGAACGCGACCTCCGATCCGCTGTCCTCGGCGCGGGCACGGCTAGGCAGAGTATTATAGTCTTGACGGTAACATATCCACCTGTGGCCACTTAAACCCAGGCCTGCATTCCCCGCCGCGCACGGTTGCCCAACAAGAATGCCGCTAATGCCACTGGAATAACGCGCGTCTCGGGAAAATCACCGTTCGCTGTCACCGCGCGCGGAAAGTTGTATGGAATTATCCTTGACAAATTGAGCGTCATGGCGACATACATAGATATAGATGTATGAAGGATGAGAAGTTCTTTACCCACCCCGTTCACGACTGGCAACGCCGCTACGATGCCCTGCGGGCCTCGTTTGTCGAACGATTGCCCGCACGCGCCGTCGGCGAGCGATTCAACTACTCGCCCACCTATGTGCGATTGCTGCGCCATCTGTTCATGCAGGGGAAGATCGATTTCGCGGAGCCCGTCGCGGAAGGAAAGACCAGGCGCCGGCGCGTGGACGCGGCCATTCGTGAAAAGATCAGGGATTGGCGCTGGCAGAAGCTGTCCGCGGGAGAGATCACCGAATGCCTCTCCGAGGACGGACATGAGATCTTCGTGCACACTGTCGAGCGGGTGCTGCGGGAAGAGGGCTTCCCAAAGCTGCCGAGACGCACTCGTTTGAAGATGAAGATCACGGTCAAGGGGGGCCGCGGTTCCCGACAAAACCAAGAAGATCACCCTCCGGGAGATCAACGGCCAGAAGATTCGCTCCGCCAACGCAGGCCTGTTTCTGTTTGCCCCTTCGTGGGCCAGTTGGAGTTTGACAAGATCATTCGCTCAGCAGGGCTGCCGGGAAGCAAGATCATTGCAGGGATCGCAATTACCTGCTTTCCTTCTTGGCGCTGAAGCTGATGGGAACCGAATGCTTCGCTCATGTGGGCGATGAGGCCTTCGGCCCTGCGGTCGGTCTGTTTGCCGGCCTCAATGCCGTTCCCAAGTGCACGGCCATGTCCACCTATTCCTACTCGCTTGACGCGGTGCATCTTCGCCGGCTTCAGCAAGCGTTCATACGGCAAGGTCAAAAACTGAGGCCGTATGACGGCAAGGTTGTGAAGCTGGATTTTCATACCGTGCCGCATTATGGGGAGGAATCCGAACTGGAAAAACACTGGGCCGGGGCACGGGGAAGGTGATAAAAGGCCCCCTGACGCTCTTTGCCCAGGATGCGGAAACCAAACTCATTCTCTACAGCGCCGCCGACATCCAACGGTCCGAGGCCGATGACCAGTACACGATGACCACAGCGTGGACAACAGAACCCTTCCGGCCACCGCAGTTGGGCTATATAGTGCCTTGCTTCCTCCGTAGCGGAGCGTTCCTCGAACTCAAGGATTGTGCGCGGGAAATCCTCCATGCCCGTACATATTGTGGTCACTGGAGTCAAGCGGATACCCCTATTAAGCAAAAAACCTAATTAATACATTCGGATCGTGTTACCCCTCATACCAGTAAACCCATCCACCACCAGCCAGAACCCACCCACCACGAATTGTCCTAAAATCATCCCCAAAAAGAACCAGCGCGTGGCGCGGTAACCGCCGGGACCCATGTATTTTAAAACCACGATCTTGACCAACCAGGCCAAAAAAATACTAAACCACACGCTGTTCATGATCCACGTGCCGCTCACCACGTAACCGATCGAGTGCAGCGGCCACCACAGCAGGTGGTGCCGCGCCAACATCAACGAGACCATGACCGCAGCCCCGACTCCGGTCCATCCCCACCCGGGCCAATACGGTCCGACCGGCGTCTCGATAAAGCGGCTGGCAAACCGGAAGGGCTCCAGCGCAAATAACCCGGAGAAATACTGGCGGTGGAGATTGAGGGCGCCGTACTGGTAGCCTAAGTTCAGGGTTACGTAGATTGATCCCACCATACCGATGACCAGGGCCGCTACCATCATCCCCAACAGTTGCTTTTTGGAACGCCCCAACCCGTGCAGCATGCGGATACCATTGGCGCAGGGAGCCATCATAAAGACCAACAGATCCCCGGCCCAGGCCAGGGTAAACCCGGCGGCGATCATACCGGCCGGACCCAGGGCCGACGAGCCCACGCCGGAGACCAGAAACCCAGCCCCGGACACCCCTTGTACCGCCGACGACAGACCGGCTTCGACGATCACCCGGGTGAGCGCGAAAAAAATCACATAGGCACCGAACAAAAACAACACAACCGCCCAGGCCGGCAGCCCCGTATTCCACAACCAGACCCCCATAACCCCCAATCCCACCACCAGGCCGATCGCGGCCGCTCGATAGGAGAGCACTTCGTCCGCATCGGAGGGACGCCAGATCTGTGACCACACCTCCGACAGATGCACTCGCGCCGTCCACAATCCCAACACCACCAAAACGATCATCGCCCCCATACTCTGGTGGCTCAGCATACCCGTCGTCGGCCCTGCATGACTGAACGCATCGAGTTGTTCGGAAGTGTAAATTCCCAGGATCGAGCACACCGCCTCCTGGACTTTGGCCAACAAATAAAACAACCACAGACTGAAAGAGATGCCGGTGTTGAGAAAATAGGCCAACCCCATCATCAGGTAGTTCAGCCGGACGAGAACCGTGACCGTATTGCGGGCTATTGAGAGCGAAAAGTCGATATCGACCCCCGGTACAAATTCGTAATAATAACTCAGGGCACTGACACTATTGAAGAGAAACGGGACCGCAAACCCGACCCACATGACGGGATTCTTCAGGAAGGGTTTGACGAGCGAAGGCGGCTCCCGGTCTTCGATCATGCCCAGCGGCACCTGCACCAGTGGATATAGGAGCCGTTCGTGCTCCATCCATTGACGCCGCATAATGACCATCGAACAGATGACTACCGTGTAGAATGCAGCCATGAACAGCAGCCACCACCCCAGGGGCGCCAACCAGGCATCCCAGGGGATCGATTCCCCCCCGGGCAGGCCTTCATAAAACCACTTTATCGCCTTTTCGTCGTGCACGATCATCCAGGTGGGAATGTAGGGAATCAACTGTTCGGCCCAGTTGTTCTCCGGCGTGGCGTAGTAGAAGACGCTGGAGATGGCGGGCAAGGTCGCACCCGTAAACCCCCTGGAGGGGATCGCCGTGGTCAGCATCATCATGACGGTGATGAGGAGCAATTCAGCGCGATTAAAAAGCCAGCTCCGCCGCACCAACCCCAACAGCGGCTGCACCAGAGCCACCAGCACAAACAACAGGAAGAAGGCGGCCGGCGTAGAAGAACTCAATCCCAAGCGGGTCCCGTGAATGACGAACTCCCCATAGGGCAGACCCACGGCAATCAAGCTGCAGAGCAATATCCCCGCCGCCATGGCGCGCAGGCGTATCCTATACAAGGTGAGTTCGTTGCATCCAGACTGGGGCTTCGTTGGAATATCTGGCTCCTCCACAGAATCTGTGGGTAGACTTGAGGGTACTACCTATCCATTTGCGCAGAAGCGTGCTAACGGCGCCACCTGAGACGACGGCTCCGCCGACGGCTTAGAGGAGGCAAAGGGTAGGACAGGCGCATCATTCTATGTTGGGACAGTCAGCCAAGGCCAATCCCAACTACCTTGGAGGGAATGATGCGCCTGATAACTATACTGAACCGGTGCAGCAAGTTCAAGCGGTTTGTGTTTGAAGGAAGTCACCTTGCATTGACGAGCACGGAAGGATCATGAACGGGAAGGACCCAGCGGTTGTGTTGACGGATGATGCGACCGCAGTGCGCAAGGCGGTGGAGAGCGATTCCGAGGCGCTGGTTGCGGACGCGGAGCGTGGTCCGCAGCTGGTCGCGGGTGAGAGGTTGGTGGGCCGAGGGCGGCGAGGATGTGGGCTTCGAGGTCGGGCGAAGCGTCGGGGGCTACGCCGATTCGGCACCGATCCCCTTGCCTGGAACACCGAATCCGATCTCCGCCGTGCCGACACCGCAGCCACATCACCCGCGCTCAGTCGAATACGCTTTTTCCGATCGGCTCCGCGACGGGGAAAACATTATCTATTGTAGAGCTAAACTCACCCCACTATCCAGCCGCAGCAAAAAGCTTTTCTTCCAACGGCTTCTGCAACTCGTAAATTCCCCCACCGGTACGCGACCCGGCCGGCAAACGCGTTCGCGCCACCAGAGAAGCGCAGCGGAAATCATACGTCGGCTCGCCGCGCAGAATTTGGCCGTTGAACTGGTCCCAGTCGCCCACCCCGCCAAAGGGCCAGGCGTCGGCCGCCGCGTATTGGTAGAGCAGCAAACGCCGCGATTGACCCGACGTATTCGTCGCCGAACCGTGCAGAGTGCGGGCGTGGTGCACGGTAAGCCCGCCCGCCTTCACCGCCAGCGGCACGGCCCTGGACAAATCGATACCGTCGCGCGTGGGACTGATGGCGCCGATAAAATAACCGTCCTGGTGGTGATCTAAAATCGGCCCCTTATGCGACTGCGGCACCACCATCATACAGCCGTTTTCCTCCGTGGCGTCGTCCAGCGCGATGCCCACGGCGCACAAATCGTCGTTGGTGTGCGGATAGTGGGCGAAGTCCTGGTGCCACTCGACGGCGCTGCCGCCTGCGGCCGGTTTCATATTGAGCTTGTCGCCCTGGGCGCGAATGGCCGGTCCGATCAACGGCGTCAGAATGTCGAGTACGCGGTCGGCGCGCATGAGCTTATCAAAGAAAGGATGGTACCTCGCCGGGCTGCTCAAGCGCCGCACTTTGGGGTTTTCGGGCGTATGGCCGGGTTCTAGATCGAAATGGCCCTGGCTCTCGATCACCTGGCGCGACTGCTCCACAAAATCGTCGACGATGCGCTGCGCCTCGTCCAATTCATCTCGAGTCAGCACGTCTTCGAACACCAGGTAACCCTGCGCGTGGTAGAACTCGATCTGTTCCTGCGCGAGCATTGGTCTCTCCTAGTAGTTGAATAATTATCTATCGGTACAAAAACTGGGCAGGTCCCAAAAGAACCTGCCCAGTTTGCCTTAAGTGGTTGTAATTATAGGAGATCGATACTTCTGTTCGCCAGGAACTTCAGGCTAAAATCCCAAACGGCAAATCGAAGCTTAGAACTGAGCTTTGATCTGGCCCCAGGTGCTGTTCTTCACTGCCGTGGCGCCCCCCCAGTCGATGCCGGGATCGTTGGGCGTTAGCAGAACGTCCTGACCGGCCCAGCAGCACTGGATCGGGTTGGTGCTCCACATACCGACGCGGTGGTCGGCGTCGCCGGCGCTCTCGTCCACGTCGCCAACCGTCAGCGTCATGTGGATGATGCCCCCTTCGGTCAGGTCGTGGATTTCGACCTGACCCTCGGTGGCATCATTGCTCTTGGGCATTCTGTCGATAGGCACAATGCGCGTTTCGTAGATGTAGGTGCTCTCGCCGTACTCCTCGCCGGTAAAGCTGTAGGCGATCTCGATCCACTGGGAACCGCTGGTCATCCAGGGCAGGTTCGCGTTGGGACGATACCATTCGAAGGTGTCCTCCCGCGGCGGGAAGGCGAACTTGTAGCTGAAGCCGGTGGCCTCTTCGCCCGAATTCTGCGTATCCACGGCCTGGTTGGTGGGGCTGACTTCGTACTCGACGGCGTCATCCCAGAAGAACTTGCCCGGATCCTGGCGGTTGACCGTGTGCAAGTTGTCGAAGACGCGGCTGGTGATGTACAGGTTGTTGGCCGAGTCGTTCCAGCCGATCAGGTGGCGGATCTGCATGGAGCTGGCGTCCAATCCGCCGCGGTCGACGTTGTCACCGGCAAAGCCGTGGATCGAGAACAGGTCCTTGCTGAAAATACCGTAGACGTCGAGCGTGACGGCAGCCCAGTCGCTGTCGTCGCCGTCGATCATCGGCACATTGCCGTCGGGGAACTGCACGGCAAAGAGGGTCTCGCCGGGGGGTTCGTGCGCCACGGCCACGCTAAAAAAGCCGCAGAGGCTGATGGCCGTCAAAGCGATCAGAAGCTTTTTCATAGGTCTCCTATCCTCGCGTTCGGGGTTAAAAACGTATATACCAGCCGTTAAGGAAATAACAAACTACAAGTAAGTCAAGTTTTTCTTACAGCGTGGTCCCGCATCGAATTCTACAATCCCGCATAAATCGCTATTAACGACTGCGTCTCCGTGCGCACCTCGGCCTCGACAAAATTCTTGCGTGACACCACCAGCCCCACCAGCGCCGTGATGCGATAGCCCTTGAAAGACGATTCGTTGCTGAATTGCAGCGCCGCGGTTATCGAATTGACGTCGTTCTCATCCGCGTCGAAATCGTTGTAAACGACGTATTCCATCCCCACCTGCAAGGCGCTGGACCGGAGGACTTGGATATCGCCCAGGACCGAAAACAACTCCATCAGCGTCGTGCGGCCCTGCTGGGTGAACAGGTCGCGGCTCTGCTTGACGAACTCGCTCTTCCAGCGCGGCGTCAGCCGCAAGCGGCCCAGGTAGTGGCTGTAGCTCGCCTTGTTGATCGCGCCGAAAAAGAAGTCCGAGGCGTCGAGATTGTGCGCCTGCCGCCGGGCTTTGCTCATGAGCTGGCGGAAGAACGTGTAATTCACCTTGGTCTTCAAATTGAGGGAGGAGATTCCGAGGCTGTGGCCGGCGAAGAACTGGTTCACCCAGGTATCGCGCGCCAGCAGGGGATCTTTCACCTCGGTGAGCGAGCCAAAGCGCAGGACGTTGTTCGGCGCCCACTGCAGCAGGGGATCGGGAATGTCGTCCTCCACTAATTTCGCCATCTCGAAAATCCTGAAACGCCCGAAGCGCGGCGACTGCAGATCGTAGTTGAGCACCGCGTAGGTGCTGTGGTTCCTCTGGTCCGACGAGATCAGGTCCTCGCGCATGGCGCCGGCGCTCAGACGCAGGTTCGGTGTCAGGTGGAGGCCGCTGTAGGCGTTGAAACCGCGGCGGTCGCGCGGATAGGGATAGTCGGGCTCTTTGTCGTTCTCGTACTGGTCGACCCAGAAATTGTTGTTCATGTCCACCCCGAAGAGGAACTCGGGCCGGTCCACCGCGAAGCGCAGGAAGGGCTCCTCATAATCGGGAATGGCGTTGCTCTTGACGCGGCTGTCGTTCTGGTTGAAGTCGGGCACGAAGTCGTTGTTCTGGTCCCAGCCGGGAAAGACGTGGCGGTCGGGGAAAAGCCAATCGGCGCGAAAGGAATCCGGCACCCGGTCCTGGTCGTCGTTGTCCTCCACCAGGTCGATCAGGTTGCGCTCGTTGTCGTAGTCGACCACGCCGGCATCGTTGGTGACAAAGGCCTGGGTACTGTAGAGCGGATCCATGTAATAGGCCTCGCCGAAGAGGAAGTAGCGTGGCGTTTGCTTGGACAGATTCACCATCCAGGCCGGCGCGCTGCGGTCGCCCACAATGCCGGAGGAGGTCTTGTGGCGCTCTATCAGGGGATTGGGGTATTTACGGTAATTCCAGTTGAGGTCGTACTCGCCGTACAGGTTGAAGCCCAGCACGTCGCTGACCTTCACCGTGCCGCCCAGGATGTGGGTGGCCGTGGGCAGACCGGCCTCGAAACTGACGACCCGGAGGTTGGAGGCATCCTGTATATTGCCGTCGGCCTGAGTCACCAGCAAAAGCACGGGATCGCCGCTGCCGTCGGTCTGGCGGTCGGAAGACATCCAGATCTGGTAGTCGTTGGCCACCACCAGGCGAAATTCCACCTTGACGATGTCGGTGCGGTCGGCGCTGGCGCGGTTGAGGAAGGCGGCGCTTTGAAAGTCGTAGAACAGGCGGATTTCGTCGTTGCCGTTGGCCTGGATGAAACCCTGGCCCGGGGCGCCGCCCCGCACCACGGGCTCGAAGCGGAACTCCTTGCCCACATCCACCTGGCCCTCGCGGTAGGTGACGATGACATCGGAACCGGCCGCGAAGTAGGCGGCCCCGCCCACCCCGTCGTCGGGTGAGTCGTCGCGCAGCACGATCTCGATATTGGAGATGGTCTGGTTCTGGTTCTCAGTCAGCGAGCCGGTGAACCAGTTCTCCACCAGCAACTCCTCCGAGCGCGTGTTCGAGTGGTGGGCGTTGACCGTGTGCGCGCCCAATTCAATGAAATCGCCCACCTGGGCGGTGAAGCGCCCGCCGAGCAGGGTGGTCGAGTTGGTCCGCCGCCGCTCTATATCCGGCGGCGCGCGCTGGGCGCTGGCCTGGGCGTAGACGAAAGTGCCCTTGTACTTGTCCGTCGCCATATCGAACTGCACGGCGTCCAGCCAGGGTTTGGACAGGACCATGGGCGTGAAGGTGGTGCGCAGGTTGTTGCTTATGGTCAGCGCGTAGACGTACTGCCCCTTCTGCTCCGTGGCGATTACTACCTCCGATAACCAGGTTCGGAAGCGCCCGGCCTTGAAAATAGCGGTGCCGGCCTCTGCGGGGTTGCGCTGCGATACATTGTAGATCAACCACCCCTGGGTCAGGTAATTGCCGAAGAAGTCGTAGAAATGATCCCCCTCGATGTCCGGGGGCACGTAGCGCTGGAACTGCTCGCGCGCGTAGTTGGTGGACTGCCACTGACGCCACTTATAAGCGCTGACCAGTTCCTGCGGCACGTACCAGCGGCGCACCGACGGATCGAGCACTCCCAGCAGGATATCGGGCCCCTGGGGTCGCAGCGTCTCGCTGCGGCGCTGGACGCCCAGCCGCGTGCTGTAGTCCACCTGCCCCAGGGCCGGATCGAATCCCAGACCGGCGAGCAGGGGAAAAAACAGTATGGTAAATGTGCGTCTCACCATACCTGCTCTCTCAGTAAATCACTGTGAGGGCGCCGGAGGCCACGTTGTCGCCTTTGTCCGTGTCCAGGTTCACCCGGTAGAGATAGATACCGGGGGACACCAACTCGCCGCCGCCGTTGCGCCCGTACCACATGCTGGTGAAACTGCCGCTGCGCGCCGGGGCATCCATCAACTCGCGCACCATCCGACCCGACAGGTCGAAGATCTTCACGGTGATCTGCCGGGGGAGCTCGATATTGCGCAGGTCGTAGGAAATGGTCACCTGGTCGTTGACGCCGTCGCCGTTGGGCGTGAAGGCCGCCGGCTGCGCCCGCAGGCGACGGACCAGCTCGCCACCCACCGGCGTGCTCACCGACAATACATTGCCGGAGAAGCGGAAGGTGGCGTTGCCCGCCTTGACCTGCTGCTTGAGTTCGGATTCCTCGCTATTGTACACCCAGCCGGTGAACTCGGCGCCAAAGCGCAGCACCCGGGCGTCGAACTGCACTTCGATGCGCTTCTCGTTGTCCTGGGGCCCCTGCAGCGGGTCGAAACTGAGCACGATGCGGTCGTCCATGATCTCTGGCGGGAAGCGGTCTATCACCTCGCGGCCGTCCACCAACACCGAATGCACCGCCTCGACCGGGATCTGGGTGAAGATCTCCAGGCGGTCGAAACCGCGGTCCCCGGACTGCAGGATGGGACGCACCACGTAGGTGAAAGACTGCGTCTCGAAGTTCTGCGTCTCCACCGGCCACACCTCGCCGATCAGGCTCTGGGCCAAGGGCTGCTCGGCGAAGAGCACCGACAGATTGTCGAGGCGCGGCGCCCGGTCGCCGGCAGCGAACATGGCCACTTCGAACTGCAGGTAGCGGCTCGGTCCCGGGGACAGCAATTCCGTGCCGTCTTCCCAGGCCGCCGCCTCTGTGCTCGGATCGCGCAAGCCGGCTGCAAAATCGTAGGGACTGGACCAGAAACTCCAGTTCTCCACATCGTATGTGACGCGGATCTGGCTGAAACTACCCGCCTGGTAGCTGAGGATATACTCATTTTTTGGAATGATTTCGAAGCTGCCCGTGCGGCCCCGCTTCCAGAATATATTGGGCTCTCCCGTATTGCCGGTGCGGGTGCGCATCACCAGGCGGGTATCCTCGGGCACCTCGCCCTCCCAGCGGATCTTGCTCCAGGCCACCAGCCGGCCGAAGTCCAAAACCCCGGATATATAGCGCGTCTTGCCGACGAAACCCCGGCCGTAGATCTCCACTTCGGCGATTTCCCAATTGCGCTCCGGATCGATCGCGCGAATGGCGATCCAGCGCAAATCGCGCGGGGGGAACTGCAGGTCCACCGCCACGTCCAGGTTCTCGGTGTTGCGCTCCAGGATTTCGAGGGCCGGGTCGTTATCCGACTTCAGGGAACGGGAGATGTCGCGGTACCAGCGCTTGCGCGGTTGGCGCACCAAGGGCGACGACACGAAAGGCGCCGTGTTGTCGGCCACCCCGATTTCGTACCAGGCCAGGTAATTCTCTTCGAAGCCCGGCCGCGGGTAGAAGAGGATGCGTCGGACGGGCAGTTCGGCGCCCAGATTGATCACGATGTTCTTGATGTACCCGATGTTGAAGCCGGCCAGGCGCGGGGGGATGTCCACCTGCCTGAGAACCGCCGTCGTCGAATCGCCGTCGATCAGCACCTGAAATTCTTTGGCCGCCTCGCGGGTATACCCCGTCGATACGCTGGTGTAGAGGTGGCCGTCTCGCTCCTTCAGGGAGATGTCCCGCGCCAGGTTCACTCCCGGGTCGATCCACACCGGACGGATGCCGTTGGAGGTATAGTCGATCATGGTGTCGATGC
>Ga0310122_10002086_pt1 | contig 12749 bp, 9 predicted proteins | sample CB6_Bottom_1051__FD_203503 | JGI IMG/M metagenome (GOLD analysis project Ga0310122, IMG submission 203503) | Marine microbial communities from Western Arctic Ocean, Canada - CB6_Bottom_1051 | ecosystem: Environmental > Aquatic > Marine > Oceanic | place: Canada: Western Arctic Ocean | collected...
TCTTCTCCGTCAATTCGTCGTACTAAAGCGCCACTTTGTGGCGTGGCTTCGACATAAGTTCTTGTAATCACTCGTTTAACGGCAAGCCGAAGACGTCGGTGTCCGGACTGGAACGCGGACTCCTTCGGCTTGCCGTTAAACGAGTTAGGCTCAGTCGCCCGCTACAAAGTGGAGTAGTCCAAGTAGGCGAGGAGGCGAGAATTCCGAGATCAGACCAACCTACCACGCAGACTCCCCGAATCCGGCTACGATTCACCATGCTCGATCCAACTGGTCCGTCGCTTTGGAGATACAATATCAGATCGTGGGTTTGTGCTTCGTCCAGCTCGTCAAGAAAGGATAGTTGCCTTTGTCGCCAACAAGCAAGTACTCTGTAAACACGTCAAGGACGAACGACATCAGTCGTCGGAACGAACACCCAATGAACCACCGATACTTCTTGTTCGCATTTGTTTGGCTTGCCGGTGCAGCCGGATCGGCGTCTGCCGACGACAAAGTGGACTACGTGAAACAGATCAAGCCGATCCTGTCGGCGAAGTGTTACTCGTGTCACGGCGCTTTGACGCAGAAGGCGGAACTGCGGCTGGAAACGCGGGCGCTGATGCTGAAAGGTGGCGACAGCGGTGAAGTGATTGTCGCGGGCAAAGCCGATGCGAGTTTGCTGATCGAGCGCATCACGGCGGACGAAGACGAGCGGATGCCGCCGCCGGAAGAAGGCGGCGCACTAAAGGCCGAGGAGATCGCGCTGATCCGTACGTGGATCAATCAAGGAGCCGAATCGCCACAAGAAGAGATTCCAAGCGATCCGCGCGAACATTGGGCCTTCAAGAAACCGGTTCGGGCTGATGTGCCTAAGGTGAAAGACGCGGAGTGGTCGCGTAATCCCATCGATGCGTTTCTGGCGGCTAGACACGAGGAGTTGGGCTTGGTTCCCGTTAAACCCGCCGAGAAACATATCCTCTTGCGCCGCGTCTATCTCGATCTGATTGGCCTGCCGCCGACACGCGAGCAGTTGCACGCGTTTCTGAAAGATGATTCAACGGCCTCTTACGAAAAGGTCGTCCGCGACCTGCTCGACAGCCCGCAATACGGTGAGCGGTGGGGAAGGCACTGGATGGACATCTGGCGTTACTCGGATTGGTACGGCTTGGGCAAGGAAGTTCGTTACAGCCAGAAGCACATCTGGCGGTGGCGCGACTGGATCATGGAATCTCTGAACGAAGACAAACCGTACAATCACATGATCGTCGAGATGCTGGCCGGCGACGAGATCGCGCCGACCGATCCCGACACCCTGCGAGCCACCGGCTTTCTCGTGCGCAACTACTTTCTGTTCAACCGCACCACATGGCTGGATGACACGATCGAGCACACATCGAAGGCGTTCCTCGGCCTGACCATGAACTGCACGAAGTGTCACGACCACAAGTACGACCCGATCACGCAGACCGAGTTCTACCGCATGCGAGCGTTCTTCGAACCGCATCAGGTGCGGCTGGACCCGGTGTCCGGGGAAACCAACCTCAAAAACGATGGCCTACCGCGTGTCTTCGATGCCGATCCCGATGCACCCACGTACCTCTTCATCCGCGGCAACGCGAAAGACCCCGACAAGAGTCGCATCCTGCAACCGGGCGTGCCGGCCGTCCTGGCGTTGGATGATGAAAAATTGCACATCACGCCCGTTCCGTTACCGCCCGAAGCCTCCAATCCGGCGCTGCAACCGTTCGTGCTCGAAGATCACTTGCGCGTGGCCGAGAAGGCGATCAAAGTCGCGCGAGCCGAAGTGGAAAAGGCGAAACAGCAATTGACGGCCGCCGAGCAGGCCGCATCAGCCGTTGCTGCGAAAGAGGACAAGGCGGTGTCGTCGAAAGGAAAGCTATTCCTGAAAGACGACTTCACTCAGGCGAACCCCGACGTCTGGAAAACCGGTCCCGGCGAGTGGAAATACAGCGATGGCAAGCTCGTTCAATCAAAGACGGGAGCCACGCAGTACTACCTACGGACACGAACCGAACATCCGGCCGACTTCGAGGCCCGCCTCAAGTTCAAAATCACTGGCGGCAACAAATGGCGTTCGGTCGGCATGAGCTTCGACCGAGTTGATGGCCGCGACAAACACGTTTACATCAGCGCCGTTTCGCCCGGATCGAAGTTGCACGTCATTTATAACGTTGGTGCAGGTTACGTTTACCCGGCGGCAGGCGCTCAAAGTCGTCCCGTCAATCTTAACGAGCCGTACGAATTGACGATTGCCGTGCGGGACCGATTGGTCAACGTCGCCATCAACGGAAAACACGCCGTGGCCTACCAGTATCCGGTAAAGCGTGAGCCGGGTCGCTTTGATCTGATCGCGTTTGACGCCGTCGTTGAGTTTGACTCATTGGAAATCCGTGAACTTCCCGCGAACGTAGCTTTGGTTCCCGCCAAGGAATCGGTCAGCGTGGACGCCGCCAAGGCACCGCTCACCATCGCCGAGGCGAAGGCCGCCGTGGACGTCGCGAAAAAAACGCTGGCCGCCGTGGAATTCCGGCCCGCAGCGTTGCGGACGGCTCACGCGGCGGACGTGGCGAAGTTCAACTTGTCGCCGCCGGAGAATCTGCCGCAACTGGTCGGCCAAGCAGTCCTCGCCGCGCGGAAGTACGAAGTCGCCAAGGCCGAAGAGGCGGTCGCTCGCGCCCAACAAAAACTCACTATGGCAGATAGCAAGACAAAACCGAATGCCAAAAAGGAACTGACAACGGCGCAGGCGAATCTGGAAAAGTCGCGCAAGCGGCTCGCACAACCCGGCGAGAAATACACGTCCCTGCGTGTTTCGTTGAGGGCGGCGAATGGCTACGGAGAATACGTGGCGGGAGAGGATTCGCGTCGCGGGCCGTTTGCGAAAGTCAGCACGGGCCGCCGTACGGCGCTGGCTCGCTGGATCGCCAGCCCGAACAATCCGCTGACAGCTCGCGTCGCCGTCAACCATATCTGGCTAAGGCACTTCGGCCAACCGTTGGTCGAGTCAGTCTCGGACTTCGGGCTCCGTGCGAAACAGCCGACGCAACACGTCCTGCTCGACTGGCTAGCCGTGGAGTTCATGGAGTCGGAGCGGGAGGGCGAAGCTCCTGCTGAGCCGTCTTCAGAGACCCGTCAGCGGCTCGGCGGGAGCCTCGCCCTCCCACGACGCGGTCGTTGGAGCATGAAACACTTGCACCGCCTGATCGTCACCTCGCGCGCCTATCAAGCGAGTTCGATGCTGCTCGGCTCGGACGAATCGACGAGGAAGGCGGATCCGCGAAATCAATACTATTGGCGGCGCAACCCGATACGGATGGAGTCGCAGGTGATCCGCGACAGCCTGCTGCATCTGGCCGGTGTGCTGGATGCAACCATCGGCGGGCCGACGATCGCTCCTGCCAAGGAAGACACTGTGTTTCGCCGCAGCCTTTACTTCACTCATTCACGGGACGACCGCGGCAGATTCGTTGCGATGTTTGACGATGCCGACATTCTTCGCTGTTACCGCCGCGGCGAGAGCATCATTCCGCAACAGGCGCTGGCTCTGGCAAACAGCAAGCTGGCGTTGACCATGTCACGTCGGATCACCGCTCGGTTGCAAAAAGATCTCGGTGACGCGACGGACGAGACGTTCATCAAGACGGCTTTCGAAACCGTGTTGCTGGTCCAGCCGACCGCTGAAGAACTGGCAGTTTGCCGGGAAATGATCGAGCAGGTCACCACGGCGCTCGCCAAACGCAACCACGCCAAACCGGTTTTACGTGCGCGAGAGAATCTGGTGCACGCCCTGCTGAACCACAATGATTTTGTCACGATCCGGTAGAAGCGAGAGGAGAACAAGCAGAGCGGGAGACAAGGAGAATGGGAGATGGCGAAATCGGAACAAGAGCTTAGGACGAGAACTCGATGTGAAACACAGATCTTCGCCCCGAAGGGGCAGCCACATATCAGCCCAGGGCAGAGCGAATCGGCGTCAGCCGCGGAGCGCCGCCCTGGGTTAAGAGCCCATCACAAACGCAAGCCCTGAAAGGGCGACACAAACCGGACGCGGACGCACGAGACAATGTCACAATCCCTTGTCAAGAACCTGATCCATCTTGTCTACAGCACGAAACATCGCAAGCCGTGGATTCCGGAAGATGTCCGCGACGGCCTATTCGCATTCCAGGCCGGCATATTCAAACAATGGGAAAGCCCTGCTCTCATCATTGGCGGTGTCGAAGATCACGTCCACGCTTTGTTTTCGCTCTCGAAGAATCACGCCCTCAAGAAGCTTGTTGAGGAAGTCAAGAAGGGCAGTTCGAAGTGGATGAAGAGAAACGACGGCACCGGCAACAAAGACTTTCAATGGCAGGCCGGATACGCCGGGTTTTCGGTCAGTCTATCGAACGTCGAGGAAGTGAGAAAATACATTGAAAACAGGCAGAACAACATCGCACAATGCCGTTCCAGGACGAGTTGCGCGTGTTGTTCAAACGCCACGGCATTGAATTCGATGAACGATATGTGTGGGATTAGCCGGATGCCTCCGTTTGTGTCGCCCTTTCAGGGCTACCGCGTTGAATCGATACCCTACCCAGGGCGGCGCTCTGCGGCTGACGCCGCTTCGCTCTGCCCTGGGCTGATATGTTTTGGCCCCTTCGGGGCGGAAGATTGCAGTGGAGACTGATATGGACACCCGATCGAATCCTGCACCCCATCTCCCCCTCTCCTTGTCTCCCATTCTCCCCGTCTCCCGATCTCGTCCGCTCCATCGCCGCGCGTTTCTCGCCAACACCGGCACGGGGCTCGCGGGCATCGCACTCGCCGCATTGCTGGATCGCGACGGCCGTGCGGGGGAAGGCGCTGGCTGGACTGCGCCCGATGGCAAGCCGCATTTTTCTCCCAAAGCGAAAAATGTGATCTGGCTCTTCATGCGCGGCGGCTTCAGCCATGTGGAAAGCTTCGATCCAAAACCGGCGCTCAATAAATTTGCCGGCAAGACGATTGCCGAAACGCAATGGAAGTACGTGCAGGAACCCGAACGACTCAAGAAGCTGCGTGTTGTCGCAACCAACCAGAACACTCAGCGGAACAAGCTGTATCCGCTGCAAGTCGGCTTCAAGAAATACGGTCAGAGCGGCATCGAAGTCAGCGACTTTTTCCCGCACATCGGCGAGTGCGTTGATGACATTGCGATTGTCCGATCGATGTGGACTACCGACGACAATCACGGGGCACAGGTCCAATTCCATTCGGGCCGCCACATGCTCGACGGTCTCTTCCCAACGATTGGTGCGTGGGTCAGTTACGGACTCGGTTCACTGAACGACAATCTGCCGCAATTCATCGCCATGGGGCCACGGTACTTCAACAAACGCGACGGACATTACCTAGGTCCGGCCTACGACGCCGTGACGTTGAAGGTCGATCCCAAGAACCCGCTGCCCTATGCCAAACCGGAACTTGACCTGTCGCGGGAAGAACAGAAGTTTCAATTCGAACTGATCAACCGGTTAAACCGGCTCAAGGCAGTGCAGCGTCCGGAAGACGAGGCGTTGCGTGCCCGCATCAAGTCTTACGAGTTGGCGTTCCGCATGCAGACCGCCGTTCCCGAAGTGATCAACTTCGACGACGAAACCGCGGCAACCCAGCAGCTCTATGGGCTGAACGACGCGAAGACGAAATCGTTCGGAATGCAACTGCTCGCGGCACGACGGTTCGTGGAAAAGGGCGTTCGATTCATCAAGATCATGCACGGCGGCGGAGCGGCCGGAGCCTGGGACGCGCACGGCAACCTGAAGTCCAACCACACGAACCTCGCGGCACAAGTGGACCAACCCGTCGCCGGACTGTTGAAAGACCTGAAGCAGCGAGGATTGTTCGACGACACAATCGTCGTCTTCGCGACCGAGTTTGGCCGCACGCCGGGTTCACAGGGCGGCAACGGCCGCGATCATCATCCGTTTGGCTTCTCGGTCTGGATGGCCGGCGGCGGCATCAAGGGCGGCATCGTTCATGGTGCGACCGATGAGATCGGCTTTCACGCCGAAGAAGACCCGCACTACGTCACCGACATCCACGCCACACTCATGCAACAACTCGGCCTCGACGCCCGCCGACTGGAAGTGCCCGGCCACAAGCGATTGGAAATCGACTACGGCCACCCCATCAAAGAGATCATCGCGTAGGCGGCGGTTTGCCAAAGCTCGGATAATAACCGCCTCGCAACAACAGCGAGAGCGGTTTGCTGTGGCAGTCGGCCGTGAACAGATCGCCGCGTGGCGTGCGGGCCATTCCGAACGGATTGACTTGGCCCCAGGTGAATTGCTCAACCCGTGAACCGTCGAGCCGAATCCGGTACGTGTTGCCGCTCTGCAGAGTGATCCGGCTGCCGTCGCGACCCTGGATCGTGGTTTCATTGTTGAATCCATGACAGACGTAGAGCCACCCGTCGAAGCCGCGACGAAATGCGTTCTGCAATCCATGCACGTCGATCGGCGTGCCCAGCGGTCCGTAGAGCACCTCGCGGCGGTCGGGCCCGGCCGTCTCCGTCGGTATCCTGCAGGAAGTAGATATTCGGGATGCTGTAAGCGACGACTCCGTTTTTGTACGGGTAAAGTCCAATCGGTATGTTGAGTCCGTCAGCAAACGTCGTGATCTTGTCGGCTCGTCCGTCAGCGTCGGTGTCCTCCAGCACCTTGATTGTGTCTCGCCCCTTTTCGAGTTTCGCCGCGAATGGATATTCGACGGACCCGCTGATCCAGAGACGTCCGCGCGCGTCGAAGGCCATGTTGATCGGCTTTTGAATGTCGGGTTCGGAAGCGAAGAGCTGGACCTCGAACCCTTCCGGCACACGAAACGTTTTCTGCTGTTCGGCCGGCGATAGCGGTTCGGTGGGACGAATGTTGGACATAAACGGATCGTCGCCGCGTCCCTCGAAAGCCATCAGGCAGAAAAGAACGACGCACCACAAAAGGATCGGTCGGCTGTGTCTGATGAGCGACTCGGTATCTGATTTCGACACGATCATCCAACGTGTTCCGCGACAGAGGCGAAAACTCACAGTGTGCATACTTCTGCCAGAGCGCTCAAGTCCGCGCGGGCAAGATGAGTAAGAAACGGCGCGGAAATTAAACCCGTATCTGAACGTCTGACCCCAAGAATGCCGGTTTTAATTCAGTGCCGTTCCTAAGCTGGTAGTACAGTCTTTTCACGACACAAATCAGTTAGATCCGTGGAATTTGTGGACAGTCACGACTGTTACGAAATATACTGACAATAGAAGTTCGCGGGCCTCACTGAAGAGCAATCAAGCCTCATGCACATTGTGAAGACCTCAATTCTGCTCGCCGCGCTGTTGGCTTTTCCAGATAAGACGAAGCCTGAGTCGAAGCAGGCGCCGGCGACGGCGAACAATCTCGCGACTTCAATCCAGCAGGCCGCTCGACTCACGAAGCAGAAAGAGTACTCGCGGATCCTTGTCGTTGTGCGGCACCTGACGCGCGGCAAGGCTCAACGTCCAGACACACAACTGCTCAAGTCGACTCGCGCTACGATTGCGAAGGTGTTGAAGGCCGAAACAATCAACTTCGTCTTTTCCGACGCGGTCGACAAGTTGGCGGCATCCAAGAAATCGTCTTCGGCCATCTCATTCAGGCAGTTTCGCCAATTCGAAACGGTGGAAGATTTCGACATCATCCTGACTGCCGACATTCGCAAACGCGGCAAATCAACGTCCGTCCGGCTGGGACTGATGGACTTTCGCAAACGGCTCATGAATAAGCCGGTCGCGCTGGCCGGTCCGGCGATCGCCAAGAATGGTTCTCGTAAATCGACGTCGAAAAACGGGAACACTACTGGGAAGTCTCCAGCAATCAAAGTTGCCGGAGGAAATCCGGTAGTCACCGGAGCAGCGACCAACATTAACGGGCGGAGAATTCCAGCACTGAATCAACGCGTCTTACAGTTCGCCCGATCGCAACTCGGAAAGAAAGTCGGCAACGGAGAATGTTGGACGCTGGGCAACGAGGCTCTGAGATTTGTCAGAGCCCAAACAGCCATCGGTTACACGTTCGGGCGTGAAGTCACGATGAAACATTTGATGCCCGGAGACATTCTGCAATTTCGTTCCGTGCGATTCCAAAACGGCAACTCGTTCGTCTTTCTGGGAACACCCGACCACACGGCGATTGTCGAATCGATCCAGGGAACTCGCGTCACCATCCTGCACCAAAACGCCGACGGGCGATTTGTCACACGGATGACGATCGACTTCAAAAACATGACGACCGGAAAAGTGACCGCATTCCGGCCGATTCCCTGATACGTCGTTGCATGGAAACAACACGAAACATGTATCACGTCGAATGCCATTGCGGAAACAGAAGTCGCCGTGGAGCTGTTCCAAGCCGGAACGACTGTTGCGTGTACGCGATGCAATGCCACGCAGACAGTCCCCAACACATCGAAACTTAAGGAACTCTCCGGCGACAAATATCCGCTCCTGAGTCCGCTCAACAAAGTGATTAAGACCACCGCCAAGAGTGAACCGCCGTTCGACGGGACCTGCCACCGATGTGGCAATGAACGTGCGACTTGCCAAGTTCCAATCCAATTCGATGTCATGGTTGAACGTCATGTCCAAAATGAAGGCGGCATCCGTCCCACGCTCACCGGCGTGGAACTTTTCACAGGCGCCTCAGAAGAGCAATGGCAGTCGGTCACGTTTCCGCTGCTACTCTGCACGAACTGCAACAGCGACTTTGCAAAAGTCAAATCACGAGCGGCAGCGCTGCGAACCACGAAAAACATATTTCTACTTGGGTTGCTTGGCGCGTTTCTGTATTTCGCGTACTTCCATCTTGAGGAGGTTGCAGCGCTTGTTGGAATTATCTCGGTTATTGGTGCTCTTGCGTGGGTTGCCAAATTCCGTGACACCAAGAAAGGACATCACTTTGCGCTGCCTTGGCTGAAGGGCATCCGCTGGGTTCCCGAAGCGATTGCCGCCGAAGACGAATACAATATATCCGTTTATTCCAGCATCCCGTATGACGCATCAAAATCAACCTAACTGGGTCGATATACTTGGTCGATGTCGGACGAGACTGGCTGACCGTCAATCAATTCTTGTTAGATAAATATGGAGCGGATAGAATAACTTGTCTTCCAAAGCTGCTCGGTTGAGTCCCGCCTTAATTCCTATTCCCTCCTCGCACTCGTTTGCTTGCCATGTTTTCTTGTTTCGACCTGCAAACAAGCCGAATGAGCCATCACACACAACAATTTGTTGTCGCATTCCTTGCGGTCGCGTTCGTGACGGGCAGCGCGTTTTCAAATGACCGGGCTTCCGATGCCGATTCGCCTGCCGCACTTCACCAGCGAATCGATGGCCTAGTCGCTGTCCGAGATGCTAAGACGAGTGGTGTCGCAACCGATGCTGAGTATCTCCGCCGTCTCTATTTGGATCTCTGTGGGACGATTCCCAGCGTTGAAACGACACGACAGTTTCTCGCAGACTCTCGCTCGAACATCGAAAAACGTGCCGAGTTGATCGATCGGCTGTTGTCGAGTCCTCAGCACGCGCGACGAATGGCATTCCACTTTGACGAGATGCTGATGGAACGCCGGCCGGATAAGCACGTCACCTCGGACGAGTGGCAACAATACCTGCGGCAGTCGTTTCTCGTAAACAAACCACTGGATCGGCTGTTTCTCGAAATTCTGGCGGCCGACGGCACTGATGCTGAATTGCGACCGGCGGCCAAATTCTTTCTCGATCGCGATCTGGATGTCGATCTGTTGACTCGCGATATCGGACGCATTTTTCTCGGTGTGGATTTAGAGTGTGCACAGTGTCATAACCATCCCAATATTGACGATTATTATCAGCAGCACTACCACGGTTTGTCAGCGTTCTTCAGACGTAGTTACCTGTTCAAGGATCCCAAAACAAAGAAGTCGGTCATCGGAGAAAAAGCAGAAGGCGTCGTCACGTTTACATCAGTTTTTACCAACGAGTCCGCGAAGACGAACCCGCGCATCCTGGATCTGCCCGAAATCGTTGATCCGCAAGGCACAGAAAAAGCCTACATCGCGAAACCGGCGGGCAAAGTGCGTGGAATTCCCGTTTACAGCCGGCGTCAACAACTTGCCTGGCAGATGGTGAATTCCGCCAATATCGACTTCCGGCGCAATCTGGCCAATCGCATCTGGTCTTTCATGATCGGACGCGGAATCATCGAGCCGTTGGATATGCGGCATGCGGCCAATCCGCCATCGCATCCGGAATTACTTGACCTATTGGCCAGCGAACTGCTCGAAACAAAGTATGACCTGCGACGAATGTTGCGGGAACTCGCGCTGACCGAGACCTATCAGCGTAGCAGCCGACTTGAATCCGAGGGCTCGCCACCGGCCGACAAAGAGTTCGCGGTGGGATTGTTGAAACCATTGTCACCAGAACAGCTCGCGTGTGCGGTGATGGAGGCAACCGGCCTGACGCGAATTCGTCGAGCGAGCGTCGAAGCCGCTCTTTTGAAGAGCGATCCGAAATTCGGCCCTGGACGGATTCAGCACCCGTTGTGGCAGGAGGACGCTCTTTATGTGGCAACGAAAACAGAACTTGCGCAATTTGTCCAGATATTTGCGTTGCCGGGAGTACGTCCCGCCGGTTTTGAATCGTCGGCGAAACAAGCGCTGTTCCTGATGAATGGACCGTTGATTACGAAGTGGCTTGCACCAAGTGGCGATAACCTGATCGGTTGCACTCAACAACTCAAGGATGCGAAACAGGTTGCCGAAGAGTTATATTTAGCCGTGTTCACTCGCTTGCCGAGTGACACTGAATTTGATGAAATCCAAAAGTACCTAGACGAATCACAAAACCGCACATCGGCATTGCAGGAAATTGCCTGGGCCATGCTGACGTCAGCGGAATTTCGGTTTAATCATTAGATTTTGCATGCGCGTCGTTTAACGGCGAGCCGCAGGCGACTGCGAGTATGGAATCGGATTCCACTTTGAAACGAAGTCGCCTACGGCTAACCGTTAAACGATCCAATCTGGTCGAGTGTGAGGGTCATCAACAATGAAACGAAACACCGGTTGCAATTCGTTGGACCACGATTTTTCCCGCAGGCATTTCTTGGCCGGTACCGCGGGAACTCTTGGCTTTGCGACGCTTTCTTCACCGGCAACCGGCGCCGAGTTGCAGAGCCAACATAAACGTATCCTGCAAATCTATCTTCAAGGCGGCGTCAGCCAATTGGAGTCCTGGGATCCCAAACCGGGAACACTCTACGGCGGCCCAACTCGTTCGATCGAGACATCCGTGCCGGGAATTCGAATTGCCGAGTTGCTACCGCACACCGCGAAGAAAATGCACTTGTTGTCCATCGTGCGCGGCCTGAACATCAAGACGAACGATCACGGCAAAGGGCGTCTGATCCTCGAAACGGGACGGCGCGTGGGGCGATTTCCGTACGTTGGTTCGGTCGCGTCAAAGTACCTGAAGCCCGACAAGAGTCCGCTGCCAGGTTACATCCACATTACGACTCGCGGTTTGACCGATGACACAAATGCGTTTCTGCAAGCCGAGCACGCTCAGTTGAGACTTGAGGGCGTGAAAGCGCCGTCGAATCTCGAGCGTCCCAAAGCCGTTACCGAATCAGCCGCCGCTCGTCGGAACGCACTGAGGCTGCGTTTCAGCAAACGGTTCGCCAAACGTGGACAGCGATCGTTCACCGACGCCTACAATGCGTCATACGATCAGGCGCTGCAGTTGATGGCTCGCAAGAAGATGCTCGAGGCAGCGGCGTCTGGCAAAGACCTGGAACGCTACGGTTCACACCACTTTGCCCGCAATTGCATCCTCGCACGAACGCTTCTCGAAAACGGAGCGACTTGCGTCAAGGTGACGCATCACGGTTACGACTCGCATGCCGAGAACTTCAACTTCCATCTGGAACAACTGGGCGAATTCGACCGCACGTTTGCGGCGTTGCTGGGAGATATGGAAGATCGCGGCATGCTCGACAGCACGCTGGTGATGATCATGTCGGAATTCGGACGAACGCCGAAGATCAATGTCCGTTACGGGCGCGATCATTGGGGAACAGCCTGGTCGGTCGCGCTGGGCGGTTGCGGAATCGTTCCCGGTGTTGTCGTCGGAGCAACAAACGACAAAGGCACCGAAGTCAGCGACCGTGAAGTCGACGGCGGTCACCTATTCCACACGTATTTCCGGGCGCTGGGACTCGATTCCTCTCGGGATCACGATTTGGATGGTCGCACGATTCCGATCGGAGATCCCGCGATGGCACCGATCGAGGAATTGCTGGCATGACCGAATCAGCAGCGAAGCCGAGCGATACGACGGCAACCGTGATCGATCCGAAGAAGACGCACAAGATCGCGGAATTCAAACACGATCTTCCGTTGACCACTGGATTGATCGATCCGCTGAGCCGATATGTGTTCGCCGGCGCCGAAGATTTGAATGTCTATCGCTGGGACGTGGCATCCGGTCAGAAGTCCGTTCTGTCGGGGCACGAGAGTTGGGTGCGGTCGATGGAATGCTCGCCCGATGGCGAAACGCTCTACACGGGCGGCTGGGACGGCCGAGTCGGTTTCTGGGACGTTTCTGCGGAAAAGCCGATCGCGAAACGCATGCTGCAAGCGCACGAAGGATGGTGCCGCTGGGTGCGAGTCAACCGCGACGGCACCTTGATGGCCACCTGCGGCAATGACAACCTCGTCAAAGTTTG